>JACCDU010370658.1_pt1 | contig 108630 bp, 97 predicted proteins | sample 7446081 | NCBI WGS metagenome assembly JACCDU01 (sample SAMN15323447, study PRJNA562643) | freshwater metagenome | isolation source: river surface water | place: USA:Blue River Watershed | collected 2017-08-17
TCATCTCCATCGCGCTGGTCGCCGCTCTGGCCCTGGCCACCATCTACTACGGTGGCTCCGCCTTCAACCGTGGCTCCGACGGCGCCAAGGCCGCTCAGCTCATCAACGAAGGCCAGCAGCTGAACGGTGCCGTGGCCATCGCCAAGGCTGACGAAGCCGCTGGTGGCGCTGCCGTGACCACCCTGGCCGGCCTGGTGCCGTCCTACCTGGCCCAGCTGCCCGCTTCCTTCGCCGCGATGGGCACCACCGCCATCGCCGACGGCAAGGTCGAAGTCGTGACGACCCAGAAGGTCTGCGAAGAAGTGCAGAAGCGCGCCACCGGTTCCGCCACCGTGGGTGCCACCGAGCCGGCCCAGGTCTACGGCTGCTGGCTGGACGGCGCCGACCACACCTTCTTCTACAAGTTCTAATCCAGCCGCGGGGCTTGACCCCGCCTGGGTCTGAACCAGTAGACGACCGTGCGTCGCCTCGAAGGGCTCCCATCAGGGAGCCCTTTCTGCTTTTTAGGTATACAAGACCGCTGTCGCATTCGCGACCTCTTCTAGGGCACTTCTTTCAGGCTCGGGGCTCTGACTGCACACCCTAAATCGAACACAAGAGGAGTGCGCCATGCGCGTCAACATCAAGTCCCGAATCGGCCAACGCATCAATCATGAACTCGAGCTCGCCAAGCAGCTGCTCGAATCCGTCACCCCCGCTGTCTCCATCTACGGAGGCTCTCGAGTCAAGCCGTCGGACCCTTACTATGAGAAGACGCGAGTGCTCGCTCGAGCGCTCTCCGGGCACGGCATCTCCGTCATCAGCGGTGGCGGCCCCGGCATCATGGAAGCGGCGAACCTGGGCGCCCAGGAAGGCAGGCATGGCACAAGCGTGGGTCTGAACATTCAGCTGCCCTTCGAGCAACGTCCGAACCCGTACCAGGATGTGAGCATCGAATTCGTGCATTTCGCCGCACGCAAGGTCTCCTTCTGCAAGTACTCCATGGCCTTCGTCGTGATGCCTGGTGGCGTGGGTACTCTTGATGAGCTCTACGAGGTGCTCACCCTCATCCAGACCCGCAAGATGCCCGAAATCCCGGTGCTGCTCTACGGCAGCGAGTTCTGGCAGGGCCTGGTCGCTTGGATGCGCGATACGATGCTGGCACGAGGCCTGGTCGATGCGGCTGACCTCGACAAGCGAATTCGCCTGGTCGACTCGACCGAGGACGTGCTGGGCGTGGTGCTGCCGCTGCTGCCCGAACGCACGAGCGCCTGACCGCTTGCGGGTGCCCTGCCCGCTTTGCAGCGCATCAACGACAAGGCCCCGGAAGCAACTGCCCCGGGGCCTTGTTCGTGATGAGGGCTTGCTGCCTCAGCCTGCGGGCTGCGCAAGCTCCTTGGCAAGCGACGTCATCAGAAGGCGCGTGGCTTCCGACGCGCCCGCAGCCTGCAGTACCTGCTCCAGGTCCTCGAGCAGCACCGAGGCGTCGTCCGTGCGCTGTGCGTCGAGGGTGCTCTGCTCACCCAGTTCGCGCGCGAACTCGCTCGCCTGCTCGACCACGACGGCCTGCACGGCGGCCAGGCTGTCGGAGGCCTCGACCTGCAGACCGGTGAGGTCGAAGAGGTCCGTGCCATGCACGAGCGCAAGTGCCTGCAGCGTGTCCTTGGGCTCGCCCGGGGTCCAGCTCCATGCGCACGGAACGTGATGTGCCAGGTCTACCGACAGCGGCTCGATGTTGCCGGGGTTGTGCCACCAGGTCTCGCCCACTTTCACCGGCTTCTTGGTGTCGTGCATGTGGCCGTTGACCACCATGTCGGCGCCTTCGATGGCGGTGAGCGGCAACGAGCCGGGGTAGGCGCTGCCGAAGGCCATGTCGTGATGGGTAACCACGACCGTGTGTTCATTGCCGAGTCGCTCGATGTGTTCGGGAATCGGGCTGCCGTGGGGGACCATGTGCAATGCGACTGTACCGCCCGGAAACCGGAACCGCGCGGCCAGCCCGGTGCGGCTCACCACTTGGACCACACCGGTCTCGGCCAGCAGCGTGAGCGCGTCGGACTCGCCCAGCGTCGACTGCTCCTTGTCGTGGTTGCCTTCCAGCACGATGGGCGGCATCGGAAAGCGCTTGAGCGCCTTCACGAGACGGTTGAGCATGCGCAGGTTCGAGTCGTCGTTGCGGTGGAACAGGTCCCCGAGAATGACCGGCACGAGCGCGCGCTCGGTGCTCAGCTGCGCGCACTGCTCGAGCTTGCCCAGCACGCTGCAGAGGTAGTCGTCCTTGCGCCGGCCCGGGCGCTTGGAGCTCACGTGCGGGTCACCGATGAAGAGCAGACCGTTGAAATCAAGCATGGGTGGGGTTCTCGGAATGGGTGTGCTCGAGGCCTTCTTCAGGCAGAACGCCGCCGCACAGCGGGCAGGCATCGCCCAGCTCGTCCTTCAGCGCCTCGACTGCGGCGTGCTGCGTCGCCAAGGCCTGTTCGGCCAGGGCGAGCGATTGGCGAGCGCCTTCGGTGCGAGAGCGGACGCGCTCGAGCTGTTGCAGCTGCAGGCTGACGCCCTGCAGCTCGTGCAGCTGCGGCATCTCGGGCAATGCGCCCGGGAGGATGGCCGCGAGCGCCGCCCGGCGCGATGCCTGCGCAAGGCGCTTGCCCAGGGCCAGAATCGATTCGACGTCGGCGAGCATCGGTTCGGCGGGCAGTGCAGGCAAGGCCGCGAGGGACGGCAGCTTCGAGCGACGCTCCAGCGAGGCCAGCACCTGGGCGAGCCGTTCGGTGTCGGCAAGCGCGGGCTCGGCGGGCACGCGACGCAGCACCGATACCTGGCGCTCGCACAGCCGAACGCGGTCGTGCACCGCATCGAGCCGCTCGATGAGGCGGGTGAGCTGCTCCTGGCGCTCCAGCGTCTGCAGCATGTCGTCCGATTCGATGACGAGCTCCGCAAGCTTGTGCGAGACCGTCTCGACGGCGCCCAGCCGGGTCAGGCGGTAGTTCAGGCGAGTCACCTGGGCCTCGCCCTGGCGAATCGTCTCGCGGTCCGCGCCCTTTCGCTCCTCGTAGCGCTTCATCAGCGCCTTGAGGTGCCCCGATTCCCGGCCGACCGACAGAATCTGCGCACGGCGCGGAGCGCTGTCGTTCAGCAGGAATACCGGGCTCTTCTGGTTGCCGACCTGGATGTCCAGGTCATCGACTCGCTGCACGCCCAGGACCTGGGCCACCCAATCGGGGGCCTGGTTCCGGGTCTTGGGGCGGCCCTCCATCGTGGGCTTGTCCGCGCCCGCTTCGAAGTAGCGGTAGACGACCGCGGGCGAGCGCTTGCTCGAGCGGCTCCACTCGATTCGCTTGCCAGACTCCAGGTGCATCACGATACGGGCTTCCTCCGCACCGTGGCGAATCATCGTGTCGTCCGACTCCCCGTAGGCAACCGCCTTGAAGGCGCTCACCAGGGCGGTGGACTTGCCGAGGTTGTTGTCGCCGATGTAGGCGGTTGCGCCCGGATAGCAAGGCACGAGCGTGTGGGCGTGCCGTCGGAAATTGAAGAGCTCGATGGCGCGAATGCCCGGCGCGTCCGCATCGGGCCAGTCCGCCACCAGGGGCGCGCGGGCCTGCGCCTCGACTCGGTCGGAGCCGTCGTTCGCCGCGAAGAACCGCACGACGTTGACCTGGCCCTCGAGCAGACCCGAGTCGTGGTGGGTGATGAAGAACGTCTGGGTTGCGGTCTGCGCGGCCACCTGCGCGATGACGCGCACGAACGCGGGCACCCGCTCGGGCTTCAGCCAGCAGTCGGGTTCGTCCAGAATCATGAGGCGCCGGTTGCTCGTGCGCAGGAGCGCCGCGTAGCGCAGTCCCGCGCATACGACGTTGGTCACGGCGCCACCGTTGCCATCGACCACGTCTTCGAGCTGCCCGCTCTTTTCCAGGGCGACGTCGAGCCAGGTGCCATTGGCCTTGAATTGTGGCAACAGCCGGACCTTGCCCTCGTCGGGCAGCACGTCCTTCAGGATGGCAGAGAGCAGCCGCTCGAAGGCCCCGACGCTTCGCTCGTGAGCCTTGTTCTGCAATGCATCGAACACGCGCGAGACCTCTTCCCCGAGTGCGGCTCGCCCCTTGGCGGCCGCAACCTCGGCCACGAGTACATCACGGCGCTCGGTGTCGGCGCGCTGCACGCCCTCGAGCTGCGCGCTGCGCAGGCTGGCTCGGTGCAGACGTTGTCGCAGCGCGACCGAATCGACGGAAGGGGACGGTGCAGTCATTGTGCAAGTAGGGGAGCAGTCAGGTCGGTGCGCAACGCACCGGGCAACGCAGCGCGAGGGGCGTCAGACGGTGATTTGGCGCTCGATGTCCGCGAGCTGGCGCTCGACGTCGTCCAGCGCCATCACGAACTCCACGACCTTGCGGTCGTTCTCCTCGGTGCGCTCGCGAAACATCGTGCGCAGCGCATCGAGGTCGGACGTGCCGAACAGGCGCATCGCTTCGGCCTGGGCCTCGGCGAGGGCGCGCTGCTCGGCCTCGAGCGTGACTTGGGCCCGCGTGCGGCGCTCGTTGAGCTCGGCCAGGCGGCGCTTTTGCTCGGCGAAGATGTCGACGGGGCTCTTCTTGGTCTGGGTCATGATGAGGCGGGTGTGGCGAAGGAAGGGGGGACCGGTGAGGCCCCGTGAGGCGGGAAGCCCCGCATGAGAACGGAGCCCTCAGCCTGCCGGAAGTTCCGGCAGACAAGGCGGCAGGCGGACCCGGCGCAGGTCACGCAACGCGGATGCGCAGCAAGCTCAGGTAACCGAGCCGCCCATGCGCATCTCCTGGCGCATGGTGGCCTGCAGCGAGCGCATCAGCTCCAGCCGCAGCTTGCCCAGGTCGTAGCGCACGCGGGCACGGTTGGCCTCCTGGCGAGCGCTCACCATCAGGTTGAGGTGCTGTTCGTAGCGCTCGTCGCATACTGCGCGAAGCTCGGCCTGCGAGGCGGGCATCGGCTTGGGCTTCTCGCCGGGTGCGCCCGAGCGCATGCCACCCTCGATGAACTCGAGCGTGATTTTGGCGAGCAGCGACTTGCGCGTCTCCTCGAGGTGCGAGGCGGCGGCGTCCTGGTCGGCCCAGTGCTCGCCTTCGCGCACGACCTCCTGCGTGAGCTTGTTGGGGTCGAAGTCGCGCAGGATGCCCAGCAGGGTCTGGATTTCGTCTCGGGAGAGTTGCATGGTGTCCTTCTTGTAGCTGCGGCATTATAGCCGGACACCATCTAAAACGTCAAGCGGCGCGTTTAGCTGTTCCGGGAACCCGGGCCAGCACCGCGTGCCTGAGCTCGGGCTCCGCGGGCTTGTCGCGCGACCAGAACCGCAGGGTCTGCAGCCCAGCTTGTGCCAGGAAGTCATCCCTCAGCTTGTCGCGGGCAAAGTCGTGCATGCGGTCGTCGAGCTCAACCACGAGCAGGGGCTCGAGCGTGCGCGGATGGCACAGCACGTAGTCACAGATGCGTCCGGCGAACTTCTCGCGCACCGTCCAGTACAACGGATGCTCGGGCTTGAGCTGCGTGTCGATGAGTGCGCCCATGGAGACCTGCGCCATCACGAGGAAATCGCTGCCCACCGCGCGTCGCAGCCGGTGAAAGAACTCGACTTCGTTGCCTGTCAGGAAGGTCTTGGGGACGAATCGCAGCGTGCCTGCCCGCCGCCGGGCCCATCGTGAAGACAGCAGAAAGCCCCCTGCCCCGAGCACGAGCGCGGCCAGGCCGAAGGCGGTGAAGATGAGCAGCGATTGCACCGAGGTTCCAGAGGCTAAAGGGTCGTTTAGTTGGTGTACTGTGCTATAATTGTAGCCGAAAAACGCTTCGACGGGAAGAGCGCTCTCGCAGCAGGCGCTATACCTCGCAGAACCACTTTTCTTCCCCGAGGACCAACACAGATGAAAATCATCGAACGTACGTTCAAACCCTCCGTCGCGGCCGGCTTGGTCCGCGCGGGCCTGTCGCCCGTTCTGGCCCGCGTGCTGGCTGCACGCGGTGTCTCGACCGTGGCGCATGCCGCGGGCACCCGCGGCGAGTTGCTGCCCTACACCCTGCTCACCGGCGCGGTGGAGATGGCGAGCATCCTTGCCGACGCCATCGAGGAAGGCAAGCGCCTGCTCATCGTGGCCGACTACGACGCCGATGGCGCCACGGCCTGCACGGTGGGCGTTCGGGCGCTCAAGGCGTTCGGTGCGAACGTGGGCTTTCTCATCCCCAATCGCCTCGAGCATGGATACGGCCTCACACCCGACATCGCGCGCATCGCCTGCGCAGCAACGCCCCGCCCCGACTACCTCATCACGGTGGACAACGGCATCGCGTCACACGCCGGCGTCGATGAGTCGAACCGCTTGGGGGTGCCGGTCCTCGTGACCGACCACCACCTGCCGGCTGCGACCCATCCGGCCGCCCGTGTCATCGTGAACCCCAACCAGCACGGCTGCGGCTTTCCGTCGAAGTCGATTGCGGGCTGCGGGGTCATCTGGTACGTGATGTGGGCCTTGCAAGACGAGCTCGTCTCGCGCGGCTATGAAGGCATGGACCCTGCGTTCGACGTCTTCAGCCTGCTGCCCATCGTGGCGGTGGGCACGGTCGCCGACGTGGTCGCCCTGGACCCGAACAACCGCATCCTGGTGAACGAGGGTCTGAACCTCGTTCGCAAGGGGCGTTCGTTCCCGGGGCTCGATGCGCTCGCACGCATCGCCGGCCGTTCGCCGCGCGCCCTGGCCACCAGTGACATCGCTTTCGGTGTCGGTCCGCGCATCAACGCGGCCGGCCGCCTGGAATCGATGGACGCGGGCGTGGACTGCCTGACGACCGACATCGTCTCGCGGGCGGAGGCGCTTGCTCAGCAGCTGCACGACATCAACGACCGCCGCAAGGAAATCGAGGGCGAGATGGTCGAGCAGGCTGTTCGCAAGCTGCTCACCGACGTGCGAACCGACCGCTACACGGCCGTGCTCCACTCGGACGAATGGCACAAGGGCGTCATCGGCATCGTGGCCGGTCGGCTGAAGGAGCGCATCTGGCGCCCCACCTTCATCCTGGCCACGGGCAAGGACGGCAACCACACTGGCAGCGGTCGCTCGATTCCGGGCTTTCACCTGCGCGATGCGCTCGACCTGGTCGACCGTCGGCATCCGGGCCTGCTCGTGAAGTTCGGCGGCCACGCGATGGCGGCTGGCGTCACGGTGGCCGCGGGCGGCGTCGAGCGCTTCAACGATGCGTTCGAAGAAGTCGCCCGCGAATGGCTCAAGCCCTCGGACCTTCATCAGGCACTCGAGACCGATGGGCCGCTGGAGCCTTCGGAGATGACGCTTGACACGGTCGCCCAATTGCGCGGCCAGGTCTGGGGGCAGGGCTTTCCGGAGCCGGCCTTCTGCGACGTCTTCAAGGTCGTCGAATCCCGTGCCATCGGCAACGGTCAGCATCTGCGACTGGTGCTCGAGAAGAACGGCGAACGCTTCCAGGCGGTGAAGTTCCGGCACACCGACGGTGCTCCGCCAGCCCAGGTCAAGGCGGTCTACAAGCTGGACGCCAACACGTTCCGCGACCAGACCAACCTGCAGTTGCTCGTCGAGTACCTGCAACCGGCCTGAGCTCCGCAAGGCACTTCGGCTCGCTTCGTTCCGGCCCCGCGCATCGCGCGGGGCCTTTTCCTTTTTATCGACACGCCGCTACCCCCGGCAGAGGGCCTCGCTTCGGGCAGCCATGAAAAAGGGCGAGCCCGCAGACTCGCCCATGTACTCCTGCGCTACGGGACTCAGCGCACCCCGACCGACATCAGCTGGCTGGTGACATTGCGGTGGCCGTTCTGACGAAACGCGACACCGGTGTAGTTGGGCGCACCTGAGCCGGAGCCATGGTCGCCGTTGACGCGGTAGTAGTTCGAGGAGGTGTCGTTGCACCAGCTGTTCGGTGCCTTGTAGCAAGAGCTGGTGTATCCCGACATCATCAGCGCCACGCGCATCCAGGTGTTGTCGCCGATGGTGAGCTGATACTTGTATGACGTCACCGCCCCACCCTTGCCCGTCCAGGTGCCGTGAACGCTGCCGCTCACTGACAGCACGCTTCCGGTCGTGATGAGCGACTGCACGGTGAGGTTGGTGGCCGTATCTCGTGTGAACCAGTCGCGCGCGTTATCGGAGTGCCGCACGTACATGATTTCCCGGAACGGCAGACGCAGCAGGTTTCGAGAATAGCCGTTGGTGCCGTAGGCCACGGTGTTCGTCAGGCCGGAGGCAAGGGAGTAGGTGTCGTTGGTCGTGTACCACATCGTCCAGCCGCCGCCGTCGGTGGTCATGTCGCAGTAGACGTCGGTTGCGACACCGTTCACGGAGATTCGATAGACGCCGTCTCCCGTCGTGCCCGTGTAGGCCCGTCCCGTCGTGCCCGTCCGGTAGTCCTTGCAGCTCGAGGCGAGCACGCCGTCGGCCCACGCCCGGTAGGTGCCGAAGCTTTCGATGCCGGTGGGAGGTGGAGTCACGCCCTGGCCGAGGAGGCTCAGGCTCGAGGGGCTGTTGCTCGCGTCCGAGGAGACGGCGAGCGTTGCGCCGGTGAGCGCGGCCACGGCGCTGGGCGCGTATCGCACGGTGACCGAGCACGACCCACCCGCGGCAACGGAGACGGGCGAGCCACTCGCGCCGCAGCCGTTCGTCTCGAGCGTGAGGCCGGTGCCAACGACGCTGGCCTGCACGTCGGAGAGCGTGAGATTGCCGGTATTCGAGAACGTGAACACGCGCGTGACGCTGGTGCCCGTCGGGACGCTTCCGAAGTCAGCGGTGCTCACTGCTGCGAGTGCGCCGGACTTCTGGACCGCACGGCCCGACAGCGTCACTGACGAGGGGCTGTTGCTCGCAGAGCTCGTGACCGACAGCGCCGCCCCGGAAAGAGTTCCCATGGCGCTCGGCGCGTATCGCACGCTCACCTGGCACGAGGCACCTGCAACGAGCGTGCCAGGCGTGCCCGCAGGGTCACAGGTGTTGCTCGCGATGCTGAGCCCGGAGCCGGTCGCGGCCGCCAGCACACCGGTGAGCGAGACGTTGCCACTGTTGGTGAAGGTGAAGGTACGTGTCGCATTCGAGCCCACCATCACGTCTTCAAAGTCAGCCGACGTGTCGGCGCTGAGTGAGCCCGCGGTGCTCAGTCCTCGGCCGGTGAGCGACACGACGAACGGGCCGTTGCTCGCGTCCGTGCCGAAGGCGAGCGAGCCGGTCTGCGGGCCCTGCCCGACGGGCGAGAACCGGACCTCGCTCAGGCAAGACTCGTTGGGAGCAAGGCTCTGGCCGCAGTTGGAGCTGGCCGTGAACGCGGAGCTGCCTGAAGCGCTGACGCCGCTCAGGCCGACTGTGCCGGTGCCGCTGTTCGTAAGCTGGACTTGAAGGCTGCTCGAAGCGTCTACCCAGACATCGCCGAACGCGAGAAGGCCGCTCGACAGCGTGAGGAGCCGTGTGGAGGACGGTGCAGGGGCCGGAGCAGGAGCGGGGGTCGGCGCCGGAGCGACATTCAGCCCGCGCTTCGGGGCGCGGAACTCGTAGGCCTGCTGGGCGCTCGCACCCGTGGCGACCAGCGCCAGGGCGATACCGAGTCGTTGCAGTCGTGGGAGGGAGGAGGACGTCATGTGAAGCTCGAACAAGAAAGCGCAGGCTCGTTGCTGCGTGGGCAGTGTAGAAACGACATTTAGGCCCTCGCCATGAGGCGATTCGTCGTTTGACAGGCGCAGAGTCGCTTTCTAGAGTGCCCTTCTCTTTCCGTTCGCCAGAGGCCCTGCTCCGTGAGCCCACTGCTCATCACTGTCGCGAACCAAAAAGGGGGCTCGGGCAAGACCACGCTCGCGATGCTTCTCTCGGAAGCGCTGCTGCGCCGGGGTTATGCCACCTGCGTGCTTGACGCGGACCCTCAGGCGTCCGCCTGGAAATGGGCCCATCGGGCCGCGGCGGGCGCTAGCGCTTTTCCGGTTCCGGTCCACAGGCTTCATGCGCAGGACCAGGACGGATTCCTCGGACAGGTTCGGGCGCAGCTTCTCGAGCTCCCCTCACGCCGCTCGGTCGTGGTGCTCGACACCCCTCCCCGGCTCGACAGCGCGGCGCTCTTCTGGGCGCTGTGTGCAAGTGACCGGCTGCTCGTTCCGGTTCAGCCTCATGTGGCGTACCTCGACGCGCTCGAGGAGTTCGTGGCGCTGCTCGAGCGCGTGGACACACATCGCAAAAGCCTGGGGGCGCGCCCTCTCGTGTGCGCCTCCGTTCTGCTGAGCGGCTCCGGGCGGCGACGGTCCGAGGCGCTGCTGACGCAGGCGCTCACCCGGGCGCTGCCCTGGCCCGTGCTTCGCACGGCGCTTCCGGAGCGGGCGGCCTACGCCGACGCGTTCAACTACCGGACGAGCCTTGCCGCGCTCGCCCGCACGTCACGAGCTCGAGCCACGCTCGCGGCCCTGTCCAAGGAGATTCTTAGATGACTCGTCGTAACGCCCGAAGCGCCCACCCACCGACCGTGCCCGTGCCGCCCACCGAGGCTGCGGGCCGACCGCACATGCAGCTCGCGGCGATGAACCTGCCGGTGCTTCGTGCTGATGACGCCCTGGCTCGACTCGAGGCCCTGTCCCGGACACCGCAGCTGGAGAGGGCCGTGCCCTCCTGGCACCCCGGCGAGGTCGCACTCGTCGGCCAGCAATATCGCGTCGCGCTGCAGTGGCTCCAGGACAACCCCAGCAACGCGCGCGCCGTCTACGGCGAGCGGGATGTCGCCGTGCTGGCCGAGAGCCTGCGCAGTTGCGGACAATTGCAGCCGGTCCAGGCCTACCTCGCTGAGGGGCCTTCGGCGGGCCTCGTGTTGCGGGAGGGTCACACCCGCGTGCGCGCTGCGCGCCGGGCCGGCCTCAAGGAGTTGCGTGTCGAGCTGGTCGCTCCAACCGAAAGCGCCTTTGCCGAGTACAGGGCGAGCCGGGAACTCAACGTTCGTCGTAACAACGTCACCGTCTTCGATGATGCGGTGCGGTTGACGGAATGGCTCCAGGACGGAACCCGCAGCCAGACGGAGCTCGGCGCAGCCCTCGGCCTGACCGAGGACTACGTCTCCAAGGCCCTGAAGGTCGGCAGGCTTCCGCGATTGCTTCTCGAGCGCATGGCGCTCTGCCGGGAACCTGCTTTCGGTGTTGCGCTCGCCTACCTCGTGGCGCAGTTCTATGAGCAAGCCGGCTCCGCCCGAACCGACAGGCTCATCAGCCGGGTCATCGAGGAGCGCCTGTCGGTCCGAAAGCTCGAGCAGCTGGTCCGGCACGGCGAGGAGCCCTCCCCTGGCGGTACCGCTCCGAAGCGACTGAGGCCACTGTCCCGGCTGGAGGTGACCGGCCGGGGCCAGGGCGAGCTCAAGGTCTTCGCAGACGGACGACTCGAGCTCTTGCTGAGGGAGCTCCACGACGCCGAGCGCAACGCCCTCTTCTCGCGCCTGGCGCAGGCCATGGCCGACGCGGGGTTGCAGGTGAGCGGCGTGCTCCCGGACCAGAAGTAGCCCCGCTCGGTTGGTTTGCACGTGCAAACCCGGGGCGGCCCGATGCGTCATTCCGACGGTCCGTCCGGGTCCAGCGCGCACAGCGCATCTGAGGCGTGGCCCGTCCAGGCCTGGACGGGCCTTGGGGCTGCAGGCAGCTCGCTGCCAAGACGCCGTTGCATGGCGAACGTACCGGTTGTGCCGGGCGACACGGACCTTCGTTGCGGCAGGACGCCTTGCTGCAGTCGCTCCTCGAGCTCCCTGACCCGCTCTCCGAGCCGACGCGACTCGGACTGCGCGGCGAGCATCGCCTGACGATAGGCATCGGTCTTGACCGCTGCCTCGTCCCGGGCCTGCTGGGCGGCCTGCTTCCAGAACCGGGCCTGCTCTCTCGCTTCCTCGATGGCCATCAACGCCATCTTCTGCACGCCTTCCAGTCGCTCGTAGGACAGAGCCTGTCGAAGCTCGTGCCGAGCGTCGATGTCCGCAAGACGCGTCGCCAGCTGCCGAAGCTCTTCCAGTACCTGAGCCGTGAGCTGCTCGCAGCCCCCCGTCGATGACGAAGGCTCATCCGGCCGAGTCGCAACAGTCGAGGCCTCCGACATCCTCTCGATGTCCGCCCCGGAGCTGCCGTCCTGAAATCCTGTCCGGCTCCTGCGCTGAAGCAAGGCCTGTCGTTCGTGGCGCCACTTGCGCAACTCGTCGACCACCGTGCTTGCACTGCCGCGTCCGAGCGCCCGAAGAATGGCAGTCGGCGAGGGGTCTTCTCCCCGCGCCAGCGCCTCGTCGGCGAGCGCCCTGACTTTGAAGCGAGTATCGGTGAATCGAGCCATGGCCGGTGATTCCGAAACGATTACCGCATTATCGCTCAGCAGAAGTAACCGTGGAACATTTCCCGTGGAACATTGCGCCGAGATGCTGTCGGCGGGGCCAGTATGAGGCTCAAGGCCTTGATTGTACAGGGTAAAGTTTTGCGCCCTTTCCAACACCCTCGTTTTCGTGAAACATCGGACCAAGGTCGTTCGCGCGGCCCGGTCCGGCGGGGGTGAGCGCGTAATCGGGGCGGTCTTGAACGGTACAGGGGGCAAGCAGTGCGGGGTGTTTAACGGTTAAACACCCCGGGCTTGGTTTCCTCGGTCGCGCACCCGAGGGGCTGATTCCGAGAAGGCAGCCTTGCGCTTGCGGGCGGCCCCTACCAGCGGGCTGTCGGAGCGCTTGGTCGCCCGCGCTACTACGTGGGGCCGAGGCAACCGGGGCGAGCGCGATGTTCAGTGGGCAGTTCGGACGGGGAGTTTCTGGCGCGGCAGGATAGTGGGGCGGGCCGCGTTGCGGTCCTCGGCGCTTCGTTCGGTACTCGGACCCGGAAAGCGAGGCGTTTTCGAACGCGGGCCAGGCGGGCTGCCCAACAAGGTGTGCCGTTCGGGGCCCACGATTCCGGGCCAGCGTGCTCGAGGTGTTTAACCGTTAAACACCTGCGAGAGCGTCCTCGAGGGGGTCATCGATGTCGATGACCGCCCTTACCCGGGCCGGGGCGTCGGCAGGGTGTTTAACGGTTAAACACTTCCGCGCTCAGGACGCGTCCAACACGCTTCGAAGCGCGGACAGACACTGCTCGAACCGTGCATCATCGAATGGACCCTGCTGCCAATCAATTCTCAGCCCGGCTGCCGACCGGTGAACGGTGGCTACGGTTCGTCCCGCTTGCTTCAAGGGCAACGCCTGGGCGACCGCGGCTCTACCGGATTCTTTGCCGGCTGTCGCAGCGGTGGGTTCGGGCGCCTCGTCTTGCACCAGAAACCTGAACACGTCCGACGCAGGCTTTCGCGGAACCCAGCTCCGGGCAGTCTCTGCACGGCTCTGCACGCCCTTCGGGTCGGAGGCAAGCGCGTCTCCCAGCGGCTTGGCCCATCGAAACTGCAACTCCAGGGGCGAGCGAAACGCAAGCACGACGTGTTCGGGCAGGCTCGCGAGCGCCAGCGCGCGCGAAACCGCAGATACATTTGCACCAAGCAGCTCAGCCATCTGGCGCATCGAGGCAAAGAGCCCCTCGTCCAACGCCCGCCGATACATCACTCCCTGCTCCCAGGGAGCAAGGTTCTGCCGCCCCCTGTTTTCTCGCTCCATTTCAGAGAACAACGCCCGGTCGTCGATGTTGTCGACCATCGCAAGCACCGGCAAGCCCAGACGACGGCAAGCCTGCAAGCGCCGATGACCGTAGACCAGTTCGTAGCGGGCACCCTCTCGTGCCACGGCCAGCGGACGCACCTTCACCGGCTGGACGTTTCCCCCCGCGCTGGCAATCTCGGCCACGAGTTCCTCGAAGTCCTTCGAGGAAAAGCTGTCTGCATGCCGATTGGCGAACCGGCTCGTGGTGACGTCTTCGACCGCGAGGAGCCGCACGCCCTTGGCGCCGTCCCACTGCGCGAGCTCCGCACGGGCTTCGGCGAGCGCGCCTTCGAGTTGCGCACTGCGCTCGGCCTGGGCCTTGAGGTGTTCGGCGTCGGCCAGTTGCCGCTCCAGCTCCTGGATTCGGCGCACCAGCTCCTCTCGTTGCGAGGCCGCCAGCTGCATCAGCTGTCCGGGTGCAGTCCTCGGAATCTTTCCCGCCGTATCGGGTGCCGCCGATTCAGGAGCACTGGCCTCGGGGGCCGCAGGGCCCAGCGCCGGGAGACCGGAGAAATTGATGCGGGATGCCTTGTCCTTAAGCGACATCGGGAGCTCCTTCGTGGAGTTCTTCGAGCTGACGTGCCCAGACGGCCTGGATTTGCCGCTCCATCACATCGCACAGTCCGTCGTAGGCGCTGCGCGCCCTCGCATACGTCTTCGAGTCGATGCTGCCCCGCTGCATGTCGTAGATGGTCCCGAACTCCGCGCTGGCCGTGCTGGTGGCTGCGGTCTTCGGAATCTCCACCGGCAGTACCTTGTCGCCGAACGCCTCGAGAACCCACTGCCGCACAATGGCCGTTGCCGACGCCTCTGCTTCGACTCGGGCAAGGAGGATATTGATGAACTCGAAGGTCTTGTGCTTGCCGCGGTTGGCCATCAATTCGTTGAGCACTTCGGAGAACAGCTGCCAGAAGTGTTCGGACGAGGCGAAGTCGACCGTTGCCGGGGGCATCGGAATGATGACACCGTCAGCGGCGAGCAGCGCGTTGATGACGACGTAGGACAGCATCGGCGCCGTGTCGATGAGCACCACGTCGTAGAGCTCTCGTGCTTCGTCCAGCCCCCTGTCGAGCACCCGCCAGAACTCGAAGCCAGGCTCGCGCGTCTGGCGAGCCGGCAGCGTGAACTCGGCGTTGAAGAGGAGGGGCCCTGCGGGCACCAGGTCGACCCCCGGCCAGTAGGTGGCTCGGGTGGCGTAGCTGAGGGATTCCTGTTTGCCCTCGAAGAGGAGGGTAGCGGTGTCTTCTGCGGTGACTTCCAGGGCAGGAGACACCCCAAAGAGCGTGGTGGCGGAGCCCTGCGGGTCCAGGTCCACCACCAGCACTCGATGCCCTCGCATCGCGAGTGCCTGGGCCAGCGTGACCGTTGTGGTCGTCTTGCTCACGCCACCTTTGAAGTTCGCGACGCAAATCGTCACCGATAGGGCGCCTTCAGGGCGCATTTGCTTGGCGCGCAGCTGCCGGCACCACTGTCTGGTCTCCTCCATTGACCAGACGCGCTTGTTGCCGAGCATGCGTCCTTCGGGCAAATCGCCTTTCGTGCTGCGGTAAGAGATGACGGGCTTGGTGGTCCCGCAGAGCTGGGCGAGCTCCCCCGCGGTCACCGTCGGGGCCACTTTGCTCGCCAGCGGATTCAGCATGGCTTCGCGTACGGTCTGGATGGTTGCCGCCACGCGTTCGGCTTGAGCCGCGATGTCGGAGATGCTCAGCCGCTTCATCGCATGCTTCAGGTTGATGTCGATGTCCATGCTCGGGGTGCTTATCAGGGGAGTCGTGATTATGCAGAAAAGCCGCCGGAGCTTGAACTAACGCACGAGCTGTCGAATAGCGCATCCCCTGAGGTTTTCCACAGAGTTCCCACGATTTCTTCTGCACGCTCACGAGATGTTCCAATATCCAAGAAACGTCAAGAGGTTTGCGAGGGCTGTCCGCTCGGATTAGTCCTTGACAATCAAGCACCTGAGCAAGGCTGCTGCCACGTAGCGTCCGCCAATCCTTCGGAACGCGTCCAGCCTCTTACCGCTCTTGTCCGGCTCTTCACCGGTATCGTCCAGACGTTACCCGGACGCAACGGGAACGTTATCCACAGGCACTCGAGGGGTCGCGCGACCGCCTGGAGCAGGGCCAGATGCCGTGTTGCGCTCGCGGTTGAGGTCTTGTCCGGGTTCATACCGGTTGCCGCGGGTGGTTTTACGGCGGGCCGCGGGCGTTCGGTGCCAGGTGTGTCCAGACTTTCACCGTCGCGATTGCGCGTCGCACGCCGAACTGTCCGGACATTTACCGGCTGCAGCGGGCCAGGGCCCTCGAATCGTCCAGGGTCTTACCGAACGCCAAGCGTTCAAACGCGGGTTTGCGTCCAAACCGCTCAGGACATACCATCAGGCATGATGTCTTTCGAGCTGATGTCCGCAGACGAGGCCGGGCCGGAGCAGCCCGGGGTGGCCCGTAGAACCGCCGAGGCGGGAGAGCGGCTTCGCAAGCCTCAAGAGATGGTCGTCATGGTGCCTCGTTCACAGAAGGTCACGCTCACGGGGCGCCGGATGTACAACGTGCTGCTGCACTTGGCACAGCGGCATCTGGAGGCGCTCTCGGTCATGCCTGCCGCCGACGAAGTGCCCTTCGAAGCACCGCTTGCGCACATTCTGCGAACGAGCGGGAGCTCGGTCGAGGACCGCACCGTTGCCAAACGGTACCTGCGCGAGATGAAGAGCCTCACGGTCGACTGGGAGTCGACCGCCCCCGGGGACGGCATCAAGTATCGGGGCTTCAACATGCTTGCCGAGGTCGTGCTCGAGCAGCGTGGCGGCGAGAACTGGGTGAGCTGGACCTTTCCGCCCACCATCATGGGAGCGCTGCGCGAGCCTCAGCGCTGGGCCCGCCTGGAGCTGGACATCATGGCGAGGCTCGGCACCTATGCGGCCATCGCGCTCTACGAAATCTGCGCTCGCTATCGGGACAACCCGGCTGCCAAGACCAGCAGAAAGCCGCCCCAGTGGTGGACCGATGCGTTGAGCCCGACCCCTCCGGGTGCGGAGCGTCGCGAATGGCGCAAGTTCAAGAACGAGCGCATCAAGCCTGCGGTGGCCGAAATCAACGAGGTCACCGACCTCGACATCGAGCTCATCGAACACAAGCAGGGCAGGGCGGTCGATGAGGTCCAGTTCCTGGTTCGGCGCAAGGCTTCTCGTCCTGAGGCGGTGTTGCCCGCCCAGCCGGTCGAGGCCCACCTGGTCGCCCGCTTCGAACGGCTGGGGGTGTCCGAGGCACGGCTTGATGCGCTGCTGAGAGAGTTCGGCACGGAGGCCGTGCGGGCCAAGCTCGATGCCCTGGAGCGGCGTGCCGCGAGCAGGGGTCATCGGGGGCTCGACAACCCCTACGCATGGCTGCGCTCGGTGCTGCGCGACCCGGAAGGGGCGGGGGCGTCGAGCGCAGCAGCCCCGGCGTCCGGCCCCGCGCCTGCGAATGCGCCTGTGCGCACGCCGTCGGCGCCTCCCGCACCCAGTGTGCCAAGCCCGCAGCTGCGCGAGGCGTTCGAGGCGCTTCCCGCCGCCGAACGGCAGGCTTGGGTGCGCAAGGTCTTCGACGAGCTGAAGGACAACCCCATCTTCAAGGCGACCTCCAGAAAACGCGTTCGCGAAGGCGACTACCTGCACGGAGTCTTCGGCGCCATGTTGCTCGCGCGCTGGGAAGGGGCTTCCCGAGCACGGCTTCTTGAAGCATCCGGCGAGGAGGGCGAAGCGCCCGCAATGGACTCGCAACCAGGCCTCTTCGATGGCCCGGAAAGCACAGCCTAAAGACCGCCTTTCCAGGTCCGGTTTAAAGCGGCTGGCTATTCGGTAGCACAGCGTTTGTCTCAGGCCGCCTCCCTTTCGCGGGATGCGCGAAGCCCCTGTTCGCACAGGGATTGCCGGCGGCAAACGCATCATTTTTGCTACTGCACGCCATGGGACAGGTCATTCCAATCGCCGACGCCACTCGAGTGTCCAGCACCGATGCGGTGCTCACCTTCATCGACGAATGCTATGACCGGCTCGTGAAGGCGGGCGGCTTCGTCGCGCGTCCCGAACAGCGCCAACTGTCCCGCGAGGTCTGTCGAGCGCTGTGCGCCGGCGAGCCCCTCGCGGCCGAAGCCCCCACTGGCACCGGCAAGACGCTTGCCTACCTCATCGGCGCCATCGCCGCCGCCGAGAAGCTGCGGGGCACCAAGGACATCCCCATCGTGGTGGCCACGGCCACCGTGGGCCTGCAGGGCCAAATCCTGCAGGGAGACCTGCCGCGCCTGTACGCCGCGGGCATTCTCGCAGAGGGCGATGGTGTGCTTGCCAAGGGGCGCAGCCGCTATTTCTGTGTGCAGTCTGCCGAGCGGCTGCTCGAAGCCGCGCGGGAAGACGCCCAGTACGACATCTTCGACGAAGAGGCGAACCTCGACGTGAACGCGACCGAAGAGGTTCGCGAGATGCTCGAGGCCTATCATGGCCGCGCCTGGAACGGCGACAGCGACAGCTACACCGGCATGCCGCCCTCGGCGTGGGACCGGGTGCGCGCGACCTCGGAGACCTGCACGGGCCACAAGTGCGAGCACTACAGCAGCTGCCCATTCTTCAACGCCCGCCGCGCGCTTTCGTCGGCTCGCGTCATCGTAGCCAACCACGACCTGGTGCTGGCCGACCTCGCGATGGTTCGCGACGGCATCGACCCGCTGTTTCCGGGTGGCAAGTACCTGGTCGTCTTCGACGAAGCGCACCACCTGCCTGACAAGGCCCTGGATGCGGGGTCGGCCGCGCTCGAGCTCGAGCCTATGCTGGGCGAGCTGCCTCGCATCGGCAGCTTCAACAAGAGCTGGCAACGCCAAGTCGAGCTGGTTCGCCTCTTCACGAAAGCCAAGGTCGAGGAGGCTGACCTCGAGCCTGCGGCGCTCTCGAACGCGCTGTCTGCGCTGCGAGCCGAAGTGCTCGCACTCGACTTCGAACCCGAAACCCGCCAGCACCGCTTCGTGCTGGGCGAGCTGCCCGAGCCGCTGCGCCGCGCAGCCGAGCTTGCCCTGGAGCACGCGCTTGCGATGCACGAGGCGTTTCAGGACGCGACCGGTGCGCTCAAGCAGACCAACCTGCCGGAAAAGAATGAGGCCCTCAAGCCCGTCATCGCCGAGTTGCTCTACCAGGCAGCGTTCTTCAATTCGAAGCTTTCCGCGCTCGTCAAGGGTCTCACGCTTTTGACCAACGGTCGGCGCGCGGTGCGCTGGGCGTTCCGAGGCGACCCTGTCTCCAGCCTGCATGTCTCACCGCTCGAGGGCGCCGACGTGCTCCGCGAGCTGCTCTGGGGCAGCGAGCGAGTGAGCGTGGCGATGGTTTCCGCCACGCTTCGGGACTTCGAGGGCTTCGAGCGTTTCGCGGCGCGGGTCGGTGCGCCCGAGTCCCTGCGAACGCTCGCGTTGCCGCACATCTTCCCGTACCGGGAGAACACGCTCTACCTGGTCGACATGACCTACAGCCCGCGCTACGAGGAAAAGGACAAGTTCGTGACGGAGCTCATTCAGTCGCTGCCTCGCTTTCTCGACCCCAACGAGGGCACACTCGTGCTGTTCCCGTCCCGGGCGATGATGCGGGTGGTGCTGCCGGTCTTGCGTCAGGCCTTCGGCTCGAAGGTTCTCGCGCAGGGCGACATGGGCATCAAGGAGCTCATCGCAGAGCACAAGCGGCGCGTGCTGTCGGGGCAGGGCAACATCCTGTGCGGACTCGCCGTGCTGGCCGAGGGGCTGGACCTGCCAGGCGAGTTGTGCACCCACGTCGTCATCTGCGCGCTGCCTTTCTCAGTGCCGACCACGCCTGTCGAGCGAGAGCTGCAAGAGCTGCTTGGCAAGGACTACTTCGCCAAGCGGGCGCTGCCCGATACGCTGGTCAAGCTCATCCAGATGGTGGGGCGGCTGATGCGGCGAGAATCCGACCGCGGGCGCATCACGCTCTACGACAAGCGGCTGCTCTACACCCAGTGGGGGCGCAAGATGCTCAACGCGCTTCCCGAGTTCCGTCGCAAGCTGGTTCGCCCGGACGCGCCTCCCCTGCGCGCCGTCTGACTCCGCTTTCCGCGGGGGGTGGCTATAAAAGGAGCCGTCTATACGGGACGGTCAATCCTTCAAAGCGCGCGTCATGCTTCACAAAGAATTCTGGGGCCTGGTTTTCCTTGCCTTCGTCGTGTGGGTGTTCGTTGCGGGCAACCCCCAGCAGCGCATCGAGCACGCCTGCCGCCCCGTGGGCTGGTCGGGCAACGTCGTCACGTCCCTCTCCGCACTGGTGCTGCCGCAGCATCAGCAGAAGGTCCAGGGCTGGTTCGACGGCGTCGAATACGGCTGCCGCTACACGACTTGGCGCCTGTTCTACCAGGACGAGTACAACAAGTACATGGAAGCCCAGAAGGCGGCGGCTGCCAAGGCTCCGGCTTCGCCCGCCAGCGCTCCCGGGACCGCTCCGGCCCCGGCCCCGGCCCCGGCTCCGGCTCCCGCTTCCAAGTAACTCCGGAGCCTTCTCGATGCAAAGCCCTCGAAGCCGCCGAACGGTGCTCGCCGCCCTGCTGGGCGGCGCGCTGCTGTGCGCGGGCACGAGCGTCCGGGCCCAAGCCCCCAATTCCGTCCACGTCGTCAAGATTCTGAGCTTTGGCTGCCCGGTGTGCCTGATGAGCGAGGGCATCGATGCGGCCATCGCCAGCGCTGTGAACGCGGCGGGCGGGCGCTTCGTGCCCGCCCCGGTTCCGACCGGCGACGACACGGTGGGCAACAAGGAGCGCGTCTACTACGCCGCGCGGGACCTGAACGCTGCATGGGCCGAGCCGGTGAAGCGCTCTCTCTATCGCGGTGCCCAGGAGGTGCAGGTGCCGCTGTCCGACATGATGCAGGTCTACACCTGGTTGCAGCAGGACCTGCCTTCGCTGGAGCCGCACCTGGGGCCGGTCTTCCAACGGGCTCAGAGCAACGAAGCCCGCGATGCCATGTTCCGTGCGGCTCGTCTCGCGCTCAACGCCGGCGTGACCAAGCTGCCCGCCTACCTCGTGGTCCACAACGGCCGCACGGTCGCGGCTCTGGACCCGAGCTCCGTGCCCGGCCAGTCGTTCACGGCGTTGCGCGACGAGGTCATCGCTCGCGTGCAAAAGGCAGCCTCCACGCCCTGACTTCCGACCCCAGCCACTGACTACTCACACCATGTACCAAGAAGTTCCCGCACACGTCCAGCATGCGGACGAAACCCGCAACGGCATCTCGGTCAAGGGTGGCACCAACTGGGACCTGTCCCGTTCAGCGGTGGCCACCCCGATTGCGCCCGCCAAGGACCCCGACCCCCGGCGCGCGCACTGCGACTGTTCGCTGCCGCCGCTCGCCGCCACGCCCTATGCGCCCGAGCACCGGATGCCGGCCATGGACCCGGTCGTGACGCTGAACTTCTCGGCGGGCTCCTCCGTGATGCGTGTCTCGGATGCCCGCGCACTCGCACGGCTGCGCAAGGGCGCCGTCGTCGTCATCGCCGGCCACGCGGACCCCGAAGAGCGAGGCGGCCGGGCGCTTGCCGAAGCACGCGCCAAGCGCGTGGCTGAACATCTGCGTCGCGCCGGCAAGAAGGTCGAGGCCGTGCGCTCGTTCGGAGCGGAGCTTCCCCTGGCCGGCGACCTGCTGCAGGCCGAGCACAATCGTCGTGTCGAAGTGTTCGTGCGCTAAGCGCACCCTGAGTGCATCTGCCACCCTCGAGGGCCCGCACGAGCGGGCCTTTTTCATGGGCGAAGCCCTGGCCTGGGCCGGTGAGAGAGGTCCGTCGCCGGACGACTTCGCGCCTGTCCGCACGGGAACTTCGCGGCACGGAACCGTAGGGGTTTAAAACGCCGCCCCTATAGAGCTGAGCGACGCCACACGCCGCGAAGTCAAAAACCCCCCACGCTTATCAGGAGCTTTCCCGTGATTCACGCTTTCTTCCTCGTCGGTGAAATCAAGAAGATTCAGGTTTCCGAACCCAAGGACCCCAAGCGCGGTGCGTCCGCCGTTCTGCTGGTGCAGTACGGTGCCACCCGTGAACAGACCGGCGGCGCCGTCGAGTTCGTCAACGCCGTGATGGTCCGCGTCCCCAGCTACAAGTTCCCGACCCTGCGCGACAAGCTGCAGGTCGGCAAGCAGGTGCAAATCAACGGCCACCTGCAGGGCGTCTTCAAGACCGTCATGGACGACGGCTACTTCACCACCGAGCTGGTCGCCGACCGCGTGTTCGTCGAAGGCGAGCGCGAAGGCCGTGCCGAGCGTCCGACCGACGCCGAGTAATCCGTCCGCACGCCCGGAGCGCCGCCATGCGCACCGGGCGAGTCCTTCTCCCGTACGCCAGGAGCACCGATGGGCGCTGTACCCCAGCTACCCGCCTATGCCCACCTGACGCAAGAGGCCGTGCAATGTGTTGCACAGGCCTCTTCGCGTTACCAGGTTCCCGAACTGCTGATGCATGCCGTCCTCATGAAGGAGAACGGCCGCACCGGCAAGTGCTCGCGCAACCGCAACGGGACCTACGACTGCGGGCTGGCCCAAATCAACACGAGCTGGACTGACTACTTCGCCCGGCACGGCATCCGCTACGAGTCCATCGCCAACGACGCCTGCCTGAACATCCACGTCTCGGGCTACATCCTGCGGCGCAACTTCGACCAGAAGCGAGACTGGTTCAAGGCCATCGTGGCCTACAACATCGGCCCTGCCAACTGGACCCCCGAGCGATACCGGGTCGGCTGGCGCTACGGCAACGACGTGGTGCGCTACTGGTGGGGCTTCCAGAACTGGGTGGATGCCAACGCCCGCGTGCAGCGCACGGCCGTGCCCGCGTACGCGCGCGCCCCCGCGGCGAGGGACAAGAACGCCATCCTCGAGTTCTCCGCGGAAGAGCCCAATGACGCGCCCTCCGAGCGCACGCCTTGAAGGGCGCAGGTCCGTATAAAAGGCTCGCTATACGAAGCGCACAGGCGGAATTCCCTGTCTGTCGTGTTTGCAAACACACACACCTCTTCCTGCACGGAGTCTCTCGAATGAACACCTCTCTGATGAAGAAGCTCGGCGTTGCCATCGCTGCGCTCACCACCTCCTCGCTGGCGCTCGCCGGTGAGCCCGACGCGAGCGACGCGTTCTACGGTTTCTGGGAAACCGTCGACAGCTGGACCTCCGGCGCGCTCGGCGTGGGCCTGGCCACCACCATGCTGCTGATGGGCGGCGCCATCGGTGTCGCGAAGAACTCGCCGATGCCGGCGCTGACCGGCATCGCCGGCGCGGCCTTCCTGCACTGGGGCCCGCAAATCATCAAGCAAATCATGGTGGGCGGCGGCCTGGTCTGATGGCCCTTCGCGCTGCCCGCAGGGCAGCGCGATTCATCAGCCTCGACGGCGAGGGTCGCAAAGCACCGGGTGCGGCCGCACCTAGCGCTTTAGCGATTCTCGCCGTCGGCATTTCGTCAGTCCCCCTCGAAGGCCTACACCTTCGGCATCCCTTCTTCGACCGCCCGCTCCGACCATGGATGAAGAGTCCCACATCGTTCCCTTCGACCTCGAGGCGCCGATTCCCATCATGTTCTGGGACCCGCTCGAGTTCGTGCTTGCCATCAGCCTGATGGGCTTCGGCATCATCGCTCACGCCTGGCTCGTAGGCCTGGTGGGTGGCCTGGGCGTGCTGTTCGGTTCTCGCTACCTCAAGCGCGGCGCCAAGCGCGGCGCCATGCAGCACTTCATGTGGGCCCACGGGCTGCAGCTCGACCCGGCGCTCTCGAAGATGTTTAAACCCTCGTGGCTTAACGACTTCGTCGAGTGAGACCGAGCCCAATCGCTTCCGCCCACATGTCCAGCAAAAGCCCCCAATACCTCGAGGTCGTAGCCAACGCGTTCAAGACCGCACAAGCCTGGCGCATGGCCACCTTCGTGCTGTCCGGCGTCGTGGCGGTGCTCGCCTTCTCGCTGGTGAGCCAAGCCCGCAACACGCCGGTCGTGCTCGTGCCCTATGACCTTGCCGCCAACGGCAAGAACATGACGGTGACCACCAACGGAGAAATCCGTGGCACCAGCGTCGAGTACATGGCCAATATCGGCCTGGCCGACCTCGCGCTCATCCTGAACTTCACGCCCGACAACGTACTCAGCCAGACGCAGCGGTTCCTCAACCGCACGACCGAGTCACTCTACGGCGCCCAGCGCGAGACGCTCCTCGCCCAAGCTGCCGAGTTCAAGAGCCGCAACGTGTCGCAGTCGTTCTACCCGGCCGACGTGAAGCTGTCGGCCGATGGCAGCCGCGTCGAAATCGTCGGCACCCAAATCCGCTGGATGGGCGGAAAGGACACCTTCCGCCAGAAGGTGACCTACATCCTCAGCTACAAGGTCTTCAAGGGGTTCCTGCATATCGCGGACCTGCGCCAGAAGACCGACGAAGCCCCCAAGACCGAAGGAGCGCCCAATGGCAAGTAAGCACGTCCGCACCGTCCTCGCGGCGGCGATGTCCGCGGCGATGCTGCTCGCTGCGCCCACCCTCGTTCACGCCCAATCGAGCAAGCGTGCAGCAGCGCTCGAAGCGCCCATTCCGGGGGTCGTCACCGTCTCGGACTACGAGTTCAACACGTTCGTCTTTCCCGACGCCATCAAGCGCGTGCTCTTTCCGGCCGGCAGCCCCGTGGTGGGCAAGCCCGTGTACCTGGCCGAAAACACCCAGCTGATGCTGCAGTTCGCCAAGAGCGCCGAGAAGAACTCCAAGCCCGTGCAGATGGTGGTCGAGCTCGAAGGCGGCGCCGTCGTCTCCGTGCGCGTACTGCCGCGAGCCGTGCCTGGTGTGACTCACTCCGTGAACGGTGCGCGTCCGCGTTCCTCGGTCGCCGCCGCCAAGCGCGCAATGACCGCCGAGGGCCAGCAGTCCGTCACGCCGCGTGGCGAAGACATCGAACTGCTGAAGAAGGTGGTGACCAGCGGCGAGGCCCCCGACGGCTTCGAGCCGGTGCGCCTGCCTCGTCCGACGCGCTTCGACAAGTTCACGGTTGTGCCCCTGGCGGGCTGGACCGACGGCGCCTCCAAGCGCGTGCTCGTCTTCTCCCTGGTGGCCGCGCCCGGCCAGACCGCGGTCGTGAGCCCGCAGCAGTTCTATCGCCCTGGCATCAACGCCGTGATGCTCGATGGCGACGTGGTCGACTCGGCCAACAGCCCGCAACTGTTCGTGGTCGAGGAGATGCGCGATGAGTGAGGAGAAGAAGGGCCTGGGCATCTTCGTGAACAAGCGCGCCGACAAGGCCGCCGCTGCCGCCGCCCCGTCTGCCCCGGGCAAGAAGAAGGACGTCCAGAAGCGCTGGCTCTATGTCGGCGTGGGCTTCGTGGGCCTCATCATCCTGTCCACGACGCTGTTCAGCGACAACACCAAGAAGCCCCGCACCGCGCCTGTCAAGGACTCTGCGGGCGTGGTGAGCGTCAACCCACCGAAGGCCGACAAGGCCGCCTTCGAGAGCCTGTACGCGCAGGACGCCGCGGCGCTCAAAGGCATGGTGGAAGACCTGAGGAAGGAAAACGAGCGTCGCAGCCAGGAGCTCGCCGACCTGAAGGCCTCGATGGCCAAGGGCCCGACGGGCACTCCCGGCGCCACGCCCGGCCCCTCCAACCTGCCGCCCGGCATCGTCCCGCCCCCGGTGGGCCTGGGCAACACCGGCGGCATCGGCCAGACCGTGCCGCCCGTGGTCGCTCCGCCGGCGCCGCCTGTTCCTCCGGTTCGTGCCGGCGGCGAGGCCGGTGCGCCCCCGCGCCTGTCTGACGTGCCCGCAGTGAACGTGCCGGCAGCTCCCGGCCAGATGGGCGAACCGATGGTCTTCGACGCGCCCGGCAAGGCAGCCGGCCAGGCGCTGGACCCGGCCAACCCGCCTTCCGTGCTGGGAGGCAGCGGCTCGGGCGTTCGCTCCAAGGTCGACTACCGCAAGAACCCCAACGCCGGCATGCTGCCCGCGGGCGCCTTTGCCCCCGTCTCGCTGCTGAACGGCCTGGACGCGGGCACGAGCGCCACGACCCAGAGCAACCCGATGCCGGTGCTCATGAACGTCACGGAGCAGGCGACGCTGCCCGGGGCTGCGCGCTACCGCCTGAAGAACTGCTTCGTGCTTGGCACGGGCTATGGCGACATGTCGTCCGAGCGCGTCTACATCCGGTTCTCTCGCCTGAGCTGCGTGGACAAGGCCGACAAGCTCGTGTTGTCGCAGGAAGTCTCGGGGTATGTCGTCGACAGCGACGGCAAGCTCGGCATGCGCGGTCAGCTCGTCGACCGCCAAGGCGCCAAGCTTGCCAAGGCGCTGCTGGCTGGCTTCGCACAGGGCCTGACCGGGGCACTCGGCAACGCACAAAGCAACGTCACGAGCAACCTCACCACCGGTACGACCACCAGCACGCTGAATGGCGGAGCGGCGCTCCGGGCCGCAGGCCTGAGCGGCGCGCAATCCGCCACCAACCAGCTGGCCGAGTTCTACCTGAAGGAAGCCCAATCCATCTTCCCGGTCATCACGGTCGACGCCGGACGCACCGCCACCATCATCTTCTCCGGCAGCACGACGCTGAACTGGGGCCAGGGCGAGGGCGCGTACCAGGCCAACGTGACGCCCGAGAAGTCCAGCAACTGACCGTGTCGGCCCGGCCGCACACCTCTCGAACGCATCTCCGGAGTTTTCGCATGACCCGACTCGCTCTTCCCCTGGTGCTCGCTCTCGCGGCGCTGGCCGGCTGCTCCTCGGCGCCGCGCACGCCCGAGTACGCTTGCGCGCTCAATACCCCCGAAGGCGGCAAGTGCGCCTCCGTGCAGGACGCCTATCGTGCCTCGCGTTCGATGACTGCACCCCAGGACGGCGCACCCGTGCAGTCCGTCTTCGACCCGCGTGTGCAGCAGGACTCTCGCCAGGCTGCGGCTCCGACGTTCAACGGCCAGCCTTCGAACTATCCCGACCCGGGCCAGAACGGCATGCCCGTCTTCACCCAGCCCAAGGTCATGCGCGTGTGGGTGGCCCCGTACGTGGACGCCGACGGCAACCTGCGCTCCGGGGAGTACACCTACTTCTCGACGCCCGGCACCTGGAACTACGGCACGCTGAACAAGCCCGGTGCGGCCAGCGGCATCTTCGAGCCCTCTCGTCCAGACAACCTGGGCTTCAAGCCCAACGTGGTCCCCGGAAGCCGCCGTTCGGGCTCGACCTCCGGTGGCTCGACCGCCCCCAGTGCTCCGCCCGCCCCGGCCGAGCAGGGACGGGCTCCGACGCTCAAACCTGCTCCGACCGCCACCAGTGGCGAAGGCATCACCCAGCCCTACAAGCGCCTGAGCGAGTAAGCGCTACAGGCTCAGGACCGGCCCGCGCACCCTGACGGGCCGACAAGAACACAGACCTTCGACGAACCCTCGCTCATGGATTTCAACAAGACCCTTCGAAAGCTCGGCAAGCGACTTACGGCGTTCGTTCGACCGGATGCGCCGGGCGACGTGCCCACGCCCGTGGCCGTGGCACTCGAGCTGACCGAGCGTCAGTCCTTCTCGTCGCTGTTCACCTACCGGTTCTTCGACACCGACCACAACATCTGCTACCTGGACGACAGCCAGAACCCGGCCGTGGGCTTTTGCCTGGCGGTCACGCCGCTCAACGTGGCCGGCGTGGACGCCGAGCCCCAAATCGAAGCGGTCTTCAATGCGCTGCCTGCCGATTCGGTGGTGACCTTCGGCAAGCTCGTGACGCCCCAGGTCGAGGGGTTCCTCAATACCTGGGCCAACGCGCGTCTCGCGAAGAACACGAGTCCGCTGCTTCGCCAGATTGCCGAGCGCCGGCGCGACTTCATGCTGACCACCGCCTCGGGCCCCTCGATGCTGCCCGATACGCGGCTGCACCCGCGGATGATGCAGTGGTACGTCACGGTGCGCGTGCCCTACAAGGGCGACCTGCACGACGAAGCCGAGATGCGCATCTTCGTGCGCCAGGTGCTCGACGTTCGCGGCACGGTTCAAGGCGCACTCAAGGCAGCCATGATGAACTCCGCCGTGATGGGCGAGGAGGACTTCAAGTTCCTGCTGCGCGAGCTGTGCAACCCGCACCTGGAGCCCTTCGAGCGCGTGAACGAGCAGGCGCCCGGTGCGCCCCTGTCCAGCGACATCGTCTCGCGCAACACCCGCGTGACCCTTCGCGAAGACGGCCGCCTGGGCTTTGCCCGGACTGCGGGCGACCCCGACTGCGTGGTCACCTGCATGACGGTGGACACCGCTCCGCGCTCGCTCTACCTGCCGATGATGGCTCGCACGCTGGGCAACCCCGTTTCCTGGGACGAGCGCATCACCTGCCCCTACTGGGCCTACACCACGGTCCACGTGCTGCACCCTGACGACAGCAAGGACGACCTGCTGGCCAAGTTCGGTCTGCTGAACAAGCAGACGATGTCCGAGTCGCCCTGGTTCCGCTCGATGATGGGCCACCTCTACGAGCGCAAGGACCGTGCTCAGGCGCTGCTGAAGGAAACCGGCAAGGGCCATACGCTCGTTCGGGCCTACAGTGGCGTGAATCTGTATACGCCCCCGGACGAGGCCCGTACCCAGTCCGAGTATGTCAAGGGTCTGTTCCGTCGTGCGGGATTCCGCATCTCGGAGGAGGTCTACGTCTCGCTGCCGGTCTTCATGGCCTCCATGCCCATGCAGTACACCCCGGCGATGGACCCGCCCAACAAGGGCCTGCAGCGCGCCTGGCTGATGAGCTCGCTCAACGCTGCGGCTATGGTCCAAATCCAGGGCGACTGGCGCGGTACCGGCGAGGACAAGGGCGGCCTGCTGCTCACGTCCCGCTCCGGGCAGATTGCCACGTTCGACCTGCTGCAGACCACCATCAACTACAACTTCGTGGTCGTGGCGACCTCGGGTTCGGGCAAGTCGTTCCTCACCAACGAAATCGTCTGCGACTTCCTCTCCAAGGGCGGCATCGCGCGTCTGGTCGACGTCGGCCGCTCCTACGCGCGCTTCTGCGAGGTGATGGGTGGCGAGAACATCATCTTCGACCCCGAGAACCCGATGTCGCTCAACCCCTTCACGGGCATCCGCAACGAGAACGACCTCAACGAGATGATGCCGATGCTGAAGGACCTGCTGCGTCTGATGGCCTATCCGCTCACGCCCGAGGAAGAGACGCCCGCCTACCAGTACCAGCTGCTGGAGAAGGCCATCGGCGAGGCCTGGAAGGTGGGCGGCGAGGACTGCGAGCTGCGCCACGTCGTCGAATGGCTGCGCAGCTACGCGGGTGACGAGTCGAATCGCGCAAAGGACCTCGCGCTGCAGCTCGAGCCGTTCTCGCACGGGCGCTACAAGCGCTGGTTCTCCGGCCGCCGCACCGTCACGTTCTCCAAGCCGCTGGTGGTCATCGAGCTCGAAGAGCTCAAGCAGGACGGCGCGCTGCAGTCGGTCGTGCTGCAGCTGATGATGTTCCAGGTGACCAAGGAGATGTATCTCTCCGACCGCCGTCTGCCCAAGTTGCTCGCCATCGACGAGGCGTGGGACCTGATGGGCGGCATGAAGACCGGACGCTTCATCGAAACCGCCTTCCGTCGGATGCGGAAGTACAACGGCATCGCCGGCGTCATCACGCAGTCCTTCGAGGACTTCGAGAAGAGCCCGGCGGCACGGGCCGCCATCGAGAACGCGGCCTGGCAGTTCATTCTCTTCCAGCGCCCCGAATCGGTGGACTTCGCGGTGACCCACAAGCGCATCTCCGCCGACGAGCTGACCGTGGACCTCATCCGCTCGGTGCGCTCTGGCAACGGCTTCTCCGAGGTGTTCGTGCGTGGCGAGCAGGGCTCTGGCCTGTACCGGTTCGTCACGGATAAACACTCCTACTACACGTTCACGACCAAACCCAAGGACATCAACCGGCTTACCGAGCTGGTCGAGTCCGGGATGACCCTGGAGAAGGCCATCGACACTCTGGCGATGGCCGACTACGAGGCGATGTGGGGCTCGGGCAGCACCTGAGCGCCGACTGAACGCAGCCCGGGTCACCCCCGGGCTGTTGTCATTTGACTCCTCAATCTGTCCGCCATGCACGACGAACCGTCCACCGCCGACCTCGCGCGACTCCTGGCGCCGTTCCTGGCCGCCACCGCGCTTGCCACCGCGCTCATCGTGCTTGTGGTGCTGCGCTTCGTCCCGATGTTCAATCCGGTCGCCTCGCCCGAAGTCGTGACTTTCGACGTGGTGAAGTACACCAACTCCCAGCGCGCCGTGGCCTCGGCCTTCCTGAAGAAGGACGCCGACATCGGCCAGGCCAACGAACTGCTGCTCGAGCTGCCGGAGCGCACGCGAAAGGCCGTCGCCGAGGTCGCAGGCTCCGGGGTCGTGGTCGTCGTCAAGCAATCGGTGGTGCAGGGCACCACGCGCGACATCACCGACGAGGTGCTGGGCAAGCTCGGCCTGCCCAAGAACGTGCCGACTTCGGACGCCACCGCCTACAGCCTCGATGCGGCCCCCACGATGATGCTGCGCCCGGTCGACCCTCGCCGCCCCGAACCCCTGCCGGGCGAACAGGCCGGCGCCTCCTCCGCAAAGGTGTTGCCATGAAGCGCTGGGCCGACCTTTCGCTGCGCACTCGTCAGCAGCTCTACGACTCCGTGCTCATCTTCATGGTGGCGTTGCTCGCATTCACGGCCTACAGCCGCTACGTGCCCTACAGCCTCGTGTGGAACCGCACACCGTCCATCCCTGAAGGGCTCTATCTCGCCAAGGAGCGTGCGGCGCACGAGCCGCTCATGCGGGGCGAGGTGGCCTGCTTTCGCTACGAGGCCCCGGACTGGGCCCGCGCCCGAAACTACTTTCCTGACTGGATGAGGCTGTGCAAGCCCGTGGCGGCCGTGCCTGGCGATGAGATGAGCCGCGAGGGCTCCCAAGTCTATGTGACGCCCCGATTCGGGGAACGCAAGGCTTCCGGCGCGCTCTCACTCACTGACAGTCGCGGTCGTGCGCTGCCGCAGGACAAGGTGCCCGAGGGCGTCGTGCCCGAAGGTCAGTACGTGCTCATCGCGCCAGCTCGCTCGAACAGCTTCGACTCCCGCTATCTCGGGTTCATCGCCTCCGAGCGCGTCACCCACCGGCTCTCGCCGCTCTACACCTTCGCCGACTGATTCGCGCATGGCCACCCGAAAGCCCGACACCGACGCGCCCGAGGAGTCGCAGACGCTGCCTCCTCTGGACGACGGGGAGCTTGCCACCCTTGCCCCCGTTACGGTCAAGGAGAAGAAGACCCGCCCGCCCTCGCATTACACCGAGGGCACGTTGCTCGACGACATGCTCGGCGCGGCCAAGTTCGTCGAGAACGACCCTGAACTGAAGAAGATGCTCAAGTCCGTCTCGGGCCTGGGCACCTCGGCCACGCGCGACAGCATCATCGAGACGCTCAAGGCCCACAAGTACGTCGAGAAGAAGGGCAAGTTCCTGGTCGCCACCGACAAGGGCATCGCCTTCATCCAGTGGCTCGAGCGAGTGATGCCCGAGCTCGTCGACGTGGCGCTCACCGCCCGGTGGGAAGCCGAACTCGCCGTCATCGAGGCGCGCGGAAGCAGCGGCAAGGCGTTCGAGGAACGCGTCGCGGCTCAAGTGCGCCGGATGATTTCTATATTCCAAGCCGCGCCATCGATGCGCACCTCAACCCCCGCAACCACCACGGAGCATTCCAGCATGAGCGACACGACGCAACCGCGTTCCAACAAGCCCACCGACAAGCAACTCGAGTTCGCCAAGAACATCGCGAAGAAGCTGAACCTGCGCGTCCCCGACGACGTGATGACCAGCTTCGATGCCTGCCGCGCCTTCATCGACGAGCATCTGCCCGCCTACAACAAGCCGAGCGAGAAGCAGCTGAGCTTCGCGCAGAACATCGCCCAGCGCAAGGGCGTGGCGATTCCGGACGAAATCCTGGCCAACGGCCGCGAGCTCTCCCGCTGGATTGACGACAACAAGTGATGTCGACCGGGGTCGCCCCGGTGTCCGCGGCAGCCCGCCCTCTAGGCGGGCTTTTTCATGCCCGAGGCTCACTCGAGTCGGAGCTTGAAGCCCGCCGGACCGCAGGGCGCCCCTGCGTGGTTAGGCTTGCTATACGGAGTGCACCTTTTGGAAAGGACACGTGCACCTATGAGGAAAATCATCGGTCTGCTGGGCGCCAAGGGCGCCGGCAAGGATACCTGCGCCCAGTACCTGGTCCAGGAAGCGGGCTTCGTTCGCGTCGGCTTTGCCGATGCGCTCTACGCCGAGGTCGCGACCGCCTTCGGCGTGACCGTCGAGTTCCTGGGCAACCGGGACACCAAGGAGACGCCGCTGCCGCAGCTGGCGCTCGCGCACTGCGCAAACGCCGACTTCGTCGAAGTCGCCCTGGGCGTCATGTCGGGCGGCTCCGTGCTGACCCAGGCCGAAGAGCTCGCGCTGCTCGACGCACCGCGCAGCCCCCGGCAAATCATGCAGCTGTGGGGTACCGAGTACCGTCGCAAGAGCCGCTTCGGCGTGGACAGCTACTGGCTCGACCAGGTCCGCGCGCTGACCGACAACTACCCGGCCAGCTCCTTCGTCGTCACCGACGTGCGCTTCAAGAACGAAGCCCGGTTCGTGACCGAGGTCAGCGGCTTGCTCGTGCGCATTCGTCGCCCCGAGCTCGAGGAGCGCGAGGCGGCCGACCGCGCCCGCAGCGGCACTGCTGCGCATCCGAGCGAAACCGAGCTGCTGGGCTATCCGGTCGACGCCGAGGTCCTGAACGTCGAGGGCAACCCCGACTCGCTGCGCGAAGGCATCTTCGCGCTCGTCTCGCCGGTCGTGCCGGCCTGACGCACCGGGAGCGGCACCTGCGCCGTTCCCCTTCTTCCTGCGCCCTCCCCTGGAGGGCGCATTCTTTTGTGCGGGGTCTAAAAGGGGCTGGCTACATTCGTATAAATGCCACGTTCCGTTCGGACCGTGGCGGGGCGGCCTGCCTGCCCGCGTCCGCGTCCACCTCCCGTCCTCGGCCTCACCGATGAAGTCTCGTTTCAGCTCCTGCCTGGCCGCGCTGCTTGTTGCGGCGCTCACTGCCCTGTCCACGGGTTCGGCCTTCGCCCAGTCCGATGCTGCCAAGTCGACCGACCCCAACGCGGGGCAGCGTCCCATGCGCGGCTGGTTCTTCTTCGAGGACCCGCCCAAGCCCAAGAAGCCCGAACCGGCCGAGGAGCCGCCCCAGGTGGTGCAGCTGCCGACCACGCCGCCGCCTCCTCCGAAGGAGGACAAGTGCAGGAAGAAGGACAGCTGGTCGGCCGAGTGCGGGTTCGTCGACCCGGGCCAGGACTTCGGCTTCCAGGCCAAGCAGCGCGATGCGCTGCTCGAGCGCATGGCCCTTACCAACAACGACCCCAAGGCGGTCGAAGCGTTCCAGTACTACATGCGCTGGGCGCTTGAGCGCACCTCCCAGGTGACGAACCTGTGGTGGTACAACATGGTGCAGAACCCGGACCTGGACCCCAGCGTGACCGCGCCGGTGAGCACGTTCGGCCTGCGGCTGATGACGGGCGTGCGGGATGGCAAGCGCAAGGAAATCTTCGAGCTGCTGCGCCAGGAAGGGGCCTTCTTCGTCTACTTCAGCCGCACCGACTGCAGCTTCTGCACGCAGATGGGCGAGACCTTCCAGCGCGTCTCGGAGCGCAGCGGCGTGCCGCTTCGCAATGCCTCGCTGGACTCGAGCTGCATGCCCGGATTCCAGCAGGGCTGCATGACCGCACCGGCAACTCTGCAAGCCGCGCAGGCACTGCAGGTGACGACCGTGCCGACGCTCTTTCTCTACGTGCCTGGCAACACGTGGCTGCGCATCGCCACGGGCGTGGTCGACGTGGAGAGCATCCTCACCCGCACCGAGCAATTCTTCGCGGCCTACCGCAATGCGCTCCTCAAGGGTGTCGAAAACGGCCAGAACGGTCGCGCCTCGGTCGATTTCGGCTTCGATGAGGCAACGGGCACGGCGCAGGGAACGGCCAAAACCGCAGACAAGGCACGGCTGCCGACCGAAGACGAGCTCGGCAAGCTGCTGGGCAAGTAAGCCGCGCCCGCCTCGCTATACCCGGAAACGTCGGAGACCACGATGCTCAAGAAGCTCTTCACCATCTTTCTCGCCCTGCTCATCGGGGTCCAGCCCCTTGCCGCCAACGCGGCCGACCTGGGCGGCGCATTCAGCAGCCTGCTCGGTTCGGGCTCGACCGCGACCGCCAACGGGCCGGGTCGCTACCAGTCCGGCGCGCGCAACTCGTTTACTGCGGGCGGCCTCGAGGTTCGCGTGCCGCGCGGTGCGAACAACCCCTCGCTCTTTTCCGTGACGCCGCCGCGCATCATCGCGGGCTGCAACGGCATCAGCGCAACCTTCGGCGGCTTCTCGTTCATCACGGGCCAGGAGTTCCAGATGATGCTCAAGCAAATCGCCTCCGGGGCGACGCTGGGCTTCGTGGCGATGCTGACCCTGAAGACCCTGTGCCCGCAGTGCGAGGCGGTGGTCCAGTTCCTGAAGACCGCGGCGCAGGCGGCCGCCAAGCTCTCGCGCGACTCGTGCGCCATGGGCGAGCAGCTCGCCGCAACCATGATGAAAGAGTGGGGCATGGGTGGCTCGGCGGGCGACTCCCAGTCGGTGTGCGGCACCACGATTTCGTCCACCAACGGCTCGAAGGACTTCCTCGAGTCCATCAACGGCGCCTGCAACTCCATCACCAAGGCGGTGGATGCGCTCATCAAGGACTCGCCCAAGAGCCCCGAGTGCCAGGCGAACCCGACCGGCGACAAGTGCAAGGCCGAGGAGCGCGCCATCATGTGCAAGGTGGGCAGCGGCAACGTGACCTGGCAGCGCCTGGCAGCGTTCGACCAGGGCGGCGTGGCCGACTCGGATGCGAACTACAAGCGCCGGCTCCTGCTCATGAACCTGATGGGCGCTCAGCTCGCCGCGGGCGAGAAGGAAGGCACGTCGGTTGGCTGCGAGACGGATGGCGGCGACCCGAAAATCGTCGATAACGTGAACAAGGCCGACTACTGCGTGCCGAAGCTCGAGCCACGCCAGACCCTGGGCCTCTTCATGTGCGGCGCGCCGCTGGCCGGCAACGCGGTCTATTCCGAAGACGGCGCGGTGCCCGCGCAGGTGACCAAGTACTGCAGCTACTACTACAACGACATGGGCAGCTCGCCCGGTGCAGGCTCGGTATCAAAGACCAAGATTTACGTGTGCGACCGCAATGACCGCGTGAAGTGCTCGTACCTCAAACTCACCGAAGCCGGCGACCTGTTCCAGGGCGAGGGCTTCCTCGTGAGCATCCACCGGCTGCTGCGCAAGGGCGTCGAGGCGGTTCGCAAGAACGAGCCGATGCCAGCCAACGTCATCCAGCTGATGCAGGTCGCGCCCGTGCCGCTCTATCAGGCCATCAACGCTGCGGCCGTCTACCCGGCTGCGGCCGACGAGCTGATGGATTCGCTGGCTGCGCTGGTTGCAGAGCAGTTCGCCATCGCGCTCTTCGATGAGTCGCTGCGCATGGGCGGTCGCTCGAGCGCCAACACCTGCCTGAACCAGGAGTCCGCCAGCCGCATTCTCGCGACGGTCGCCGAGATGTCGGCGCGCGCGGGCGAGCGCACCAAGACCATCGGCCAGAACATGGCGGCCCAGCAGCTCCTGAACGAGCAGATTCGTCAAATCAACCTGACCATCCAGCGCCAGGTGCTCAATCAGGACCTGCTCGCCAACGGCCAGTTCTCGCAGTCGCTGAACAAGGCGCTCGCCCCGTCGGCGCCCGCCACGAGCACCTCGAGCAACTGATACCCGCGACCTGACCTGACGCCTACCCCGGATACGAACGGCCTTCACAATGCGATTCAAGTACCTCTTTCTTCTCGCGCTGCTTTTGCTGGTGCCGGGCCTGAGCTTCGCCGAGGCCGGCGAAGTCACGCACAAGACCGCCGCCGGCTGGGTCTCCGGCTGGGACATCTACGCCTTCGGCAACGGACAAATCGTCGTCGACATCCTGAAGGGCATTCGCCTTCTGATGGTGCCTGACTACGGCAGCTCCGGATTCCGCTCGCTGTTGCTCTTCCTGGCCACCGTGGGATTCGTGGTGTTGGCCATCGGCGCGGGCTTCGACCCGGGCAAGAACCTGATGCGCATGTTCGGGCACCTGCTGCTGGTGTTCTTCGTGCTCTACGCCTCCACCAGCCTCACGGCTGACGTCATCGTCGTGGACCCGCTGTCCGAGCGCCGCGGCATCGCCGCCGGCACCGTCGAGAACGTGCCCGCACTCGTGGCGCTGCCTGCCGCCATCACGTCGGAGGTCGGCAACTACTTCACTCGCTCCATCGAGACGAACTTCTCGGTTCCGTCCACCTTCGCGATGGCGCAGGAGAACTCCGGCCAGTTCAACCTCTTCGGCCGAATGATGGAAGAGTCGTCCCAGTATGTGTTCAGCAGCCCTGAGCTGCGACGTTCCATCGCGGCCTACTCGGCCGACTGCGTGGTTCCCGCCATCGCCACCGGTCGACTCGTCGGGCCCACCCCGGACGGCCCGCAGCAGGGGGTGCAGGCGCTCACCAACACCAGCGACATGCTCGCGACGCTGAAGAGCGCCACGCACAAGTCCATCATGACCAAGTACTACCCGATGGCCAGTTCGGGCGACGAGTGGCGCACCCTCGCGGGCAGCCCCGACCTGTCGGAGATTCCCGTGCCCACCGGGGGCACCCTTCGTGGCGCCCTGATGGGTTTCGGTGCGGTCGTGACCTGCGAGGGCGCGATTGCCGCCATCGAGGCCGACATCACCCGTAGTGCCTCCGAGCTTCTCGGCAAGGGCAACGATGCCTGGTCCAAGACCGGAACGGCCACGACGTACGAGACTGCCATGACCATGATGCTGCAGCAGGTGGCGGGGGGCGCGCCGGGCATCAACACGCCCGCAGGCTACATCCGCCAGCAGGCGCTGCTCAACGTTTCCAACGGCAGCTTCCGGCAGGCTGCGATGCAGACCGGCAACAACGAGTTGATGCAGGCCGCTGCCATCGCACAGGCCGAGGCTTCTCAGAAGTCGGCGTGGGTGACGGGCTTTGCGCTCTTCAACAACATGATGGGCTACGTCTACGTCGTGCTGCAGTGCTTCATCTTCGCGGTCACGCCGATGGTGGTGGTGGCGCTGATGATTCCCGGCATGGGCAAGGCCATCTTCACGAACTACGCCCAGATTCTGGTGTGGCTCACGCTGTGGCAGCCGATGCTGGCCATCGTGAACTACATCATCACGCTCTTCGGCATCAACGCGGTGAGCGGCATCGTGGCGACCGGTGGCCTCACGATGAGCAACAAGGCCGTCATTTCCGAAAAGACCAATGACCTGATGGTCGCGGCACAGTTTCTCGGCACGATGGTCCCGCTCATCACCTGGGGCCTGGTCAAGGGTGCGATGGCTTTCACCGAGTTCATCTCGAGCGGTGTGGGCAGCTCGTTCGCGGCCTCGGCCGGCGCTTCGGCGGCCACGGGCAACCTGTCCATGAACAACATGAGCATGGACAACACCTCCACCAGCAAGTTCAACACCGCGATGAGCTCGACCGTCGGTACCCAGGAGGTGTCCGCCTTCGGCAACGCCGGCGCGGGGCTGATGACGCAGCAAGCCGGTGGCTCCGGGGCTACGGCCAACGGCAGCGCCGTGAACGTGCAGGAGCAGTTCTCGAAGCAGACCCAGTCGATGATTGCCGAGCAAAAGGCCGTGTCGTCCGCGCTCAGCGCCATGCAGGGCAAGAACTACTCCGAATCGCAGCTGGAGAGCATGTCGCGTGACAAGAGCCTCTCTACGGCGGAGCGCACCGCGGCACAACAGGTGCTCTCCCGCATGCAGTCGGCGGGCTCCGGAGACGGTGCAGGCACCAGCACCGGAACCGGCAGTCGTGCCAACGTGGCAGACAACGCCACCGGACAAATCGACCGACGCAACCAGCACGGGGCCAATTTCAGCGCGGATGCGCGGCTGCAGACGCCGGGCAAGAGCATCAGTCCCGTGGGCGGCGCCGTGGGCGTGGGCTATGAGGCTTCCATGGACGGCTCCACGGGCAACACCTTCTCCAAGCAAGGGGGCACCAGCAAGGAGGCCGGCACGACCACGAACACCGAAAAGGACAAGCTGAGCACCAGCACCCAGTTCCAGAACGGTAAGACCGTCTCGGACGGCAAGGAGATTGCCCGCACGTCTGGCGAGGTTGTCCGCGGCGGTAAGGACACCAACACTTCGTTCAATGCAGCAGTCCAGGATGCGTTGTCCAAGTCCGAGTCCATCACCCGCAGTCTGCAGAAGATGGAAGCAGTGACATCGAGTTTCGGTATCGCGTCGAACACCACGCTGGGCGACGTCCAGCAGGGCCTGGAGCAACTGCGCAAGCTGCGCGACTCCCACGCTGCAGCGGATGACCTCGACAAGAAGGCCGAAGCGCTCACGTCGCAGCTGACCGGACGGGTCGATGCGACCAACGAACGCTGGAACGAGCTGCGCGACAAGCAGGAGCAGGTCATCAACGGCATCAAGCCGCTGGCCCATGCTCCCTCGGGCACGCAAGCGCACCGCAACGAAGTACGGGGCGGCATCGCGAAGGTCCAGGGCGAAATCGACCGTCGAGTCGTTGCCAACGAAGCACAGGCCGGCAACATTCGCGTCGAGGCCGAGGACCGCAAGGCCACCTACGGTCCGCAGTCCACCAACCTGCTCACGCAGCCTGTGGTCAACCCGCGTACGGGTGAGGCATCGGCCACTCCCGCCAAGGTTGTCGACGCGGCACGCAAGTTCGTTGCCGACTAAGGGGCAGCACCGTCCCACCAGAGGCCGCGATGCATCGCATCGCGGCCTTTTCACAGGGCCCGAGAGCCCTGAAGAAGGGGTGTTCGTATAAACCCCGTCTTCCTATACGACCATGAACCACACCACCATTCGCCACCTCGCATGACCCGTTTCGCGCACGCGCTCCTGCTGGGCACGGTGCTGCACCTGGCCGCCTTCGGCGTCCACGCAGCCCAGCTCGAGCAAAAGGGCCATCCCGATAGCCCCGTTGCCACGATGTCCACCTACGGGATGGAGGTCGCGACTCGAAACGCCCTTCGCACCATCGTGCCCGCGGGCTGGCAGCTCTATATCCACAAGGACGCTAACCTCCCAGAGGCGATGTCCTGGAAACTCGGCGAGAGCTGGCCTTCGGTGCTCGCCGAGTTCGCCGCCGGCAGCAAGCTCTCCGTACTCATCGACTGGCCGACGCGTGCCGTGCTCATCCGCTCGCCCGAAGTGGCTGGCGAAGAAAATGCCAAGCGCGCCGAGGCTGCAAGCGCCGCCATCACGCCGCTGCCCTCGTTCTCAGAGGCGGTGAGCGCCACGCGAGCCCCCGCCCCGGGCCGGGTTCACGAGCGGGCTCCGCTCGCCGAAGCAGGACTGGTGCGCACGAATCCGACGCCTGCCATGAGCGCAGCCTCGGAGGCGAACCAGCGCGCAGGCCACGTCCAGCAGCCGCGTGCAAGCGGTGACTTCGGCTACACCGAGGCGACCGCACTCAACAAGGCCCAGGCCCGCACCATTGCCCAGGGCATCGCCAACCGCTATGGCCTTCGGCTGATGTGGGCGGGCCCCGAGCTGAAGATGAGCAATCCGGTCACGCTCCTTGCCCAGACGGCCGAGGAAGACGTGATGCTGCTCAACAAGGCGATGGGCGTGTTCGCCCCTGTGGTGCTCGAGCTCGAACCGGGCGCCAAGCGCCTGTGGGCTGTACCACGCGGCATGGAGGGCCAGCGCCTGCTCACCCCTGAGCTGATGCGCGCGGCGCACGCCGCGTCGGTCACGCCGCTGCCCCCCGTCACGGACGGCCCACAACCTGTGCGCGTGAGCGGGCTCCCCAAGGGCCCCATCAAGCTCGTGATGCCCGCCCGTATGACATTGGAGGACGCCCTCGTGCGGCTGGCCAAGGAGCAGGGCTTCACTATCGAGTGGAAGGTTCCGGGCGGCTTCCAGGCCAACCGTGACATGAGCTACGAGGCTGCGTCCCTGTCGGCGCTGCTCGCTCAGGTGCTGCCGCCCCTGGGCATCTCCGCGGATGTCTACACCCGCGACAAGCACATCGTGGTGCGCCCGGCCGACGCCGCGCGAGACCGCTGACCAGACCATCGACATGCTGCCACGAATCGCCTCTCTACTCGTCTTGCTCTGCTGTGCCACCTGGGCCAATGCCGCGCCCACCGGAGTGGTACGCGAATGGCCGACGTCCGCTGACTACCAGCGCACGCCTTCGGCGCTCATCCGCGGGGACGTGACCGTGCGCGCCGCGAACGCTCCGTTCGGACCGCTGCTCACCGAAGTCGCACGGCGCAGCAACTACTCCATCACCTTCGCGCCGGGCGTCGACACGTCGCGCCGCGTGACGGTCGACTTCAACCGGGCCGAAGCCGAAGACGTGTTTCGGGCAACGCCAGGCCTCGCCGGCTACGTGGCGGTCTTCGACCACTACCGACGCACCGTGCATGTGACCGATTCTGCCACGTGGCACTTCCGTCTGCCCTCGAACATGCCCGAGGCCCGTGCCGGCGTCGGAACCGCGGCGCTGCTCACTCGACTGAAAGAGCTGGCGGGTCCGACGTCCCAGGTGAACATCGAGGACTCGGGACGCGTGAGCGTGCGCGCCGACGGCTACGGTCTGAAGCGCGTGCACGAGCATCTTCGCCAGGCCGCGGCCAATGCCGCCTTTGAGCCGCTCATCGGAGAGGCGCCTTAAGCCGCGCAGCAGGACCCTCTCATGTTCATGTGGAAGCGTGCATCGCCTGTCAAGCGCCCGGACCTGAAAGCCGACGAGTCGTTCAAGCTCTTCGTGAGCGCCGCGCGCAGCGTGCCGAAGGACGACGCCGTCTCGGGTGACTCGCCTGCGGCCCGACCAACCCGGACGTATGTCCGGCGAGACGACCCGAACGTCATCGACATCGAAGTGGTCGAGAAACCGTCGTCTGTCGCGCCCGATGCGACGGCTCAACCCCCCGCTCCGGAGCAAGCCAGCGCGTCTCGCGGCGCCGCACCGCAGCCGGTGGCTGACGCCGTGCCGATGCCTGCTGCACAACCCGAAGCCACTCCCGTTCATGGCGCCGGACTCACGGCCCGGCGAGTGCGTCCTGCCGCGCCGCCGCCCCAGGAACCTTCGGCCGGGGTCTCGCCCACTCCTGCTGCGCCCGAGCCTGCTGCACGAGGCGGCTGGCTGTCCGGCATGCTGGGCCGCAAGAAGACGCAGTCGCCGGACCCTGAACTTGCGCAGGTTCTCGAAGCCATGAAGGCACTGTCCGAAGAAGCAGCGCCTCAGCCCCCGGCGCCTGCCGAGGCCGAGGCGGCTGTGCCCAGCCAGACCCCCTCCAAAGCTCCCGCCTCGAGCTGGGCAGCCCGCTTCCGCAACACCGCGGGGGCCAGTGCGCCTGCAGCCCCGGAATCCGGGCAGACACCTGCAGCGGATACCTCGGCTGCGCCGGAGCCTGCCACCGAACCTGCTCGGTCACGCTTTTCGATGCCGAACTTCAAGCGCAAGGTGACTCCAGCCGCGACCGAGACCGTCGCCGCGGCTGCGTCGACGGACGCTGCGCAGCAGGCTCCCGTGCCCGAGACCGCTGCGCCGGAATCCGCCTCGGCTCGCACTCCGCGGGCGGGCCTGAACGCCTTCATGGGCCCGCGGGCAGGCCGCGGTTCGGCGTCTTCGACAGGCGCTGCAGCCGAGCCTCCCGCTTCGGGGCCCACAGCTTCGACGAACAAACCCTCGGTCAGCTGGTTCTCCCGACTTGGTGGCAAGCGCAACCCGAAAGAGGCCCGCTCGGCGCCCTCACAAACCACAGCCGCGACCCGGGAGACCGGGTCCGAGGAAAAGGCCTCCCGTGGGCTTCGCACCGGGTGGCTGCCGGTGCTCGGGCTGGGGGTGCTGGCCGCGGGTGCGGCAGGCTTTGCCTTTCAGCAGTACCAGGCGGTGCAGCAGGCCGATGCGGAGCGCAGCCGCCTGACGGCTGCGGCGACCCAAGCCGACAACGACACGAAAGCCTTCGTCGTCTCGGCTGTGACCTCCTATGCCAAGACCCAGGCACTCGACCTGGGGCTCGCCTCCGAGCGCGCTGCGCTCATGTGGGCGCCGCGTCGTGAAGTGACGCTTCAGCTCGAGGCCAGCCGGCAGCAGTTCGACGTCCGGCTCGCTCCGGGTACCGCAGCGCGCCTGGCAGCCGACAGTCCTGAGCTTGCCGCGCTGCTGTCCGAACACGCCCGTGCGCTGCGCGAGCTGCCTACCCCGCCCGGCTGCACCCGCACCGAATCTCAATCCACCGGAGACCCGTATGCCGTCCAAGTCCGCTTCGTCTGCGAAGCTGCCGATGCTGCTGGCCGTGGTGCTGGCCGGGGCTAGCATTGCGGCGGGCATGAACTGGCAGAAGCAGTCCCGCGCCACCTCTGCGCAGCTGCCTGCGCTCACCGCCCAGCTCGAGCAGTCCCGCGTCACGCGCGCCGAGCTGGAGAAGACGCTCAAGCCCGGCACGCCTGCCGTCGGCCTCGATGCGGCACTTGCCGCCTTCCTTGCCCAGACCGCGGCAGACGCCCCGGCTCGCCGAGTTCGGCTGGCCGACGTTCCGGGCGCCAATGCCGCCGTCAAGGAGCCCGTCGAAGCCCCGGGCCTGGCGGGGGCTCGCCTTACGCTGGGCGGCCGGTTCGAGGCCTACCCGGAACTGGTGGCGTATCTGCAGGGACTGCAGCAGGGGCCTCATGCGCTCGTGCGCCTGACTGTGCAGGGCGACTCCTTCGAGGCGTCTTTCCGGGTCTTCGGCCTTGCGAGCTGACCAAACTCATCTGGCTACACCGACCATGTCGCACCGAACCTATCTTCCTGTCGTCCTGCTCGCCCTGGCGGGCCTGTCCTCTCCGCTGTGCGCACAGCAACCGCCCGGCCCTCCAGTCGCGCCTCGTTCCATGCTGAGCGCCAACCCGGCCGTCGCGACGCCGGCTGCAAACACAGGGTCCACCTCTGTACCCGTTGTCTCGGCCTCGCCCGCATCCGAGAGTCGAGGGGTGGCCTCGCCCTTCGGGGCTCCGGCGGCCTCCAGCGGCATGCCTGCGGCCACCGGCCTGACGGCCACCCCGGCGAGCCGAGGGAGCCAACCCGCTCAGCCCGCCCCGGCTGCCGTTCTCTCTCCGGGAGCGCCAGGCTCTGCGCCACAGGCTGCTGCAACGCCTGCCGCGAGCGCTCAGGGCGCAGCCGTCCCCGCCAATCCGTTCAACGGCGCGGCGCTCACGCCCGAGCAGCTGCAGCGCGAGCTCGAGCTGAGCCGCGCACAGACCCGTGCGCTCGAAGACAAGCTCCTGCAGTCCCTGCCTCCTGAACAGGCGCGCGCACTGCAGGCGCGACGCGAGCAGGAGGCGTCGCGCGCTGCCAAGCCCGAGACGGCCACCAAGCCGGGCGTTCGCGCCGAGAAGGCGTCCAAGGGGCAGCCGTCCGAGACAACCGCCCGCGCTGCGGACGCGCCTGCGCGGGACCAAGCCGCCGCCCCTGTGGCCAGGAAGGTCGCCGTCAAGCCCAAGCGCCGGGCGGCCCCCGTCAAGGAGGTCTTCGAGAACGACTTGGCCGGGGCAGAGGACCCGGGCCGTCCGACACTCGTGTCCATCGTTGCGGTGGGGTCCAGGCACTCGGTCATCTTCGAGGTCGATGGTCGAACCTTCACCGCGCTGGACGGAGAACTGACCCCCTTCGGCCGGCTGACCGTCTGGGACGAGAGCTGTATCGACCTGGGCGAAACTCGCCTGCGCCTCACGGGCGGCCGCATGCGCTGAGCGCAACGCGAGCCCAATGCAAACGACCGCCTCAGGGCGGTCGTTCTCGTTGCGGGCCAGGGCCCGGGGCGCAAGCGCCGAAAAGGGGGTGCGCGCGGGGAGGACTGGCGTCCTAGGCGGCCGCTCAGGCCGTCACGGGCACCGGGCTCACAGAGGCCGCAGCGCCTGCCATGGCGCTGCGCCGGGCGGCGGCACCGGCGGCCACTTCCTTGCGCAGCTTCTCGGAGACGTAGCCCGAGCAGCTCTTGAACATGCCGTCCTCGTACTCGAAGGCTGCGTCCCGGACCGCCTTGCTCACACTGCGAAGACCGCCCATCACCTGGCAGGCGCGCGTCACCAGAATCGGGTCGACCGAGACGGTCGTCACGCGTCCGTCGCTGCGCTTGACGCGAAAGAGCTTGTAGTAGTAGGTGGCTTTGGGCTTGGCGGTCGTCGACATGGAGGGGCCTCCGAAAGGGTTGAACAGGGGGTCTGAGGTCAGGAAAGCACTGTAGGTAGTGCGCAGTATAGCAGACGAGGGGCTAAAGGTCAACAGCGACCTCTCAGGCATAAAGCGGGGCGGCTATACGTGAGTTACGAGACTCCCTTCGTGTTTCTTCCATGCGCCCACAACTCCTGAAGAGCTTCATCGTCGTCGTTGCGTTCTGGTTCGTCGCAACCGCCCTCTACTGGTCTTTCCAGCAACCCGACGAGAAGCTCCAGACCGCCGCTCGAGTCAAGGAGCTGCTGCCCTTCGTGCCGTTCGACGCCACGCCGTCCTCGGGTTGGCTTGCGAACCTGCTCGGCGGCCTGGCGGCTGACAAGAACGTTCTTCTTTACTGGACGCTGCCCCTGCTCGCGGTGGTGGCCGTCTCGTGCGCACTCGGCGCGGGAGGCATGTGGCTGATGGCGCGTCGCAAGAGCGACGAACGCAAGGCGCGTGAGACCGGCACGGGCGCCTATCGGGGCGTCACGGTCTCCCTGGGCGTGCTGCCCACGCCTCACTCGCTGCCTCGCGACGAACTCGACCTGAGCGCCGAAGACAACGAGCTGCTTGCCCGCATGACCGACAAGGAGCTGCGACTGCTCACCGACATTCTCGGCACGCTGTCGGCTCATTCCGAGGCCTACCCGGGCGAGGGCGTCACGGTCAGCCTTCTCGAGCACGGGCTGAACATGGCCGGCAAGGCGCTGCACAGCAAGCGCAATCCCGGGCTGTGCGCCATCGCCGCAGCCGCTCACGAGCTGGGCAAGATTACCTCCTATCGCAAGGAGAAGGACGGCACCTGGAGCACCGTGAAGAACCACGACCGGGAGTCGGCGCGCATCCTCGGTACGCTCGATTCGTGGGCGGCGCTGCCTTCGCCCGACAAGCATGCGGTGATGATGGCGGTGAAGTTCAAGAACAACCCGCGCAATATCCCGGACGTGAACGGAGACGCAGCCATCAGTCGCTTCGCGCGGGACCTGCTCTACAGCGCCGATGACGCCAAGGACGAAGCGCTGACCGAGCAGAAGCAAAAGGTGCTCGAGGAAACCGCAGCGAGCCTGCCCGACCTCATCTACGAGACCTTCATCAAGGCGCTGCCGTCGCTGTCCTTCCAGAACCGCGGGCTGCCCAAGGGGGTCGCGGCGGTTGCCTGGAAATTCGGCAATCGCGTCTACCTGCTCGAAATCAAGCTGCGCGAGACGGTGATGGCGAAGCTGCCTGCGGAGGTGCGCGCCGCCCTCACGCCCAATCCCAAGGAGCGTCCCCGTGTTCAGCCGTTCTCGGCCGAACTGCTCAAGGCCCTCGACGCCCGTGGCTGGCTCGTGAAGAAGGCCAATGAGACGCGACTCGAAGCCAAGGACGCGCTCTGGAACATCCGTGCGGGCAAACTCGACTTCAAGGGCGTCATCATCATCGATGTCCCTGAACAATACGTGCCCCAGTTGCCAGCCAGCGACAGCATGTACGAGGTGGCCGTCACCGGTCCGCTCTTCGCTTCGGCCGCCAGCGCCGCCTCGATGGGCATGTCCAAGAACGACCTCCTCGGCAGCGTCCTCAAGCCCAGCACCGCCGACAAGACGGTTTAAAGGGGCTCCCTAAACACATTCGGACCTGAGAATCGGAACCAATGAACACCAAGACCCTTCTGGCCGCCTGTATCACGTGTGCGGCTGCTCTTGCGTCGGCGCAACCCGTCCCGCCCACGGCCCCCGCTCAGGCCCCCGGCGGCGCAGGAAGCAACCCCTTCGCCCGGCCTACCGCGGCGCAACCGGCCCCGACAGCGCAACCCGGGAACGGGGCGCCCGCTGCCGGGATGCCTCCCGCCCCCCAGCAAGTCATTCCGCCCGGCTTTCAGCAGGCCAGCCCCAGCCCGATGCAGGGCATGCCCGGCATGCCGCCCATGCCTGTGACCGAAGAGGTCGAGGAAGTGAGCGCCACCCGCATCGGGACGGTGAACGGCGTGCACGTCTATCGCGGCCAGAACACCTATGTCTTCGAGAGCTCGAAGACCAAGAAGGTCTCGCGCAAGGCCGTGCCCCCGTCGGTTGCGCAGAACGCCGCACAGGCCGCCGCACAGGCAGGCCAGGCAGCGGGCATCCCGCCCTCGCCCGCCCTGCCCAGCATGGTCGGCCGTACCGCGCCGCGCTGAACGATACCAGGAGACCCTCAGTGATTCGAACGCACAGCCTCATCATGGCCGCCGTCGCAGCGTTGCTCGCCGGCTGCACCACGCTCAAGCCGCAGTCCCTCCCGGAGAAGGCCTCCTCGCCGGATAGCGCCGCCGAGAGCTTTCGCATGAGCGACGAGTGGAACTCGCCCGCCATCGTCACCGAAGGCAAGAGCTCTGTCGTGCTCCTCACCCCGGAGATGCTTCCGGCGGCCGTGCGTAACAAGAAGGTTTCGCTCGAGCTCGAACCGGGCGCGACCATCGCCGACCTGGTCGCGGTGCTGGGCCGCCTGGGGCACCCCGTCATCGTCTCGGACCAAGCCGTCGCAAAGAAGGACTTCTTCCTGCCGCACTACAACGGCACGCTCGGTGCGCTGTTGTCGGCCGTGACCCGGGCGACCGACGTCTGGTTCACCTGGCATGACGGCACCATCGTGGTGTCCTCCACCGAGCGCATCGGCGTGAGCGTGCCGCAGGAGTCGAACTTCGCCGAGCAGCTCTCCAAGGGGCTCGACGCTTTCGGCGTGAAGGAGAAGGCCGTCTCCTGGCAGGCCGGCGTCGTTTCGATGGACGTCACGCCCGCCCAGTTCCGCCGCGTTCGCACTTTCCTCGAGCGACTCACCAACAACGCCGCGGTCGTCACGCTGCAGGTCGCCGTGGTCAACGTCACCCTCAAGCAAGACGCCCGTCAGGGCATCAACTGGGACAAGCTCAGCCTGTCGGTGCTCTCCGGCGGCAACGTCTCGACGCTCAACAACTGGAAGTCCGGCACGGCGGCAAGCAACGCCGCTGGCACCGCCACGCCCGGCGTCAACAACGGCACCGGAACCGGTACGGGTACGGGAACGGGCACAGGCACAGGTACTGGCACTGGAACCGGCACGGGGACCGGGACCGGCACCACCACGCCTACCAGCCTCGCTGACCTCGCCTCGGTCGCGGCAGTCACGCTCGCCAGCGGCACCCTGCAGGGCGCCATCTTCACGCAGCGCTTCTCCTTCACGGGGCTCTTCGACTACCTGCAGACCTACGGCACTACCGAGACCAAGCAGAACATGGTCCTCAAGACCGCTGCGGGCAACAAGGTCGAGTTCAAGTCGCTGACCCAGACCCCTTACGTCGAGGAGCTGGGCGTCACGACTACCGGCGGCACCTCCGGGGGCGCTGCGGCGACCACGGGCTCGACCAAGACCGCCAAGGCCGATGACGGCATCACCCTCGAGATGACCCCGATGTTCGATGCCGCCTCCGAAGCGGTGACCATCGACATGAAGCTGTCCCTGAAGGCTGTCGTGGGCTTCAACGAGCTTTCGGCGGGTAACCAGATTGGCAAGCTCACGCAGCCGACGACCGCCGACCGCAGCTTCACCGACGTGGTCCGGGTGCGCCCGGGCCAGACCGTCGTTCTGGGCGGCCTCACCTATGACTCCGTGTCCGACAACCGCGGCGCGCCCCCGGTGCTCACCGGCACCAAGTGGGAGAGCAAGTCCTTGAAGGTCGACCGCCAGACCATGTTCATCATCGTCCGTCCGACCGTGCAACGCATCGGCCAGGCCCTGCGCCAGGAATCGGGCGGGCTGGACCTCGCCTTGCCTTCGGGCACGCTCGTCCCCGTCGAGCCGGCTGTGGCCCCGAAGCAAAAGCGCAAGGGGAACTGAACGATGCGCACGCTCCTGAAGCACTTCAAGCAACGCCTGCTGCGCAAGCATCCGCACGTGGGCCCTCACACCGAGGCTGACGCCTCGCTCTCCGACGCACAACCCCTCGGGCAACGTCCGCAGGAAGAGCCCCACCTCGACGCCGAGCTCTCCGACCTGGACGCGGTGCGTGGCGCCGGCGAGCGGCTCTATGCAGCTGAACCGGACGCAGCCCTTGCGGCAGCCGTCGATGCTCAAGCCCCTCACGAGCAGGGCTCCCCGGCGCTCGAGGTGCGCCTCGACCCGCCGTCGGCCGAGAACAGCTCCGCGGCCCCGGACGTGCCGTCCGACGTCGAACGTCGCGAGCCGACGACTGAGTCGCTCGAGGGGCGTCCCCTCGAGACGTCGTCCGGGCTCGACGCAAGTCCGCAGCCCGCGCTCGAAGGCCCCGACGCCGGCGAGGGTGCCGTCACGACCGAGCTCGAGCCCGAGCGTGCGTCCGCGCTGTCTCGCGCACGGCAAGCAGTTGCTACCCGTGTATCGGCGGCGCGCGAGAAGCTCTCCCACGGTCGCTTCTCTTCGCGCAAGGCCTCGCGCCCGAAGTACAGCGCCATCCCCATCCGCGTCATCATGGGCTACCTGCCCGAGGTGAGCGAGCGCGACGCCCGCGAGTATGCGCTCGGCATGGCCGAGAAGCACTTCGAGCAAATCGGCATGGCGTACTTCGCGGTTTTCGAGCATGAGCGCGGCTTCGTCTACGAAATCCACGAAGGTGGCGACGGTCTCGCCTATGCGCCTGAAATCCTGAAGTACTTCGAGTCCCAGGGCCCGTACCGCATCGGCGAGCACGTCTCGGTGCACCTGCGTACGGCCACCCGCATGGTCGAAATCGAGCGGCTTCGCGAAGGCCTCGGAGCGCTGGTGCTGCCCGAGAGCAGCGATGCGCAGCAGACCGAATGGCTCGTCGGCACCGAGAAGATGGAGCAGGCGCTCAACCGTCGCACGGGCCTGCTGCTGGCCGGCGCGGGCCTGTTCGTGACCGGTTTCGCCGCGATGCTGGTGGCTGCGTTCCTCGCCCGCTACCAGCCCTACGAAGAGCCGGCTCCGGTGCAGACCGAGTACATCAACGCCCAGGACCTTCCACTGTCGCAGTGGAGCCGTCTCGAGTCCGTGCAGGCACCGAACTACGTTCGCGCACTGCGCTACCGCGCGGGCAAGTGGGAAGCCCCTGAAGTGGCGACTGACGCCGCGGCGGCAACCCCGGCCCCGGTGACCCCAACCACCCCCGCACCTGCCGGACAGTGAGGACCTGAAGCATGTCTCCCGAACAACGTCGCAAGTTCAACACGGCCGCAGGCGGCCTTTTCATCGGAGCGGGTGTCGTCGCGTGGGCGCTGGCCGTCTACTTCGCTGTCACACCCAACCCGCCCAAGCCGGCGCCCACGGCTGGCACAGCTCTCGTGGACTTGGGCTCGTGCCGCTCGGCGCTTTCTGTTCTCGGCTACCAGGCCACCCTCAAGGGCGACGAAATCGAAGCTTTCGAGCCGATGGGCGCCGACCCCAAGGACCAGCTCGAGCGGGCCTCGGTGGCGACCACCATGTGCAAGCTGCAGATGAAGACGTTCTGCGTGGGCGAGGGTTGCGAGAAACCCGGGCTGTCGTTCACCCTCGCACGCCCTGCGAATCCGACGCCGAAGGCAGCTGCTGCCAAGCCCGCCCAAGGGGCCAAGCCTGCGCCGGGCGCCAAGCCCGCGCAAGGGGCAAAGCCTGCCGACGTGAAGGGTTGAGTTCCCGAGGGGCACGCCCCGACTCCTGCGCCCCAGGCCCTGTCCCCGTGACGGGGCTTTTTAATGAGCGAGAAGGACTCGCGTCTTCTCGCCAGGGTCTTGCCTCGTAAGCGCAGGGCTCCACCAGGCGCAAGACGACCCGTGGAGCGCTGCTGGGTGAATAGCCGCCCACCGCGAGGTGGCGAATCCCGAGAAGGCGGGCCGGACCGGCTTTCCGGGCGCCGAACCCGATAGGGCGTCCTCGAATGGAAAAAGCCGGTCTGCAGCTGCAGACCGGCTCTTGCCGTGTGGTTGCGGGGGCCGGATTCGAACCGACGACCTTCGGATAATGAGTCCGACGAGCTACCAGGCTGCTCCACCCCGCGACAGAGTGGCTGCCCTCAGCGCGCTCAGTTCACGCAGCAGATGCTGCGGTCGGAGTACGTCGCATCGGAGCAGGAGGGCGGGTCACCAGCAACGCCCAGGCGGGTGTTGATGGCCTTGCAGCCCTCGAGGGTCAGGTCGGTGCGAACGGCGTAGTCGTTGCGCAGTTCCCACGAGACATCCGGCCAGGCGGTCAGGTAGCCGCCGGTCATCAGCAGCGCCTTGATTTCTTCCTGGGTGCCGGTGGGCAGCGAGCCATGGTCCGCCTTGTAGAGCTCGAAGGCGCCCACGAGCTGGTTGCCTTCTTGCACGGTGCGGGTCACCTGGGCACGAGCGGCGCCGTCGGTGGCGAACTCGTTGCCGTAGTAGAGCATGGCGAGGGCCAGCGCCGCAACGAGGGCGATGGCGATGATGGTCATGATGAGAGAGAACATTCTTTGGGGTCTCCAGCGGAGTTGAGGGCAGCGTATGAGGCTGTATAGCAACTGCCGAACACCATTGCCCGACAGCTACGAAAACCGTATAGAACCAGTCTTTTATTCACCCCTGCTCCAGCCGTCTAGCGGCCGGAGCAGGGAGTTCTTCAGCCTCCCAACATGTTCTGCGAGGCCATCAGCATCGGGAGAATCGACTGCCCGAAGAGAATGCCGCCTGCAATGGACATGAAGAGCGCGGCCAGCAGGTTCACGGCGGGCACGAACGCGGCCAGACGCTGACCGTATAGCTCACGGTACTGCGTGGCCAGCACGTCGAGCGTGTTGGCGACTTCTTCGCGGTCGGTCGCGCTGAGCAACGCCGCCTTGTCGGTCGGGTGCAGCGTTGCCATGACTTTGGGCCAGGGGCGACCCGTCTTCACCGCGTTCATGGCAGCAACCAGGTCCGAGCGCAGCGCGCCCTTCGGGGCGCCTTCCGACGACAGCCGCAAGGCTTCCTCGGTGCGAACTCCCGACTGAATCAGCAGCGCCAGGCCGTAGAGCACCACGAAGTTGTTTCGCGCGAGCACGAGGTCGCTGTAGAACGGAATCTTCATGATGACGTTGTCCGCGGTGACGGGCGCAACCCGGCGACCGACCGATGCGAGCAGCCACATCAGGGTGCCCAGGCCCAGCAGGCCCGCCATCATGTAGCCCACGACCGTGGCGGTCGTGTTAATCCAGCCGATGTCGACGTTGCCCGCCGCCTTGATGAGGTCGGACTCCATGATTTGCGGACCGATGTAGAGCGTCGAGACGATGGTGAGTACACCGGCCATCAGGAACGAGCCCACTCCGGTCCAGAGCCCCTTGGCTGCACCTTTGCGGATGGCGTGGAGCTGGAACTCGAAGTGCGCTGCGTCCTTGATGGCCTTGCCGGTTTCGCCCGAGCGGGCCCCGGCCTTGATGAGGGCAATGGTCGCCTCCGGAAAATCCGGCGAACCCACGCGTTCGATGGCGTCAGCCAGGTCGCAGCCGCCCTCGACCTGCGCGAGCAGGCGTCCGGCGACCTCCTGAATCTTGCCTTTGAACGTATCACGCAGCAGCATCAACGCGTCCGACGTGCCCACCCGTGAGGAAAGCATCGCAGAGAGGCGTCCGAAGAAAATCTGGCGCTCTGCGGGCGACATGCCTCGACCCAAGTCGACCGTGAAGCGCCGCCGGAACGTGACCACCCGGCCCATGCGCTTGAACGATTGCATGGCCTCGTCTTTATTGGGCGCCTGAATCTCGACCGCCCGCATCATGTTGTTGCGGGTCCGAACCTTGCCTTGGTAGAGCGGCATCAGGACGTCTCCCCGGCTTCGATGAGGACCCGGGCTTCTTCACCGAAGACCCGAAGGACCTCTTTGGCATTGGTGACGCCCTCGCGGTACTTGAGCACGGCGTCTTCCAGCATCGTGGGCCACCAGCGCTCACCCTTGAGCATTCGCATCACCTCCTCTTCGTTGCGGAAGTAGGCGCACTCGCTCACGATGGTGCGTCCACCATAGCCCGAGCCCGAGCAGGCCTTGCAGCCTTCGCCGCCGCAGTGCTGACACACGGTGCGCAGCAGCCGCTGCACGAGCACCGAGCGCAGCAGGTAGGTCAGTTCGTTGGCGGGAACGTCCAGGTCACGCAGGCGCGAGACCGCACCGAAGATGGTCGAGGTGTGCAGCGTTCCCAGCACCAGGTGGCCGGTTTCGCCCGCCTTCACCGCGTTGCGGGCCGTTTCGGGGTCCCGGATTTCGCCCACCACGATGACGTCCGGGTCGCTTCGCATGAAGGCGCGGATGCCGCGCGCGAAGTCCAGGCCCAGGGCTGGGTTGGTGTTCACCTGGCCCACGTAAGGAATGCGGTACTCCACCGGGTCTTCCAGCGTGAAGATGGAGTTCGAGAACCGGTCCATTTCCTTGACCGTCGCGTTGAGCGTCGTGGTCTTGCCCGAGCCCGTCGGGCCGCAGATGAGACACAGGCCGTCGGGTCGGGACGTGCCCTTGCGCCAGTCGACAACCCGCGAGATGCCCAGACCGTCCAGTCGCGGCTGCACGCGGTCGGGGTCCAGCAGACGAATGACGATGTACTCGCTGTTGGACGTGGGCACCGTCGCCACCCGCAGGTCGACGAGCTTGCCGTTGTACTCCATCTGGAAGCCACCGTCCTGAGGAATGCGGCGCTCGGCCAGGTCCATGCGCGAGAGGTCCTTGATGCGCGCGCCCAGGGTGTTGTATTCGTCCAGCGAGCCTTCGTGCACGTGCTGGCGCACGCCCAGACGCCGAAAGAGCACCGAGTACGAGCCGTAGCGCGGGATGATGTGCACGTCGGAGACGCCTTCCGAGAACGCCCGTCGGAGCAACTTGTCGACGAGCGAATCGTCGTCTTGCTGCATCGCCCGAAGGTCCTCGAGGTAGTGGTCGAGCTGCTCGATGTTGGCGGCCACGAACACCAGGTCGGCCTCCGGGTAATGGGGCTTGATTTCCGCATAGGCCTGCCGCTCGCTGCCCAGCGTCGCCAGGAACACCTTGCCCGCCGTCTCGGCCACGACCATCGTGCGGGCCGACAGCAGCACCTCCGGGGGAACGCGGGCCGTGAAGTGGCTCTCACCATGGATGGCGTCAGGGTTCGTCGCCAGGATGGCGTCGAGCAGCATCTGCCGCGTGATGAAGCCGCCTCGAGTGAGGATGAGGCCCAGCTTCTCGCCGGTGACCTTCTGCTCTTCGAGGGCTGCGTGCAGCTGCGTCTCGTTGATGAGGTCTTTCGAGAGCAGGTACTCGCCGAGGCGCATCTTCTTGGGCGCGAGCTCGTGCATGGGGGTCTGCGTGTCGGGTTGGGACATTGGGGGAGTGCCTCCGGAGTGGATGCAACCTATAGCCCGAGCGTTTAAACCGCGTAGGCTAAAAAGACGACCAGCACCCCATATCGCCAGCCAATGGAACAGTATCTCGAGCTTGAGTCCCTGGGCATCCTGCGCCAGACCAAGCTGCCGCAAGAGCTCTTGTGGATGACCGACGCGCAGAAGCAGCTCATGCTGCAAGTGATGCTGTGCGGCGAAGACGGACTCCACAAGCGCGAAGTCGCCCGCTTCAACAAGAAGAACGAGGGAGAGCTGGTGACTCTCGAGTTCAAGGACTACCTGCGCTGGGAGTCCGACAAGGCGGGAAAGCCCACTTTTCTCGTGCTGACCTGGAAGGGTGACGAAGTCGCCAAGCTGCTGATGCAGGTGGCTCGCCACGAGAGTCGAAAAGCGGCGCTGCAGGCTCAGCGCGAGGCGGACCGCGCAGTGCCGGAGAGTGCGCCAGCCGACAACGGGCCAGCTCCCGCGGCCGAATAAAGCGCAGGGCTACACCCTTCATCGGCCCCGCATGTGCGGCTGCTGCCTGCTTACAAGGAACCTCTCTCGTGACTTCGCCCTCGCTGTCCATCGTCGCCCAGTACGTTCGCCACCTCGAAGCCCGCGCTCATGTGCGGCCGTACGCGAACAAGAGCCCGCTGTCCAACGCCATCGGCGGAGGGCTGAACATCGAGGCGCTTCCCGAGGCGGGCCACTGGCGACTCGAGCTCGAGGTGCGCGTGAGCGGGCGCAACGCCGAAGGGGTCCTGTGCTTCGAGTGTGGCTGCGCGATGGAAGCCATCGTCGTCACCGCAGGGATGGACGAGCCCGAGCTTCGGGCCTACCTGTCCACCAACATCGCGGGACTGCTTTTCGGCAACATCCGGGCGCAGCTCGCGAGTGCGTCTGCCATGACGGGCTACGGCCCCGTGACGCTGCCGCCCATCACGTCCGACCGCATTGCGGGCATGCTCAAGTCGTCCGAGGCGCCGAGCGCTGAACAATGAACACCATCCTGTGGATTTTCGTCGCCCTGGCCTTCGGGCTGATGCTTTTCGTGAGTCTCTCGGAGGACATCCCTGATGAGCTGGGCTTCCTGAAAGCGAAGGTCGTCGAGACCCAACCCGTGCCTGGAGGCGCCAAGTCCGTGACTCAGTACAAGGGCTGGACCATCAAGCAGGGCGGTGGCGCCGCAGAGTTCAGCAGGAGCCTCGACGGCCAAATTCAGGGCAACACCGTCTCCGGCCCTGCCCCCGAAATCGGCATCCTGTGCGCAGCGGGCAAGCTCGACATGCGCATCGATGCGCGTCGCACGACCACGGGCGCTCGAACCACGCCGGTGGAGCTCTCGGGACTCGGCCTGCTCGAATGGCAAAAAGGCACGGACCGCAACGTGTTCCCGCCCGATGCGCGCGCTGCGCTCGGAGCCGTGCTGTCGCAAGCCGCGCCTGCGGTGACGCTGTCTTACGCGGAGGCAGGATTGCAGCGCTTCACGCTCAACATCGAAGGACTGAAGCCGCTCGTGGACCAGCTGCCTGCAAGCTGCCGGCCCTGAAACGGCTCAGCACTTTCTCCTGGCGGCCCGCAGCGATGCGGGCCGTTTGCGTTGCAGCCAGGCCGAAGCGGGTGGCGATGGCTACTTGCCCATCTTCTTGTGCAGCGTGCGGCTGTCGCTCAGGGTGCTGGGCACGTGAAGGGGCGACAGCGTGCGGCCCGTCCGGCGTACCCGGATGGGCACGTAGCTCTTGCCGTCCTTGGCGAAGTCGTGCACTTCGGAGTAGGCGTGGGCCGCAGCGGGTAGCTGCACCGACTCGAGGTCCTCGATGTGCGCCAGAACGGCCCGCACGCGGCCGCGCTCCTGGTGATGCGCATGGCGCTTGTCGAGCTTCTCTGATGGCGCGGGGACATTGCCGAAAATCGGCGTCTTGCGATAGGAGTGGGACATCGCAGGCCTCCTTCTTGGTTGGGGCCTTGCCGTATAGCGAAGCACGCCACAGGCTCACTCACTGTGCGGGGGCCACAAACAAAACGCCCCGCTGCCGAAGCAGCGGGGCGTCGCAGCGGCAGAGCGCTGCAGCGGTTACTTCGAGGCGTCTGCCGAGCCGCCCAGCACGAGCCCGCGCACGCGCGTCTCGAGTTCTGCGAAGAGCTCGGGCGTCTCGCGCAGGAAGGCGCAGGTGTTGTCGCGGCCCTGGCCGAGCTTCTCGCCCTTGTAGGCGTACCAGGCGCCGGACTTCTCGACGATACGGCGCTCGACCGCCTCATCGAGGACCTCGCCGGCGCGGTTGAAGCCCTCACCGTAGAGGATGTCCATTTCAGCCGTCTTGAAGGGCGGAGCGACCTTGTTCTTCACGACCTTTACCTTCGTCTCGTTGCCGATGACCTCTTCACCCTTCTTCACCGCACCGGTGCGGCGGATGTCCAGGCGCACGGAGGCATAGAACTTGAGCGCGTTGCCCCCGGTCGTGGTCTCGGGGTTGCCGAACATGACGCCAATCTTCATGCGCAACTGGTTGATGAAGATGACCATGCAGTTGGTCTTCTGGGCCTGTGCGGTAATCTTGCGCAGCGCCTGGCTCATCAGCCGCGCCTGCAGGCCCGGCAGCGAATCGCCCATCTCGCCCTCCAGCTCAGCCTTGGGCGTGAGCGCCGCGACCGAGTCCACCACGATGATGTCCACGGCGCCGGAGCGCACCAGCGCATCGACGATTTCGAGCGCCTGCTCGCCGTTGTCCGGCTGCGAGAGCAGGATTTCAGACATGTTCACGCCCAGCTTGCCGGCATAGACCGGGTCGAGTGCGTGCTCGGCATCGATGAACGCGCAGGTGAGCCCCTGCTTCTGAGCTTGAGCGATGGTCGAGAGCGTGAGCGTTGTCTTGCCCGAGGACTCCGGCCCGTAAATTTCGACGATGCGACCGCGGGGCAGGCCCCCGACGCCGAGCGCCATGTCGATGCGCAGCGACCCCGTCGAGACGGTCTGGATTTCCTGCGTGGCGCTGCCGTCCAGCTTCATGATGGCGCCCTTGCCGAACTGCTTCTCGATTTGGGACAGGGCGGCGGCGAGTGCTTTGGACTTCTCGGGGGTGAGTGACATGATGGGGGGGTCTTTCGGTTGGGGGCGGGAGCTAAATGCAAGGGCTATTATAGCACATACGACCCGGAAGCTCCACCATGTACGATGACCCTTTAGACTCAGTGACGTTCAGCGGGGTGGCCCTGAAGCGGCGAGTGCTCAACACCGTGAGCGATACCGCCGTGCAGGCGTTCGCCCAGCGAAACCCTACCCGCTACGCCACGCCCGGGGCGGAGCATCGTCCGAACATGTTTCGCGCGAGGCGCGAAGCGGTCAACAGCGCGCTGGCCACCTGTTCCGTCTCGGATGTATGGGTGCGCGAAATCGTCTCCGAGTGGAGCCGCATCTCCGGCATCAGCACCGCACAGGCGGACTTCTGGCGAGATGCGGGCTTCATGGACGCTGTTCGGAACGGTCGCGACATCCAGGTGCGACGCTATCTGGACGATGATGGGTGGGGATGGGTCGTCATCCGCGACATCCCGAACCACTGGCTGCAGAAAAGGCGTCTTCCGGAGACCACCCGTCAAGTCCTCGCGGCGCGGGCCCGACGCCGAGAAGCCGACCGCAAGCGCTTCTGAGCGCGCGGAGCATTCGAGCGCACCTCGGCTGCGTTCGCTAGACAGGTCAGACTCCACTTCAACTACAGGACACCTGACATGAAACGCTTCTACACCGGGGTTGGCTCTCGCGAGACGCCTCCCGAAGTGCTGCAGACGATGCGCGAGCTCGCGCACGACCTGGCGCGCTGTGGCTGGGTGCTGCGTTCGGGCGGTGCCGACGGGGCGGACTCGGCTTTCGAGCAGGGGTGCCTCGAGGCACAGGGCGATTCGCACATCTACCTGCCCTGGCGGGGGTTCAATCGCAACGCCTCGCCGCTCTTCGGAGTCGACGAGGCGGCTCTGACGCTCGCCGCGACCGTGCATCCCGCCTGGGACCGGCTCCAGCAGGGACCTCGCAAGCTGCACGCACGCAACTGCTACCAGGTGCTGGGCTCGGCACTCGATGTGCCGAGCGAGCTCACGGTTTGCTGGACGCCAGACGGCTGCGAGCAAGGGGCCCGGCGCAGCCGGGAAACCGGCGGCACCGCAACGGCCATCGTGCTCTCGGAACGCAGCGGTGTGCCGGTCTACAACCTGCGTAACTCGGCCAGCGTCACTCGGCTCATTGCGCACCTGGCGAAGCTGGGCGTCGTGCACCGGCTCACTGCTCCTGCTGCGGACCCGGGTCCGCCTCAGGCGAGCCTCTTCTGAGGAGCTGCTTTCTTGACTGTTCGACTGACAGACCCCGATGCCCTCGAGCGCCTTACGGCCCTCGAAGGTGAAAGCTGGCTTCAAGAGCAACACCGGCGACCCACGAGCCCCTATGGCTTTTTTTCCATGCGGGCGGCCTGGGACGCACGAGCAGCCAGCGAATTCGCCCAAGACGAGTCGGTGAGCTTCACCGACTTCATGGACAGCCCCAATCGCGTGCTCTACGGAGAGGGCGGCTGGGCGCGGTTCATCGTTTCGGACGAAGGCGTCATCACGCTGCTGGCGGGCACCACCCGACCCGTGAAGGCAACCCGCGCCCAGGAGCTCGGGTTTGATGTGTGCCCCGGCTCGTAGCCTGGGCCTCCCTTGCTCATTCGGAGCCTCGCGTCGCGAGGCTCCGTTTTTCTAGCTGCAAGGTTTTTGCTCCCCGCGGCAGCTCAAGGGGCACGGCTTGTTCGGGCATCGCGCTTGGTCTCGTCCCCGCCCTGAAGGACGGGGCTTGCGCGGGCAGCCCTAACGGGTCATCAGGGCGTCACGATGTCCCGGGAGTACACTCGGACTTCGTCGATATGGCCGCGCCACATCCGCGGAGCGTCGCCTGCGCCACCGGCCTGATTTCCGACGACAAGCTGTGGGGTGCCCGTGAGGTTGGACGTATTGGAGGCAGCCGTTCCGAGCAACGTCGGCGTGCCGGAGGTGTACAGGTTCTGCAGTGCGCCGTCGATGTAGATGCGCAACTGCCCACTGCGGCGAGTGACCTTCACGTCATACCAACGGTTGGGCACGATTTGCACGTCACGCGCATAGTAGGAACTACCGCTGAAGAATCCCACGAAAGAAACGCTTGTACCTTCGTCCTCTACGAACAAGAGCGTGCGAGCTCCGGCGTTCTTGAAAGAAGCCAGCGCGCTCGAATAGTCATTCGTGCCCGCCGTTCGATAGAACTTCATCGAAATCGTGTAGTCGCCGGTTCCGAAAGCCAATCCTGCGTTTTGCGGGAACACCACGCCACCCGCATTCGCCCACAGCGTGGTTCCGCTTCCCGAAGACGTAAAGAGCATCGAGGTGCCGCCGGTCACGGACTGAGCCGAGCTCAGCACCCCTGTGCCAGTGGTCCCGGAGCCGAAGACGTTGGTCATCGTCCCTGTGGTTCCGGTGTCGAGGTCCTCAATGCTTCCGTCGAAGGGCGCGTAGAGCGAACTCATGTAGGCCGCGGTGCCGGACAAGGCGAGGCTCGAGGGGCTATTGCCGGCCGAGGAGCTGACGACCAATGAGGCCGAGAGGGCCCCCGCCGCGGCAGGCGTCCAGTCCACAGTGACCGAGCACGAGTCACCGGCGGCGACCGTGCTCGGCGAAGCCTGCGTGCCACACGTATTGGCGGTCAGGGTGAGCCCCGGCACCGCGCCCACGAAGGCGTATACGCCTGTTGCGGGGGCATTGCCGGTATTGCTGAACGTAAACTGACGGGAAGCGCTGCTTCCCACGGTCACAGTACCGAAGTTCGAGCTCGATACCGCAGCCAATGCGCCGCTTGCTTGCGTTCCGGTACCACTCAGCGTGACGACAAGCGGTGCGTTGTCCGCGTTCGAGGCCAGGCTGAGCGTTCCGCTCTTCAACCCCGAATAGGTGGGTGCGAACCGGACTTCGGTCAGGCACGTGCTTCCCGATGCCAGAGTCGGACCACAGGTTGTCGACGCGGAAAAGCCTGAACCCGAGACGCTTGGTGCCTGCAAGGTCAACGTATCAGTACCGACGTTGCTCAATACCACTTGTTGTGAACTCGACTGGCCCGCGGCCACGGAGCCAAACACCAGGGTGGACGTCGAGACTTCGGCGCGCAGCGCCGGGGCGGGGGACGGGGCGGGAGCCGGAGAAGGCCCCGGGGACGTAGCCGTGACCCGCAGGTCTCGAACCAACTGCCGGTGCTCAGGCGTCCCTGCGGCGTGAGCCCCGAAGGCGAGCACTGCAAACAGGGCGGCAAGGTGGGTGAGGGTCGAACGCATTGTGGTCTTTCTAGGAAGGCATACAGGCACAGGGCCGAATGAGCTTTGTAGCAACAACCGGTTATCTGGCGGAAACGTCATGAACAGCAGGAAGAAGGAGGGCAGGGCGTGGGGTAACGATGCAGCATCTCGGTCGAGAGCGCAAAAGAGGGGTGCTGCGACCAAGCCGCAGGACGCCCCTGTTGCAGGGGCGGGTGGTGCGTCCGGCAGGATTCGAACCCGCATGGCCTCGCCTAGGATGCGAGCGCCTATCCATTCGGCCACGGACGCAAGAAAAAGCCGCCCAGGGGGTGGGCGGCCGGCAACCATCAGGTCGTCGGACGGGTAAGCCCCTGGCACCCGGTTCCGGAGGCCAGGCTCAGCCGTGCAACCGGCTGTGCCGGGGCACGCCCTGCATCAGCCACTCCATCTGGTCTGCCTTGATGTTGCGGCCCTTGAGGATGAGCCACTCGTAGCGGTTGGGCTTGTAAGGCACGTAGAGCAGCTCCATGCCGGCCTGCTCGGGCGTGCGACCTGCCTTGTGCTGGTTGCAGGCGCGGCAGGCCGAGACGAAGTTCGTCCAGCTGTCCCGACCCCCCTGGCACACGGGCTTCACGTGGTCGCGCGTGAGCTGCGAGGCGCGGAACACATTGCCGCAGTAGGCGCACATCATCCGGTCCCGCTTGAAGAGCGTCTCCGCCTCCAGCGGGCAGTAGTCGAAGTCGCGCACCAGCCATTCCTTCGTGTCGATGACAAGGATGGAGCCCACCTCGAGGATGGACTGCTTGCCGGTGCGGGCATTGACCCCGCCGCGCAGACGCAGGGCGATTTCGCCGTAGGATTCGCGCACGACTCCGCGCGAGTACAGGTTGAGGGCCGTCGAAGCGTCAATCCACCTGTCAGGCGCGTACGCTCTGTCGACGGCCAAAATGCGGACATCCATCATCTTGGTCTCCAGGTGAGATGGGTTGAACTAGAAAAATGGCGTCTCGGACAAGCCTTGACGCCATGTGACAAGCCGAGCCCGACTCCCACTGAAAAGGGAAGCGGTGTTCAGCGAAAGGAGAGGGCTCGGGAACATCTCCGGTATAGGGAACCGGAGTTCATATTTCGCGAGATACGAGGGCCCTGCGACAAGCCGCAGGGCCTGAAGAATGGTGGGTCCTGACGGGTTCGAACCGCCGACCTACGCCTTGTAAGGGCGCCGCTCTACCAGCTGAGCTAAGGACCCGGGGCCGCGGCCTGCAGCCGGCTCTCGAGGAGCCCATCGCGGGCTCGCGCGAGGTTCAGTAGATGGTGCCCAGGACAGGACTCGAACCTGCACGTCTTTCGACACAAGCACCTCAAGCTTGCGTGTCTACCAATTCCACCACCTGGGCAGGTGTCTTGCGATGTGTGGTGCCCCCAGCGACGATTCGAACGCGCGACCTTCCGCTCACAAGGCGGGTGCTCTACCGACTGAGCTATGAGGGCAGAAGTCCTGGTGGAGCCAGTCGGGTTCGAACCGACGACCCCCTGCTTGCAAAGCAGGTGCTCTCCCAGCTGAGCTATGGCCCCAGGAATTCGTGGTGGGTCTCAACGGGTTCGAACCGCTGACCTCTTCCATGTCAAGGAAGCGCTCTGACCAACTGAGCTAGAGACCCAAGAAAAACAACGACGACACGAGACTGGCGGAGAGTGAGGGATTCGAACCCGTCGGACCGTTACCAGTCGACCCCGTTCAAAGAGGCTACCTTAGACCACTCAGCCAACTCTCCTTGTCAAGTCGTCCTTTCATCAGCAGCCACTCGGGCCGCTGGTGAAAGGAAGACGCTTCGAGCCGGTGCGGTATCCGCCCTACGGTTCAGGCCGCGCGGGCTTCCCATGCTCCGTTTGCCTCCCCCGCTGTGCAGGCCCGGGCCTGACGTGGGAGACGCCCCGTGACCGGGCTGTCCCTACTCGAAGCTTCTACCGACAGCGTGCGCACTTCGGAATCGAACCGAATGCCCTGCACGTCACCGCGCAGGCCTTGACCGTCTCGTGCGTCACAGACCTGTTGCGGGGTCCCTTAGCGGGTCCTTCGACAACGTCTTCCGAGGCGGAAGGCTTTTCCGCTCCCGGGCTTTCGCCCGTGTGCACCGTTTACACCATTCGGAAGGGGTCTGCACTTCGGTCGAGCCCGGGATTCGAACCCGGTCTTTGCAAGGACTCCAGTCTCTCGGCCTAGCTGCCTCGCGCGCCCTCTCGGGCTCGCGATGTGCTCATTGTAGCACTACTGGCAGTGTAGTGCAACAGCGCATTGGTGCCGACTGCCGGCCTCGAACCGGCGACCTCTCGATTACGAATCGAGTGCTCTGCCAGCTGAGCTAAGTCGGCAAGAAAGATGGTGCGCCCGGAGGGACTCGAACCCCCCACCGTCTGCTTAGAAGGCAGCGCTCTGAATCCAGCTGAGCTACGGGCGCGAAGGGCAGGTCGGCCCCTTACTCCCGAAGGAGCTCCAGGCGTCCTGCCTTGATGTCGGCGAGCCGAGTGCACCGGCCGGTGCGATGGTCGGTGACTCGTGCGTCCTTTTCTCGGTACGTGCGAATCTTGTCTGCGCGCTCGCCGCTTCCGACTTGTGCCGCGCGCTGCGAGTCACGGGCCTGCTGGCGTGTGCGCTCGCAGGCGGAATGCACGCGGCGCTCGAGCTCCGTCCAGGCCTGGCGCCGGTTCTCATGCTGATTCCGACCGTCGACCTTCACGGTGATGCCGCTGGGCAGGTGGGTGAGCACCACGCAGCTGTCGGTCTTGTTCTTGTGCTGTCCGCCCGGGCCTCGGTCACGCGTGAAACGCATCTGCACGTCACGCTCGAGCATCGGGGCCGGTGCCGCGCGTTCGGTCGCCGCCAGAACCGCAACAGTGACGGTAGAGCTGTGGACTCGGCCGCGGCGCTCTCCCGGCGGTTCTCGTTGCCAGCGGTGGCCGCCGGCTTCAGCCCGCAAGGGCTCGAGCACTTCGCGGGGGCCCCGCAGCTCGAGAAGCAGTCAGCCGAGCTCCGCCTTCTTGTTCACGGCGATGCCGTGACGCTTGGCGTAGGCTTCATAGAGCGCGGCCTGAACCAGGACCAGCGCCTTCGCATCGTCACCGCCCTCGGCGGCACGAATCTCCAGATGCAGTTGCATCGCAGGCTCCAGGTGGTTGGAAGGGTAGGGAAATGCGTTCTCGTGCGGGGCGAGACAGCCCGCGCAGCCGAAAGCGAAGAAGACGCTTCCTGTAGGCACTCGGCATCGGCAGCGAACCGGCGGGCACGAGGACTTGGAAGCGAGGCAGAAGGTGGCTCCGTCGGCTGGGCTCGAACCAGCGACCCACGGATTAACAGTCCGTTGCTCTACCGACTGAGCTACGACGGAACAGGTGTCGGTGTCGCGAATGCACGCAAGGCGCACCGCGCGGGAATTGGTGGAGCCGAGGGGGGTCGAACCCCTGACCTCTTGCATGCCATGCAAGCGCTCTCCCAGCTGAGCTACGGCCCCTTTGGTGTCACATGTCGAATCTGGTGGAGCCGAGGGGGGTCGAACCCCTGACCTCTTGCATGCCATGCAAGCGCTCTCCCAACTGAGCTACGGCCCCAAGGGTGTCCTGTGTTGTTGGCACAAGACGCAGACGGCCTCTCCGTTGCCTTTCGGGCTGTGACCCGCAAGCGCTTGCAGGCCACCGGAGGTCTTCCGGAGACTGGAACGGTCTTTCGACCGTCCCGGTCCGACGCGCGAGACGTCGGCTATCCGGAGCCGAAGAGCACTGTCTAGGCGCATGCTTTTATTCGCTTGCGCCCCGACTTTCGGTGAGCGCAGGGGGCGGGCATGGGCCCAATCCCACCTGCGACTTACACACCTCGACCTGACGTCCAGGGAGGACTCGAACCTCCAACCTCGGCGGGCCCGCCGGCTCTGCTTCTTCCTCGGAGAGCGACTCCGAGGCGTCTTGAGCTACTGTCGTCAGGAGGTCATCCGCAGACCTTCTCCCGCCTCGCCCGGGAGATGACTTCGGGCCAAGCCCGTGCACGGGTTGTGCACCAGGAGGCCCACGGCATTTCAGCCGTCCGTCATATTTCAGGCGCCTGACGGAGGCGTCACGATTAAAGCCCGTCGGCTCCTTGCGCGTCGGGGAGTTGCGCCCCGGCCGGTTTCAGACCTCGCCGTCCGGAGCCGCGTGGCGACTCGAACGGTGGTACCGGCGCAGCTTTTCACACGCCTGCGCGTCTGACGCTTCGATTCGTCGCCTTCTTCGGGTGCGGCGGAACGCACCTCTTGCAGCGGCGCCTGAGCGCCCCACAAGTCGGCTTGGAATCCGGGGGAAGTAGCCCCCGCAGTCTCCAACAGCCCGCCAGTCCTTTCGAACCGGCGCGGGCCATCTTCCACGTGTCCTGGTGCCGATGGTGGGAATCGAACCCACGACCTCTCCCTTACCAAGGGAGTGCTCTACCCCTGAGCCACATCGGCAACGATGTGCGGCAGTGTTGCGAGGGGTTTTAGCCTTTGCAGCACTATCGTACATCGCCTCTTGACCGCGAGGAGCGGAGCCCTGTCCGGGGCCAGCCGGCAAGCTGGAGTGCGCACCCAGAATCGAACTGGGCTAGACGGATTTGCAATCCGTTGCCTAACCTCTCGGCCATGCGCACGTTGTCTTGCTGAGCCTCAGTCTAGGAGCGCTCTTTATCCTTGAGCCGCCTCGCACCGGGAAGTTCCCGGTGCGAGAGGGCGTAGGGTGGTGGTGACGGCGGGGCTCGAACCCGCGACCTCCGGCTTATGAGGCCGGCGCTCTGACCCGCTGAGCTACGTCACCGAGAAGGACTGTTCTTTCGCCCTGTGAGCCTGGGCTCGCCGCGGCCCAGGGTCCAGGCCTGAGCAAGCGCTTGCAGGACGACCTCGCTCGGGATGCTTCCCGGTCGCTTGAGCTCGTCGAGCACCTGGGCCGTGATGCGCCTCAACTGCGGTTCGGGCGATACCTGTGAAGGCCGCTGGACTGCTGCGGAATGCGCCCGAGCGGCCGCGGGACGAGAAGGAGTCGACGGATGCATGGCAGTCTCCTGAAAAGTGGGCAATGCCCGGACAATGTATGGTCGGCGAGGCGAGATTCGAACTCGCGGTCTCCTGCTCCCGAAGCAGGCGGATTAACCAGGCTTTCCCACTCGCCGATATGTACTGGTTGGCCCAGAGGGCGTCGAACCCCCAACCTGCCGGGTAAGAGCCGGCTGCTCTGCCAATTGAGCTATGAGCCATCTGAAGATGGTGCGCGGTGCTGGCCTCGAACCAGCGACCTTCGGTATGTGACACCGATGCTCTTCCAGCTGAGCTAACCGCGCGATGCGAATCTGCTTTGGGGTGGCCGGAGGGACTCGAACCCTCGACCCCCGGGGTCACAACCCGATGCTCTAACCAGCTGAGCTACGGTCACCCCAAAGCAGACTTGCGAAGATTGGTCGGGACGGCAAGATTCGAACTCGCGGCCTCATGCACCCCATGCATGCGCGCTACCAGACTGCGCTACGCCCCGTGAGAGAAGATTGGCTGGCCAGGCAGGCCTCGAACCTGCGACCACCGCATTAACAGTGCGGCGCTCTACCAACTGAGCTACTGGCCAATCGAAAAGGGTGTCAGGCACCAGGCTCGAACCGAGTCGGGCGGACGTGCAATCCGCTGACTCGGCCTCTCGGTCGGCCTGACGCTGTTCAGTGGTCGGAGCGGTAGGATTCGAACCTACGACCCACTGCTCCCAAAGCAGTTGCGCTACCAGGCTGCGCTACGCTCCGATGTGTTCCGCGTGCCCTTGAGGGGCTGGAACATGTATCGCGAACGGCACACCGGCTCTTCGGTGAATCGTTTGCGATACACGCTCGCTGGTCGGGGCGGAGAGGCTCGAACTCTCGCCGTCCGGTTAAAAGCCGGATGCTCTACCCGTGAGCTACGCCCCGCGGCGTTTGTGAGGCAGCTCGACGCTGCGTTTTCGGTGTTTCAAGGTGCTTCTCCTGAATTGAAGAGGTAGGTGGTCCGGCCGGTGAGACTCGAACTCACAGGGCCCCTGCTTTTGAGGAAGGGAGGTATGCCAGATTCCCGTCACGGCCGGAAGGTGCTCACCGCAGTCGCAGTGTGCCTGAAGATGTGCGCCCCGGATTGCGTCCGGCACGACCTGCGGCTTGCCCGCCAGCCTTCCGCTCCACTTGTCTCGTGCAGTCGCGGACGACCTGTGTCGCACGTGCCTCTTTCGGGGGCCACCTACTCCCTCGTACCGCTTGCCGAAGGTCGGCAGAGCCACGTCTCCCGTGTGGCGGGGCCTGGTCCACAGGCTTGGCGTTCTGGCAGGGGCGGCAGGATTCGAACCTGCGAATGACCGGGTCAAAGCCGGCTGCGTTAGGCCTCTTCGCCACGCCCCGTCAGGGTATGCTGATGCTGGTTGAACAGGCGGGACTCGAACCCGCATGACCCGACCGACCGGGGCACTACTCCCGGCTCGCCGAAGACTTGGATGACGCGCTTCCCTTGCTTGTTGAGGCCACCTGTTGTCAGGCCGCTATAGGTGCTTCTGCAACCGTGCGTCGTCGGCGACTTGCGCGGGCGGGTCCGTGTTACCGGACTCCTTCCGTTTTAGGAGCGCATGTCCGTTCTGCCACTGTCCAGCTGTGAGTGCGTAGATGAGAATCGATGGCGGGTCGGCAGGGAGTCGAACCCCGAACCTTCGGCTTTGGAGGCCGCTGCTCTGCCAATTGAGCTACCAACCCGCAGGATGTGCATCGCAGGGTGTCGCGATGCGGATTAAAGATGGCTCCGAGGGAGGGCTTCGAACCCCCATACCGCGTCGAGATGCGGAGTACGTCTGGTTAACAGCCAGGTCTCTTACCAGTTAGAGTACCTCGGAATGGATGGGTGGCTCAGGCCAGCGCCGCCTTCACGAGGGCGCTCGCCTCCTTGCCGTCGTAGGCTCCGCCCAGCTTGGTCTTCAAGGCACCCATGACGGCGCCCATCTGCTTGGCAGAGCGCTCCGGCAGCTGGGCCACGATGTCGGCCACGACTGCGGCGAGCGCCTCGCCCGTGGTCAGACGCGGCACGAACTCCTCGAGCACCGCTTTCTCTCGCAGCGCCTTGTCGCGGGCTTCGCCGTCGGGCAGCACGGCAAGCGACTCGTCGACGCCCTTGACGAACTTGCGAACGACCTTCAGCACTTCGTCATCGGTCGATACGCGGTTTCCCGCGTCTTTGCCGACGCGGGCTGCTTCGGCGTACAGCGTCACGAGCAGCGAGGCCCGCTCAGTGAGCTTGGATTTTCTTGCCTCGAGCGAGGCAGCCTGGATGGATTCGAGCAGCATGGGCGCCTCCTAGCGCGATGGGTGGTACAAGGAATGAATTCAAGGTGGCACCGGGAGAGGGAATCGAACCCCCAACCTTTGGTTTTGGAGACCACTGCTCTGCCAATTGAGCTATCCCGGTATTGCTGAAGCATGGAGCCCGCTTTCGAAGGCTCTGACGATTGGCGGAGGCGATGGGATTCGAACCCATGAGGCGCGTTGGCACCTACTGCTTAGCAGGCAGCTCCCTTAGACCGCTCGGGCACGCCTCCGTTGAATGTCTGGTCCGCGCAGAGGGACTCGAACCCCCAACCCCCGGATTAAGAGTCCGGTTCTCTACCAGTTGAGTTATGCGCGGATGTCGTGAAAGCGTTCCTTTAGCGAACGCTTTCACGACACGCCCTGGGCGGGTCGTGTGCGCGAAAATGGTGCCTGGCACTGGAGTCGAACCAGTGACCCTCGCCTTATCAAGACGATGCTCTACCGACTGAGCTAGCCAGGCTTTTAGTTGCATGAGTGGTGCCGAGGGCCGGAGTCGAACCGGCGACACCCGGATTTTCAGTCCGGTGCTCTACCAACTGAGCTACCTCGGCAAGAAGCTGGTGCTGCGAGCTGGAATCGAACCAGCGACGCCTGCCTTTTCAAGACAGCGCTCTACCAACTGAGCTATCGCAGCAAGGTGAATGGGCCCGCGGCGGCGCCGGGCGGCAGTGGTGCCCCGGGTGGGAGTCGAACCCACACGAGCCGTATGTTGCGGCTCACCAGGACCTCAACCTGGCGCGTCTGCCAATTCCGCCACCGGGGCTCGGTGCCGGACTCGTGAGCCCGGAGTGCGTGAAAGCATGGTGGAGCAGAAGGGATTCGAACCCTCGACCTCTGCGTTGCGAACGCAGCGCTCTCCCAACTGAGCTACTGCCCCATGCGTGAAGGTGTGGTGGCCGGCACTGGATTCGAACCAGTGACCTTCGCCTTATCAAGACGCTGCTCTACCAACTGAGCTAGCCGGCCGAAAGAAGTCGCGAAATGCTTGGTGGGTGCGGCAGGAGTTGAACCTGCACAGTCTTACTTGTGCGCGGGTGGTTTACAGCCACTTGAGCTCGCCAGTGCTCAGCACACCCACCAAGCACTCCTAGGTGCCTGGCGTGCCGCGCGCAACTCGCGACGGCGTCCAGCGTTGGTGCCCGGGGTGGGACTCGAACCCACACGGCCTTTCGGCCACTGGTACCTGAAACCAGCGCGTCTGCCAATTCCGCCACCCGGGCAGGGTGAGTGATGAGGGTTCGGCGAGCCTCAGGAAGCGGCTCACCGGAATGAAGATGGAGGAAGGGAGGGGATTCGAACCCCTGTGCCCCGCGAGGAGCCCACTGTTTTCGAGACAGGTGCCTTAAGCCAGCTCAGCCACCCTTCCATGTTTGTGGAGGTCGCCGACCCTTGCAGGGTCAGCACGAGAGAGGCATGGAGCGGGCGACGAGTCTCGAACTCGCAACCTGAAGCTTGGAAGGCTCCTGCTCTACCAGTTGAGCTACACCCGCGAAGTGTTGTTGATGCGTCGCGGCCACGGCCGCGCACCGGGCCTCGTTCGGAGGACCGCAGTCGATGATGAGGAAGGTGGTGGGGAGCCAGGGACTCGAACCCCGTATGCCCGAAGGCGGCAGATTTACAGTCTGCTGCAGTCGCCAGTGCTGCTCGCTCCCCGTGAGGGGTCCGGTTACGGGTTCCGGATGCCACCCTATGTCTTGTGGCCGATTGGGGTTGGTTGCGGGAGAAGGATTTGAACCTTCGACCTCTGGGTTATGAGCCCAGCGCGCTACCAGACTGCGCCATCCCGCGATTGATTCTGGCGGAGAGGGCGGGATTCGAACCCGCGTCAGGGTTGCCCCTGAACCACCTTTCCAGGGTGGCGACTTAAACCGCTCATCCACCTCTCCGTGTTGCTGCTGACGACCGTGCAGCTTCGGCCTATCGTGCCGAACGTTCGAGGCTTGCGCCTGTCGGTGTTCACGTGCGCTTTTGTTTCGCCTCGCTTTGCATCCCGAGGTGTCGTGCGTGCCGACCAGACAGAGTAGCCGGACGTTTTATTCGTACCCGCCGCTCATTGAAAGTTCCCGGTGACGCTCCGGGGCTGCTTGTCTACAGGCCACGCGCTCTCGCGCGCCGTTACCGCCCTCTCGAGCGGCCTGACAGCCGTTCCGTCTTCCGGGAGCCGCGTGATGCTCAGGCAGCATGCTGCCTTCGTCGCACCCGCGGACCGTCGACGGTCTCTACCTGCCGCCCGGTCGGGCAGCACGCGGAAACATGGCAGGGGCTGATGGATTCGAACCACCGAATGTCGGAATCAAAATCCGATGCCTTAACCAGCTTGGCGAAGCCCCTATTGAAACGCTGGAGCGGGAGACGAGGCTCGAACTCGCGACCTCAACCTTGGCAAGGTTGCGCTCTACCAACTGAGCTACTCCCGCAACGCACGCAGGTTCAAAGTCCTGCGGGAAGAAACTGGAGCGGGTGAGGGGACTCGAACCCCTGGCCTTCTGCATGGCAAGCAGACGCTCTACCAGACTGAGCTACACCCGCATCGCGCTCGCGGATGGTGCCGCGAACGAGGGGGAGTGGCCGTGTAACCACTCCTCGCAGAAACAGACTGCCGTTTTTCCGACTCCAAGAAGTCAACCCGTCATGGTGCAGGCATGACGTGGTGCGTTGTACCCGGCAGCTGGGTGGCCCGACGACCCTTCCTCCGAAGAGGCGCACAGTCGACGAAGCGTTTTCGCATCTGTTTCTGCGAGGAGACCCTTGCAGGTCCCCCCGGAGACTGCTCCCCTGCGGTGTGCAGGCTTGACGTTGGCGCGTCGGAGCGAGTCTCAGTATAGAAGCCCGAAGTTTAGCCTTTCTGGTGTTGCATCCGCACCTCGAGCGTCTCCTGTCGGAGACGGAGGCCGGAGGGGCACACTGCGGCGGTCCCACCTCGAATGGGCCGTTACCCCGCAGCTGCAAGCCATAGCTTGCCCAGGCCGCGCTTCGTCTTCTATGACATGTTTTGTTAAAGAGCAGCGTACCGTCCGGTACGGTGTCGCTTGATGCGACTGGCCGTCTTGCAACGACCCGGAAGCACAAAGCGGCTTCTGGCCCGAGGCTTTCGCCTCGCGCCGGACGGGTTCTTTAGCTGCTCTTTGGATTCCGCCCTGTTTGGGCTCAGGTGGATGTACCTGGAATCGACTCAGCTTGGGTTCCCGTCCGGTTGGACCTGACGGGACCTTGTGAGTCTGTCAGGTTACCGGGTGCCTTTGGACCACCCCATGCCAATATGGCTTGCGGGGAGGTAGGTGGGGCACACGATGCTCGCAAACGACGGCTGATAGCCGACCGCCTGCTGCGCAAGAGCGCGGCCGAACGCGCCGCGCAAATTGCGCAGGGCATTCGAGTGCAGGTTGATGGTCAGCGATGTCATGATGGACTCGTCGTCGTAGGGAGTGATGGGGAACGTGTTGGTGAGTGCTGATTTGTTCAGCGATATGCGTATTGTAGCACCGCCTTCTAAAGAGGTCAACACTCTTCTTGAGAAGTTGTGTTGAGGCGGCGCTTGGGACGCGACATCAGGGTGTAGACCATGATTTTATACGCGGCTGCTCTTCTGGCCTTCACAAAGGAAAGAGCGGTCCCGTAGGACCGCTCAAAAGTCGGGCCGCGCGTCAGAGCGGACGCACGAACGTGATGTCGCGGTGGCCCGAAGCGTCGGCTGTGCCGTAGGCGAAGGGAATGCCGACCGCCGCTGCCACGGAGGCCGCAGGGGTGCCACCCGCGCCGAACTTGTCGAACGCCGCCTGGAAGACGCTTGGGGTGACTGACTTGAAGGTGACGCCCACCACGCCGGAGCCGGCGCTGCCGATGTCGGCGATTTCGGCCGTGAATCCTTGCACCTGCTCAGCGCCCGCCCCGCCGGTAGAAACCGAGGACAGGGGCTTGGCACCGGACTGGGCCAGACACGTGGTGGTGGTGCCGGTGGGGGCGGTGGCCGACGTGCCCAGCAGGTACGACAGGTTGGCCTTGTTCGTTGCGGCACTGCCGGTGGTGCCGCCCACGGACTTTCCAATGCCGCACTCCATCGTGATGAGTGCCCAGTTTCCGGTGAGCTTGGTGGCCGCATCATGCAGCGAGCTGGCCTTGGCCTTGTCGGCGCCACCGCCGGTGAACTGGCTCACGGCGTAGATGGCAAGAATGCCGAGGAACAGGCCCACGATGGCCAGCTCGATGAGGGTGAAGCCTTTTTGCGCCTTCGGGACGGCGCGCTTGAGAAGACGGGTGAGGTGCATGCTTTGTAGCCCTTTGAGGGACAGTGAATAGAGGACGTAGCGTTCGACAAACCCCGCGCCATCGCGGGGCCAGGAGCTTCGACGAGGCTCCTGTCTTGAATAGCGACCAAGCTCTCTCGGCAACGCAGCCCGCCACGGTCTCCTGCCTATAAGCAGGATGCGTGTCTTTGAATCGCCCTCCGGACCTGTCGACTACGACAATCCCGTTCCCGTTGCCGTCAGCCTCGTATGGCTTGCTGACAGCACCGGCAGGCGCTCAGGCCTGCTCGGGCTGTATCGGGGCACTGCTCCGGGGAGGGGAGGTCTCGCGTTTCCCGGGGGCTACGTGGACCCCCTCGAGTCCATCGAGCAGGCAGCTGCGCGCGAGCTCGAAGAAGAAACGGGCGTGAAGACCACGGTCTCTGACTGGCGGCTGCTGAGGTCGCACACGACTGCGGCGAACAGGGTGCTGGTCTTCTGTGAGTACGCCTGCACCTTGTCCGAAGACATCGTGCACCGGCTGGCAGCAAACGCTGAGGCGCTCGGCTTTTCCTGCATCAACGGGTCCGAGCCCCTCGTGTTTCCGCTTCATCAGCAGGTCGCGCTGGAGCGCTTGCGCTGGGCCGGCGTATTGGGCCGAGAAGCCGCCTAAGACAGCGGCCGCTCGCACAATGCAAGCGGCCGTCATGTCGCCCGGAGGCGCTCGGTGGGTCAGCGACGCGCCTTCAGGCGTTGCTCGCGCTCGTAGTCGGCGGCACAGTCCGCGTCGCAGAAGAGCTTCTTTGACGCATCGGGCTCGAGCGTGTCGAACTCCGATTCGCAATAGTGGCAGCTGCCGCGTGGCTGCAGCTTCGGGCCGTTCGAGCGAGCGGCGAGTGCCTGGCTCAGCCAGCGCTCGGCTTGTTCGTTGGCAAGGTCGATTTCGTCAGCCATGGTGGCTCCAGTAGCAAGGTGCTAAATGAGGCAGTGTAGGTGCGGACTTTTAAACATAGACTTTTGAGGAGCGGGCTGCTATAATGCTCTCCGAAAGAGACTCCCATGGCCAAGACAAAGACCCAGTACGTGTGCAATGCTTGCGGCAGCGCATCGACCAAGTGGACCGGACGCTGCACGCAGTGCGGCGAGTGGAACTCGATGGTCGAGAGCGTCGTCGAGCCGTCCGCGGGCGCGAGCTCCGGGCACCGGTTCTCCGGGTGGACCGGCTCGTCCACCGGAAAGTCGGTGGCGCTTGCCGAAGTGAAGACTGCGCAGTACCCGCGTCGCTCCACGGGTATCAGTGAGTTCGACCGCGTGCTTGGCGGAGGGCTTGTGGTCGGGTCGGTCACGCTCATCGGCGGAGACCCCGGGGTCGGAAAGTCGACCTTGCTGCTGCAAGCGATGGCCAAGATGGGCACGACTGCGCGAGTGCTGTATGCTTCAGGCGAAGAGTCGCCTCAGCAGGTGGCGCTACGTGCGGAACGGCTGGGCCTGGCGGACGCCCCGCTCAACCTGTTGCCCGAAATCGAGCTCGAGAAGATTCAGGCCGTCATCGCCAGCGACAAGCCCGATGTGGTCGTCATCGACTCCATCCAGACGCTCTACACCTCCCAACTGCAGTCGGCCCCCGGCACGGTCGCCCAGGTGCGCGAATGCGCGGCGCACCTCACCCACCTGGCCAAGTCGATGGGGGTCACGCTCATCCTGGTCGGCCACGTCACCAAGGAAGGTGCGCTCGCGGGGCCACGGGTTCTCGAGCACATGGTCGATACGGTGCTCTACTTCGAGGGTGAGACGGGTTCCGCGTTCCGGATGGTTCGCGCCTTCAAGAACCGCTTTGGCTCAGCCAATGAGATGGGCGTCTTCAGCATGGGCGAGCAGGGCCTCTCCGAGGTGAGCAACCCCTCCTCGATGTTTCTCACCGCCCACGACCAGCCGGTTTCGGGCAGTTGCGTGCTTGCCGCGATGGAGGGCAACCGCCCGTTCCTCGTCGAGGTCCAGGCTCTGGTCGAAGACGCGCCCACGCCCAACCCCAAGCGGTTCGCCTCAGGCGTCGATACCAACCGCCTGCAGATGCTGCTGGCGGTGCTCAACAAGCACGCAGGCATCGTCGCCTACGACCAGAACGTCTACGTGAAGGTCGTAGGCGGTGTGCGGCTCACGGAACCCGCGGCAGACCTTGCTGTGCTGATGTCGGCGCACAGCTCCCTTGTCGGGCGCCCGCTTCCCGAAGGCCTGGTCGTCTTCGGCGAAGTGGGCCTGGCGGGAGAACTGCGCGCGGTTCAGGACGCCGAGACCCGTCTTCGCGAAGCCGCAAAGCTCGGCTTCACTCAGGCCCTCATTCCCGCGCAGTGCAACCTGCGCAAGCCGGTTGACGGCATCACGGTGCGTGCCGTGGCCCGTATCGACCAGGCGCTGAGCGCGCTTCGCGAGCTCAAGCAAGCTGCCTAAAAGGAGGCACACCATGTTTCAGACTCTTCGCAACACCCTTCAGGACCCGATGTTGCGTACGCTTTCCGGCGTGCCGCTCGCCTGTTTCATCATGGCCACGCTCAGCGCCCTGGCGGGCGCGCCCGAGTTCGCGATTCTGCTCGTGTTCTTCACAGCCGCATCGATGGGCGTACTCGTGTTCGTGTCGATGCGTACCTACGAGCGGCTGAGCGCACGGCACAAGGACGCGCTCCTGCACAACTGGATGGTGCAGGCGGCAGACGCCGAAGAGCGGGCCGCGCGGGCAGCCCTTCTCGAGCGCGACCCGCGAGCCGCATGGCGACAAGCCTCCCGGGACCAGGGCCCGGTGTTCAACGTCGACGGCACGCCGATGGTTCCGGGCTATGCCGGGGTGGACCTGAACGGCAACCTCTACGGCATGTCCGACCATGCCTCGCCAGTCTACAACTCCAGCACGGATACGTTCTCCGTGCCCGGAAGCGCATACTCCAGTCCGCTCGACTCCTGAGCGCGGAAGACGACCCACGTCGCAGCACGAAGGTCGCGCGGAGGGCTGTTCCAAAAAGAAGAGGGGTGAGCGGAAATCCGCTCACCCCTTTGTGCTGTGAATCAGCGCAGGACGCGTCGAGCGCGCCCCCGGCCTCAACGGCCCGAGTCTACCGCTTCCGCGCGCTCTCGACCCGATTGGGTGAAGAACTCGCTGAGCGCCTCGTCCTGGTGCGATTCAGCGCCGGCGGTAGCCGGCTCGAAGCTGGCTTGTGCCCAGACGTCGCCCCAGTCACCGGTCAGGCTTCCCTTCGCGTACTCGGTTGCCCGGTTCTCGAAGAAGTTCGCGTGCTCCACGCCCGAGAGCATGTAGTCGAGCCACATCAGCGGGTTCTTCTTCACGCCGAACATCGGCTCCAGCATGATGCCTTGCAGTCGACGGTCCGCGATGTAGCGGATGTACTGCTTGACTTCAGCCGGGGTCAGCCCCTCGATGCCGCCCTGCTCGAACGCGAGGTCGATGAACGCGTCCTCGAGTTCGACCATCTTGTGGCAGATGGCGATGATTTCCGCCTTGAGCTCCTCCGTCCAGAGATGGGGGCGCTCCTCGATATAGACGCGGAACAACCGGCTCATCGACTCGACGTGCAGCGACTCGTCGCGGATGGACCAGGTGACAATCTGGTTCATCCCCTTCATCCGGGCGCCCGAAGGCAGGTCGCCGCGAGCGAAGTTCATCAGGATGGCGAACGAGCTGAAGAGCTGCAGCCCCTCGGTGAAGGCCGAGAACACGGCGAGAGCCTTGGCGACATCCGCCTCGTTGTTCACATCGAACGACGAGATGTAGTCGTGCTTGGCCGCCATGACCTCGTACTTCTTGAAGGCCTGGTACTCGACCTCGGGCATCCCGATGCTGTCGAGCAGCAACGAGTAGGCGTGGGCGTGAACCGACTCCATGCTGGAGAACGCGGAGAGCATCATGCGCACCTCCTCGTTCTGGAACACGGGCATGTACTTGTCCATGTAGGCCTGGCCCACGTCGACGTCACCCTGGGTGAAGAACCGGAAGAGCTGGGTGAGGAGATTGCGCTCCTTGTCCGAGAGCTTCAGGTTCCAGTCCTTGATGTCATCGGCAAGCGGGACCTCGTCAGGCAGCCAGTCCATCTGACGCTGCATTCGATAGGCCTCGAATGCGAACGGGTACCGGAACGGCTTGTAATAGCCCTTGGGGTCCGTCACCTTGGTCTGGACGGGCATGCTGGTAGTGTTGGTGGTGCTCATGGTCGTCATCCTTCGCAGGAAAGGCAGGTGTTTTCGGTGTCTTTCAGTTCTTCCTTGCTGATTTCCACGCGCTGAGACACCGAGTCGGCGCGCTTGATGGCTTCGGAACGCATGTAGTACAGCGTCTTCAGCCCCTTCTTCCACGCCATGAAGTGCACGTTGTGCAGATACAGGACGCTGGCGTCAGCAGGCATGAACAGGTTCACCGATTGCGACTGGCAGATGTACTCGGTGCGGTGAGCAGCGTGCTCGATAATCCATCGCTGGTCGAGCTCCATCGCCGTCTTGAAGGTGTCGCGTTCGTCCTGCGTGAGGAAGTCCAGGTGCTGGACCGAACCCTTGGCGAGGATGATGGACTGCCACACTTCTTCGGTGTTCGCACCGTAGTGCTCAAGCACCTCTTCGAGGTACTTGTTCTTCACCAGCCACGAGCCCGACTGCGTCTTCTGCGTGAACGCATTGGCGCGGTGCGGCTCGATTGCGGGCGACGTGCCACCGCAGATGATGGAGCTCGAGGCGTTCGGCGCCACGGCCATCAGGTGCATGTTGCGACGCATCTCACCACCGGCGTCAGGGCAGGGGCCCCGCTCCTGGGCGAGCTGCACCGTGGCTTTTTCGGCCAGGCGGCGCAGGTGCGCGAACACACGACGGTTGACCGAGGTCGCCATCGCGGACTCGAACGGCAGCCCACGACGCTGCAGATAGGAGTGAAAGCCCATGGCTCCCAGCCCCACCGAGCGTTCGCGCATCGCACTGAACTTGGCTTTCGCCAGGGTGTCCGGTGCGTTGCGGATGAAGAACTCCAGCACGTTGTCCAGCATGCGGATGATGTCTTCCACGAACATGTCGTTCTTCGACCACTCGTCGAAATACTCCAGGTTCACCGACGAGAGGCAGCACACGGCGGTGCGCTCCTCGTTGGTCGGAAGGGTGATTTCCGAGCACAGGTTGGATTGGTACACCCGCAGACCCGCCTCGCGCTGAGCACGGGGCAGGGCACGGTTGACCGTGTCCACGAACATGATGTAAGGCTCGCCGGTCTGCATGCGCAGCTCCAGCAACTTCTGCCACAGCAGCTTGGCGCTTACCGTCTTCACCACCGTCTTCTTGTGCGGGTCCACGAGGGGCCAGCTGTCATCGGCTTGCGGGTCCTTCATGCACCGCTCGATGATTTCCATGAAGGCGTCGGGGATGTTGACCGCGTTGTGCAGGTTCAGGCACTTGCGGTTGGCGTCCCCGCCGGTAGGCTTGCGGATGTCGAGAAACTCCTCGATTTCCGGGTGGCTGATGTCGATGTACATCGCGTACGAAGCGCGACGCGTGACCCCTTGCGCGAAGGCGAGCACCATCCGGTCCATCACCCCCATGAAGGGGACGACGCCGGACGAAGCGGAGCCCGCCGAAGTGCGAGTGCCGTTGGAGCGAACTGCGCCCCAGTAGGCTCCCACACCGCCGCCGATGGACGACAGCCAAGCGTTCTCGGTGTAGTGGTCCGTGAGCCCTTCACGCGAATCCGGAACGTAGTTCAGGAAGCACGAGATGGGCATGCCGCGCTTCTTCGCCTCGAAGTGCTTCGGGTCGAAGTTGTCCGCGAAGGACGAACCCCAGGTGAAGCGCTTCGGCGGGTTGGACAACACGGGCGTAGCGAACATGAACCACAGCCGCGAGGCGTAGTCGTACAGACGCTGGGCGTGAGCCTCGTCGTCGGCGAACGCACGCGCAGCACGCATGAAGGCGTCTTGCGGGCTGGTCTCGTCGGGCAGCAGGTAGCGGTCCTTGAGCGTGGCCATGCCGAACGGCGTGAGCAGCGTGTCGCGCGTGTAGTCGACACCGGCGCGCACAGCTTTCGCCGGCGCCGGAGCCTCTTCGGCTGCGACGCCTTCACGCACATCGGCCTCGATGACGAAGGTCGTCTCGATGACCCGGATGAGCCGGGGGTTCTCGACGACGAGGTTGTTCTGCTTCGCCCAGGCATGGGCGAGCTTGACGAAGTCCTCCGTGGCGGAGGTGGCTTCGACGGTGAAGACCTGCTTTCGCAGGCCGGCGGACCGAGTGGTGGAATCCATCGGTTGATTGCTCCTATAGAGCCTCGGTAGAGGCATGTCAGGGTTGGGGCCTGTCGGTAACTGGCCTGCTCGGTGTAGCGAGCGGCGAAGAGGTCACCAACAGACACGAAACGCAGCGCACGAGACGGTCATGCACTGCGCCTGGAGATACGAAAGTCGGTCAGGATGTGTAGCGACCTGACTTATAGCCTTGCCCTATGTGCGCCATTGGCAGGCACTAGCAGTAGGGTCTGAGGAGTTCTGGAACGCTACGGGTAGTGTAGCGACCTCAAAAATTCACCCCTGGTTCTTTGCTTCGAGAGCGACCGTGGGGTCGAGCTTCTCGGCGGGCGAGAGCAGGTGCTTGAGCAGCTCCAAGTGGCTGCTGAAGAGCAGCTTGAAGAGCCAGATGCCCCAGGAGAGGGAGTTCTCCGCGACGAACTTGATGCCCGAGAACACGAGGTCGATGAGAGGCCTCACCGTGTGCTCGAGGCCCGGAATCTTGGCCAGGACAATCAGCAGGAGAACGGCGCCGGCGGCGATGAAGGCAAGAGTGCTCATGGTTCAATGTAGCGACACCTCGTTCGTCGCAGGGGACTCTCGCCGTTGCTGGACCTGCTCCAGAAGTTTGAGCGCCTCACCAAGCAGCTCGTTGGTGCGGACATCGCGTTCGATGACGACGGACGGCTGCAGCAGCGCCAGTGCCATCGCCACGCTCTGGTCGACGGACGAGCCGTCCGGGTGGGCCACCAAGGCAGCTGCACCCCGGCTGCGCACGGCCACGCATACCGCGGCAGCGGCAAAGTCCTCTCGGGCCAGCGCCTGGTGACGAGCTACCAGCTGGTCGAGGTCGGCCTTCAGCCGGTGCAGCAGCTCTGTCTGGCGCGCAGCGTGCGGCATTCAGGGAGTGTCCTCAGGCCGCAGGGCCCACGCTGGCCTGGCCCGCGCCGGGGCGAAAGCCCTCGGCATCCGCGAGGCGCTGGCCTTCTTCCTGTGCCGCCATCAGGAACTCCTTGTAGCGGTCTTTCAGGTCCATGCCGAGCTCGTCTGCGGGCATCGTAGGCTTGTGGCGGGTCACCTTGAATTCAGGGATGGGAGCCGGGAACGAGAGCATCGGCGTCTTGAGGTGGAACACCCGGGCACCCGACAGGATGATGGCTTCACCCATGCCCATCGAGGTCAGGTGGTCAGGCGTCACGCGGTAGTCCTCGTCCTCGCGCCAGGACTCGCTCATGCCGCCGCCCTTCGAGGCGCTGCCCTGGGGCGTTGCACGAAGCGCCTGAGAGGAGTTGCCCTCGTTCTCGGACAGCGAAAGGGACTTCACGAACCGCTTGGTCTTGCCCATGATTTCAGCCGCGGTCTTGGGGCTGTCCTTCGAGGCGAACTTGAAGAACACCTTGTTCCAGGTATTGCCGATGATGATGTCTTCGAAGTCCGGAGAGATGGCGCGCAGGTTGGCGAACGTCTGGAAGGCCGGAATCATGCAGATACCGGCGCTTCGCGCCTGCTCGAAGAGCCGTGCGATGCCCGCCATCACGTACGAGCCCATCTCGTCGGCAAAGACGAGGAATGGCGGCTTCGGTCGAAGCTCCTTGCGCACCCCCTGCACGTTGTAGACCGCGGTACGCAGGTCCGACAGAATCATCTTGCCGAGGTTCAGTGCCGCCTGGTCCTTGCCCATCGTGGGCAGCATCACGTAGAGGCACTTGTTGTTCATCACGATGTCCGTGAGGTCGATTTCGGGGGTGTAGGTGTTGAACACCGCGCCGAACTTGCCCTGCGCGAACTGCGCGATACGCCCGGACATGCCGCCCAGCGTGTTCTTCACCTTCTCGACGTCGATGGAGGTGCCGTTCTTGTCCTTCTTGCGGAACTGGTTGAGAAACACCTCGAGCGACATGCGCACGGTCTCATCCTGCATCGGCAGGCGAAGCAGGCTCTCCAGCGCTCGGTCCGACTGCATCAGGATGGCGAGGTCGTTGAAGTCGTAGCGACGCTTGGCCGACTTGAGGGCTCCGGTGAGCACCGTGAGTGCGTACATCGCCTGCTGGCGGAAGAAGTCAGCACCCGGGCTGTTCTCCGCGGACGGCAACAGGTTGAGCAGCCGGGAGGCGACCTCGTCGCTGTCGCCTTTCAGAATCGGGTTGTAGCTGTGGGAGTTGTGGGGCTGGTCGACGTTCAGCACGTAGAAGTCGTCACCCCGGCCCAACAGCTGCATCATGAAAGCCAGCTTGTCACGGGTGTCGGCATCGAGCTTCGCGTCGATGAAGATGAAGCCGCCTCCGCGAGAGGCCTGCTGCCAGAGCAGGTATTCGCCCAGCGTTGTCTTACCCACGCCGGACTGCCCGATGATGGCGGTGTGCCGCATCAGGTAGTTGTCTTCGATGTCCACCGGCATCGCGTTGTCACGGGTGTAGCCGAAGCGCAGACCCCCCTGGGTCGGCATGAACTCACCGAACGTCTCGTCGGACTTCAGGATGAAGTTTTCGCGCTTGTCGCGGTCGGTGCGGTCGAGCCAGTCGACCGTTCGCTTGTAGGCGAGCCAGGCCGAACCCGCCGCCGGCGCGAGCAACGCGGGCAGTGCGAGCGGGTTTCCGGCGAACCAGGGACTTGCGGCGGCTACGCCTGCGCCAATGCCCATCAGGGCCCAGGCATCTTTACGGCCAACGAGCATGAGGTTGAGACTCCAGGAGGTGTTCTCAGTGTATCCACGGCTCGTTTATATGCCCGACCCCAAAGAGAAGGGGCTCCGCGTGATGCGAAGCCCCTTGAATCATGCGCCGAAGCGCAGCTGTGCCGACGTGAGGCGGGCCTCCACGTTCGTGCGCAGCGTCACCAGTTCGCGCGACAATCTCGCCGACGCCTCGTGCTCACGCAGCCTCTGGGCGAGCGTACCCGCGCCGCGCTGGGCCCAGGCCAGCACGCCTTCAAGCGTATGGTGCTCTTTCAGCAGCTTCGCGGCCGTCTTGGGGCCCACTTTGTCGACGCCGGGTATGTCGTCGCTTGAATCCCCTACCAGCGCCAGGTAGTCCTGCAGCTGCTCTGGCTCAACGGCGAACTTTCGTCTCACCCAGTCCGCGTCACGCCACTCGGGCGTGAAGTGGTCGCGCAACTTGACGCCGAAGGGCAACAGCGCTGCGAGGTCCTTGTCGGTCGACAAAACCGTCACTTCCCCCAGGGCGAGCTCCACCCAGCGAAGGCCGACGCTCGTGATGACGTCGTCGGCCTCGACACCGGGAATCGCACAACTGGTGCACCCCAGCTCGCGCAAGCCATGCTCCACTTGCGGCAGAACCGCGCGCAGCTCACCGGGCATGGGCTTTCGGCTGGCCTTGTAGCCCTCGTGCAGCTCGTGACGCCAGGTCCGGCCCGGAACGTCGAAGACGCACAAGGCGTAGTCCGGTTGGTGCTCCGTGAACGCTCGCCGGAAGGACCCCAGCGAAGACTTGACCGCAGCTTGCGCCTTGTCGGCCGAGTCGGGGGCAGGATTGGCTTCGTAGACGCGGCGGACCACGTTCAAGCCGTCCAGCAACAGCAGTTTTCTGTCTGACATCGATGTCCTTTCGTTGAACAATGCATCTCTGCCAGGTGTAGCCAGCTTCGTCCGCCCTGCCTCCCAATGGAAAAAGCCCTTCCGCATGCGGAAGGGCTTTTCGGTGAATCAGCCCACGGACCCGAGGCCGTGGGCGGCGCTCAGTGCGGGGCCGGGGCAGTCGCCGAGGCGACGTTGCGGTGCACAAAGCCTGCGATGTAGGACTTGGGTGCGCTCGGAGGAGTCACCAGCACGAAGAAGAGCGCCTCGGTCGCCAACAGAGGACGACCTTCGAAGAGCATCTGAACCACTTCAGCTCCTCGGTGTCGGCCTTCTGCGAAGACCAACTCGAGGCAGCCTCGTGCACGAGGTGACAGCTCGTCCTTGCCGAGCGGCCCATTCACGTAGCAGATGTCGTTGACCTGCTGCGGAGCGAGTCCGAACTGCTTGACGAACTGCGCCGAGCCGGAAAAGCGAGTGGTACCCTCGATGTCCAGCGTCTTCACGAGCCGAACGCTTGGCGAAGCGGCGGGTGTTCCCGGCTGGGGCTTGGCCTGCTGACCGGCGGTAGGCGCCGGAGCGGGCCCCTTCTTCTTCTGCACCATCGTGACAGCCCAAACGAGGACGACCACGAGGATGATGAGTTCAATCATTGTTGCCTTTCAGGGCTTCGGGGGCGTAGGCGGAGGCGGCGTGTTGCCACCGACGGTGGCGGACGACCCGCTGCCGACATACGCGTTGTTACCGGCGGTGCCGGGGTACTTGGCCCATGCGTTCTCGACTTTGAGCTTGGCAGTCTGCTTGCCGCTCAGTTTCGTATAGGCAGTGATGGTGACCGTGTGCACCAGATTGCGCTCGAGGCGGTCCGTCGGGTCACGCTTCAGGCATGCGTGCTTGTCGTTGTCCGGAGCCTCGTAGCGGTGCGTCAGGCGGAACCCGCGGCCATCCGTCGTGACGTTGGGCGCAATGCTTGCCTGCACCGGGCTGCAGTCGCCCCAGTCGACGTCGATGTACTGGACTTCGTTCTTGTCGTCCTCGGGACGGCCGGTGAACTCCGGCCACATGCCGGACACCACGAGCTTGGCCTCGAAGGGACCAAACCCTTCTGCCGGAACCAGGCGGGCGAAGTTCGCCGAGGTCGGCGAGCTCATGCGCATCGTGGGCCGCTCACCGTTGTTGAACATCGCGTTGTACTCCTGCATCTGCGCATTCGCCTGGGCGACCAGCGCGGAGGGGTTCTGGGAGTTCAGCGAGTCCTTGTCCATGACAGTCGCCAGCCACTCGGAGAGGTCCATCTTGCCGAAGTCCAGCGCGGAGAGCTGACCAGGGCTGAATCCGGAGCAGTCCGGGTTCTTGGCGTCGCCCCAGGGCTTGGCGGTCACGGTCATCGTGCCCGTAACCCGGTAGCCGCAGATGTTCGTCATGAGGTCGCAGTAGCCGGTGATGCGCACGTCGCCTCCCAGGGGCTGCTCGCGGCCCTTGAGGTCGGTCGGAACCTGATAGGTGGTGAAGCTCGCGCCGCCGTTGCTGCTCATGTCCACTCGGACGGTGGCAGGCATCGTCTTGGCCGCGCCGGTGGCCGAGTAGCCCTTGAACATCAGGTCACCGATATTGTTCATCTGATACTGGTCGGGCGATGCCGTGCCCTCCTGGCCGGGCAGCAGCGCCGTGTCGGCATACAGCTGCCAGGTCAGGTCACGACTCACCATGGCGCGACCGCCCTTGCCAGCGGGGTACGCCGAGATGTCGTAGCGGCAAGATTGGCTCGTCGTCGAGCAGGCCCCCGTCACGACCGCGTACCGGTTCACGGCAGTCGTGAGGTTGTCGAGCGGGTTGACCGTAACGAGGTTCCAGTCCATGGAGCCTTCCTCGGGCTCCTTGGGCAGGGCCTCGCATCCAGAGCTGGCGCTGCACGCTGCAAAGGTCACCGACACCATGCCGGGGCAACCCTTGGCGGTAGGGTCCTTGAGCAGGATTTCCTGGGCCTTGCCCGGGTCGGCGCAGTAGGACGGATGCTGCCAGGCCGTGACTTGCACGCCGTTTACGGTCTGCACCGGAGCCCAGCTGCCATTGCCCGAGTCGTAGTAGGAGAACGAGATGCTGCCGCGCTGAGCGTCGCCACTGCCGCCCGAGGCGACCATCGCGTTGAGCTGCTCGCGACCTTGCTCCTGAACAAGGCGAGCGAGCACTCCAGGGAACACGCAGTAGGTCTGCTTGCGCTCAATGCACAACCGGAACAGGCCCACCTTCTTGGAGCAGTACTCTCCGATGTAGTGGGCGTAGTTCGAGCGACGGGCAGCGGCCAGGCGCACGTCGGCCTCGTCGCAACCCTTCTGGATGAGGCGGCCTTTCTTCGGGCGCTCGAGGTTGGTGCGGCAGCAGTTGCGTGACAGCAGGCTGCCGATGCCGCCTGCCGGACGCCGGCAACGCTGGTCGGAGCCGCCGAAGATTTTCGGGGTCATCTGAGCTTGCGTGCCCTCGACGCCCTTGGCGGTGCCGTCGACGGTGGCGGCGGCCACGAGGGCTGCATTGAACGATGCGTCGTTCTGAGGCGCATTGCGAGCGTTGTCCAAGCCGAAGGTGTTGCCGTTCAGGCAGGACGCGTCGGTCGAACGCTCGTACTCGAGGCAGGAGGTGGTGGTCTTGCCGCAGCTGTATTCTTCGCGCTGCGCGGACACAAGCCCACCCTCACCCGAAAACTCGAGCGGTTCCGCCTTCACGAGACGGCAGGAGGTGTCGCTCACGACCCCCTCGCAGCTGTCTTCCGCGTCGGCAAGCGTATCGGAGTTATCGACGTCTTCCTGTTTCTGGGGAACCGCATAGCAGGTCACGCTCTCGGAGGGACGCATGCAGAAGCCGCAGCCCGCTTTCTGGGTGTAATCCACGGGCAGCGATACCTGAGAGCCATCGTCGTAGCTGAACGTGAGCGAACACTGGTCGTTGTCCAGCGTCCGACCGAACCAGGAGCTGTCGCAGGACGAGACACGGGTTTCACTCAGCGGATTCGTGTCGCAGGCGCCCCCGACCGGAGCGGGCGAAGCCGTCTCGGCCACTGTCGCGGCGCCGCTCGTCTTCACAAAGTACTGTGTGTACTGCCCGGCCGCGCACCCCTCGGAGGAGTCACCAATGGCGTAGGTTTCGGTGCAGACGAAGGGGGACTGACCGACCAGGGTCAGGCCTTCGCTGGCAGACGGCAGGGGCTTGCCCTCGGCGTCCTTGCGGTCGCAGCTGTTCGTGCGGGACAGCTCGTTGTTGGAGCCATCCCGGGCAAGCACCGCATTGACCGAGCACTCGAGGGTCTCGCTGTATTGACGAACCGTGGTGCGCACCGTAAGCGGGAAGGTACGCACGCACGACCGCTTGAACGTCTGAGTCGAGGAGCCTTCACGAATGCACTTTGCTTGCGGGCAATTGGACGCCGCAGCGTTTTGACCCGAGGCTACGGCCACGGACTGCTTTCCGTCACAGGTCTTCGCCTCTCCGTTGGCGAGCGAATTCTCGTTGAGCTTCTGGCAGTCGATGATGGGCTGGCCGTACTCTTGCATCTTTCCAGCGTAATCGCCCTGGGTTACGGCGGTCCGAAGCGAACCCACCAGTGAACCGTTGCCGTCGGCATTCGCGCCCGCCTGTTCGGACTTCGTCTTCAGCTCGTCGCCGTTGCCTCCGAACGAGTAGCTGCCCTTGATGGTCATCCGGCACTGCGCCTGCGAGTTGCATCCAAGGCCCAGTTGCAGCCCATTGAAGTTCGAGAACTGGTTGGTGGGAAGCATGAACCGCTGGTCGAAGTCCGCTACCGTCGCGCACAGGCCGGCTTCCAGGGTGTTGTCACAGGCGGAAACCTGAGCGGCCTGCACGCTGGTCACGGTGCCCTGGCAGCCCTCGATGCGAAAGACCAGGCCGCCGGCGCTGTACGGCTTTTCGGGGTTGATGGAGACGCAGCTGAAGTCGAAGCTGTCGTTGACGGCTACAGCGGCTTTTCCTGCCGCATTACGGCCTCGGGCGGGGGAGCCCTGCCGCTCCATGCTCTCCACGCCGGACATCGAGTTGTACATGCGGCCCGCGTCGCGCAGCGAGTTGGCACTGTTCGACTGGGTAAGCGGCTTGCCGTCGGCGCCTTTCTTGACTTCTCCATTCTCGTCGACCTGGAAGGCCTGGCCGCGAAGCTGTCCCGCCACGTTGGCGCCCAGCGCCTTGCCGTCGGCAACGCTGTCTTGGGATTGGGCTTGAACCGCGGAGAAGCTGGCCAGCGCGAGTGCGAAGGCAACAGGAAGCAGGAGCTTTTTCATTGAGTGCGCTCTACAAGGGAAAACGGGTCGTCCCTGGTATAGGGAGACCCGTTTAGCGAAGGAACAGAAGCAGGCTTAGCGTGCCGGAGCAGAGCGGGCGGCTGCGTCCTTCTTGCGGTCGGCCTCGAGTGCTCGAATCGCCTCGGCGTTGGGCGCCATCACGTCGTCCCATTTTCCCGCATACGGCACCTGGGCCTTGGCGGGTGCCTGGCCTTCGGCAAAGCCCCGGGCCAGCGCGCGCCGGAAGGGAACCGCTTTGCTCATGCCGTTCTCGATGAAAAGGTCGAGTGCGTAGCTCGAAGTCACCGCCCCCGAGACCTTGTGGTACTTCGACGGGTCGATAGGCGGACAGGTGTCATAGGAGGCCGTAATGTCGCCCGTCTTCACCGTAACGGGTCGAATGCCTTGGCACTGCATCGTGGACCGTTCGGTGGTGAAGACGATGGCCGGGACGGTCTTCACTTCGTAGGCGTCGAACAGCCGGGGGTCCAGCGAGATGTTCGCCGCAGCGCCCTTGCCATAGACCAGCTGCTTGAGGTCTTCGATAATGAACTTGCCGAAGTCCTTGCCAGGCGGCACGCCCTTGAAGACCAGAGTGCCTCCCGACCACATCGCCTCGATAGCGTAGGAGCGCAGCAGCTCGAGCGGCATCGACCAGCTCACGAAGTAGTACAACGTCGCGTCTCCGTCCGGGTCCAGGCCCAGGAACTCGAGCACTTTGCGACGTTCGGACATGATGGCCGAATCCGCGATGTCATCCGCGCGCTTGCGCAGCTGCTGCACCGATTCGTCCACCGGTCCCGGAAGCCGCGTGTTGTAGGCCTCCAGCAAGTCCTTGGCCACAGACTCGCCGAGCTCGCGCGCGCGGGCCTTGTCTGCCTCGGACATCTTCTCCAGGTTTCCGTAAGGAATGTAGACCTTGGGCGCTGAGGCCGCTTCGGCGGGAGCGGCGGGTTTAGCGGGCGCATCGGCACCTGCCGCCGGGCCCTGCTGAGCCCAGGCCGACACTGCGAGTGCGCAGGCCAGGCCCGCGAGGAGAGGACGAACTGCCATCACGGAATACCCTTCATGCAGCACTGCATGCCTTGCCAGATGAGGTTGACGCTGTACTCGAGCTTCGGGCCGTTGGTGACAGGCGGATAAGTGAAGAACCGACCGAAGTCACCCGTGGCGACCGCACGACCCTTGCGGATGATGGGCGCGACCTGGTTGTAACGGTACTGGCTCTTGACCCAGATGGGGTTGGCGTGGGAGCCGCAGGTTGCGGAGGGCCCGATGGTCTGCATCGACAGGCCCAGCCGGTGATTGCGCGCGATGAATTTCGCCTGCAGCAGGTTGTTCATCTGCCAGGGGTCGCCCGAGTTGGAGCTGTTGCCCGAAAGCGGGTAGACATTGCCCCAATGGCCCGCACACCAGAAGAGCTCGTCCATAGGGAACTGCAGCGACGAAGCGACCGCATCGATGGCACACGCGGCGTGGGCCAGGCGGTGCGTGAAGAGCGAAGCCTCGGGTGCAAAGATGGCGCCCCAGGTGTCGTCCTGCCATAGCGGGTCGACCTCCGTGATGTACGCCATGTTGAAGCCCGTAGTGGACTTGCACTGCACCGACGTCATCATGTCCAGCATCGAGAAGATGGGGTACTCGTACCAGTGAATCTGCATCCGGTTGGCGCCCTCGCCCTGGTTCTTGAAGTCGGAGGTCGAGGTCTCCGAGGACAGGGTCGAGTAGCTTTCCAGCACGTTCACGCCACCGATGCTGCTCATGCAGCCCGCGCGGCGCTCGATTTCGGAGATGTACTTGGGCTCCCAGTACGTGATGCCCACCCCCACGAAGGGGTATCCGAAGACGGTAGGGCACACGCACACGGGAGGCATGGCGCGCATCAGCGGTGCCACCTGGTTGGTGCCGTTGCTGATTTCGGCCCCCACGATGGTGATGGGGAAAATGGTGTTCCAGTCCGTGTCCGTAATCGGATTGAAGAACTTACCCGTGCAGTGCTGAGGCATGACTGCGCTCGCTGCGGTCGAAAGCGCCAGCAAGGCGGCGGCCGCGAGGCCCTTGAGCATCTTCATTTTTCGGCTCCCATGGTGCGGCTGCCGGACTTGATGCCGAGCTCGGGCCACGCCGTGATGACTTCGGTGGAACTGAACGGAAGTCCGAAACTGGTCACACCCAGGTAGTTCTGGTACTGGCCGTAGCCCGCGTAGACCAGGCTGGGCAGGTACCGCACCTGGAAGCGGTTCATCATCGCGTCCTGACCGTGAAAGATGGGGCGGCCCAGGAGCTCGTTGGTCTTGCGGATGCTGCCGGCCCCGGCCTCGACGGGCACGATGCGGTTGGGCTCTCGCTTCAGGACCTCCTTGAGCAGCTCAACCTGGCGCTCATCGGAGCCGTCGAAGAAAAAGAACGCAGTTGTGGGACGAACGCTCTCGAGCGGGTTCACCTTGGTGCCCTTCGCGTGCAGAAGCTGCCAGCGCAGGCTGCCGTCGGGCTGCTCGACCGGGACCTGAATGTCCGAGGTGAGCACAATGGAGGGGTCCACCCACAACGTGGAGGTCTTCTCGACGATGGGCAGCGAGCGCTTGGGCAGCCGGTCGACGTACGTCTTGGCGCTCTCCTGGACCTCCTTGCCGACGCCCTCCCAGTCCACCCGAGAGGCGGATTCGACCAGCATCTGCCGAATATCAACCTCGACGATGTCCCAGACGTTGCCCTGCACGCCGAAGTCGCGGGCATGCACGGACGCGCTCAACCCCAGCACGGCCAGGGCGCATGCGGCAGCACGGCGCAGAGGAAAGGACAGCATGTTGTTCAAGACTCGGAGGTTGGGGCGGTTGCCGTCTATAGCGAATCGGCTCAGTAGAAGTCCGGACCCAGCAAGGAACCGGCCACGGCGATTTCGCGCATCAGCACGCCCTTCTTGATGCCGCATTCGGCCATCACTTCATCGTACGTGGCGCCCTCGATGAGTGCGCGCATCACGTTGTACTGGCGGGGGGTCAGGTCGTCCTTGTGCGAGTCCAGGCGGTCCAGCCGTTCGGCGCGGGCCTGGGCATCGCTGTCCTCGGCGGCCACCAGCGAGGGGTCCTCTTCGGTCAGCGCACCGGACAGGTCCTGGGAGATGCCAAGGGCACCGACGTCCAGGGAGCGGTCATCGACCTGGAGCCAGGTCTCCAGCTCGTTCCAGTCAAGGGCCGCGGCCAGCACGCCTGGGGTCACGTAGGAGCTGCCGTCCTTGCGCTTGCGGAAGGCCGAACCGGGCAGGCGAACCGAGCTGCCCAGCTCACGGCGCAAGCGCAGGGCGGCGTGACGGGCCATCTGGTGAGCGTACGAGGCGATTTGACCCGGCTTGTACTTCTTGGTGTCGGGCTTCATCTGCGACCACATCACCGAGATTTCCTGGGACGCGTCGTCCTTGAGCTCCATCGGCACACCGCTCTGGGAGCAGGCGATGTCGATGATTTTCTTGTCCAGCGGCGGCTGGCACTGACGCAGGTAGTCGAACACCGACATGTCTTTGGTCACGCGCTTCGGGGGCACGACGGCCTTGCGCTGGCGGGCGGGGGTCTTTGTCGTGGCGGCGGTGGCGAGGGTCGACATTGAATGTTTCTCCGGAGGCAGAAAAATTGAAGAAGTAGGAATCTCGTGTGTGCCGCTAGAGGGGCGACGGCAGCCTCTGTGAGCGGGCTGCTTGCGTCGGTTCAGTTCAATGCGTAAACGTACAGGGTGGTCCGGCCCTTTCCGGGCTTGGCGGGCAACTGCTGGACAAAGGGAGGAAAGGGCATGTTTCGCGGGTTGTCGTCTGCAATCAGCCCCAGACCGTCCGGGTTCTTGTCCGAGGACTGCACCAGGCAGTCGAGCATCGGCTTCAAGCCTCCGTAGGCGTTGTCCCAGTCCAGCCCGCCGCCCGCGCACTCACGCTTGACCACCAGAAACGAGCGGGCGATGGGCTCTACGGGGCGGCGCCCCTTCAGGGCAGCCAGCACCCGCATTCGCCACTGGCGGCGCAGGTTCTTGTAAGCGTGAAAATGCATGCCCTTGATGACGTTGTTCGACGGGGTTTCCTCATCGAAATCGAGCACGTAGCGCAGCTCGCCGCTGACGTTCCACACATCGAGCGGGGTGGCGGGCGTGGGCTGGGTGCTCTCTGTCATCTAAGGCAGGCGCGGGTTCAGCCTTGCGTCGCGTCCTTCGGCGCCTTGGCCGCCTTGGCCGCAGCCTTGCCGGCGCCGGCCTGCTTCTTGGCGAAGTCCTTGTCGGCGGCGATGTAGTCGCGGATGATTTCCTCGACCAGCTGGCTCTTCTCGATGCGCTCGCCGTAGACCTCCTCGTAGTGGGCCATGTAGGCGGCAATCATCTGGGTCGTGCTCTGGCGCACGCTGACGGCCAGGCGCTCGACGGGGTCGTTGACGGTGACTTTCTTCAGTTTCATGGGGCGCGTAAGGTGTGAGTTGCGTTACCGTATCGTGTCGAACAGTGGTGCTCGACGAAGCAATACCGACAGTATAGCCCGACAGAGCCAGGCTGTCAATGCGCAGCCTTTGTCGGGTCAATAGGCGTATAGCTGCGCCTCTTAGCCTTGCAGGCGGGCCAGGCATGAAAAAGCGCCCTGCAAAGCAGGGCGCCGAATGAGGACCGAAGCAGCGATTACTCGCCTTGGCCTTCGTCGCGGGGCTTGCGCTCGACCGGCTCGACCTTGAAGGCCAGCAGGCTCAGGCTCGCGCCCGGCTCGCCGTCACGCTTGCGGAAGGCGACAGCCTCGACGCGGCCGGTGACCTTGACGAACTGACCCTTGCTGAGCAAGTCGGCGTCCAGTTCGGGGATGAAGGCGGCGACGTCGTACCACGTGGTGGTGCGTTGCTCGTCCTTGCCTTGGTTTTCCGCCAGGCGGAAGGTGTAGAACACCTTGCCCGTCTTGGTCGACGTGCGCTGTTCCAGTCCGGTGGCGATGTTGCCGTAGACCTGCATGGGAGGAATCTCCTGAAGAAGCTGAGTGGGCGCCTAGTAGGGCCGCGCGGATGCGGGGGAGGCCGGTTCGGCTAGATTACAAAGGTGTGTGCGTCGCCTCCTCGAGCACGCCACCTATAGCGACCGAAAACAAAGAGCCCGGCAAGCCAGGCTCTTCGAAGCAGGATGCTTTAGATGACGCTCGTCTGACGACGGGCGGCAGCTCGGGCTCGCGCGGCGGCGACCACGGCTTCCTGGTTCATCTGCGAGGCGCGTCGGGACTCGAGCCAAGCAGAGATGATGCGGTTGGTGTAGAAGCCCACCACACCGAGGATGACGGCGAGGAAGATGAGCTGGAGCGCGAGAGCGCCGAGACCAACGATGGCAGCCATGGGAATACCTCCGGGAGAGACGTTGAAGAAAGGGACCTTGTCGCGTGTAGCGAAGCCCTTGAGGGCAGCCCGGGTTGACGCGACGTCGCCTTGAGGTGTATCTTTACTGAGCAGGCGTAGCGTTCAGCCACGCCTGCCGGGTGCTCCCGGCCCTCGATGCGAATTCGCGCTTCGAGGCAACCCTTCTGAGCAGAGGACACATGAAAAGAGTCGTCGACCTGGCGCATCCCGCGTCCCAGGCCCTCCAGTCGGAGTCGACGCACACCCCAGAACAGGGCGCACGGGTCTTGAACCGCACGCCCTGGAACGGGAACCTCAACGACAGCGAGCTCTCCCGTCCAGGGGGACTGCTGGTTGCCGCGTTGGTCGAATGCGCCAACGAACGACGCCAGCAGATGAACGAGATGGCGGCTGAGCTGGGCGTCACCTACGGGTACATCAGCCAACTGCGCACGGGTGTTCGCAAGACCTCCCAGGTCTCCGACGAGTTCGTCACGGCTTGCGCGGCCTACCTCATGGTGCCGCGGCTGACCGTGCTGATGCTCGCTGGCCGGGTCACGGTCGAGGACTACTTCGAGACCGAGCAGACCGCAGCAAGTGCCATTCCGCGCGCTTTCCAGTTCGTGTGCACAGACCCGCACTGGGGCCCGCTGGTGACACCGGAGGTGCGGCTGGGCAGCCTGCAGACGCAGTTCCTGGTCATCAGGCTGTACGAGCGCGCAACGGGAACAGTGCTTCTTGACGCGGCTCTGGACGAAAAGTCGCTCGTGACGGAGATTGCACAGCTCAATGCCGTACGCGAAGCTCGTCGCAAGGACATCGACGCCTGGCAGGAGCGCAACCTTGCTCGCAAGCATGTAGCCGAGTCCGACAGCCCCGCGGCCTAGGGCCATCCACGGGAAAGAGTGCGTCAACGCACGCTTTTGCCGCTTTCATTCTTCTGGAGCCCCGCTTTGCGGGGCTCTTTTTCGTCTAAACTCCGGCGTCGTTCCCCACTGGCCTTCTGGACACGTCCGTGCACACCTTTCTCTGCGCAGTCCTTTCCGAGGACTTCGAGGCCCTGTGCAGTCGCCTCAGCCTTCAGCTGACCCTGCCGTTCGAGCAGCTAAAGAGCACGACGGCACACCGCAGAATGCGTTTTGAGGTACGCGGCCGTCGGCTTGACGTGCTCCTGTCTCCGGCGCACCGCTGCCTGCTTCTCAGGCAGGCTCCTCGGGAGGAGGAGTTCTTCGTGGTGCCGGTGTCGGCAACGAAGCTTGCGCTGGGCCTCCGGGCAGGCGCCGAGGCGGGTCTGCTTGCCGAAGTCGTTCACAGCCTGTGTGGCGAACAGGGTCTGCACCGCAGCACAGCCGCAGACCCGGGGTGGCCTGATTTCGACGCATGGGAGGAGCTGGTCCTGCACGACGAAGTGCGGGTAACGGAGGAATTCGCACCCACGCCTCCCTGCGCACAGGAGAACGCGTTCTGGGAAGAAGCCCTGAGTGCGCGCGATGATGAGATTAGGGCACTCAAGTGGCGCATCCGTCAGCTCGAGAGAGCCGCCGCAGAACCAGCCACAGGAGAGCCGCAGGGCCAGGAACCGGACCTGCAGCCGGCTCCCGGCAGCCTCGCAGAACTCGGGCGTTGGGCTTGCCGCTACGCCGAGCGGCTCGTGGTGCTGCCCAGAGCACTCAAGGGCGCTCGAAAGAGCCACTACGAAGACCCCTCTCGAGTCTTCAGGGCTGTGCAGTACCTTGCCGAAGACTATTGGCGGCACAAGTGCGGAGAGCTGAGCCTGGCTGAGAACGAACAGGCACTCTTGCGCGCGGGCGTGTCGCTCTCGGGCTCCACCACAGCCTCGGTTGCAGGGATGCAGGGAGAGCAGTACTTCGTTGCCTACCGCGGAGAACGACTCTTTCTCGACCAGCACCTGGTGCGCGGGGGCGGCACGGACCCTCGCTACTGCATGCGCGTCTACTTCACCTGGCACGCGGCCTCTCGTCGTGTCGTGGTCGGCTGGCTGCCCTCGCATCTGTCCAACACCCTGAGCTGAACCATGTCCAAACCCTCGTTCGCGTCCCCGGCTTCGGGATGCAGTAAGGAGCTCGCCGAGCTCATCGACCAGAAAGAGCCGCGGTTGCTGCATACCGAGGTGCTCCCCGAGCTGCTCAGCCTGGGGTGGGGGCTCGTGCAGCGCGTCTACTTTTTCGAGCGCACCGAGGAGCCTGCCTGGAGGCGCGGTCGGGTAACCGTCAGGCCCCGCCCGCTGACTCTTGCTTTCGCACAGCAGGACGTCGAGGACGTCCGCGCCGAGCTCGGCGGTGCCGCTCACTCCGCGGCATGCCTGCTGTACAGCCTGGAGGTCGGGCCGGGAGTGCCCCGTCTGAAGGAATGGCGAGTGGTCACCCACTGGTTGAGCGCGGAGGAAAGCGTAAGCCGAGTGCACCACTTCACGCGCAGCGGTCGCGTCCAGAGCGTAACGGCACCCGACGCACTGACGGCTCTGGTTCCCGCACCTCTTCGGGCGCACGCCCAGGCCATCGCGTCGCTGGAACGAGAGTACCGCCTGGTGGCGCACGAGCTGTGCGAACGAATCAGAGACATCCTTGATGGTCCGGACGACGGCTCCGCGCGCACAACAGGTCGCGTTCGTGAACTCGAAGCGCTGGTCCTCGAGGTCTCGGCTCGACGTGCAGACGACGTGCTCGCGAGCTATCTCTGTGTGACCGCGTCGGTCCAAGAGCAGGCTCGAGAACTCGTGCAACGCACCAAGGACCAGGCCTCGGAGCGGGAGAAACGACAGGCGCGACAAACCGAGGAGCGTATCCGGCGGCTGCAGCACCAGCTGGACATCGCAAACAAGCGCACAGCAGCACTCGAGCTTCAGCTACGAGACGCGCGACAGCGGGAGGCTCACGCACGGCCCGAAACAGCGTCTTTCGCGACTACGCAGTCCGGCGCACCGGATTCGGCTTCTTCCTTCGAAGAGCAGTGCGCAGCAAGGCTACGCACCTCGGCTCACTGGCGAGGTGTCCTGAGTGAGCTCGTCGAGCCCGCGTCAGGACAAGACTTTGCCCCCATCACGCCAACTTGAGCTCCTGCCAGCCGGGCACGGTGATGACTTTGCCGGTCGCCTTGAACGGCACGCCGTTGGCGTCCATCGTGACGCGTGTGCTCGTGAACTTGCAGTCGGGCCCGAGCGTCTGCAGGTAGCGCTGACAGATGAGCTTGTAGAGGGCCAACTCGTCTGCCTCGAGCGCGACGTATTCCGAGGTGGGGATGATGGCGTGGTGGTCGGTCAGCTTGCTGTCATTAAAAGTGCTGCTGCGCGTGACAATACCGAGAGCCTCGAGCCTTGCAACCGCCGTGCCGAAGCGCTTGCCGACTGTCGCCAGCACTCCACGCACTTCGGCGACCTGGCTGTTGGCCAGAAACTGGCAGTCGGTTCGGGGGTACGTGATGGCCTTGCTCTCGTAGAGGGTTTGTGCAAGCTTGAGGGTGGCTTTCGCGCTCAACCCGAGTACGCGGTTTGCCTCCTTTTGAAGCTGGGGAAGCGAGAAGGGAAGCGGGGGTGACTCCGAGCCAGGCGTCTTCTCCACTTTCAGCGGCCCCGTGTGCTTGTTGGCTCTCTTGGCGAGGGCTTCGGCTTTGTCGCGGTCCGTGATTCGATTGGCTTCGTCAGGCGAGTGCGTCATCTTGAACGACTTGCCAGACTTCGTGGTCGCGACAGCTTCCAGCTCGTAGTACGTCTTCGCGCCGAAGTTCTTGATTTCGAGGTCTCGCCGGACGACCATGGCCAGGGTGGGCGTCTGCACCCGGCCCAGGGGAAAGTAGTCCCCTCGAACATTGGCTGCGAGTGACGCACCTCGGGTACCGGACAAGCCATGCATCCAGTCACTCGTCTGTCGAGCACGCGCAGCCTCGAAGTAGCCCACGGTTTCTGAGCCAGGCTTGAGCTTGCCCAGGGCTGCCTTGATGTCGGTCGGGGTGAGCGCGCTTGTCCAGAACCGCTCAACGGTTCCGCGAAAGCCCACGTGCTCGAGAATCTCCCGAGCGATGAGCTCTCCTTCACGGCCCGCGTCCGTGCAGATGACCACTCGTGTGGCCTTCTTGAGCACGGACTTGATGACGTTGAACTGCTTGCTGGTCTTCTTCACGACCTGCAGCTTCCACGCCCCCGGAATCATCGGAAGCTGTGTCCAGGCCCAGCGACCGCCCCACGTCGGGTTGTATTCCTCAGGCTCGGCCAGCTCGATGAGATGACCGATGGCCCAGGTCATCACGTCTCCGTTGGCCAGTTCAATGTAGCCGTCGTCACGGCGCTTGATACCCAGCACGGACGCGATGTCGCGTGCCTGGGAGGGCTTTTCTGCGAGATAGACAGTAGTCATGTCGAGGGTAGCGAGTCAGTTTTAGTGTCAGTCGTAAGCGGTGTCGGCTTCGTCGTCCGGACCGGTCGCGCCTTGTGCAAGCAGGAGCTCCCAAGCGGTGAACTCTTCGATGCCGTGCCAAGTCAACGGCGGGCTCACCCGCGCGCGCACCATCCGGATGTCCGAACAGATGAGCTCACGCTCGAGCTTCGGGTTCTCGTCGAGGAAACGTTGGATGAACCTCAGCAGACGCTTCTCGTGCGATTGCTGTGAGTTGTACAGGAACACAAGCTTGTCGAGCGTGAGGGTTCCTGTAGGGTTCAACAGTGGAGACTTCTTGAACAGGCCCAGTGCCCGCGCTACCTCCTCGTACGGCTTCAACGCCGACTCAACCTCCACCCAGTCAGCGGGACGCATCTTTTCCTCATCTGTGCCAATGTTGTGGTCGTACACAATCAAGCCGTCGGGGTGCTTGCCGAACTGCGTCAGAGCGAAGTCACGGGGCAGCGGAGAGGACTTGCGCCGTAGCGCTTGTTCACCAAACACTTCGACACCGCGCGACATCTTCGTGAGCAGATAGCAGGTGCCGAGGGTGCGGTGATAGAACTGCGGGCCGTCGAACGCAAGTTCGCGACCGGTCTGTGCGTCGTTGTGTCCGTAGTTGCGCAGCGTTGCTGCGCCTTTTGCGGTGAGCGTGAAGGAGTGGCCTCCGAGCGAGTTCAGGTTCTGTTCGATGAGCTCGTTCCGAAGCAGCCGCTTGGCCGTTCGGCATGCCATGACGTAGGCGCTCCGGGGCTCGGAGTCGGGCCACGCAGCCGAAGCGACCTCGGAACGACGAAGGTGGCCGAAGTGATAGACGGCTTCGAGCACTCGCAGGTCGTTCTGCGCGGCCACGATAGGGCCGTAGTGTTGGGTGGGATTCTTGGGCTTGGGCATGCTCAGTATGTGTGCGTGAGTCGTCACAGGACGTTGGCAGGTGACTGTTGATTTGACTGTTTAGCCGGTATGCAACAGTTGCCTCAACAGTTCCCGCTCTCTTCCAGACCTATAGCAACAGTTCACTCAACAGTGGCAACCGTCCGCTAAGTCATTGTCAGGAAAGGAAATTCGGCTCGGCAAGGTAGGTCAGGAACCCTCTGATGTCTTGAGAGCGCGGCGAGCCGAAAAAATCCGAAGCCACCAGCGCGGGCTTGAGCCGGGCGGCCCTGGGCCGGACGGCATCCTCGCAGGTCTGGTGCACCCGCCGCGAAGCGCCGAAAAGGCCCCGGGACAAGGGCCGTCCGCTACCCCGTCCCACGGCGCTCCGACTGGCGCAGGTCTGATGCGCTCCGGGAGGCTGAGGCCCGTTGAGGGCCGACGAGGGTGAGGGGTCGGAGCCGAAGGCGTCGGTCGTCGGCTGGCCCGTCTGCTCACATCCCAGACGCCGTGGACAGGCGAGAGCGCCGCCCCCACTTGTCCCCAAGTCTCCTGGCTGTCCGGGAGGGCCTAGACGAGGGCGTGTCGGAGCGGCCCTGCCGCGGGGTTCCTCGCAGGTCTGGTGCGCCCGCGCCCAGTGGGCCAAGTAGTCGCCGGCAAGAGCGCACGCCCTACCCCGTCTCACGGCGTACGTCGCTTGCGCGGCTAAAGGGGCCGCGCTATAATGCGAACATCCTCTGCCTGGAGACCCCATGAGTGCCATCGAGATTTTCGCTGTCGTCACGTTCCTGAGCGTGCTCGCCCAGCTGGTGCTTCCGCTCGACTCGGAAGACTGAGCTCAGCTCTGTCGCTCACGCCTGAAGACGGGCCGGCTTTCGCCGGCCTTTTCTTTTTCTCCCTCTCCTCTACGGGACTCACCTCGTTTCGTTCCTGGCCACAACCAGAGGCGTCCGGCCTTCTGGGGTTCGCCCTCTCTGCTCACAGCCCAGGTGAGAGGCGGAGCCCGCTCGCCTTGCTTACAGCGGTCTTCCCCGATGAGCCCTCCCGCTCCTCCTCCTGTCGGGACTTCCGTGTTCTCTGGTGTCAGCACTTCTTTCGCGGTTCTCCTTACCGGTGAGGCCTCTCTGTGCGGAGCCAACGGCCTCCCGGCGATTCTCTTTCCGTACCGCTACATCTTTCGGTCCTCAGGGGCTGCGCGCCCCGTCCTATTGACGTGCCCTTCGGTCAGCTTCTCAACGGCTACGTCCTATCGGTTCCCCAGGGAAGGGGCGCTCTGCTCTTGGTGTTCTCGGCCCTGAGCCTGAGGTGTCGCGGGGAGCGACAGCTCACCCTGGGCGAGAGGGTCTCAGCTCCCGCGGGGCGATGAGCACTTGGCTCCAGAGGGTCCGCTCTTCCTCTGGCGGGTATCGACCTCTTCCTGTGGCGGGGGCGAAGCGGCTCCTTGTCGAGGCGCAGCTCCTAACCGATACGTCCACGATGGGGCAGGCTTTCAGAGCTAAAAGTGGCGGTAGGGGGCAGAAGCGGACTAGCGCGCCAGGCAGGGGCAAAGCATCGCACGCAGCCTTGACCAAAGAACACGTTTGAAGACAACGTGGCGACAGAACCCGGGGCCAGGAGCGAGGTGTTTAGGCGGTGCGAGAGGATTCCTCGCAGGTCTGGTGCGCCTGCCCCAAGGGCCCCGAGGACCCGCCGGAAAATGCCGACGCGCTACCCGTCCCACCGCACCGCCTGCAGGGCTGCGCGTTGAGCGCGGCTGCACGAGCGTCGAAGAGGAAGGAGTTCCGGCGACAGGGCGCGGAGGTGAGGGCAGACGTTGTGGGCAGGCAGGGTTTCGCAGCACGCCAGCGCCAGGCAACGATGAGCGCTCGAACATCGGCTCGGCAGGCCTGTAACAGCGCTAGCCTAGCCTTGGCCAGGCCTCGGGGACGGCCCGCGGCAGCGCGGTGGGCGCAGTGCCCGGGTGGCCGGGCCAGTGCGTCGTCGTTCAAAGTGGTGACGCATTCCGGTGCGGTAGGCGCTGCGTCCCAGGACGCGTTCAATTCTTTCCAGGCCCCCGCAGGGTCAGGTATTCCGAGGCGTACGCCGCGCTTGAGCGTTGAGGCGCGCCGGATGCGGGAGAGCTCCGGCTTGACGCGGTCTTTCTGCGCGGCGGCTCCCTTGAGCGAGAGTCCAAGGGCACCGAACAATGCATTTGGCGGTCACCGAGGGCCTTGGAGCAGCAGGCTTCGACACTTGAGCTGGCCCTGGCGAGTCGGCGCCGAGGGGGCGCTAGCGTGTGCGGGCAGACCCGCTTTTTCCAGGAGCGCGGCTGCTTCGGGTGGCCCTCTGCTGAAACATGCAGCTGCGGCGCACGCGCGGGTCCAGGCTGAGTCTTGCTCTCTGGCGGGAGGCGAGCCGTCGTCTCACGTCGGCAGGGAACACTCCGAGTGCTCCGGGGTCTGACGTCAAGTTTCTCCCCTGCGTCTTGCCGCGCACCCAACCTCAATCAGGCTTCGCCTGCCGCGGGCTCTTCGTATCCAAGCATTCAACATGTCCGACACCCCTCTTCAGCCGTTTCGGTTGCTCCAGGAGCGCCCCCACCTGCGCCAGCTGGAAGAGCACGAGCGCGTGCGGATTTGTTCGCGGCTCGACGCCGAAAACCCCCTGAACTCGATGCCTCGCGAGGCGTTTCTCGCGCTGCTCGAGACGGTTCACGCTTGCGCGGTGCTCGCGCACGGCCAGGTGCCTCGCACGTCCACCCGAATCCAGTTCGACGTGGCTCGTCGCATCCTTCGTGGCGAGCTGCCCGGCACGAATTTCTCCCATCGATTCGAGCGGCTGTGGGACTGGCCGGAGCTTGCCAAGCTGGAGGCCGACCCGCTCTTTGCCTGCTGCTACATGCGGCTGCGTACGATGCTGGGCGCCGCTCCTGACAGGTCGGCCGAAGCGTCTGCGGCACCTGGTCCTGACAGCGCTCTCCTGTCACCGGCCAGGCAGCACGGCTGAGGCCCCAGGCGCCCCTAAAAGCGGCCCCTTTTCTTGCCCCGACGCGGCAGGCGCGGGCGGTCGGGCCCGGCCCTCGAAGAGCGCAACGGCTGCGTGGCTCTGCACGTCCTTGCTATGCACGCTGGAGTCATCGCCGCAGGTGCTTCGGGGCGTTGCGCAGGCGCCTGCCCGAGGGCGGTTCGAGCACTTCGGCGCATGCGCTCGGCACTCTGCAGCTGCGGCGCAATCCGGCCCGGCGAGCTGCTTGTGTCGAGGCGAGTACTCTTCGACTTGCGAGCAGATTCAGGGCTCGACTGCGTTACGAAGCGCCGTTCTCGCACCGGTCAACGCGGCGCCCAGGGCGTCACGCATCGCCTGGCACGTCCTGGCGTCTTCCGTGGGCCGGGTGAGCACGGCCACGCACACCGACAACGCACGCGGCGCCCTGCTGAGTACCGCCGACTCTTCCTCGAGCGTGAGCCTCAGCTCGTGCACGACCGGTGAGTGCGCGCTGCCCGACCGGCGTGTCGATACCAGGTCAAGCCGCAGCTGGTGCCGCGTGCGCGACTGCGGGTCCTGGATGTCGAGCGAGCGGCTCGTCCGCAGCGCACCGCACTCCCGGCTCCGCGGCCAGTCTCCCGCCTCGTCCCGCACCTCGAAGCCCTGCTGCTCGAGCGCCTTCTTGGCGTGCCAAAGTGCCGGTCCTGCGAGGGTCCGAACCCACTTCGCGAGCGGCGCGTGGAGGTATTCGAGAGCGGAATCAGCAGCCATGGGGTCGTTCGAGGGCGAGCCTACCGAGGTGTTCCCGGGTAGCAGGGGAGGGGATTTCGCAGCGCTCCTGTCCGGATTGCGAGCTCTGTTCGAGCAGCCCAGGGGCCCAGCGTGAGGCTCGAGCATCGCTTCCCGCGCGTGTTTTCAAGGCGCCTGGCACCCTAGAATGCGATGCCGGAAAAGAAGAAGCCGCGGGGTGTCCGCGGCTTCGAAGGATGTCGACTCGACTCGGTCAGGGGTGCTGTCCGGGAGTCGGCGGCCTGCTGTGTGGGAGCAGACCCGGGGCCTCAGTCTGGCGTCAGGCCAGCTTCAGGATGATGAGGTGGCTGTAGCGTTCCAGCAGCAGCGAGAAGCCGTAGAGCACCGCGCCCATCGCGAAAGTTCCGAACAGGAACCCCGTCTTGTAGCTCAGGTAGCCCACCCACTCCAGGAACAGCAGCGCGCCGAAGACCAGCACGATGCTGCCGATGACCTTCAGGTCGTAGAAGAAGTAGCCGTAGACGGCCGCCGCTGCCACGAAGAGGAACAGCGCGAGGAACGCGCCCGGGTTGCCCTTGTTGCGCCACCCGAAAGGCGATGCCGCGACCAGGAAACCCACGCCCATCGCGATGGTGCAGTAGTACTGCAGACCCACTTCGAAGAGCTTCGCTTGCGCGGGCAGGACGCCCGCGACCTGCGCCACGCAGTAGCTTGCCAGCACCAGCAGGTGCCCGAAGACCACCGCCGGCATCGCCTTGTCGTCGAAGTCCAGCATCAGCACGCCCGGGCGGTAGTACACCCCGAAGGTGAACAGGCCCGACAGCGCCACCGCCGCGAAGAAACCGAAGAGCTCGGACTGGTAGCCGATGGCCAGCGCGCCGAAGTAGAGCATCAGCCAGAAGCTCATCACCGACATCATCGGCAGGCCCAGGTTGAAGAGCTTCTTCAGTGCTTCGGCCAGCCGCGGGTGGCTCTCGACGACCCATCCCAGCACCACCAGGTTCGCGAACGCCGAGAACAGCGCGATGTAGAACGACTGGGAGGCCCAGATGAGGTGCGGCACCAGCGTGCCCGGGATGGTGGCCGCCAGGAACAGTGCCTGGTAGACCTCCTTGGGCACCGCCACGATGAGCCACAGCGCCATGCCTGCGAGCTTGGCAATCCAGCCGCCGAATGCGACCAGGAACAGCACCACGCCCAGCACCTTGAAGAAGTTCTGCCAGCTCACGTAGCGCTCCCACAGGGAGGGCTTGTCGGCAGCCGGCGGGGCGTTGCCCGCCACCGTCTTCAGGTCGGCTTCGGTGACGTACTTCTGGCGCGCCTCGTCGGCGAGCTTGCCGCTCAGGTAGCCGTCGGTCTCCATCTTCTGGATGAGCTCGAGCTTGACTTCGCCCACGCTCGCCTCCTTCGCGAAGGCCGGGGTTCCCAGCAGGCCGAGCACCAGGCCCAGCATCAGCAATACATGTTTCATGGTGTCCTTTGGTTGTGCACGACCCGAGTCGGGTCGGCATGCACTGTCTAGCCAGCGCGTCTCAGCCGGGCTCGCGCTCAGGCCTCGAGGTGCCAGAGCAGGTCGAGCCTTCCGAAGCAGGTTCGTTCCAGCGCATCGACCGCTCTCGGAGCCCTGGCTCGAGGTCGGTTGCGCCGGCCCGAGGCCGGGCGGACACGGCTGTCCGGTGCGCACCCGCGGGGCCGGTGCTCCGGAGTGCTAGACGAGTTCGAGAGGAGCGCCGAAAGGCCGCTTCGCGTCAGGGAGCCGTCCCGTCGGCGGCACCGGTTGCCCGACTCGGCTCCGGGCTCCGAGCTCCTCATCAGGGCCCGGAGCCTCGCGTCCGGGCGTATCTCGATTTCTTCTTTCACGCGGCGCAGGCCGCCCCCGCCATGGCCATCCTGGACACCTTGCTGGGCAACTCCAGCCGCGTCGACGTGCTCGAGCACGACCCGGCGCTTGCGGACCAGCTTCTCGACGACGAAGTCATCGAAGCGGGTTTTCGGCTGCTGCGTGACTACGTCGCGTTCACGGCCCGTCGCATCATCGTCGCCGACAAGCAAGGGGTGACCGGGCTGCGCCACGAGTACCTCTCGATTCCCTACCGGCGCGTGGCCATGTTCAGCGTCCAGACCAAGGCTCCGATGGAGCACCACGCGGTGCTCCTCATCCACGTCCAGGGCCTGGCGACCCCCGTCGAGCTCTCCTTCACCGACAACGAGACGCTGCTCGCCGTTGCCCGGGGGCTCACCCACCTGGTGTGCCGCGCGGCGGCCTGAGTGGTCTCCCCACGTCTTTTGCGCCTATGCGTCCCGTGCTCCCCTTTCTGCCTGCGTCCCTCCCCGCCGGTCTTCGCCGGCGTCTGCAACCGCACGGACCCGCTGCGCGCGTCGACCTCGCAGCCACCCCGTCCTCGACCCCCCGTTTTCGGGCAGCGGCCGGCCTTCTCGGCCTGGCGCTTGGGTTCGGCCCGACCGTCTCGAGCGCCGGCGACATGGACTGCTCGACCCTCTCCGGGCTGGAGCGCCTGAGCTGCCTTGCAATCAAGGGAACGACGATGGCCTTGGGCGGTGCGGTCGTCGGGGCCACGGCGCTGGGCAACGCGGTCACGCCGGGCCTGCCGGTGAAGGTGCAGCTGCCTGACGGAACGATGCTCGAGGGCCGCCTCTCTGCGCTGGCACGCAGTCAGCGCAAGGTCTCGGCCGGCGACACCGTGCGCCTCGTGTGCTCCCCCAATGCGGTCCCGACTGTGGGCGAATACGGTTTTGCCTACTGCGAGCTGCACTACCCGAAGGTTCCCGCCCGCCCGAAGTCGCCCGACTACTACGAGCGCCGCGGCGAGCAATCCTCGTTCTCGTTCGGTGCGAACGCGGCCGGCTTCACGCAACCGCAGGTCCTGGAGCTCGACACCCCGATTGCCTGGCCTGCACAGCCTGCACCGAACACATCTTCAGGTGCCGAGCGGGCTCGCCCTGCGGCACCGGCCGTCGTCCCGGCTCCGGGACGCTGAGCGCCAGGGCTTCGGAAGGAACCTTTGCCTGCGAGCCGGCTCGACCTGCGCATGCGCGCCCGTGTGTCCGGGCGCGCGCCCCGGTGCCTGGGCTGACTCGCACCGCCATGCACGCCAGGCCCCCAACCGACCTCCCCTCCGATACTGCCCGACCATGACTGCCCCGAACCGGCCCCAGCACCGAACGCTTGCCGACTACATCGCCTGGTGCCAGGCCGACGAAGCGGGCGACACCGTGCGCCCGGCACCGGTTGGCCCTGCGAGTCAGGGGGCCGTCTCGCAGGCCGACTTCGACTGCGGGTCGCAGGGGAGTCTTGCGCCGGCTTGCTCGAGCACCGAGGTTGACGACACGGTCTTCGCGCCGCTCGCAGCGCACCTGGCAGCGCCCCTGCACCGGACGCTCGCCTACTGGCGACTGCGCACGACCGACGTCAGCGGGTTCGTTCCGGAGCTCGAGCGGGTGAGCCGCACGCTGGTGCGCGAATGGATGCAGACCGGCGCCCTGCGGCCGCTTGCGCCCTGCACCGACCCGGCGGTGCCGGAGGTTGCCGACTGGCGGCTGGGCTGGGCCTTCCACGAGCACGCGCCTGCGGCTACGGCCGGCTCGCTCGACATGGAGTCGCTCTACATCCGGCGCGCGCTGCGCCCGGTCTTCGTGGCTGCGGTCAACGCCGGCGGCAGTGCCGAGGGCTTTGTGCGGTTTGCCACCCGGCAAGGCCAGCAGCTGCTCGAGGCGTATCTCGGCGCGCCCGACGCCTACACCTTCCTGCTGCGCACCCCGCCCGAGCCGGCTCGCGCGTCCGGCAGCGCCTCCTATCGCTGAGCGCCGTCTCCCCCGGGGGTCTGGCGTGGGGCGCCACAATAAGCCGGGCTTCGCCGCCACGACGCAGGCCGAGGCGGCGTGCACGGACCGGGCCGCTGCGAGGACCCCGAATCCTCGCTACAGAACATGCGTTTCGCCGTGCTTCGGGCTCGTCCGGCCCATCTCCTTGCCGTCCACCTGGTTCTTCATGACGCTCACCCGAATTCCGCTCGATGCCCGCAACCGCATGCTCCGTCTGGGGCTGGGGTTGCACGAGGGGCGGTTCTTCCTGCGCGTGGACCTCTGGTGGACGGGGTTTCGGTTTTCCTGAGGGATTCCCCGGTGAAGGCGCTCAGGCGCCTTGTGGGGTCGCTGAGCATCAAGCGCCTTGAAGCCTCTTGCTGCGCAGCGCTCCCTGTCGTGGTTTCCGGCGTGGGAGCCGGGCCTCCTTAAGGGCGCTGCGCGGGCTTGAGCTGTTCCTGCAGCGCTTTCAGCTGGGCAGGAGTCATCGTCGTAGGCGCAGGTGCGACCGGCTGTCCTGGTTCGGAAGGCTGGCTGGATGCGGGCGGAAGCGGGGCCAGCTCGGGGCTCGGCGCGCTTGTGGTCGCGGAGGGGGAAGAAGGCGCCGGGGCGGCGGCGCCCGGGTCTTGCGTCGCAGCGGGCTCGGGCTCGGCTTCGGGGCGGGAGCAGCCGCAGAGCAGGGCAGTCAGCAGCAGCAGCGCACTCGCCATCCCGTGTCGGGTGAGGAACGTCATGAGGGGGTTGGGTTCAGGCAGGAATATGTCCTGCGTAGGCAGGCCTATTTAGACACCTCCCAAGCGAGGGTGTTACCCCCGGTGATAAACCTCGAGTGGCTATAGCCTCAATAAGCCTCTCTTCAGGTCTTCCGGGTGTCCGGCTGCTCGAAGAGCTCTCTTTCCACCCTGATGGCGTTGCGATGCCGCGAACGCGTTCCTTGATGAAGCACAACCGACTTGTCCGGCTCACGCTGGCCAGCGCCATTTCCGCGGCGTTCGCCTCCAGCACAGCCCTGGCCCAAACCACGCCCGCGCCGGGCTCTCTCGAACACCGTGTCAAGGTCAACGACCTCAAGGTCGTTCAGTCCTACTCCGGCAACCTCAGCACCACCACCCTGAACTTCGGCGAAGTCGATGTGGGCGGTAGCCGCCAGCTGTCGGTCGTGCTCATCAACTCGGGCGACGGCGTGCTGTCGCTCTCGCCGCTGTCGACGACGGGTGCTGCGTTCTCGGGCCTGACCAACTGCCGCAGCACGCTTGCGCTAGGGGCCTCGTGCGTGACCACGGCCACCTTCAGTCCCACTGTCCGGGGCCCGGCCTCCGGGAGCCTGCGTATCAGCTCCAACGCGCCCGACTCGCCGTACCAGGTTACGCTCGCAGGCACCGGCATTCAGGCTGAAGGCGCGCTTGCGCCCGCCCAGGGCTCATCGACCGACTTCGGCTCGGTCGTGGTCAACGGCTCGGCGAGCCGCACGTTCACCTTCACCAACGTCGGCAACAAGGCCGCCACCGGCGTCTACGCGGTCGCTGCCGGCACGGGCCTGTCGATTTCTGCCAACAGCTGCGGCACCCAGGCGGCACCGGCCACGGTCGCTGCGGGCTCGAGCTGCTCGTTCACCGTCGTCTACGCGCCGCTCACGCCCGGGGCGATGAGCGCCTCGAGCACCTCAGTCTTCAGCTCCGCGGTCAACTCGCCCAGTGCGCTCTCGCTCACCGGCACGGCGCTCTCCCTGCCTACCGCCGACCTCAGCACGACTTCCCTCACGTTCACCGATGTCGCGGGTGGCGCCAGCAGTGCCCAGTCGGTGCGACTGACCAACAACGGCAGCACTGTCCTGTCGCTCACCTCCGCTCCGATGCTCTCCGGGTCGTCCGCGTTCACGTCCAGCACCAACTGCGGCAGCACTGTCGGCGTGGCGGGCTACTGCGACACCACGGTTACGTTCCGTCCCACCGACCCAGCCCCCGTGACCGGCACGCTTTCCTTCGCGACCAGCGCAGGGGCCCGCAGCGTGACCCTCAATGGCACTTCGACGATGACCACCTGGTCGAGCGCCGGCGGCCAATGGGCGTTCATCGCCGGAGGCACCCGCAGCTTCTCGAGCGCTGCCTCGGCCTGCTCCGCGAGCGTGAACGGAACCACCGGCTGGCGTATGCCCACGCTCTCCGAGTACCAGGCCATGGTCTCCACCACGACGGCCAGCGGCCTGTCTGCGCTGGGCGTCTCGACCGACCACGTCTGGACGAGCTCCGGCTGGAATGGCAACACCAGTATCCGCTGGGTGTCGTCTCCGACCAACGCGACCGGCGGCTGGGTGGCCGACGGCCGTTACCAGGCCATGTGCGTGCAGCCCGCCGCTCACCTGTACGGCCCGGCCAGCGTCAACTTCGGGGCAACTGCCGCCGGCGTGCCGGTCAGCCAGACCGTGACGCTCACCTCGCTCACCCAGCCGGTGACGGGCATCAGTCTGTCCAGCAACAACCCCGACATCACCGTTACGGCCAACACCTGTGATGCGGGCCTGCCGGGCTCGACCGACCTGGTGTGGACGAGCACCTCCTCCTGCACGGTGACGCTGCGCTATGCCCCGACCGCGGCGGGCACACTCTCCGGCGCCAAGCTCACGGTGAACTCGAACTCGGCTCGGGGCGCTTTCGACATCGCGCTCAACGGCTCGGCCGGCACGCTGAACCTCACGGCCACGCCCAACCCGCTCACGTTCTCCTGGACGCCTACCGGTACCACGGCCGCCGCCAAGACGCTTGCGGTGCAGAACACCGGCACCGCAGCACTCACCAACTTCGCGGTCTCCGTGGCCTCGGGTTCTTCGGTCTTCACGCAGACCAACGCCTGCGGCACGTCGCTCGCCGCGGGTGCGACCTGCAACATTAGCGTCACCTACAAGCCGACTGCTGACGGTTCGGACCAGGCAGGCAGCATTGCGCTCTCCGGCACCGGGGTGAGCGGGCTCACCGTTCCTCTGTCCGGCAGCGCCTACACGCCGAGTATCTCCTTGGACCGCACGGCCATCGACTTCGGGGCTGTCGACTATCTGACGACCTCTCCTGCGCAGCAGGTGGTGCTCACCAACAACAGCCCGGTGGCAATGTCCGTCGGCACACCGAGCACCACTGCGCCGTTCGCCGTCTCCGGCAACACCTGCGGCACGAGTCTCGCTGCGGGCGCGACCTGCTCCATCGGAGTGACCTACGCGGCCAACGCCATCACCACCACCACGGGTCTGAGCCTGTCCATCCCGACCGGCGCCGGCACCAAGACCGTGACGCTGCAGGCTTCGGGCGCGGTGCTGCCCAAGACGCTCTCGGCCACCTGGTACAGCGCAGGCGGCACCTGGGCCTATCATCAGACCAGCCCGCTGTGGCTGGGTGAGGCAACCAACCTGTGCAGCGGCACCATCAACGGCATCACCGGCTGGCGGCTGCCGTCGCGTGCCGAGTATCGCGCGATGGTGAACCTCATCGGTGGCGCGGGCCTCACCGCCAACGGCGCCACGACCGGCTACGTGTGGACCACCGACGTCTGGAACGGCAATATCCGCTGGGCCGCGTCGGTTGCTGCCGACAACGGGTTCTGGATTGCCACCCAGCAGGCCAACGCGCTGTGCCTGCGCCCCGAGCCCCAGAACACCATCGTGAGCGGCGCTGCCAACAACAGTTTCGGCACGGTCTACACCGGCAATACCGGCACTCAGACCCTGACCGTGACCAACACCGGTGGCCTGGCCCTCTCCGGTCTCACGTTGACTCCAGTGGGCGTCACGCTCTCGAACAGCACCTGCGCCAGCACGCTGGCGGCGGGCGCCTCGTGCACCGTGACCGCCAACTGGGCTCCGACCCAGGCCGGCACGCTGACCGGTGCGTCGGTGACGGTCTCCAGTGCCAATGCGACCAACGGCTCGCAGACCGTGAACCTCAGCGGCACCGCGCTCAACGTGGTCCTGGCGGTCTCGGATTCTGCGATGCCGTTCGGCAACGTGCACGTGGGCGATACGACGACCTTCCAGGACGTCGGCTTCACAAACTCGGGCACCAGCCCGGTGTCGGTGACGAGCGTGGCCATCACCGGCACCAACGCATCGCTCTTCTCCCAGACCAACAGCTGCGGCACGACCCTTGCTGCGGACAGCAGCTGCGGCGCGGTGGTGTACTTCAAGCCCACGGCCGCCATCGCCAACGCCACGGCGACACTCACCTTCACGACGCCGGCGGGTTCCCGTACTGTTGCGCTTTCGGGCAACGGCGTGGCGTTCACCGTGGGTTCCGGTCTGCTGGTGGGCACCGCCTCCAGCACGCAGGTGACGCCGGCGGCGGGGCTGGACTTCAGCGCCGTGTCGTATGCCAAGGTCTTCAACGGCTCCACCGAGGTCGGCACGTCCTCGAGCGTGGCCTGGAACGGCTCTGCGCTCACGGTGAGCTTCGCCAATATCAGCGGCACCGTGACCTCGATGCGCCTCTATGACGCTGCGGGCGAAGTCATGGGCACGGGCACTGCTTCGGCGGTGGCGCCCACCGGTGCGCTCACGGCGAATACCTCGACCACTTTCGCTGACGCGGCCGCGTCGCAGGGCAGCTCTTCGCTCACGTTCACCTACTCGAACCCCTCGACGGTGGCCATCACCGGGGTGAGCGCGACGATTTCCGGCACCGGCATGGCGCTGGGTGCGAACACCTGCAACAACGTGACGGTCGCCGCTGGCGGCACCTGCTCGGTGACGGTGAGCTTCACGCCCATCAACACCGGCACCGTGACCGGCACGCTCACCGTGGGTGGCTCTTCGGCCCCCTCGAAGCCCTCGCTCACGCTGACCGGCACCGGCTCGGGCGGACGCGTGGTGACGGTGTCTCCGGCCGTGGGCGGCAAGACCCGCTTCGACCTCGATGTCGAAGCCCTTCCGCTGCGTCCGACCAACTCGGCGGCTGAGTCGGCCATCACCTACACCGTGACCCTGCGCGGCGCCTTCCCGCTCACCATCAAGGCCTGGGGCGGCGCAGGCATGAACGCCTACAACTCATCGTCGGGCGCCCGCGGTGGTTATGGCGGCGGTGGCGGCTATGCCGCCGGGCAATTCACTGGAACGGCCGGACGAGTGCTGACCGTCTGGCTGCCCACCACCACCGGCGGTGCGGTCTCCGCGGTGAAAGGCGCCAACACCAACGTCGTGCCGGGCGCGAGCGGCAACCTCGCGGGCGTCTTCGACGGTGCCACGACCTCCGACCGCACGAAGGTGCTGGTGATGGCTGGCGGCGGCTCGGGCGGCGGCGGCAACGCCAACGGCGACAGCATGACCTTCGACGGCGCGGGCGGCGGCGGCCTGAACGGCTCGTCCTACTGGGGCGAGCCCATCGGCAAGGGCGGCA
>JACCDU011070376.1_pt1 | contig 108413 bp, 160 predicted proteins | sample 7446081 | NCBI WGS metagenome assembly JACCDU01 (sample SAMN15323447, study PRJNA562643) | freshwater metagenome | isolation source: river surface water | place: USA:Blue River Watershed | collected 2017-08-17
CGGGAAGAACGGGAAGACTGGTGGGAAGAACGGGAAGAACGGTGGGAAGAACGGGAAGAACGGGAAGAATGGTGGGAAGAACGGGAAGAACGGTGGGAAGAATGGGAAGAACGGTGGGAAGAACGGTGGGAAGAATGGTGGGAAGAATGGTGGGAAGAACGGGAAGAACGGTGGGAAGAACGGGAAGAACGGTGGGAAGAATGGTGGGAAGAATGGCGGGAAGAACGGGAAGAACGGTGGGAAGAATGGTGGGAAGAATGGTGGGAAGAATGGTGGGAAGAACGGGAAGAACGGGAAGAACGGTGGGAAGAATGGTCCAAAGCTAGGGAAGAATGGGAAGAACGGTGGGAAGAAAGGAGGGAAGAAAGGAGGTGCTACGGGTGTAACAGAATTAGATGCTGCAGATGGATCAGATGTTGCAATTACTGTTGATCCTTCTTTACTTCTTAATTGAACGGTAAATGTATAAGCTGTACCATTTGTTAATCCAGTTACTGTAATTGAAGATGCTGAACCTGTTGCTGTAATTCCGCCTGGAGAAGATGTTACAAGATATTCTGTTCCAGCAGGCTTTCCTAAATATGATGGTGCTGTAAAAGTAACTGTAGCTTCAGCATTTCCAGCGGTGGCAGTTCCAATAGTTGGAGTTCCTGGTTTGCGTCCCCCAGACGAGCTACTCGCGCCTTTTATCTTTACCATTTTCCTACCTTCATAATATTGGCTAAGCCAACTATTTGCAATTATATACTATTTTTTAACACTTTTAAGAAACACATATGGCTATTGATTTTACGATAGCTATAGCCTCATTGTCAGTCCTAATTTCGGGGAATATGCCAAAAGACTGTATGTTGTACGAATCAATTATAACTTTATGTTGTAAAGAAATATCATACGAAAATTGATATTTTAGTATTCCAGCATAGCTTGTTGGATAATTTTCAGTGTTTTCAATATATGACCTATACCAAAGCTCTGTATTATTTTGCAAAGTTGTTAGTTCAATATTATAAGAAATATCAACAATTGATCCTATCTTTAATCCTTTAAGATTTATTTTTTGTGATACATCTACCCATAGCGATACTGAATCTTGTGTTGGTAAAAATTTTTCAATAGTATTTTTACCAGTACTTATTAAATTTAATCTAACCCAGCCATCGTTTCCTCTGCTACCACCTAAATTTATTTCACGTCTTTCATGATTATGATAGAGTGCCCATCCAATATTTTGTCCAGATGGAGATAACATACTTTGTCCATCTTTACCATCTCTTCCATTACGACCATCTTTTCCTGAGTCGCCTTTGGGTCCTTGTATTCCCTGATTTCCTTGTGGACCTTGCTCACCCTTTGGTCCCTGAATTCCTTGTGGTCCTTGTGGTCCAGGAACAGCAACGTATATGGAATTAATTTCTTGATCTGATTGATCTTCTTTATTTGTTAGGTCAGAATACTTTTTCTTTTTTGCAGCATCTGGAAAGTTCATGCTCTTTGACATGACTACCTTTTAATTCTTTACCTTAAAAACCTTATTTCCAATTTTAATAACTGGAGGCAAACCCTTTTTAGGATCAGAAACTTTAATAACTGCCATTACAGAGTTCCTCCTGGCGATACATCACCTATTACACAAATAGATCCAATAACTGGTGTCCATGTTGTAGAATCTTCTTGTCCTCCAGAATATGTGTCTCCTGGAATTATAACTTGAAGATCAAACGGTATTTCAGCAACGACAGATTTAAAACCAGTTCCCCAATTTTCGCTAATTTCCGATGTTACAACTATTTCGGCATAGCCGTTACCTGATACAACTGGTAGGTCATCAAGAATGTCGCCTTTTGGATCATAGGCGGTAGCCAGATATTCCCAATCTGAAGTATCAAAATACGTAATTTCGTCATTATCAAAAAATTCAATTTTCAAAGTTGCGCTATCTCCACGGACAACTTTCCATTGGATGTTGGCTGGATCAGCTCCATGTTTTTCAATATTAGATACGCACATAGTGAGATTATACCATTCTTATAGGCTGGTCACTCTAGGGGCAGTGGGGGTGGGTAGAGAGCAACCTAGAGTGCCAGCAGTAAAATTATAACATTTCTTTATTATAAAAACGGACAAAAGGTATAAATTATATTAAACCAGGCAGTATTGGTAAATTGTTATAAAGTTGTTATAAAAGAAAAACGGTAAAAAGCTAAAAAGCCAGGATGTATCGTGTATACTTAAATATATATAAAAGAAAAGAATATCTTTATATAATAGTTTTTAATATATATTATATATAAGTATATACTATATAATAGCTATTATGATACCAAAGATTATCTGGCAAACACATAACTATCAATATAATGAATTACCAGATCATGTTTTGAAATGTGCAAAAACTTGGCAAAACTTAAATCCTGGCTGGAGATATAATTATTTTAATGACCAGCAGCGAGCAGATTTTGTAAAACAAGAACTACCTGATTTGTATGAAGACTATTTAACACATGAACCTATGTACCAAGCAGATCTTTGGAGATACGCCGTAGTTTATAAATATGGCGGGGTATATGCAGATATGGACTCAATATGTTTTAAACCACTAGACTACATGCTAAAAGGGTATGGAGATCAAGATGTAGTATTTAGTCGTCCACACCCTGTAGATGGAAAAATAAACAACGCAAACTTTGGAGCGATTAGAAGATCACCAAGTATTAAAAAAAGTATTGATTTTATAAGGCAAAAAAAACAAGAAAAACCAGGAGAAAAGCTTTATTGCTGGGAGTGTTTTAATTATACTATGTCAAGAAAAAAAACTAATATCTGGTTTGATGCAGAAATGCACTCAGAAGACTTTAAACATGCCTTTCCTGATTTTGATGTTAATTATTACGGACAAACAATGAACTATAAAGATTACCTTAAAAATATTTTAAAGCTTAAAGGCGAAAAATATAGCTCTTGCGTAAATTGATTATAACTTTTTGTTACTTTGTCGGGTGATCTTTTAAGTGGTCAATCATTAAATCAAAAAGCTTGTCCATCTTATCTTCCAGACGTGTGACTTGATCTTTCATGCTAGATCCACTATTTGGCTTTAATTCGGAAATAATATCCTGTACGTATTTTTTCACGATCCACCTTACACCTACTCCGATGATGCCAAGTATGGACAAAACAGTTAAAATGAATCCAGCCCAATCTTGTGCAGTCATAAAACAAATTATAACATTAATATTTTAAATTTTGGGCGGTATAAATCGGCGCCGAAAATAGAGACACCAAACATCATTATCACACTACATGAATGGAACATTCAATATGTGAATCTATGTTGACATAACAATATCTGGCTGATATACTAAAAAGCTATGTTGGATAATTTTAAAGATCTTATTATTCCCGTATTAAAGGATAAGCTTAAATTGCATCATAGCATTTATAGGCTTCCATGTACGGCTGAATATCTAGAAGAGCTTATTAGCGACTGTCTTAATTCTGTTGGCTACATCAATGATTGGCAGCCCAATAGAAGCCATAGCATCAGCGTAGACATGTCTTTAGCTATTGGTCCATCATTTAGTATTAAGTCAGGAGTATATGACGATATAAAGCAAACTTTGACTTTTTCTGGATCCCGTCTCGGAAAACACAAAACAATAGATGAGATGGTTAAATCTATTAACGATACATCTGCTGATTATTATATTTGTGTTGCAAAGAGAGACCAGGATTGGTTCCCTACCCCGCTAAAATCTCAAGATAAGATATATCACGTATTTGTATTTAAATCTGATGTTATTAATTATGATGTTGCTTGGGATATAAAAGATAGTGGAGTTTACTTTATGGGGACAGATGGTTTATCTGCTAGAATAGTACCTAGTATGTCTCATCAATTATGGACTACTGTATCAACTTCAATAGTGGGAAAGCCAGAGGTTATTAATGCCTAAGTATACATACAGCGTTGTAGTTCCAGCTGTGGAAGAAGCCTATAAGTATCATACGCAGATGGATGTATATGAAGCTTTGGGAAATATTGATTTTACTAAGGCTACCCTCACAGTTATCGCAGATAATGAAGAAGAGTCTGAAGCTATCCGTAAAGGGATTACAGATATCCGCATGTGGGTTGCAGAATCTGTTGAGAGTTGATATAATAGATGTCAGATGATGTTAAGCCTTGGGATTTGCTTAATCCTAACTCTCCTAGATCGCCAGAAGAGTTAGCTCAATACCGTCTTGAAATTTGCAAGTCGTGCGATTGGTTTAGACCAAAATCACAAACTTGTAAGAAGTGTGGTTGTTTTATGAAACTTAAGACAACTTTAGAAAATGCAAAATGTCCAATAGGAAAGTGGTGAAATAATGAACGAAACAGAAGCAATTGATTTTATGTACAATGCATTTATTGAAGAGAATAGAATTCTAGCCGATAGAGCTGGAATGTCTTCTGAAGACTTTGATGCTCAAATGGCTCAGAGTGCAGATTCTTTGCGATATATGTTTGGAAATGTATATGCTAAGATGAAGGAAGCTAGTCTTCTAGCGTAATTGGTCTTCCCATATTGTCTATTTGTACAATAGGGGCAGATTCTTTTTGGCTACCGCATGCACATGCAGAGCAGCAAGTTTCTACAAAAAGCTTTGTTGATAAATTCTCATGTTCCATGTATAAAGTATACTATATGTTAACAGGAGAGTTATGATATTTCATAAGCATTTATTGGTTAATGCTAAAGTGCATGAGCCTATGAGATCAGAGCAAGAGGCCATTGATTTTTTAAATAATCTTGTCAAGCGAATTGATATGAAGATTATTAAAGGCCCATTTGCTCATTATGTAGATAAGCCAGGAAATGAAGGTTTGACTGCTATTGTAATGATTGAGACAAGCCATATAGCTTTTCATATTTGGGATGCTAATGATCCAGGGATGTTGCAGTTTGATTTATATACCTGCGGATCTTTGGATCTACCGCTTGTTTTTGAAGAGTTCCACAGAGCATTTAATGTCACTGAATTAGACTATCAATTGTTTGATCGTGAGAATGGCTTTGTGTTAGAACAAAGCGGTCATTTGCCAATTAGCAAAATCTGAAAATTTTTATATTTTTGATTATTCAGCTACTGGAGTTGAGCTATGTGAGTTGGTGCATGTGCAGCCAGCGCAGCAAAGCTTAAGATCCGCTGTGGTCTCTGTTGTATTTTCCATGAATTGAGTATATCATAGATTTAAACCCATTTTTACAAAAATCTGAATATTTTTCTAGGATGTATGATACACAAATAAACAAAAAAAACATCAAAAATTAGTGAGCACACAACTACGCCGCCCTATTCTATGGTAGAGCGGCGTTAGTTTTTTATTTTTATCTTGTAGGTGCTGTGCCTTGTAGATAGCCATCAATAGATAGCACATCACAAGTAATCTTTACCCGTTGATTTTTCTTTAGTGTTTTCTTATACATGTCCATAAAGTAATAGACATTTTCTTTTGTAGGCAAGTCCATGTTAAAGGTCTTGCCATTCATGCTAGTAATTGTTAGTTTCATTTAGATACCCTCTTTTTCTGCCACGCAACCGCATGGCTCTACACTGTAATCATTGTCATCACCGAAAAATACTAGACCATTTCCTAAGCATGTTTCGCATTCTATTGTTAGTACTGAGTTAATCATTTATTTACTGCCTAACTGCTGAGATTGTATAACCAGCTTCTTTTTCTACTAATTGTAATTCTTTCATAAAGTCTTGTAATTCTTTTGCTGAGTTGAATTGTGCTGTGCCAATTACTCGTGTTTTCTTGCTATTCCATAGTGCTACATCTAATTTCATTTGTTTATCCGTTCCAATGTTGAGAGTCATCACCATCAGCGATTTCTGTGGTGAGAATTGTAAAGCCACTAGATACTAGGTTATCTAATAGTGTGTTTATTGTGCGCTCACTAACCATGAGGCGATTTGATACTGAGACAATGTTGTTGTCTTTTTCTGCTGTGTAACTTAGTAATAACATTTTGTGTTATCCTTTCTTTTAGTTTCTATACTGCGTATTCTACTCTATACCGCTGACATTTTCAAGGCGACACGCTGTGTCTTAGTTGTGAGCCTTGTCACAGTCGTGCTTGTAATAGACTTGGTAGCCCCATACTGGGCATGTCTTGTATTCGCTAGGATTGACAATCATGTAATCGTTTCTTGATTCGTATATAGTGTTCATTTCTAAACCTTTCTTTAACTTTCTAATAATGGAATACTATCATGGGGGACTGACATTTTCAAGGGTATTTCGGGCGTGTCGTATAACTATTTTTGTGGTCTTGGTCACACCCCGATCTTCGTTATCCACAGAGTTATCCACAGGCCCCGGAAAATGTGACGCACACCACATATGAGCTACGTCACAAAGTCCTAAATGTCCGAATTTTAGTGTTCAATTTGTCAGACCCCTATGTTAGAATACTTGTATTAGATAAAAAGAAAGGTGGTCAAAAATGACTACACTAAATAGAAATGAAGTCGTAGATTTGTTAATTGAAATGGATTTCTGCATAACAGATAAAATCTGCGTATTTTGCTCATCACTAACAGACGGCTGGAACGCTATCTGCTACTCATGTCGTGACTATAAAGGAATGATGAACATTGTTGAAGCCGTAGAATACTACGGAACAGATGTTCTCCCTAACTAAGAAAGGTTAAACTAAATGAATACATTTGATAGAATACTAAAAGAGCAACAAGAAAAAAGAATTGCTCAAAGAGAAAAAGATAAAGCGGTTATTGAAGCAATGTTTTCTAATACTAATCGCAATCTAAATAATAATTATTTGTTAAATAAGTTTGACAAATAAAAAAGTTTTTGCGTGTTGATCTTGACAATCACCGCAAAAATTTCCGGCGCGGTCGGGCGTGTCGTATGTGTTTAAGGTCACACAATTATTTCTCCAATTTACGGCGTGTCGTCTTGACTTTTTGACTTTTATCGTGTAGTATTCTACTTATAAAATTAAATAAAGATAAATAAGGCAGTGAGCCTAGCAAATAAATGTGATGCAAATCACAGTGAGCCTAGCAAATAAATGCCCCAATTTGTCAGACCCCCCTGATAGGATAGTCTTATCAACTTAAAGAAAGGTGGCAACTATGTCAGCCAATGTCTATACAATAGAAAACCTACTCGTAGGAAAAACTTATCGCTCAAAAACTTTAACGGGTGAAATTCTTTCAGCAGAAAAACACCCTAAAGCAGTTTGGTATCAGGACTGCGAGAGTTATCTCGTAGAAGTTAGAAATCAAAATGGCGGATACACTTTCCGCACAGTAGCAGTAAAAACAGAAAACTAAGAAAGGAAAACTAAATGACACTAGAGGAATTTAGACAGTATCAACAAGCCCAATACGCAAAACAGCGTGAGGCCAATAAAGAAAAAATCAATGCTATGTTTCAGAGTAACTCTCGCAACTTAAATAATTCATACTTACTAAAGAAAGCAGAAAACTAAAAATGACTAACACCACTTACACAGATTTCCCATTTACAGTTAATGGAGTAAATTTTATTTCTCGTGTTCATGAGAACTCTCCATTTCTTTCACAGATAAACCGCCTGCCTGAAGGTATTTTTGTTTCAATGAATATTCAAGCAGTAGCGGAAATGATAGGTGACGCCTCACTATTTACCCTTAGTGAATTGCAAGATGAACTAGATAGAATAAATGAAGGCGGAAGCCATGCGTTTATTTTGTTAGGAGAAAACGCCTAATGATGACACGAAAAGACTATGTTAAAACTTCAAACATCCTAAAGGGATTTGCTGATGAAATTCATCCGCAAGTCTTTGAGGATATTGTGGAAGAATTTGCACAATACTTTGCAAGTGATAATGATGCATTTGATAAAGCAAAATTTGAAAAGGCTTGCGGTGTTGATGAGTTAGGATTGATACCATGTTGATTTTGCAAAACATTGGAACAGTTTTAATTTGCATTGGTGTAGGTTTTAGTTTAGCTTATCTATTTGCAAATTGATCTAATTAATTTGGTTGAAGCTTTGACTAAATAAGTTGAAGTTTCAACTAAATTTCCGGGGGTTATCCACAGCTTTATCCACAATGTTAATTACGTCACACTTTACGGGCTTTGTGATTTTTCTCACAAAACTTGGAGGCACTTAGATTTGTATTTGTCAGTATTGTCTGATAGGATTTCATTATTGAAAGAAAGGACAGATAAATGAAAACACTAATAGATTGCGAGTGTGGCGGAAGTGGCTACATTAACGCTTGGGTATCTCCAGACGGGGACTATGATTTTGAGCGTTGCGATTGTAATGTTTGCTACTATCTAGCAATAGAGGAAACTATTTTTCCTGTAAATATCAGCACACTATGTTCTACCCACTATCAGGAGTGGTCAGATGAAAAAAACTTTGGAGAGGAGTTTTAATAATGGATAATCCTTGTGTAAATTGTAATGACAATGAGGCAGCAGATGGCTTTTATTGCTTTGGCTGCGGAATTGATATATACTTTTCTGAGTTAAATATTTTTGAGATGGGAGAAAATAAATAATGGGAAGCAATATGGCTAATGAAATGGCTAGTGGTGTATTAGATGATTTAGGTATTCACCTAGATATTGAAACTCAGATAGGTATTCACTTGTCTGCTAATCACTACCCGCCCGTTCCTAAAACTATGGTTCAGCCTTGTATTGAGGCTATTGATGCGGTAAATGATTTAGGTCTATGGGACTTAGAGATACCCTTGCCTGAAGGCGTATCATGGAAAGGTTGCGATACTGCCCCTGCCCATGCTATTATTGAGGCTCACCACTTAGATGCTTGGATTATTGAAAGAGAGGAATACTAAAATGGAATACACTTATGCGCTTACTACTTCGTATGACGGAGAATTATACAATACCCTGCGAGTATCAGACTTACTTGAGGCGGTATCAGCATGGAATAAATGCGTAGATTTTGGAGATGCTAAGGAATACGCAACTTACAACTTATCAGACCCAACAGGTAAAATGTATACTAAAACTTTTTATCGTAATGGAAAGGTATCAATTAAATAAAATGACTGCTACAATTACTCGTATGGATTATCGCTTAGTAGATGTTCTAAACTCAGACCAGTTAGAGATTAACGATCTAATTGGTTTGGGTGGTGAAGTAGTTAGAGTTCTTTCAATTGAAACAACTAAAGATGGTTTTGCTTTAGAAATTGAAAATGAATTTAGCGAAAAAGAAACAGTTGAAGTTCTTGATGATGAACAATTTGAATTGTTTGTTTTAGATTTGTAAAATCAGCTAGAAATTTCCGGGCTGTCCAAAATGTCCGTTTTACGTAGTTTGTTAAGAATCTCCCGATTTGCTTATTAAGTTTATTTATGATATTATTTATTTATGATGAAAAAAACAGCTGAGGAATTAAGGCGCTTAATGGAATTAAGGCGATCTAATGCTGCCTCCCCGTTAAAGAATAAAAAGAAATATTCTAGAAAAATTAAACATAAAAAGTTGACACCGTAAGATTTTTTTGATATTATTGTAAGTAAGAAAGGGCCCCAAATGAAACTAAAAAGAAGCAATGATAGAAAGGTTACTAATGCGGTATCCCCCAATGGAAAAACGCCAACGATTGCGAATACGTTTGGCTTACCTGCTGGTAGGAATTACTCTTGCCCTGGTGCTACTAGTGTTTGCGAGTCTGTCTGCTACGCTGGTAAGTTAGAAAGAATATATAAGGGTGTTAGAGACGTCTTAATTCATAATTGGAATTTACTAAAAGACGCTGACCATGACACCATGGAAAACTTACTGCAGGACATGATTGATGATTTTAAAAAAGATTGTGAAAAGAAAGAAGCCCCAAAGCTATTTCGCATTCACTGGGATGGTGATTTCTTTAGTGATGACTATGCATTCGCATGGAAGCATGTTATTCTAAATAATTCAGATGTCCAATTCTGGGTATACACTCGTGTACCTTCCGCTGCCAATATGTTAAAGGATATAGATAATCTATCTTTATATTTCTCTACAGATAGCGAGAATAAAGATATTGCTATTAACCTTAATAAGGATAAAGGTATTAGGCTGGCTTATCTTGCCGATACCTTCGCAATTGGGCAGGCAGATCTAAAAGCAATGATAGGTAAGCCTGGTGCCAAATGCCCTGAGAATAAAAAAGCAATTCCTCTAATTGACAAAAATGGGTCTGCTTGTGTAAAATGTAGTCTATGTGTCTACAATAAGGCGGACATAGTATTTTCTGCTAAGAAAAAGTAGGGGGCAGGAATGGAATGGCTAATACTAATAATCCTATTTCTTATGCTATTAGGCATGGGGGATAGTAAGTGATTTACCTCACAAATCTCAAATAATGAGATTTTTAGGGGTATGGACTTGACAAATAAATACCAAAAATACTATAATAATACTATAAGCAAAAACAACCAACAAAGGAGAAACAAATGACAGTATCAGTAGCAACATACAAGGTAGGCGACACCTACACATCACAGAAGTCAAAGGTCACAGGAGTAATCAAGGAGATTGTTCCAACAGACAAGAACACAGTTCGTGTGAAGTTAGATGTCAATGGCGAAACTCGCTGGACTACTTGGAAAGCAAAGTAATTCCTAAATAACAGGAAAAGTCCTGAGCATGACTACTAAAACTGCTCAAAACAAAAATGTCAGACCCACCCACTATAATAGAAACAACCAAACAGAAAGGCACTACCAATGGCAAGAGGAAAAGCAATTAGCGTGAAAATCGCTACAACCAAAGTTATCAAAGCACTAGAAAATGCTCTTGATAAACTAAATAAGGATTTTGCTTCACAAGAGGCAAATGAGGAAAAGTATAAGAAAGCACAAGAAAAGTATAACAAGGAAGTTGGAAAACTTGCGGTATCTGCTATCGCTAAGGCAACTGACTTGTCTGCTCACAAAAGATACAATGGAGAAATCTCTGTATCTTTCGCACTACCCGCTGGCTCTATCACACTACCTGATGAACCTAAAAAGGATTTCATCACTTTCCATGAGTGGCAGTATCGTGAGCAAAAAGAGGAGATTGAGAACGCAATTCGTATTCTCCGCATGACAGATGAGGAAGTTGTAAGCACCTCAACTTACAACGCAGTTGCTCGTTATCTGTAATTAGATAAACAACCTGAGTAAGTTGCTAAACTGCTCAACACACTACCAAAGAAAGGAAAACAAAATGACATTAGGCGGATACACTTATCAGGTGGGAGATTTGTTTACAACATCTCGCACAGGAATTACAGGTCGCATTGAAAAGTTTGTTCCACAAACTAAAAATGTAACTCGTGTAATGCTACGCTTAGCAAATAATCAAACAAGATTTGCTATGGTAAAAACACACTAACAAAATTATCCTGAGCATGATAAAAAACTGCTCTCCTTCAAAAATGCGCCCCCGGAAAATGTGATGAAGATCACAGAGCTGGTTTACGGCAGGATTTGTATTTTTCCCAGTTTTTTGGTATTATTAGATATATCAATAGAAAGGAACCCCCTATGTTAGCAACCGCTATCGCACTACAAGAAGTAACAAAGAACGCAGTTCATGACGACGAAGTTATGAGTATGGCTGCTTCTATTTATCAAAACAAAGACCACATGACATCAGATGAATTTGCTCGTGCATTATACATGTATTCAGCACATTTATCAGCACTAACAACAACACTTGCCACACATGCATTATTGACAGAAACTCAATTAGATGAGATGATTAATTCTATTCAGGAATTTGAAACACTAACAAAGGACATAACAAATGGAGACAACTAATATAGTTAATGCTACAGAAGAATTTCTTCGTAGTGAAATACAAAAGAAGGATGAACGCATTGTTCAACTTGAATCACATGTACAGACTGTAACCCAGCGTTCATACGGAGAGGCTGCAGAGCGTAACCGTATGCGTAATGAAATGCAGGAATGGACACTAGAGCAACTTGATGATGATTCAATTACAGAATCACAGGCCGAAGAAATTGCTAGCATTTGTGGATTTGAATTGGCAAAAGAATTTGAATTGGAAGTAACAGTTCAGTATTCAATTACAGTTAATGCACGTAATGAGGAGCAGGCTATGAATGCAGTATATGATATTGATTTTGATACCGTTGCATATAATAGCGATTCAATTACTTATCTATCAGGAACTGTTGATAGAATAGATATTTAGTAGGGGGTCTACTAATGGACCTGAGCACGTCCTAAAACTGCTCAACAAATTTCCGGGGGGCGTGATTTAGATCACATTTAAGAAGATGTCCGATTTTTCCCGATTTCTAACTATCCTGATTTGCATTTGTCAGTTGCTTATGCTAAGATTGATACATATCAAGAAAGGATATAAATAAATGGCTCATGAACTAGAAACTCAAAATGGCGTTGCCTCATTCGCATCATTCCGTGAACCTGCTTGGCATGGTTTAGGAACTGTATTCACAGAAGAAAAAACAACAGCACAAATGCTTGATGCTGCTAATCTATCTAATTGGAATGTTCGTCTTGAAGATGTAAATATTCCCACTCACTTATCATCAGATAAGAATTATCAATATGTTGTTCGCACCAATCCTACAGACAAAACACAGACAGATGTTTTGGGTGTTGTAGGTGAGCGTTACCATGTTTTGCAGAATGAAGATTTATTCTCATTCGGTGATAATATTCTTGACGGCGGAGGTCGTTGGGAGACCGCTGGTGCAATTCGTGGAGGGCGTGTAGTATTTGGCTCTCTTGCTCTTGAACGTGAAACTGTATTAGACCCTAGCGGTGTTGCAGATAAGGTAAAGACTTATTTGCTTATCAATACATCTCATGACGGGTCTATTGCTATTCAAGCATCAATTACCCCTGTTCGTGTTGTATGCGCTAACACTCTTAATCTTGCACTAGGTCGCAAGGGTAAAGCCCCTAAGCAATCATTCAAGATTCGTCACACACAGACAGCAAATGGCAAGGTGCAAATTGCTCGTGAGACTCTTGGTCTTGCTAATGCTTACATGGATTCATTTGACAAGATGGCTCATGCAATGATTCAAAAAGAAATCACAGCAACCGATTTCAATAACATTGTTCTTGCTGCTTACCCAAAGCCTGACAAGGATTCTAAGGGTGCAATCAAGAAGTGGGAAAATAAAGTTGATTTAATCAATGATATTTACACAGGTGAGTTTAATGGCATGATTGCCAATACCGCTTGGGGTGCGTTTAACGCTCTTACTGAACGCCTTGATTGGCACCGCTCTGCTCGTGGTGGTTCTAATGAATCTCTACTTGCTGCTGCATCTGGTTTTGATGCAACAATTACAGCAGAAAAAAATCGTTTGCTAAGTATTGTAAAAAATACTTTAGAACTGGTATAATTTAATAGCGACGTCAGAAACGCAACTCCTGAGCATGAGTATAAACTGCTCACTTTTTATTGTGATCTAAAAGCTGCAAAAAAATCCCGGAAATAGGACAATTCGGACATTTTAAGAAGATATGTTATTTTTCTCTAATTCTTATTACGTAAGACTTGATTATTTCCCCGAATCCTGATAGAATATTATTACCAACAAGAAAGGACTCCCATGCCAAACTGGGTATTTAATGGACTTACCATAGAAGGTAATCCTAATTCTGTAAATAATCTAATAGCACAAATGAATAAGCCATTCAAGAAAATCCATGATTCTTGGAATATTAAAACACAACAAATGGAAAAGACAGTTACTTTATATCCTAATCCTGTATTTGCATTTCATAATATATATAATCATGAACAAGCAGGTATTAGTGAAGATGTATATTTGTCTCAACCTGACCATACCCTGCCAATTGCAGAGGCTATGAAGTTCAACACTAACGACTGGTATTCATTCAATGTTCGTGAGTGGGGTACTAAGTGGGATGTTGCTGTTCATGCAGACGAGAAGTATCCTGATACTAATATGGAAGATGCTCCTAATGGAGAGAATCATGTAGTTCATTATAACTTTAATACTGCTTGGTCTCCACCGTTCCCTGCTATTTCTAAGTTGTCTGCTCAGTACCCTGATTTATTATTTACTTTGTCATATGAGGAAGAGACAGGTTGGGGTGGGGAGTGTGAGTTCCTACGTGGTGATATGATTTCTGAATCTAACTATGACTGGAAATGTCGTGAGTGTGAGTTAGAGTTAGATGAAACTCCATACTGCGAAGAGTGTGACTACGACACATGCCCTAAGTGTGGGTATGGAGAACCTGATGAACCATGTCAGACCCATAGGGTAGAATCAAAAGTATGAAAACCAAAGACAGACTATATACAATAGATGAGTTAGTTACTGCTATCTATGAGGATAATTATTCTCATTTTGATTTTATTGAGAATATGAACGGTGGGGATTGTGATTGCCACCTTTGTACTACTATGACTACTATTATAAGATACTGGGAGCAATGATGAATAAGTTAATTAAATATATGGAGATTCATATAATTAGTTTAGAACAGGATTTGGAGAACATAGCACAAGAAATGGAATCTCTTGACCCTGCTTCTAAAGCTTATAATGAATTAGATTTTGAATATAATCATATGGCTGGACAAATTCTTTCTGCCCGCCACTTTTTGTCAGTGGCCAAGGATATAATTGAGGAATGATTAATACACTAGAACTGGCACCAAACTTACAAAAACTAATTGATATGGGTGAAAGCGGTACTGACATCCTGCACGGAGAACTTAAGAATCTAATGTACATGGCTGAGCAAGACATGGAAGGCATGGATGTTGATGACCCTATCTATCCATATATGGAGGGGTTACTTGACGCATATGTCAATGTATACCAACTTACATATGCATTAGCATTTGCAATTGATGAAAGGACCAAGAGCAATGACTGAGTTAGATCTACAAGAACGTACACGTATGCTAGATGTATACAGTGAGATTGAAGATATCATTGAAAAGATTAGCAAACTTCCTGTAGGAATGCCCCTGGTTTGGGTATACGTATGGGATGTTGCACGGGACCTATACAGAGACTTTCAGGAGGGGCAGGAGGATGAGTACTGCGTCACCATGGACGAGGCAGAGGTATGGGAACTATTCTGGACTCAGGCAGATAAGAATGGCTTTAGCCTGGAGTATGGGTCAGAGCACCTATATGAGTCTATCCGTGATTGGATGATTGATCAGGGTATTGTAGAGGAGTGTATTGAAGAGGAAGAAGAGTAATGTACGAGCAGTTGACACTACCGCTAGATTTTGATACACTTAATACAAACACCACAGAAAGGCAATAATGAATACTAATACTATGACATACATTGGCTCGTTTTCCGTAGACAGCGGACAAGCCATGGTGGGCGACCCTTGCTACTTAGATGAGTGGCAGAATTGGGACGAAAGCGAACCATTTGAAAACCATGTGGAAAAGGCTGGTCAGTATGGCTACCTTGGGGCATGTGGAGTTACACTAAGCAAGGGCTACGGCATGGTAGGCATGGGTAGCGGCATTGTTTTTACCACTGGCTATGGCGACGGACTTTATCCCGTTTATGCGGAGATAAATGATGACGGGCGAGTTGCTAAGATTGTTATTGATTTCATTGGAGAGGATGAGGAATAATGGGAGATAGAATCGTATATACCATTAAACAAGATAAGGACCTATCAGTAAATTTGTACAGCCATTGGGGTGGCTATGATAGATTCATTACACTGGCTAATGCTCTACGTGCTGCAGAGCCTAGATGGAATGATTCTTCATACTGTACACGTATTATCGTATCGCAGTTGATTGGTAATGACTGGAACAATGAACTTGGCTTTGGTCTATGGGCCAGCAATGAGCACGGTATGTATGGTGGAGACCATCCTGATATCATTATTGATTTAGTTAATAAGACTGTAGAAGATGAGACTGGCATTCATGACTTTGAGAGTTTTATTAATTATCATTCAATGGCTAAGGTTTAAATGAGAGCTCTGGTGTGGTGCCCAGAGCTGTAATACAGTGGGACGAGGGGTCCTCCCACTATAGGGTGGAGCGCAGGTTTTTGGTAGGGCTTGCGCTCCCCCAACATCTTTGATACAATGAAAGGCTATGATGAGACGACTACGACTACAAGTCAGCGAAGAAGAGAAAGTTGCAAAGCGTATTGGCGACCTCCTCTCTGATTTCCATTTGGACTTAGAGCAGGTAGGAAAATATATTGCAGTTGCACTACCATACACAATATATGTTAGAACTATTGAAGTATTGGAGTCAGCACAATATAATAAAACCAATGCTGAATATAATGAGATGCATAAATATTATCCTGACAAGTTATTCTAGGATATAATATTTTGGCGGGGGCTTGACAACGGGCTCCCGCCATGATATTTTCCGGAGGGTATTTCAAATACCTATAAAACTTATTACGAAAGCATTACGATATCTCCCAAATTTTTCCCAAAACTTTTTCATTTCAAATAGTGATATACTTTATTTGGAGGGTATATGACTGATATAGATCAACAATGTAATATACTAAGTAGCTTTTATCTTAACTATAGAGATGATAAAGCTTTATATGAATTTATGGAATTCAATGATATTGGTCTACCGTTGGCTTTTCTGGCATCAGAAGGATTATGTGATTTAAATGATTCTTCAAATATTTATATCCAGGAAACATTTGATATGTTACTTATTACATTAGGATTAGAAGATATTGGATATAGTTCTTTAGAGCATCTTCTGTCTACCGCCGAAGAAAAGAAACAATAATGTCACCAAGAGATCATTTTTCCCAGGCATCAAGAAATCCTTATTTTCAATCAGAGTCATATAAGGAAAGTAGTGGCGGGCAGTTTGAGCAGAAGATCAATAATAAGATAAATAGTGTTATTTCTTTCCCCCGCCATTTTTGGGCGGGTATAAAGAAGATCTCCAACTCCCTATATAATACATTACGATAGTATATAAAATATCCCTGAATGTTTTCAAATATTTTCTATATGTTTTCAAATATTTTCATATAGTTTTATAACATTTTGTTACATTTTCTGGTCATTTTAAAACATTTTTGATATGAAATATCATAGTGTTTATGCTTGACATATATAGGCATATTGGGTATAATGCTGCAATATTTGATATTTGATATTTGGATATAGGATTTGACATTACGAACGCCTTATGGTAAGGTGCATTATTCCCCACTTTCCTCCACTTTCCTCCATAAATAATAAATCATAATAATATCAGTAACATATTTATGTGGATAACTTGTGGATAACTATGTGAATATCTCTATATAAAACACTAATTTAGCCTATCCAAATTATCGTTTCTATAAAATCTCAGGGGCATATCTCTCTTTCTGGATATACAACCTATCTCTTTATATAGGTGTTTATTCTTATAGGGATGATGGGGTATGTTTTTTATACCGCCTCATTTTTAAAAGAATAATTCTTTATGATAGAATGTTAATGTGGCCAATAATAATGAAAAAACTATCTTTGTAACCCTTGCAGCCTGCCAAGAATATTTTTTAGAACATACCATTAAAAGCGCCATAGCCATGGCAGACTTTCCTGAGAGAATATATTTTGGTGTATTTAACCAGATAATGGACAAGAAATACTCTTTACTTGACAATGAGTTTATTACAGACAATAAGAATATCTTGTATGCTGAGGTTATTTCTAAATACCCCCTTGGCGTGGGATATGGAAGAATGAATGCATCCCTGTTATCTGAGAAAAAGCATGACTTTGTGTTTCAAACCGATGCCCATGCTATTTTCCCTAAAGGCTGGGATAGTATATTAATAAATAACCATGACGCAGCATCGGCAGAGTATCAAACTGACAAGATAGTTTTTTCTGCCATGGTTGCTGGTTGGTTTTCTGCAGATGAAAATAAGAGAGATATTGTCATAATGCGTGTTCCAGATATAGGAGAAGTTTCTGTAGATATTTTCTATAATAATAATTTTCACGAACTGAAAAACTATCAAAACTCAAAAAACAAATTTATTTTTGATGGAGAGCAGGGAGATAACTTTAACGAAGATCTTATTGGATTTCCAGTGGCCTATACAGATGAGTTTATTAAAGATGGTGAATATGAGGAAACTAGTTGTGTAAATGCCGCTTTTGTTTTTGGTCATTATAGTTTAATAAGGGATGTCATGCACGATCCAGATGATGCTTTTCATGGAGATCAAACGAACTATGCATTGAGATTATTAAGCCGTGGATATAGAATATTTGCTGTTAAATACCCCGCCATTGCAGTGCTTGGTAAGGTTCTATCCGATAATACCCTCATAGATGAGGAGTATAACTGGCGTAGCCTTAAGTATCATTCAAAAAGAGGAGATAGCAAAGATTTAATTAGCAGGGAGAATTACAAAAATATTGCTAATGGAAAATATTTGGGATACTGGGGAGCACCAGACAAAGCTGGTTTGCTCCATGCAAAAAACAAAATGGGCTACAACGGCTTGTGATATAATCTTAATATGAGCGAGCACATATGCGATAAAGAAGAATGCAGGTTTTGCAATGTCACTGGTGAATACTTTGACTTTGATGAAAATGGCATATTTTCTCTATGCAGGAAGCATGTTGTGCTAGAAGCCTCTTCCTAAAAGGATGGTAAAATAACATCATGAAATCTATATACGATATCCCACTAAACTCTTGGGACGGAGCTCCCAACTTTCTAGAACAATATAAGGGCAAAGTTACTCTTATTGTTAATACTACCGTTGGATGTGGAAATGCTAATCAGCTAGAGCCACTACAAAGAATTCAGGAAACATACGCAGGTGATGACTTTGCTATCGTTGCTATTCCTACAAATGATTATTGCGGTACTGGGGTTACATATGGCGAGTGGGCAGATGGAATCACTTGCGGTGCAGATTCAAGAAATTACGGCGTGAAAGAATACGGCGTAACCTTTAACTACTCTGAGATGGTAAATTCAAAGCCTGGACAGGGAACAATTAACAGCGAAAATAAAGTTTACGGTGAGCCACATGATCTTTATAAAGAATTGTCTGCACAAACAGAAAAAGTTAATGAGCTAAACAGAGGAAAAGAAAGACCAACATATCTATCTCCTTATCTAAATTTAGCTGAGACTGGTGTTGAGATGTTTGGTAATTTTGAAAAGTATCTTGTTGACAAGGATGGATTTGTTATCAGACACTTCACATGCTCAATTCTAAATTCTGGTTCAGAGAAGACTTTGACTGCAGAAAAGGCAGAAGCTGGAATTCCTGTTAGAAGAAATCCAGAGTTAACTGATGAGATTGTTGAAGAAGAATACAGAGTTGTTTGCGAAGCAATTGAAGATGCTATCGCTGGACATCTTTCACAACTAAACGATTTAGTTTTAGTTAATTAATAGATAAGGGTGGGATTTATGAAATCTTCTGATGAAATTATTGCTGAGCTATCGGCAATTTGGGAACCAAAAAAAGAATATATTGACAAAGATCTTTGGGTAATTCGTAATTTCTTATCCGAAGAAGAGTTAGCTTGGATTTTAAAAGAAGCAAGAAAGCCTGAACATTGGTACATCACAATGAGATCTCCATATCTTAATATTGCAAATAAGTATTTGGGTCTTGTACCAAGATATAATGAAGATGGCATATTAACTTCTCAATTTGATAGCCACCCTGAATTTTATCCAATTCCATATTTTAATGACGAATATGGCATAAATAATAGATTAAAGGCAGTATTGCCTCCAAAGTTTGTAGGAACAACAACATTGCAATCATTCTTGTCAATAAGAGAAGACAATGAAGAGATGAAGGCTTTGGCAGAAAAATTCGGCGCACAAAGTAAAAACGCATCTTTTGACTGGCATTATGAGCAGCATTCAGATGATGATGATGAAAAAGAACAAAAGCTAGTGGCATCATTTAGTATTTATATCAATGATGATTTTGATGGTGGAGAGCTATTATTTCTAAATAAGCCAGATATTGTTATTAAGCCTGAACCAGGAATGCTTGTAAATATTCCAATTACACAAGAGTTTACTCATAAAATATCATATGTATCTAACGGCGATAGGCATACTGTTTATGGCAATTGCTGGAAAGATGCTGACTCATATCCTATATCAACAGCAGAAACCTGTTAACATAAAAGTTTGACATTGTTTTAATCTTTTGCTATAATTATATTGAAGGTTAACGGATGACGATTCTCATCCAACCTTTCTACCCTCCCTTTCTGGGGTAGAAATCGTGGCTCCCTTTCTGGCTGCGTCCTCCTGGGTATGAGTGATAAACTGCCTCCTTTTTATTTTAATAACACGGGCATATAGTAGTTACTTAAACCATACCGCCCAGTTAAGGGCAAATGTTGGTTTTATATTTCTATTTTTCGCCGAACTTTAAAAAATTGACTTTTAATATATTTTGCGCTATACTTTAAATATGGCTAGGTTTATAATTTGCGATGTTTGCAAAAAAGAGATTGAGTTGCGCTGGGGCATATTTGGACATGATACACTTAATAGGCATAGAAAAGAGCACAAATAAAATGAAAAAGTATTTATTTTACACACAAGATGAAGAATATAACTACGTTGAGATTGATGAAAATATTGCAAAAGAAGTATTGAGACAATATTTTGAAAGACGTTACGTTGGTGCTCTTGTTATGGGATCATTTATTATTGGATTTTTGTTAGGAGTTCTTGCTTATGTTATTTGAAGATGATGATTGGGAAACTAGTCGTGTAGATCAATCAAAGCCACCACTAAGATGGCTTGCTAATATGATGGGTTCTATTGGATCTTGGGCAGTACTAAGATGTGCAATTGCAGATGAAGACGGTAGATATAAAACTGCAAGTATGTATGGTTATATATATAGCAAAACACTTCCATTGTGGACTAAATATGGTACTTTCTATAAGTTAAAACCACCAATGGAAGAGCATTTTTAAAAAATGATATAATGTTTATATGACAGTATCAAAAAGACAGCTTCTTAGTAATACAGAGCCTATGCGTTTAAGTCCAAGTGGAACACATTCAGGTTTAGACTTCACTATTCAAAACAGTAATGATTCAGGGTACATATATTTAGGCGGAACTGATTCTTTAAGCTCTACAAATTATGGTTTTAGATTGTTGCCTAATCATTCAATATCTTTTGAGCTCCCAGGAGAAGATGCAATTTACGCTATTTCATCAACAACTGGCGTTTATGTTTCTACAATCTATACTAGCTTGGAATTTTAATGGCAAGATTTACTCATCCAGCTTTTGGAAATACTGAAGGCTTAACAACAATTATTCATTCATATTCCCCAGTTTGGGCTGGAACTGGTTTAACATTTACTGGAACACCAGCTAATGGATCTTATATTAAAATTGGAAATTTAGTTCAAGTACAAATAGATGTTGAATTTACAACAGTAACTAACTTCGGTACTGGTCAATATTCTTTAACCATTCCTTTTGCATCAAAGTATCATACCGATGTTTATGGTGGATCAATTCACGATATTACAAATCAGGGTATTGATCATTATAGTATTAAAGGGCACCTTGCTCCATCTAGCACCACTATGACTATATGGGATATGGCAAGTGCTTCAAAAGATGAGCCAATGGACTATAATTCACCCTTTAACCTAGCACAGGCTGATAGGTTTCATATGTCATTTTCATATATTTGTGAATAGTTTGACTTGTAGCTTTACAAGGGGTATAATTAATTATAACAGGGGGCAAAATGAGTAATTGGACAGAAGAGCTAACAGATGAGCAAAAGAAGCAAGTCTGGGATTTTATTGTATTTACTGTAAAAGAGATTAGAGAGCAAATAGCTTTGGATATTGAGTATACCTATGAGGTATGGGCCACTCATGGTAAGGCTAAAAGTAGACAAACAAAAAAAGCTTTTATGGTTTCTGCTGACATTGCAAGAGGCCTCAATGAGGTAATTGATAACAATGAAAAGCATTGAACAACAAATAATTGAGCTAACTAAAAAATGGTATAACTATGTATCTTTAGATCATCATAAAGATAGAGATTGTCATTGGTATATTAATAAGGTTTATTCATATGGAGAGCCTCCTAAGTATACCGCCGAACATCACGGATATATATCAGATCGTTGGACAAGCCAGACTGTTGACAACGAGGAAGACGCTATGCTACTATTAATTAATAAGATTACAAGAGACATCAATGATGCTGTAGAGTATGCTAAGAGAGATATTGAATATGCTAAAAGTAATCCTGAAGATATGTTTTATACCGTTGAACATTATGAGAAACAACTTAAAATATTGGAGGCACAATGACACACGATGAATTGCTGGCAAAGATTTATGATTCAACTAACGGATTAAAGTATGAAGACATTTTTATACTGCTTATTGAAAATACTAACGCCCTTCGTGCAGTAGTAGAGTTGCATCAACCTACTCCAGAAGGCAGATACCCAAACCTATTGTGCCAAGGCTGTTCAATGACAGAAGTAAACTTATATGCAAATTATCCCTGCCCAACTATTCAGGCTATTGAAAAGGAGTTGTCGTGAGTGCTGATAACTTTTATATTATACGTAAACACCCTCTTGGTGGTTTTGCTGCAGTGATGGGATTTGCTTCTGATACTGATGAAAATGATGAGCAAATTATGCCAAAGGCTGAAATTACTGATAAGCAATTTGATAAATGGCAGGATGCGTGGGAATATGCCCTGGGACAATACTCAGAGTATGGCTATGATGTTCATCCTGAGTGTGTGGAGGAAAAATAATGACATACGAATACTATTCACCATCAGAGTCTTATGATTCAATAGTTGCATCTGCTGGAACTATTGTTAAGGATTGGAATATAGGTGATTGGCAGGGTGATTATGTGTACCTGCTTAAAAATGGTAATAGGTTTGGCTTTACTGTAGTTGGGTATGGATCATGTTCTTATTGCGATGCCCTTGAAAGTTGTGAAAACGACGAGCAGGTTAAAGAATTAAAGGAAGAAATTGTTAAGGGTATTTTCTGGGGGACCGCAGAAGAAGTAGAAGCCTATGCTATTAATGATCATGCTAATCGTTGGTATTATCATGAGCATGAGTGGAAGACTATTAAGAGAGAACTAAAAGCGGAATTGAAAAAAGGTTAAAATGAAGCTAAACATTGACTACAACATTAAAGATGGGCAAAGAGCCATTATTAGTACCAATGATGATGTACACGGATGTAGGACTTTAATCTTACCGTCGCATCTTGCTATTGAAATTTATGAGGCATTAACAGAAGAATGGACAATGTAATGGATAAAGAGCAATTAACGGTACAACTTCTAATGGAGTATGCAGGTAATATGGAAGATGCTTTAATTAGAAAAACATTGAGGCAAATGGAAACGGCATTTCGTAAAGATATTGCAAAACAAATGCGAGAAGAATTCCCTCATCCTTCAGAACAGGCAAAAGCTTGGGCATATGCTTATGCTGAACTAATTGAAAAGGTTCCTAATTAATGCCTATTCACATTCCAATTTATGTTAATGATAAACTAATTAAAACTTATCATATTGGAAGAGTTTCAGGAGACACAGACCCAGAATCAATCAACACTTATTTAATTGTAGAAGATGACTTTCCTTGGGAGACTGGTCAAATGTTTAGTCACAGGTACGGAGATAGCATAGAAACTTGCGTAACCAAGGGTCTTAGTGCTATTATGTATAAATGAGACTATTTGTTAATATAGATGACATTACTTGGCAGTGTGGTGACTGTGGAAATGTGTACGATTTAGCAGTTAACCATTGTCCTAATTTTATATTAGATAAAGCATTGTTAGAGCAAGGAATGCTAAATTTAAATTATGATAAGCCTGCAAAAAATAAAAAAGGTAAAAATAAATGAGCAAAAAGAAAATTGAACGACCAGAATATATTATCAAGGTTGATCGTAACTGGAGATACGGTAGACATGCCAGATTTTGGGAGATTCAGAGGTGGTACGGTACAGATGAAAAAGGATATTGGTCAAGTGCATGTAGAGGCGGTTTGGCATATACTGAATGGGGTATGAGGCTGGCCATTAAAAGAAAATTAAAGAAGATGAAGATTGGTAATGCAACTAATCATTTTGATCTTAACTGGAATAAAATTGAGGAACCGAAATGACATGGGCCTGCCCCTGTAATGGCTGTAAAAAGGCACAGAAAGTCATTATAGACCAGATCATTGAAGAGTATAAGTCTTGCCCAAATATAGTTGAATCTGAAGAAAAACTATTTTGTTATACATGGTGGAGACACGATGATTGTGTAAGAATAATGAATTTACTAAATAGGATTACGAAGGATAATAAATACTCTATACCGCCAGCTAAAGAAGAAGTTTCAGAAGCAGTTGACAAGATGTTGAAAGATCCAGGAACTTGGGATATACTTAAAAGATTAGAAGATTAGGAACATTAGCTCAGTTGGTTAGAGCCCCCGACTCATAATCGGGTCGTCGTAGGTTCAAGTCCTACATGTTCCACAATACCTCTGTAGCTCAGTGGACAGAGCGAGACTCTTCTAAGGTCTGCGTCGCAGGTTCAATTCCTGCCAGGGGTGCTATAATCATTTTGTGAGTTTAGAAGATGATATAAGAAACATCCTGTTTGAAATAGGAAAAGATATTAAAATTCATAAGCTTATTGATGGTAATCTTATTATTGATATAGACTACGATAAATATGTTGTGCAAATATTAAATACATTAGATAAAAAATAATAACCATACTATAAGGTAGGGTATAATGGATTATATGGGGTACCCAAATTGGTTCAAACTTGCAGCAATAAATTACTTTAGGCTTATTCTTCCAGAAAGATATGCTGGTAAGCCTTTAATAGATTTTTTACAAATAGGCGCATACACTGGTGACGCAACAGAATGGATCATGGAAAATATTATTACAGATGAAACATCGTGGCTGACTGACGTAGACACATGGTGTGGATCTGATGAAAATGTTCATAAAACTTTTGACTGGCAAGATGTAGAAACAGTTTATGATAATAAGGTATCTAAATATAAAAATGTATGCAAAATAAAGGGTTACTCGTCAGACTTCCTTCAAAACGCCAAAGATGAGCATTATGATTTTATCTATATTGACGGAGATCATAGGGCAGATGAGGTATATAAAGATGCTACATTTGGCTGGAGATGCCTCAAAAAGGGGGGAATCATGGCCTTTGATGACTATATGTGGGTACACGACTCAAACGACCCTCAAATGTCCCCTAAACCAGGAATAGACAGGTTTCTGTCTGAGTATCAGGATCAGCTATCTATCATAGTAAAAGATTTACAGGTGTGGGTATCTAAAAATGAATAAGCTGGAGAACTTTGGGCCAGTATATTTAATTAATCTAAAAGATCATAAACATAGATTGAAAAATGCTGAGAAAGAATTTAAAAAATACAAGATCAAAGACTATACCATTATAGAAGCTATTGATGGAAGAAACAATGATTTATCCAATATTATTTATGGTGAGTACCCCAATTTAAAGCCAGCAGAGATAGGATGCATATCTTCCCACATTAAAGCATTGAATCATTGGTTAGAAACATCTGACAGCGAATATGCAATAATCATGGAAGATGATTTTAGTTTTGATACCGTTGAATATTGGCAGTGGAACTGGGATTATGTTGTAAAAAATATACCTGATAAGGCAGAGATAGTTCAGTTAATTTTAATACAAAACCAGCCTATTAAGTTTAATTTGCACAAAAAGACGCCTTACGATTACAAAACAAGAATGACATATTCATGGTCTACTGCTTGTTATTTAATTAAAAGACCATATGCTAAAATGTTAGTTAATAATCACCTAGTTAATGGCAAATATAGATTAAATAGCTACGGCTTTAAAAACCAAGCTGCGGATGTAGTGTTGTATAATCTTGGCAATGCATATTCCATGCCACTATTTACACATATACTTGATGAAAAATATGCTATCAATTCTAAGCACCTTGACTTTCACACTCAATCAAGAAATTTTATAAATAGTTGGTGGGAGAAAAATGGGGGGTTGTATTCAAAAGATCAATTTTTTGATACAAGACAGGGTTTAACTGAAAAGACAAAGAAGCCCAAGATATGTTTTAAGATATTTCATGACGCACAAAATAATAACATTCCAATAAGAAAAAAGCTTGTTAGACGTGCAACAGACCAGCTTATTGAAAATTTTGAAGAGTTTGATACACCAACGATTATAATGAAAGATACAGAAGATGTAAGATCATTTTATAAAAAATCTAAAATAAAAATAAATCCAAAAGGTTATAAAGATGGTGGCTGGAAACCAGGCGAGCTTGGTATATGGGCTAGTAACTATACAGCTTGGGTAAACTTCTATGATTCTAAATATGATCACATAATGTTAATGGAAGATGACATACAGCTGTCTGGTAATTTTAATAAAATGCTTTATAAATATATTGATGAACTGCCAGATGACTGGGACGTCTTTACTGTTTACATACCTACAAGTGGAAATGTAAGATATAAAGCTAATCAAAAAGAATTAATGATTGGCAAAGAAAATGTTTGTAAAGTTTATCAATCTTGGTCTTGTTTGTGCTATGTTGTAAGTAAATCTGGAGCAGCAAAGTTAATTAAAGATGTAAAAAAGCCTGTTTCTGCACCAATAGATCATTATTTATTTTATCATGAAGACTTAAATGTGTATGCAATTAAGTTAGAAAATGGCAATATTTGTGATATATATAAAACGGAGTCTACCGTTCAAACATCTAAAAAACAAGATATGACAGGATATGTTTAAAGATATTTGTCATGTAGATAAGCTATTGCTGATCCTTTAGGTAGTTTATTTTTATCAATTCCTTCTCTATTTAAGAATTGATTCCATATTTGTAATGTATGACTATCTTTGCACTTATCAAGAACTTCTTCTTTGTAATCCCTATTCCATATTTTTTTCCATTGCCAAAAATGTACAGGATAAAATACCTCTGGCGGTTGTGCATACTTTAATACATTAAATTTATTTGCACCTTTTGTTACAAGCAATGGTCCTATCTCTGACCAAACTATTTTATCTTTATCATACTTGGTAGAATGTTTAATTAAAAAATTAATTAGATCTGAATCTTGTGGCATTCTTAATATACCGTTTGCTAGCCTGTCATCTTCTTCAAAACCAAAAAGGTAGTCACCAAAGTCCCAGTCTGATCTTAAACATATAGAGTCTGTATCAGTCCAAGTTAATCCAGTTTCTTTAATCATCTTATATCTAAACATATCTGCAAAAGGGCCATAGGAGTTCTGTATTTTAAATATTTCAGACTCATCAATAATTTTGTTTGCATCCTGCTTTACTACACCCCTTGGAACTTTTAGGTCCATATCATAAACAAAAAGAGTAAACGAATGGCCATAAAAAATAAAAGAAGCAAGTGCTGTTTGTTCTACTTTGCTTAATGGATTTCCTATCCACAATGATCCAAAATTTGCCATATATTCCCTATCAAAAAAAATAAAGCGAGCCTATTTCTAAGCTCGCCCTATTTTTACCGAGCTATTTACTCAGACTTCTTCTTCTTTGGCTTTGCAGACTTTAGGGCTGCTTCTACCTCAGATACCTTTGGCAAACGACCAAAAGCTGGATCGTTTGGATTTACATAACGTGCTGCAACTGGAATTAGCGCACCAATAAGTGCTGCCCATAGATCCTTTGGATCTGTTACACCAGCGATATACAATGTTGATGCTGCACCTACTACTGAACGAGCATATGATGCAAGCATTGCCTTATTCTTTTTACTTAGATTCATTTTTTCCTCCTAGGATAGAACCTTAATTAGTATAGCATAGCCAGCCCATAGACCGATAATTCCTGCCACCCCCGCAAAAACTGGCGGTGCTGGAACTGGCAATTTGAATGCTGCGAATACTACGCCACATCCAAAACCTGTAATTACTGATAGCAATATGTCTTTCATTTTTCCCCCAATATATATATTTGATAATGTTTCATGCAAAAATCAACATATCTTGTTTCTGTCATTGCCAACTTTTTACTTTCATCTGTACACATATCAACTTCACAAACAGGATAATCAAACTTTAATACTTCTTGATAAGTTTTTATTTTAAAAAACATTATTATTTACCACTAGATTCTGGATTGTCTATTGGTGTTGGTGCTGTTGCTAATGTTGAGCATTGAATACACTCAATGTTTAGGTGGTACATACCTATAGTATATGTCTCTGGGTCAAAAGAAACAAGTGCTTTAAAAAGAACTCCCCCACAATTTGGACATACACAGGTTGGAATCCCTCTAGCGTCTATCATTCTTGTCTTCTGGTAATAATGCTTTTAGTTTTTCAAACTCAACAGAAATTTTCTTAAGAGCTTTATCATGTGGGGATATCATTCCTTCCACAGCAGAGCCATAATTATTGTAGTGTTCAATTTCTGGACTAACTTCTTGAATAAAGTAATTCAAACCTTTTTGCACTTCTTCAATATATTCAAATGCCCAGTCACGAGAATCAGATAAAAATTTTATAAAGTCTTCTTTGTGTATGTCTAAAGCTTCTTCAGACTGTTCTATTCCTAAAGATTGCTCTAATGCTTGATTAATAAAAAATAGCTCAGCACTCATTGACATTACTTGCTTTAATCTTTTTAAAGACTTATAGTAAAAAAACCCAGTAATCAGAGTTACTAATGCAATTGCAGCTGTTATAATGTATTGAATATCTAATTCCATCTTTTTATTATACCCCTAAATCCTTAATTTGTCAATCTGTAATGTTTTTTAAAGCTGATTCCTACTAACTTTTCAAAGTCTTCTAAAGATCTTGTTGAGCCTGCTCCGTATACACCCTTCTCAATTCCGCATAAAACTTTTTTCTGTTTTTCTTTTGATATTTCTTCCACTTCAGACCACGATATTTTTCTAATATTTTTATCTTTCCATATTTTTTTATATTCTCCACGAAAATAAAAATGATACACAATGGTTTTAGATGGTGAGTATATATCCCATCCCCTTGTCCATGCTCTCATTGCAAAACAAATTTCTTCGCCAAAGAATGATATTTGAGGATCATATGGGACTTCTTTAACTAATTCTGCATCAGCAAATATAAAACCTCCAAGAACCGTAGTAGACATCTCTGGAAGCTTTCTATCCTTATCTTTAAACTCACTTCTTTCTGCAGTCCACTCTTGTCTTTTATTTAATATTGGTTTTTGTGTTGTTGGATATGGAAGCTGCTTCTTATCACTTTTAACTATTGAAACATGTTTGCCAGACTCAATATGAAAAGGTGGTGGGAAATAGGATAGTAAAACTTTGTTGTTGTTAGAAATTTCTTTTGCTTTTTTAAGTTCATTAATTGCCAACTCGTCCCAATCTTTTTCAAATAAAGTATGAGAGTCTATCTGTAAAAAATAATCTTGATTGTCAAGTAAAGATATTGCCTTGTCTCTTGCAAATCCAGCACCCATTGCTTCTTTTGGATGCATTTGAATTACATACATATTATTATACTTAGATAAGTCTGGAGCGTCTCTTTTTAAATCTTGTACGACTACACCAAAGTATAATTCGTTTGGGTTTTTTGCATTAGATATTGCAGACTCAATGGTCTGAACTAAAACAGGATCACGATAACTTGCTATTGATATAAATATACTCACGATACATGTGTTGGCCAGTAGTACTTACAAGGCTCTTTTCTATCTGGACAGCATGGTGCATTATATGGACTACTTACAGCATACTGATACTTCATGTAATAGATTGGATCTTTCTTAAAAAGATTAGCACGATGAGTAGTAATGATACGCATTACTTTATTTTCATCACGCCAAAAAGCAGGATGCTCATTACCCCAATCTTCATGACACTGATTATATAAATCATTAAGATTCTTTACGTTGTTTTCTGTTTTAATGCCTCGCAAAGATGCTTCACTTACCATGCCCTTAACATATTCCCATAGGCCCATTTCGTAGCCTTTCCACATTAAGACAGCAGGATGATTCTTCCATCCTCCACTTTTAGATCTGCCAGACAATACGTTAAGAATTTGATAACACTCAAGAATTTGTTTGTTTAGTCTTTTATTATCTAATGCACGAGCAGCATATGCTGTATTGGTATGTGGTAAAAATGTTTGCATTACTTTAATGGCTCCCTAGTAACTAATACGATTGCGCCTTCCATTTCTAAAGCTTTCTTAACTTGAGAAACGTATTGCACTGCCTCAATCTTTTGATCATGAGTCAGGTGGAGGAATGCCCTCTCATCTAATTTTATCGTAATGAAGTTATCATTGTCAATAAGGTTTATACCAAAATTTGGCGGAGATTGAATATTATGAAAAGCTCTACGCATAGCATCTGTATACATTTTTTACTCCATTGTCAAAGATTGCCAAGTATATGACCAATCTTGTTTAGTTTTATGTATGTTGAATTCTTTTGATATTTCACCAGATTCCAAATAAACACCACCCCAAACTCCCCATTCTTTGCCAGAAACACCAACAGCAAAGCATGTTCTTGCTACTGGACACGTTCTACATAAAGAATCTACAAAGTTTCTAACAGATTCTTTTTCTTCATATGTATCAAAGAATAGATTTGTTTCTGATCCTAAACAGAGAGCCTCATCTTTCCAAAGATGCTGCTGCATGGCTATCCCCTGTACTTATTCGGTATGTCCCAGCCATTACGATTAGGTGAATATCTCTTGTGTAGGTACCACTTATTTTCAACTCTGATACCATTTGGGGATGTTTTTGCAATGTCTGCTTCTTTGAGATCTATTACGTCCCATCCATCCCACTTTAAATTTTTGTTTTTAGATACAATTTTTTCCATTGTATTCAAACTCTTAATAATCATTGTGTCTCCTAATACTTAAAAATGCCGATTTCAATATTTTTTAATTCAGCTTCTGCAACTAATTTTGATGACTTTTCTTTTGGAGTACTAAGATAAGCAAGATAGTTTGCTTGCTCAATATTTTCATATAGCCAAGGCAAACTAACCTTATAAAACTTAATCTTTTTACCACGAGACCTCATTCCTCTTTCAGAAAGGTTAGAAAACTCAGAAACAAAAGAATTAATCTTAGTTGGACCAGCGGAATATATAATAAACTCAGTATCTTCTTCTGCCATATATGAAAGAGCTACGCCCATTGAGCGAAGAAAAACCTGGTAGTCATTAAAGTCTTTGCTACCTTGAACTACCACTATCATTATTATCCCCCAGTTTATCTAAAATAAAAAACATTTTTTCCATATCTGATTTAGATAAGGAACTTGTATCAATTGGCTTTGTTGACTCCTGATCAACATCACCGTCTACAAACTTAGCAGTATAAAAAACATTCTTAACAACCCAATATGCTTGATCATCTATGATCATAACATTGACAGAGCTTTTTTCAAGCATCTTATCTATTTGTGTTTTCTTATTAATATTTTTTTCTGTTGTAGAAATAATTGGTTTTACTAATTTGTAAATATCACTTTGACGATATTTATCAAACTTTAAAATTCGTTTTTCTACTTGTTTGATTCCTACTATTATAGAACAAAAAGACAGCAATGTCAAGAGTACTGGAATTGCATATTCCATATTTTATTACCCCTTCTTATTGCTAAAAGCGCTGCCTTCCCAAGCTTTTTCTGCTTTCTTCTTTTCACGTTCAACTATCGCACGTGACCAAGAAAATCCAGAATCTCCGCCCCATGCATCCCACATAATACGGCCATTAGAAGGATTACTAGTATTATAGAAGTCTTTTCCCTTTTTGTCAACTTCATGACGAGAGAAGAATGAATACATACGTTTTACTGTATCCAATGAAAGACCACGCCCAGCTACAATATCAGATGCACGACCCCATCCTACTGGGGTTCCAGCTCCTCTTGCTTTGCCTTCTTCTTTCCACTTAAGTGCACGACGTGCAGCAGATTTCATTCCAGATGTTGGAGAATATGTCTCTGCCTTATACATATCTGAAGGCTGTACAATTTTACTTCTCATCTTTTTTCTCCCCGTATTTTCCAATAATTGACTTAATAGTTCCATTTTTATTAAGTCTAACAATCATTCCATCTTTTATTTGGATAGCATTAAATGGATGCTTAGTTTTATATTTTCCAGATGACATTACTTTAATCCTCTAAAGTCTAGAAGACTTCCAGACCAGATACTTTTAGTGGTAGTTGCCTCTGACTTATATGTTCCACCACGACGCTTATACTCTTGAACTACCCAAGCATTAGCTACTGCAGATGGATATGTATCAAACTTATCTTTTGCTTCACGAATTATTTGTGCATACAGTCTAGCATTAGATGGCTCTGATCCACCACGACGTGGTTGAATCATTTCACCATAATTTGGTTTATCTGCTTTTTCTACTGGCACACAGTTTGGAACCATCTTGCCATCCTTTTCTTTCATGCCACGCTGAACATAACCTTCCCAACATGGAGACTTCTTTTCTACATCTCCACCGCAACAGTCCTTCATTGTTTCATTGCACACTGGACAATTTTCACAATTAACATTTAATTCTTTACATGTAGGACAACCGCATCCTTCATATTGCTTTGACATGTCTTCTTCATTATCTTCTTCATCTTCAACAGATCCATCAATTGATTTATCCATTGCAGAATTAGATTCCATTGTAGGCATAAGCATAACCTCAGATGCTTCAGCTCCAACAAAATATTCAGTCTCTTCTAATTCGCCATCTTCTATTTCAAATAATTGAATTAGTATTGCTGGATTTTCTGCAGTTGCAGAAATTGAATATTCTGATCCAGGTGATCCTAGCATGCCTTCTGTCATTACGTGAACTACACGACCTACATAAACTTCTTCTTCATGTGGAGACATAACCATGTCTCCCTCTTTAACCATGGCTTTGCCTATTTTGCCTTCAGAGCGGTTTATAGCGTAGATTTGACCTGCAGCAGCAGAACGAGTCTTATGGCAGCCCATAACCTCTCCTGTGTCCTTTAGAGCAGGGTATCCTGAACAACCGTATGAACCTTTTGAACCTACATGATATGGCATATAAGTATTATATCAGAAATTATTTAAGGAGAATGCGCTTTAACTCTTTTATAGAATACTGGTCTTCCTCAGAAAGACTTGATATTTCTTCATTATTAAAGGCTTTTTCAGTTAATGTTACTATTGGATTTTCATCAAAAAGGTTCATGCTTATAAAGCCTTTTTCCCATAATGCCATTAGCTCAGAATTAACATAATTTATATGCTCGTCATACAGGGCTGGCATAACACTTTTTAGCTTTGGAGTAAATTGATATAAAGCTTCTCCAGTATCTTCATTGATGCCTGCAACCTCTAGCGCCCCTGTCAAAATTAAGTGTTCTATTAAGATCTTCTCTTCATCATCCATTGATGAATTTCTCCAATTGCTCTCTAGTTTGACTTCCAATAATTCTATTTACTTCTACTTCATTTTCAAACAAAACAAAAGTTGGAACAGACTGAATTTTAAAAATATTTACTAATTCTGGAACATCGTCAACATCAATTATTTGAAAACCAGCCACAGATTGTTCACGATTTAACTCTTCAACAATAGGGCGAGTTTTTTTACATGGCTGACACCAATCAGCGGTAAAATAATATACGGTTTTCATTGGTTGTGTCCGCCAGACGATCTGTTTTCAATTAGCCTATCTCTTTCGTCAAGAATTTCATATGCAAACTTCATCATTGCATCATAGCCAACGGCATTATCCATAATTTTATTATAGTGATGGGCACAAAAAAGAAGATCTCCAGTTACTCCAACTACCCTAACAAAAGCTTGTGCAGAACACCTATCACACCTATCTGATAAGGTTAACTGCCATTCTACTTCAACTGGATTACTTTCTATTGCATAGCTCATAGACATATTATATAGCTACTTTCTATTATCTGTTGAATAAAAACCATTACCATTAAATTGAACACCAAAATTAGAGTATACCCTAACTAATGGCTTATTGCAATCATCACACATATACCCTGGATCTTTATCTGTAATAGATCTTTGTTTAGTATATCTCTTGGCACATGACATACAGTCATACTCGTATGCTGGCACTACTTAATCCTTTGGCCAAACTTTGCCCATAATCTTTCGTGAAGGAAAAAGAATGTCATCTCTAAAGTAAGATACATAAGTCCATATAGACCAACATACTCCCACTCTGCTTCACCAGTAAAATATTTTAGAACAAAGTGTATAATGCCAGCGACAAATGTAAAATGTACAAATGGCCAGCTTATTGTTTTTAGTAAGCTTTTCTTTTTTGATTCCATGTATTAATTATATCCTATGCTGTTTTAGATGTCAACCTATAATAGGTTCTAATTCTGTGGCAGTTAGCGCACACTACTTCACATTTTTCAATTTCTTTTTTTATTGCTGCCCATGAAAATCCATCATGAATCATTCTTGATACATTATATTTTTTATCTCTCAAATGATCAAAATCAAGAACTATATGATTATTTTCTCCGCAGTCAACACACCCACTCGCTTCCTTTATTTCAGCGAGTCTTTTTTTATACTGCTGCTTATTATAATATGCTAGTTCTTTTTCAGTCATAGCATTTATGATTATACCGAATATTTATTGAAGCCCCGCATAGGAATTCAGGCACGATGGCCAGGTATAAAATGGGTAACTAATCCATCCCAAGGCCTATGCGGGGACTTCTATTATACTACTTTACTTTAATTGACTTTGGTTTCTTCTCTTCTGGAATAACTCTTTCAATGTCAATATGTAGCATACCGTCTTTCATTTCTGCGCCAACTACTTCCATATATTCGCCAAGGGCAAATGTTCTGGTGAACTTACGAGCAGCGATACCCTTATGTACGATTTCTGCATCAGTAGATTCTGCAGTATCCCCCTTGATAATCAATGTTCCATTATCTACAGAAACATCAATATCATTTTTTGAAAAACCAGCGACAGCCAAAGATAGTTTAAACGTATCTTCATCTACCTTAATCAAATCATAAGGTGGATAATTTGTTTGTCTTGATGCTAATTGAACATTGCTCAATCTTTCCATTTCACGATTGAAGCCAATAAAAAAAGGATCCTTGAATAGATCCCATGCAAATGAACTTACCATTTTCTTTTCTCCTTTTCAGCGAGTTTCATTTATGTACCCCCGATTGGCAGGTACACATCTATTATACCATAGAGCCCCCCGTCAGGATTGAACTGACGACCTTCCGCTTACAAGGCGGATGCTCTACCACTGAGCTAGGGAGGCGCCTTGGCTAGGAGTTTAGAATCTTAGCCAATGCATTAACTGTAGCAGCAATTCGTCCAATATCACGTAATTGTTCTACAGATAAGCCTTCTTGTTTTAATGTGTCATAATGTGCCTTAACACAAAAATGACACTTACCAATAATTGAAGATGCTAATGAGTATGCTTCAAAATTAGCTTTTGTAGTTCCACCATGAGATGTAATAGCATTCATTCTTAATTGTGCAGGTAGACCTTTTAAATTTGGATCTTCTGCCATCTCAACATATGGATACCAGACATTATTCTGCGCCATAATTGCACCCGCAGTCATAGCAGCATTCTTCTCAACATCATTTGTTGAGCTTGCAGCAATGAATGCAATAAGCTTTCCATTACCAGTAGCAAACGATGCTGCAAGAGCTATATGTGTTGCAAATTCTGGTTCAACGCTACTACGATTAATAACAGCATCAAGGTTTAGCTTAATATCTTTTGCATACTCAGGCAATGACTCTTTGAGTTGTTCAACCCACATTATAGAGTTTCTCCACCCAACTGTCTATTACATGCACACAGTTCACCTGTTTGTAATGCATCAAGAATACGAAGAGTTTCCTCTGGACTTCTTCCTACATTAAGGTTGTTTACAGTTACATGCTGAATAACATTTTCTGGATCAACAATAAATGTTGCACGAAGAGCAACACCATCTTGAGTTAGAATTCCAAGCTGTTCGGCCAAACCAGTTGCACCAATTTCCCAAGCATCTTCGGAGTCTGTTGGAATCCATCCACGTAGTTGATCAGCAAAAGACCATGAGTTAGTCTTCTTCAAATCTTCATGTGCATTTCTCCAAGCCAACTTACAAAATTCATTATCTGTTGATCCTGTTAGCAATACTGCATCACGATCATTAAAATCATTTACTAATTTATCATATGCAACAATTTCTGTTGGACAAACAAATGTAAAATCTTTTGGATAGTAAACAATTACCTTCCACTTACCTGGAAAAGACTTTTCAGATAATGTTTCAAATACATCGTCTCCTGAGTCAAGTCGCCCTGGCTTAACTCCAACGATTCTAAATGGACTTAGCTTATCCCCCACTGTTTTCATATTTACTCACTTCCATGGATCTGGTTGACTTGCAACCAAGTCTTTTGATAAAGACTTTGTAGTAATAGCAATTGAATCAGCAACAACTTCATAAGATACTCTCTTATTTCCATCTTTATCTGTCCAATTTTCTTCACGCATATTTCCAATTACAATAACTTCTTGACCCTTACGCAAAACATCTCTTGAAGTTTCTGCAAGGTTCTTCCAAGCTTTAATTGTCCACCAAGAAGTGTCTCTATCTTCCCACTCTCCAGTAGACTCATTCTTTACTCTATCATTTGTTGCTAGACGCATTCTGATACCTGAACCAATTGGCTCTGGGCTTTGTCCAATGCGACCTACAAGTGTTACTTTAGGATTCATAATCCCTCCTAGACTATGTTGTTGTTCACCATTTGGTGAGCGATCCATATCAGACTTGAACTGACGACCTCTTCCGTGACAGGGAAGCGCTCTAACCAACTGAGCTAATGGACCAAATACTAGCCACGAAGTCCGTTTTTACGGAAGAATCAACTGCTAGCTCTATTCCCTAGACATTCAACTAAGTGGACATTTTCTACAAATGTTAACCCACCGCCAACGCCAGCGTAGTTTCGGGACAGTTGTACTTATCCTAAGTAGAATCTGGATAAGCCTTGCTGGTCTGGCAGGGCACGATCCTGCGACATCCGAATTAACAGTTCGGCGCTCTACCAACTGAGCTACAGACCAAAACCTTTTAACCTAAAATATTAACAAAATCTTTTAGGCTTGTACTTGTAATTGATTTCAAATACTCATATGTTGCTGAGTATGAACCCTTGTAGTTCTTTGCCCAGTACGCAGACAAAGCAGCAGTTGCTGGAGATGTTTGACCAAATGCTCCAGTTGTTCCAATTGATGTATTAAAAGAACCTAAAGCATAAAAGTCTGTTTCTGGGCCAGTATTTGCTAGCGGAGAAACCTTCCATCCATCATCTGCAGAAAACTTATTTACAGCACTTACTGCAATAGCTTGTGGAATACATGCAGGGAAATTAACTCGTAACTTATCACGATGATTTCCAGTTGCAAACATTGTTGCAACACCTAGTGAAGTAAGTTTATCAATATTGTTAATTAGCTGATTATGAATTGCTTTAATGGGGCAATAATTTGCACCCTTATTATATGCAGTATTGCCTACAGATGCAGATACAGAAACAATATTATACTTAGTTTTGTTTGCTATTGTCCAATCAAGTGCTCGTGTAATAGATACATCAGAGAATGTTGCCATTTTACCATTTTTCAATGTACCAGCAATTCTAATAAAAATAATATTTACATTAGGATTTACCTGTGTAGCAACTAAAGCCATCATTGTTCCATGTTCAAAACCATTTGAATATGATTGTGTTGGCAAAAGATTAGCAGATCCTAAACCTTCATTGTTCATTGATCCATTAGAGCAGGTTCCAGATTGAACCATGCATACTTCATAGACAACCTTGCTCTTGAGTTCTGGCAAGGTAGAGTTAATAGCGGTATCAATTATAACAATTGATGGACTTGATGCTTGTGCACTTACTGGTTGCAATAATGTAAAGCCAAGTACTACTGCAATCCCCACTGCGATTTTTTTCATTATTCTCCTAGATCATTATTCTTACTACGTGTTGACATGGGTCGCCTCCTGCTTCCCAATCTTGGAACTCTTCCTCACTCATATACTCCATGCCACCATCATGAGTAACACAGAATGGATCTGTTACCCAGCCACGTTCAATACCGTTGCTAAGCCAAATACCAAACTCTTGCTCATCTGGAGACAGATGTTCTTCGTGTGAAAAGTCCATAAGTTAATTGTACTACTATGATGACAGAAAGTCAACTGGTCCAATACAAGATGTGCTTAATTCACAAGCAGCATCTAATGCAAGAGCTAGTCTACGCTTAGGATCTTTGTGATTGCGGGTAGAATGAAGAGACCCCATAGCAAAATCAGATCCAGAACCTATAACAATATTATCTTTATCATAAGAAATCATTGTTAGTCCTTCCGCTTCATGCTCATATATCTTTCCTTTAATACCAATAATTAAAGTTAACTCTGAATCCTTACCGCCTAAATCCCATTCTGCATAAAATGATTTAAGAGATTTAAGAAACTTAGTGTGCATAAACTTATCTAAGTTACCTTCAGGAGCTGGTGGATTAAAGTTATATTGCAATATTTGTGCATCAAAAGTTCCTGAGTACCCAAAAATATAAGGACCATTTTTCCATATCTTTGGTCTATCTATAGAAACAATATAATTTCCTTCAGATGCCCCACGGTCTGCAGCAAAATAAACTTTGCCTTCTTTAACAATTGCTGCAATACATGTCATTATTACCCCTATATCTTTCTGTATTTATAGTATACCAGGAAGATTTTAAAAGTCAAATGATATTATTTGCCACAAGTTGGGCAGGTCTTACCATCAGAAGAGGGCTGTACGAAGCCTGTAGGAGCCTTTGAGCCACTTTTGAACTTAGGACGTCCAAAACCAACTATAGATACCATTACCCCTGCTTTATTCTTCTTATAGGCACGAAGTTGCTTGCAGCATTCTCCGCCATTTCTTTGACTTCCCTTTTTATTGGAAGAGGTGTTGCCCTCAATACACCATACTGTTCCGTCCTCATTGTCTTCAATAACAATTCCTACGTGACTAATTCTATCAACACCATCTGAAGGAAAATCAAAATATGCGATGTCACCTGGTTCTGGATCAGCAATATCTACATCAATCCATGAGCCAGCCTTCTTAAATGCAGCTGCACCACCTGGAGTGTAAACAGTATTAGGAATTTTTACTCCTGCCTCATTAGCACACCAGTTTACGAAAGACCCACACCATGGCTGAAAGTTAGCTTTTGTGTAAGCTCCATATTTTGTTTCATTATCTTTAGGACCTTCAATATATCCTACTTGAGATTTTGCAATCTGAATTAATCTAGCAGCTGTTCCTTTTGGAGCTTTTGCTGTCTCTGCTGGTACTGGAAAATCGTCTGTTGTCATTAGTCTTCCTTATCCCAATCAGTATCTACTGGTTGTTCTGCTGGCATTGCGCCATCTGGCTTTGCAGCAAGACGAGCTCTAACTGAATCTGCTTCTACATCAGCCTTCAACTCGTTAATTGCTAATTCTGATTCAAGCTTTTTGTCAGCTTGAGTATTTTTAGCATCTTCTGCTTTATTGTCAAGCTGTGCCTTCATTACATCTCTAGCACCAGATTGGCCAATTAACAAGCCAGCCAGTGTTCCTGTAATAAAAGTTGCCACAGATCCAAGCACATTGAAAAACATTTTATCATTTTCTGACTGTGCCCCTACTGGTTGAGAAACAAACAAAAGGCCGTACAAAATTCCAACTGATGTTAAGAATAAAATTGAACCTAAAGTAATTCCCAAAATAAATTTTAATCTAGCATCTAGATCTTGTGGTGATAATTTTTCTTTACTCATTCTCTACCCCTTTTGTTTTTTGATATTCATCCCATGTTTCTTGTCCAACTAAATCTCTTGAGCATGTACCTGTAGGCTCACAGATTGGTGGGTTACATTCTGCATTTTCCCAATTTGCTGGATCTTGGCAAGGATAACGATATTGACCATCATAGCCACATCCAGATAGGATAATAGCAAGTAGAGCAATTCCAATTAACCTTAGCATACCCACCATTATACCAGTTATTCTTTTTCTTCTCTTAGCGGTATAGTTATCAGCCATAGCACTGTGGCAGCTAGGGTAGCCATTCCAACTATTTGTTGGGCGGTACCAGTAAGTGTAAGCCAAGCAATAAAGAAGCCTAATAGTGTCCAAACCTGGGCAATACTTTCCTTAATAGCTTTACCAAACCAAGAAATAAAAGCTTTAACTCCTTTTATAGTAAGATTTAAAGTCTTTTTTACTACTGGCAATATCTTAACTATAATTGGCTTAATCTTGTTAAGATTAATCTTAGGCAATGATATTTTTGGTAGTTTTAGGTATGGCATTTTTACCTTTGGCATTTTTAGCTTAGGCATTTTGATCTTTGATAAGATAGTTTTAACCTTATTCATAGTTGTATTATATCCTCCTTAATGACATAACAGAGCTAACTATATTTGAAACAATAATTACAGGTATAAGTACTTCTTGAGTCTTTTCTCTTTGATCATCAGTCATATCTTTACCCCACTCTGATGGACTAGACAATGCTTCAAAGTCTACATCTGAAAAAACTGCTAAAGGATCTTCTAAAAATAATTCAGCTGCAGCTTCAGTAATAGCATCTGCAATTGTATATGGCATTGGGGCTTCAGCATTTTCAGCAGCTTTTTCTTCAAAAGAAACAATAGCAGCAGCTACAGCAGGATTATCTTTGGCTGTTTCTGCAAGTATGGCTACGTCATCTACCTTAACTCCAAAGCTTGAAGCTACTTCTACTTTTGCTGCAGTAGATAAAGCTAAAAGTGTCTGTGATACAGCAGCCATTTGTTCTTGATTTAATTTAACAACTACATTATCTTTGCTTGTTAAATTAGCTATTACTCTAGAAAGATCTTCAGATGTACCCTGGCCTTTTTCTGGTATTAATTCATTTATGTTACCATTGTTAGGTGATGGTTCTTCAGAAGGTTCAGTCGGAGTTGGCTCTGGTTCAGGAGTTGGGGTTGGATTTATATCCGTTGGCTGAGGTGAAGGCTCTGGTGAGGGCTCAAGAGTGGGCTCAGGATCAACAGTTGGTTCTGGCTTCGGTTCATCTGTGGTTTCAGGCGTTGGCTCAGGAGTGGGATCAACTGGTTTTGTTGGCTCAGGACTTGGCTCAGAAGATGGCTCTGGAGTAGTATTTGGCTCAGGAGATGGCTCTAGAGTAGTACTTGGCTCAGGAGATGGCTTAACTGTTGGTTCTGGATCTGGACTTGCTATAGGTGTTGGCTGATTTGCCAATGCATTTGCAATAGATGCTGCAACTCTTTGACCCTCTTCAAATTCCCATTGTTCTTCATATTCTTCTCGTGCATCTATAATTGCATTTTGTAATATAAATATTGATTCATCATACTGATTTTCTGCATTTATTTTATTATTTAATGAATATGTTAGGTTTGATTGGGAGATTGTTAGGTTTTGCTGTGCTATTGTTAGGTTTTGTGTAAGATTTGTTAGGTTTTGAGTCTGTTCATTATAATAATATAACTTATTGTTATAAATAGATAGTTTAGTATTATAATCAGATTGTGCTGCTTGTTGGTCTAATACCGCTTGATTATAAGCATTAGTTTGTTCTTGTGTTGGTCCTGTTCCAGAAGAAAATGTTCCAAGATTGCAACTAAATCCTACTCCCCATCCTCCAGTATAATCGCATCCTGCTCCAGTCCATCCTCCAGGAATAGCCCAACCAAGATGATAGTTACCTGGCCCACCACCGTTGTACCACCATATTTCAACATCAAATGTTTTATCTGTTGTAACATCATATGTTGGAGAGTATGGGCTCCAAGTGCTACCCTGCTCTCTCCAGTTACTAATAGCAAGTTGTCCATCAATATACATCTTAAATCCATCATCTGTGTACCCTGCAAAATATGTTGAAGTCCAGTGAGATGGCACGGTTATCTGTCCAGTAAACTTGACCACTATATTTTCATATCTATTACCACAAACTGGAAGTTGCATTGAATTTGAATTCCAAGTACCAGAGCAAATAACGGAATCTGGAACAGCTATGCTAGGCCAAACTCTTGCTAAGTTATATACTGTGTATTGAAGTCCTGATCCACCAGCAGACTGAATATTTGACTGTGCTATTTGCAAATTAATATTAGCTATGTCTAATTGTTCTTGTGATGTATTTTTATCTATAAGAGCATTATCTTTATCTATTAAAGCTGTAGAAACTGTTACTGTTTGACCATCAACTGCTGATTGAGCAAGAGATAATTCACTTATTGCTGTGGATTCTTCAGATATTGCATTATTATATTGAATAATAGCATTATCCTTGTTGTCTTTTGCACTAATAGCGTCAGAGTATTCTTGTTGTGCTATATTAATTAATTCTTGAGTTGTATCTTTATAGACTAAATTATTAATATCTATATTTAGCTGGCGAATATCCTCATATGCTTTAACTAATGGGTCTTCATTGGCTTGAGATGAACCATTAAACATCCATCCAAAACAAAGGATTATAGTTAAGAATATTCTGTATATCTGTTTAGTCAATTGGGGGTCACTCCTAAATGAATTATATCATTTTATTGCAAAAGAAAAGGGGGCCAGTTTCCTAGCCCCCAAATCTTTTAAGTAAAGATTACTTAATAAGTGTAACCTTTGCCTTTGGATTCTTTGCATTCCACTTCTTTGCAAGTGAATTAAATGCTGACTTGATTGAAGCAAGCGCCTTTGCATTATCTGCATTTAGCTTAGCAATCTGAGCATCCTTAGCAAGGATGGCAGCATCTGATGCAGCCTTTGCATCTGCAAGTGCCTTATCAGCAGCAGCCTTAGCAGTTACAGCTTCAGCCTTTAACTTAGCAACTTCTGCATTAGCAGTTGCCAAATCAGCAGCAGCCTTTAGTGCAGCAGCATCTGCAGCAGCCTTTGCATCAGCAGCAGCCTTATCGGTAGCAGCCTTATCAGCAGCACGTGCAGCCTTCTCAGCAGCAAGTTCTGCAGCAAGATCACGTACTGTTACTTCTGCAAAAGGAGTTAGAGACGGAGCTTCAAGACCAACTACGGTTGATGCACCATCTGCTGGTGTTGTTAGAGAAAACTCTACCAATGAACGACCAGTTGCAGGTAATGTAAGCTTAAAAGTTGCTACACCAAAATCAGATAGTGTTGCACCTGTTGTTACTGTTGCTGTATCAAGAGTTCCTTGACCACCAAATACACGAGCAGTAATTGACTTATTATGTACCTTATTTCCAAATACATCTGTTGCCAATACTGTGATTGTTTGCTGTGTGCTAGAAGGACCAGTTGTTGGAGCAGTTACTGCTAGCTTATTAATCTTTCCTACAACACCTTGTACATAATATGTAAATGTAGTTCCTTGATTGGTTACAGTAACTGTACCAATTGCTGTTGTCTTTGTGTATACATAGAATGTTGCAGTTGTTCCTGTTCCAGTTGAAACAACCAATGATGTAGATCCAGATGTAGATGTTACTGGAGCAGCAAGTGTTGAAAGATCTGTTACGATTGTTGCATTTGTTGAAGTTACAGTTACAGATGTTCCAGCATCAACTGTTGCAACAAACTTTAGTGCATCTAGAGCATCAACAGAGTTATCTGATGGTACTGGCAATGCAACTGCTGTTGCTGTTGATGTTCCCGCAGTCAAAGGGGCAGCATTATTAACAGTCAAAGCAACTGTAATAGGAGCAGCATTTGCAGGTGCTGCTACAAGTGTGCCCAGGATGGCTGCAACCATAACGAGAGCGATTTTCTTAAATGAATTCATTTTTCTCCTTGTATTATTCATTATATTTATATTAGTTTGTATTGATTAAGGTAATTCTCAACATCGTCAGGAATTTCCTCAGAATCTAATTCTACCATACCGCTTTGCTTTTCTGCAAGTCGTGAGGCAGAACTCCAAGTATGAACCTCAATTTCAAGATTAGAGTCTCTACTTGTATGTGATATTGCACCAAATACCGCCCCACAAACGGCATCTGCCAAGTCTTTAGATTTCTTTCTAGGGTGATCTACCCTCTTGCCATTGTCAGTTATTTTTAGCTCTAACATTTCTTCTAGCAATAAAGGAATCAGAGGCAGCGCAACTCTTTCTTCATATATCATCATAGCCAAATCCTCATAATGTTTCTTGGCTACTGAAACGGTATCGGTTCTCATTCCCACTGCCTTTAGTTCTTGCTGAATGTCAAAAGACTGCCAGCGGTCAAATGTTACCATACCAATATTAAAACCTTCTCTACGTAGATTTTGAATCCATCTTTTTACTTCAGATAAATCTACTGGGCCTTCTACTTTAGGTTCCCACCAAACTACTGCATCAACTACAATAATTGGTGCAACCTGCTCATAATCTTTGATAACCTGAATGTTTACCCATTTTTCAACATGTGCAATTGCCACAGCACACTTATCGTGTTTTTGTGCAAGGTCAGCATGGACATAGTATGTTTTTTCTGGATCTGGCTTAAAGGTTGGATCAAATCTTTTAGAATTATCTATAGGATTTCTAAGAGTCATACATCTTTCAAGCTTATCTCTTTGCTTAAAAAATGCGTCAGATGAGTATGTTGGTGTACATAGAAAGCGCATCATTGCGTCACCCATGTCATTTAAAAATGAAACTTTAAAATCATCAATCTTTCTAGTAGGATTTACTTCCCACGTAGGTCTTTTAAGAGCATACATTTTAGGGTATTTGTATGTTTTAATGTGGTCTTCTTCCCATACAATTTCAAACTCATTGTCTGGTCCTTCTGGTAGTTCTTCGTTAATAACAAACTTGTGTCTACGTTCTACTACATCTTTTTCCATAATAACTTCTTCATACCGTTTTGAAATAAAGTCACCAGTATATCTTGGAAATGATAGTAATACCACCTTACCAAGATCTGGAAAACGAGAATCTACAGTACCACGAAATGCTTTATAAATATTATCTGCAGTTTTACCCTGATCATTTCCTGTTCCAACTTCTGTAGCAAATCCAGAAATTTCGTCAAGTACCGCCATAAAAAGGTTAAGTCCCTCATGTGATTCACGCTCAGAGTGTCCAGAATATACTGTAATTGATTTATCAAATCCTATTGAGTTTACTTTAGGGTCATTCCTTCCTGCAAACCATGGTGATCTTTCAATCTTACTCTTAAAACCTTTAAAGAAAACATTTTTTGCCTGTTCAGCATTTATAGCTACGTTAATAATATCTATAGCGTCTCCGCTTGGTTTTCCATAATATCTGGCAGGGTCTTTAAGACAAAGTAGTTTGTAAACAACGTAAGCACAAGCCACAGTAGAAACAAAGTCTTTGCCACTGCCTTTACCAAGTTGTAGTATGATTTCGTTTTTAGTGTATTTAGCATAATGCCTACTTCCTTCTTCTGTTCCCATTAATATTTGTAAATCTTCTTTACGATAAATTTGGCTCATTGCCTCAACAACGTCGTACTGAATTATAGATAATGGTGGTTGCCCAAGATAGTCTGGAGATTCCACAAATGTTTTTACATCTACTGGACTTTCTTCAAAAGGACTATCTTGTAATGCTTCAATAAAATCATTGAACATCGTGGACAACTGTAATTACCTCTCCTTCTTTTGCAATAACTGAAAGTCTTTGCATAATAAGGTCACGAATTTCTGGATGTGTTGATGCAATGTCACGTAGAATACCAACAAGAACTTCTTGCCTACGCTCAATCTCAACCATTTCTTCTGCAAGCTCTTTGTTTTCTAGCAAGCCTGCTTTTTGTAGCATATCAATACGACGTGACTCAATGTCCATAACAAGCTTAATTGCTGCAGTTTTTGCACCTAGATTTGCAGTAGTTGTTGCATCATCTATAACTTCGTATGCTTGATTAATTAGTTTTGTGTAGTGTGCATCTGCACTTACAAGAGCATCTTTTGCACGAGCACGGATAGCATCATTGGCAGAAGCCATTGCTTTCCACTCATTTAAATGTGCAACTACACGTGTTCGTGGAAGCGCTAGGGTTTTAGAAATCTTTGTTGCGTCGCTACCTTTTAGGTATTCTTCAACAACACGATTTACTTCATCAAGATGCTTAACTAATTCAATTTCAGTATCTGACATCTTTGCCCTCTAATCTATTAATCTCATCCTGAATATAAAATATTGCTTTCTTTAAATCTTCAATTTGAGTGTCTTGATTTTTTAGTCCTGCTCTCCACAAATATTTGAAAGCATTGCCAACATTAAAATTACGATGACGAGTAATCTGAATACACTCAACGCCAGAAGGATCTGAAGTATAATGGACAGGATGATTTACCTGATCTACTGTAATATTAAACTTATCTGTCATCTTTTGCTCTTTCTTAATCCAAATTTTGCAAGGTAGACGTATATAGTTTCTACACTTGCTCCACATTCTTTAGCAATTTCTTCAGGACTTTTTTTATCCATGTGATACCGCTTTTTTAGCCATACTTCATTTGTATATAGTTTACCACCCATGGCTACTCCTTGTCAATTTTTATTGCTGGTTTTAGTTTATCCCAATGACCTTTAGGGCTACCCTGATAGACTTGGCCAGTCTCTCTATCTATCAATAGCCACTTAGTAGGGGAAAGAGTTCTCACAGTTAAAATAACATCTTCATTTTCTTCTGGAAACTCAAAAGATTCACGCATTATCCAATAGCCTTTTCCCAATTATTAATAGACCAATGTCCAATACCGCAAGCGTCGGCTACGTCATTATCTACAATATTCTTGTCATAGTTAATATTAATAAACTTGATAGTTCTTTCTTTTCTTAGGTTTCGTTCATAGGACTTATACCAAGAAACTGATTTACCTGGATTTTTAGATCTAATCAAGAGCTGTTCTTCTTTTGAGATTCTTTTATTGCCAATATAGTTTTGCCATGTTATTGGAGAGACCTTGCCAATCATTTTGGTTCCAGCTTGACCAGCAGCACCTAGTATGGCTCCTTGCACTAAAGCAAGATCTGCAGCAGTTTTTGGACTATTCATAAACACTGTATGCTCTATGACTATTGCTTCAAATCCATTGTACATATCAAAAAAAGCCTTTGTCTTTTTACCAGCATCCATAACCTTTTCATATATATCATTACCCTCAAAGGTAATTTTACCAATACTTCCAAGAGTGCTAGGAAATTTAATATTTTTATCAGTACTAAATATAGCAAAAGCAAGGCTAGTAGTGCTAGCATCAATAGCACAAATTATAGATGGCTTACTATTCTTTGCCATAATCAAAATATTCCTTTACCTCTTTTAGCATTTTGTCTACTATCTTTTTATTAATATTGCAGTTTGCACAAAATCCATCGTCATTGTAAATAGAGATTTGTACTCCACAGCCACCTATACAAAAACGTTTTTTACCAATTCGTCTTTGTCTTTTGATGCGTAAGTAACGTTCTGCAATTTTATCTTTTGTTGCTTCATCTCTGCAAGCGTCTCCACAGTAAATCTGATAGCTTACTTTTGGTGTGAACTTATTGTCACACCTTTCACAAGACTTCACTTAGTTTCTCCATCGGTTTGATTTTTATAGTTCCAACATCAGCTAAATCGCAAGCTGCCTTTAATGGACATGCTTTGCATATTTTTGAGTTAGATCTATAAGTCTTTTGAGGAATGGTTTTATTTTTCCACGCCTGTCTGGTTTCTTTCAGCCATTCAAAAGTATTATCAATCCATTGCTTATAAGATTCTGTTACCTCTATAGGAAATGCAGCTAGGTCATGTGTATTTTTATTTTCATATATTAATACACCCTTAGCTTTCTTTAGAATCTTCATATAAATCAAAAGCTGCATTACGTGACTTGCTCTTGGTTTACCAGCTATTTTTGCATATTCAAATGCTTCTGCATTCATTGTCTTAATTTCTAAGACAATCTCTTCATCCTCCCAGTTAAGCATTCCATCACCGTAACCAAAAATTGGAGGATTATCATTGAACACTTTAAACTCTGTTGTATATACAGTTTCTCCACCATTTTTCTTCGTTGCTTCCTCATCAATAAAAGGAATTGCAACACCAGAATCAAGCATGGCCTGCTGTATTCTTCCATGTGAAAGAGTACCTGATGTCATATTAGCAACACCATATGGAGTATCATTGCTTTCAAATACATTTCCCTCAAAAGCTAAATACCAATATCTTGCACACTCTCCATGGTTCCATACAATAGTTGATGGAGCAAATGTTTTCTTAACCTGGTGCTTAGGCTCACGCTTTACAATATACCCAGAGTTAATCTTTTCTATAAGAGCCTTAGTGTTAATTATCTCTGGTTTATCAGCAGGCTTTGCCATAATTTCTTTTAGTAAATTTTTAGTCATAATTATCCTTTAATCTATTATACCAGTTAGCGAATTATGTACTTGAGTGCTGAAACTAGATCATTAATAGCCTCTGCTGCTGTATAGTAAATATTCTTCTTGCTTCTATCTGACTTGTCCACATTAGTCAGCCATGTTGCCTTAAAAGCCATTTTTGCTGCAATTGCTTGCAGTCTTACTATTTCTAAGGTAGCCACGTTTAGAGGAATATCAGGCTTAATAATAATTTTTGCAATAAATGTTAGAGCAGCCGTAAGCTCTTCATCTTGCATATAATCAGCTATTTCAGACAGTCCATTGACCATCTCAATAGTTGTTTTATTTTGTTCCTTCTGTTCCATTTTGTGCCTCCCAAGTTAGTTGATCTAATAAATCAAATTCTATGATTGCAAGACGAGTTTTCTTATTGCCCTCGCCCAGTATTACGACAATGGCTGGTGACTTATCTGTACCAGCTTTAATAGAGTCTGTGACTGCTTTAGCCCAAACATCTTGATTAAGCGTAAAAGACTTAGAGGACTCTTTAAAATCAACAACAAAGTCTCTCCATGTGGCATCACCCTTTTGTGTGTTTCTGCCAGAATTCTTATGCTGCTTAGCACCTATTCTTTTACTCTCGTTCTTTTCGCTCATATTCCTTTATTTTCTTATAACCTACTTTAAATACCTGAGCTTCACTTATATGCTTATTAGAGCAAAACCAGGTGCCTGTACCAGTATCTTTATATATTCTTATTGTTTTTACTTCTTCTTTACATGTTTTACAAGTAAACTTTCCAGAGTAAGTAGTAAAGTTAGACATTAGATAGTTTAGTCCTAATCTGTTCCTGTAAGTCTAAATCTTCTTTTACTCTATTAATAAGACCATCTCTGCCTTGTACCTTTGTGCCATCGTCTAATTGATACCATGCACCAGTTCTATTTATATGCCCAGCCAATTCAGCAGTGTCAACAAGATCGCCGATAGTGTCAATCCCAACGCTGTCGCCTCTAAAATAAAAATCATATTCGCCATTCTGGAAGGCAGGCGAAGTTTTAGAGAATTGTACTTCCCAACGAACTTTACGACCAATTTTTTCTTCAATAAGTTTGTCACCAACATGAATTTTTCCTTTAATTGCTTGATTGTCTGATTCAGAAGAAAATAACTTAATAACTGTTGAAGAGTAAAACTTTGTAGCCTGACCACCTGTTGGCTGTTGACTAGTGTACATTGCACTAATATTATTTCTTGATTGAGAAATTAATACAAACAATGTTGGTTTTACTTTGTTATTAGCATAGTTAATCATCTTCCATGCGTTACTAAAATCACGAGACTCTGCACCGATTTGTTTTGTATTTTCTAACTGCTTTAGCTCTTCAGAGTCTTTCTCAAAATAGATTGCAGGGAGAAGAGATGTAATTGAATCTACCACAATCAGATCTACACCTGCTTCCATAAGATTAATTCCCACATCAACCATCTCATTGATGGTTCTTGCTTGAGAAACAATAAGCTTAGATGTGTCTACCCCAAGCTTTTCTGCCCAATCCTTATCGTATGACATTTCAGCATCAATCCATGCACATACTTTTCCTTCTTTCTGTGCCAGACCAATCATTTGAAGGCATAAAGATGATTTAGCACTTGATTTACTGCCCCAGATTAAAACCTGTCTTCCATATGGAAGTCCACCATTTAATGCACGGTTAAGTCCAAAGCTTGGAGTTGCTGCATACTCTGTCTTTGGAACAGCATCTCCAACCAAAATACTTTTTCTTAATTTTGGGTTTAGCTGTGCAAGAACTTCTTCAACGCTTATTGTCATTAAAATCTTACCCCATGCTTCTTTGGTCTATGACTATTCTTTTCCATCTTTTCTTTAATGGCATAGTCAAGAGACTTTGTTACATAACCTGCTTCTGCAATACCCGCATATAGGTCAAGAGTACGAATAATAATATCCGCAAACTCATCCGCAATATGATCTGGATCCATATCTTTACGAAGTGCTTCCATTGCTTCTGACACCTCAGAAACAATCATCATCATCTGCTTAGCAATAAAAATAGGATCTACTGTTCTATCCCAAAACCCTTTATCTATTGCATTCTTGTGAATTTCTTCTGCTAAATCATCAAACATTTACTACATCCTCCATTATCACTGTTCCATCTTTTGTTTTTCCAAACGTAAACTTATAAACATTTCCAGACTCAATACTCATATATGCTTTTGGAAAAGCTGTTGGGAATACTGTAACTGCATGCAGTCCTCTACCAGCATCTGCTAAAGTAAGAGAAGCCATCTTCTTTCCTGCTTTTGTAATTCTTGGTTTAAAAGATACAACGAACATTTCATCATCCTTATATGGAAGCATCTTATAGTTCAAGAATTTAACAAGAGGATCTTTTGAATCCTTTATTTCATCAGCAGGTATGGCACTGACAATACGATTATCATTAACAAGAACGATATACGTACGACCAGCTTCAATAGTTGTTTGTTCGTCATCAAATATACCTACGCTTCCTGTTTTATCTAACATCTCTACCCGTGACCAGCCTTTTGATCTCTTAATTGATTTTACCATACCCATTAATATGAATACGCCTTTTTCTTCATACTCTTCAATATCATTTATATATGCATAGTATTGTTGAGGAACTGACATATTGAATTCAGGTAGATTCAGGTACTCGTATAGATTTTCCTTTACCTTTTCTGGATTAGCTGGATTATCTGGAAATGTAAGAGCTCCAATAGAATTCATTGCCTGCAATGCACGAGAATTTACTCCATTACCTTTTGTAAATGTGAACTCTTCAATTTCTGCAAGAGACTTAAAAGGTCGTGCCGATAGATATCGTTCTGCAATCTTATCAGAGATAAACTTAATTGCGGATAATCCGAAGCGAATACCCTTGCCCTCAATTTTAAAATCAATATCCGAATCGTTAATATGAGGTAACTTAATGCTAATGCCCATTCTTTTCGCTTCAATAAGATATTCAGTTCGTGCATCTTTATCCTTTTCATTTTTTAATAGTGCAAACATAAACTCTAATGGGTAGTGATACTTTAACCACGCCGTCCAATACGAGAGCGTAGAGTAAGCAACCGCATGAGACTTGTTGAACGAGTAACCTGCATGCGCCTCAAAGTCGTGCCATAAGTCAAGAGCCAAATTGGGAGCAATATAGGCAGAAGCACCCTTGATAAACCTGTCTTTGAACTCATCAAACTCTTTAGCATCTTTTTTCTTTCCAATGATCTTTCTAACTTTATCTGCTTCCGACATGGACATACCGCCAAGCGATACGCATGCTTGCATAACTTGTTCCTGGTAAAGAATACAACCATATGTGTCCTCCGTAAACTCTTTCAATATAGTATGTACATAGTCAATATTTTGACGGCCATGTTTACGTGCAATATAATCTTTGCCAATAGTGTTCATAGCACCTGGACGAACTAGAGCATTTGATGCTGCAAGCTCTGATAGACTTTTAACACCCATCTTAATCAAAAGATTTGTATATGGTGCAGCCTCACATTGAAACACCCCTTTTGTATATCCATCTGATAGCATCTGATAAACATTTTTATCATCCATATCAATCTTGAGAAGATCTATCTTCTTATCATGTCTTTCTTGAACCATGTCAAGAGTATCTTTTAATACTCCAAGAGTCTTTAATCCAAGAGCATCAATCTTAATTAGACCGATCTTTTCTGCTTCTTCCATATCTACCGCCACAACAGGAATACGCTCATCAGATCCAGTTGCATTTCTTGTTTCTAGTGGAGCATATCTAAAGATTGGATTCTTACTAGTAACAACACCTGCAGCATGAATTCCAGTGCCACGAATACGTCCACGTAGTTGCTCGCCGTATATTTCTACTTCTGGATATTTTTCACGAAACTCACGTGTTGATGGTGAGGTGCAAAATTCATCCCAAGTGTCAACAAACTTTAATACCTTGTTAACATCTGGCAAAGGAATATTTAATGCACGAGCAACATCTCGTACAACACCTTTATCCTTAAATTGTAAAAATGTAGCAATAGATGCAACATGCTTATATTGTCTAACAAGATAATCTTTTACTTCATCACGACGAGAATCTTGAATATCAGAATCAATATCTGGAAAATCATTACGTTCTGGATTAATAAATCTGAAGAATAGAAGGCCATGCTTGATTGGATCAATATCTGTAACACCAATAGCATAACAAAGCAAAGATCCAGCAGATGATCCACGGCCTGGGCCAACCATAATGCCTTCTTTCTTTGCCCAATTAAGCATGTTTCGTACAACCAAGAAATAAGGTTCAAAATTCTTTTCTTTAATAATGCCTAGTTCTTCATCAAGGCGAGACAAATATTGCTCATTGGAATCTAAGCCTCTTTCCTTTAATCCTTCTAGTGCCAACTTTCTTAATTCTTCTCCTGGATTTTTATATTGAACTGGCAGTAGGTTTAATCCAGATTTAATATCATAGTCTTCTACCTTATCAGCAATCTCTATAGTGCTAGCAAACATTTCTTCATTATCTATACCCTGCTTTGCCATGCACTCTTTCATTTCGTCATATGACAATAAATGAATATCAAAAGAGCGGAAAGACATTTGACGATCTGCACCATACAAGTAATCAAGTCGTTCCATCATATTTTTATATTTTTTAGACTTCTCATATGTTGCATCTTTTTGTAATTTAGCATGAGTATTCAAGATCAACATAAATTCTTGAATTTCTTTTTGGCTTGTGTCTGAATGATGACAATCTGGAGTAACAACAATCTTAATGCCCATAGACTTTGCTAAATCAATTAACCCCTTATTTACATAATCTGGGTTGTGTGGCATAACTTCAATATAATAGTCATCTTTAAATGTTTCTTTAAACCATAGCATGTGCTTTTTTGCTACTGCAAGTTCGTCTAGCTCTACCGCTTTTGCAATCCAACCACTAAGACATGCAGATGTTACAATAATGCCTTCTTTATATTTTGCCAATGTTTCAAAATCAAATCTTGGCTTACTAAAAAATCCATCAGTCCAAGCAATTTCATTAATCTTATTTAAATTCTCTAAACCAAGTTGATTCTTGGCAAGAAGGACAATATGATGATAGTTCTGATCAAGTGGGTCAGTGCGTTCTGCCTTTGCCCTCTTATCAGCCATATCTGTTGTCATATAGCCTTCTATACCAAGAATTGGCTTAATGCCTGCTTCTTTCGCAAGACGATACATTTCACGGTGTCCCGAAAGAGTTCCATGATCTGTTATAGCAATTGCTGGCATGCCAAGTTCAACTGCTCTATTTACATATTCTTGCGGAGTTGCCACACCATCCATTAATGAATAATGGGTGTGGACATGAAGCCCAACGTAGTTCATATATTACCAGTCAATATTAGTAGCAGTAGCTGAAGGAGCATCAAATCCAAAGTAGAAAGCTTCTTGCTCTGGATATGGAACTTCACGAACTACCTTCTCTAAATTGAAGTATTCTTTTTCATCCCACTTAAATGGTTCTGTGTCTGGAGTGCTTGGAATAAGTGTGTAATTAGTTTCAGTTCCCTGACCATTACGCTTCAGTTTCCAAACAAGGTTTGAAATGCTACCAGTCTCTAGTGCATATTCACGAATTGTATTAAATGCTGATTGCTTACTGATACCCTGTGACCAAACAGCAATGTATGGATCTTCAGTACCGTCATCTACAAGTACGTTTGTATAAAAGCGAAGACGTGATCTCCAGCTGCTCTTTGGCTCTTTACGTGCCATTTCACAACCAAAGCAACGACCTTCAGATTCTTGAGTACATGCTGCCTTGCGCTTGTAATCTTTTGGATTAGTATGTTCTGATACCACAACAGCAAGACCACGATCTTCGCTGTAGCTTGCAGAGTCAGAATCAAGTTCGTTTACAAAACGAATCTTTGCTGCTTGTCCGTCAGCTAGCTTTACCCAACGAACTCTTGTTCCTGTGCTTTCATATTTTGGCTTGTCAACTAATGCGTTGATGTTCTTAAGCCCTTTTACTATAGTCATTTTTCTCCTTATATAAGTGTTTTTCTATTTTAGCATAGCAATGATAGAGTTGTCAAATGAGTATTCTAGTTTTCTAATAGCATCATCATTCATATCACCAATATCTTTATACTGTTTATCTAATTTAATTACAGTTATTAGCGACCCCAGCTTTTCAATCAAGCGATCAGCCATAATTGAGCCAGCCTCATCATTATCTGCTACAAGTACAATATTTGTAAAGTACTTTTCTAACAATTTCATCTGGCTTGATGAAACATTAGCCCCCAGTGTAGCAACTGCAGGGAAACCTACTTGGTCCAACCTAATTGCATCAAAAGATGATTCTACTACATATACAACATTTGATGACTTCACCCTATGTAAATTAAATAATATTTTACTCTTAGGTAATCCTGGAGTATTTTTAAACTCTTTCCCCTCTATTGTTCTTGCAACAAATCCAATACACATACCCTCTGGAGAGTGCATAGGAACAATAACTGAGTCTTGTTTTTCAGAATACCCTAGATCAAATTTTGCCATAGAATCTTTTGTTATTCTACGACCTTCAAAATAAGAAACAGGTCTTGGGCTTTCTAATGCTTGTTTATTTAGTCTTCTAATTAACAATTCATCATATTGAACAAAATCAGGTGCAGCATATAAAGCCTTATTTACTACATCTTCTAAATCAACGCTGGTTTCTTTACTTTTTATATACCTAACAGACTCAAAATATGATCTGCCAGTCATATGCATAATTAGCTCTGTTAAATTTTTAGTAGTTTGACATCCGAAACAGAAGAATAGACCAGACTCTTTTGATACTTCTCCAGCAGGAGTTCTATTGTTATTATGGTATGGGCAGAAGATAATATAATCAGTTCCGTACTCAGCCTCTATATCTATCCCTGCTCCTGTTAGTACTCTATGTATCTGCTGTGTTGTATATATATCTTTATTTTTTGTCTTCATAGTCTTTATATCTGTAATATCCTTTATCAAAATCTACCTGTATTAAAAAGTCTCCCATATATCCGTTACGATTTTTTCTAAATGCACATTCAATTATATCACTATTCGCCCCACGACCAAGTGCTAAAACCCAGTCTGCATCATAAGCAATTTGACGTGACCATGAGGTTTGTCCTAATGTTGGAACAGTGCTCATATTAGTAACATCATCTGGAGTTGCTGATGAGATTGCAATAATAGGAATTTCTTCACTAATAGACATTAGTTTAAGTTCACGAGAAAGATTTTTCATTCTCACCGTCTCATTATCTGACTTTTGGTTTGGAGCCATAAGCTGTAGATAATCTACAATAATAAAGTCTGGTTTATATTGATCAATCTTTCCACGGATAACTGATGGATTAATTTCTCCACCGCTATCATTAGATATGATATGGAATGGTGGCTTCCCTTCAATTTTATTCTCATGCCACTTCTTCAACATATCTATCTCAATATCTCCATTTGAAATCTTGCGATGTGACCAAAGACCTTCACCCATAATCGCAAATACACGATTACGAACCTCTGTCTCAGACATTTCAAGACTTATGATCATTGGAGTTTTGCCCTGTTTCCATGCTTGTACAGCAAAGTAAAGAGCAAGCCAGGATTTGCCAATACCTGGATATGCCAGAAAAATTCCTAACTGCCCTGGCATAATTCCTGAAGGGAGATAGTTGTCAAACCCTGGCAAGCCTGTTTTGATTCCAATCCTACCAAGTTCTTGTTGCTTTTTTACATTTTCAAAATATGTTATTGCAGACTGAATATCAGTTGCATCAATATCACGGATAGCAGAAGTGTTCTTTTTTAATTCTGATGTTTTTGTAATTAATGATTCTAACGCTTTAACACCTTGACCACCTTGTACATCAGTTGCAGCGTTACGAATAATATCTTTTAAACTATCATTTAGATAATCTGCCTGCAACTCTTCAAGGTGATGTTTGGTTGTACCAACACCAGCTACTGGAGTAAAGTCTCTAAACTTTTCAACAACTAATGATGATGGAGGAACAGTACCATTTGTTTCTGCATATCTCTTAATAAAGTTCCATACATCGTTATGAGTTCTTAGAAGCCCATCTATATTAGCTTGAAGTAGTACGTGTACTTGCTTATCTTCAAGTACTGCACTAATTATTTTTGCTTCTGAATTACTCACTTAACCACTTCCTAGCTAGCTCTCTTCGTTCTTGACGTTCTTTTATATCTTGTTCTGTGGCTGCTCTTGCATTTAAAATATCCTGAGCATTATATGCAAAGAAGTTCCAGCTTGGACTTTGCGCCACTTCAAAATAGTATGTTAGCAAATCATAGCAGTAGCTTAGCCCATAAGATTCCACTAAGGCATCCGCAGCCCATTGCTCAACATTTAAATTGAGATTAGACTTTTGCTCATATCTCTGCAAATGAAGTTTATTGTAGCGACTGAGCAAAGCCATTCGGTCTTTGCGTTCAGCCATATTATTCTACTTCTAAAGAAGACTTTGCTTCTTGCACCTTAGCAACAAGCTCAGATTCAATATATGCATAAACGCGATCCATTGCCTGCTTTGTTGTTTCTTCATTACGAGTATGATCAACTACTCCAAGATCAACTCTAAGAGATTGAAAATTGCCAAGATTTAATGTATATCCAAGTGTTACAGATACTTTTGTTTCGTTATTTTCCACCACTGCCCCCTTCAAGGACTATATGCTCTCTGTCCAAATTGGTATATATCTACCATCTGGAGTCTTTGTATATGTAAGTATACCATCGCCCATTCTTCGTGTCAACTCTTGCGAAGTTGGAGTTTGATTGTTTGTTATTAAATTATCTTTTCTTGGTCTACCAATATGTCTGCTTGCAAGTATATCACGAATCTCTTTTACTTGCGATTCAGAATAGTATGATCTTATTTGCCAACCACGTTCACCATTTACTTTGGCGCCAGTAGGTAGTGGTATAAAACCACTTTTAATTAATCTAGGAAAATACTTTCTATGCCTATTGACAAGTCTTGCAGTTTCTGCTACAGTATATGCTTTTTCTCTATGTTTTCTAAAGTCTGATCTTAAACATGTTTCAAGTCTATCTTTTGTTATATTATAAACTGTAACCATACCCGTTGATCTTGAACTATGGTGTAGTCTAACTAAATCACCATTTAAAAACCAAATTTTTTTATTGCCAGAAATTACAGGGTCGTTATTGTATTCTTGGCTAACAATTTTTCTTTTTCCAGTAGCCATCTTCCCTCTCCTGTTTGAGCAGGTGGATGAAAGAAAGCTCTTGACCCACAAAGTATACAAAAGATTTCTAGATGATCAACAGAGCTAAACTGACGATCAACAAACATCCTACCGTTACATCTTTTACAAATCATCATCGCCTATTTGAAATCTTGATGCTATGCTATCGGAATATTCCTGAGCAGCTGATTCCTTTTCGTTTTTTTCATTTATAATACTTGTAATTTCAGCTCTTAAAACAGCAACCTGTGTTTCGTAATTAGATACTAATTCACCAATACGCTGCTGTAGAGCAGTAATAATTAATTCTGCCTTGTCCATTTTACCCCCTAAATAATATTATGATAAAGAAGCTATTTCAGCATCTAGTGCTGAAAGCTTACTATCATGATCTGCTATCTTGTTATTTAAAGCAGTAATAGCATCTTCGTCTGGATTTGAAACAGCGTTTTCTTCAATCAGCGACACTGAAAGATTGTACTTGCTGTATTCAACAGTTCTCTTATGCTGGTTGATAATAGAGATCTTGTCTTCATTGCTTAGTGTTGTCATTTTTCCTCCTAGTATATTATATCACTATCCTGGATACCCTGAAGCTCTTTTAAAATAGCATTCTTTTTTAAGGTATATTGGATAATATTGTCTTGTCTTGAATCTGTTCCCTTGGACTCATCCCAAGGGAGATTTTCTATTCCATACTGCAAATTATCAATAATATTTGATAAAATAACAATTTTTTCATTTAATATGTTTATTTTTTCTAAATTATTCATGTTTACCTATATGGCGTATAAATTGCTGAATACGCACTACTTCCGTTTGCATTTGTTGCTCTTACTGAAAATGACACATATGTTGAACTAGTACCGCCATCTACCGAACTATCATACGTAGAGCCACTTGTAAAATTTCTAGAAGATTTTGCTGTAGATCCTGTACCAGTGGAACTAGTGGCATGGTATGGAATAATCTGATAACTTGTAGCACCAGAAACTGCTGTCCAACTAAAAGTGTAACTTGTTCCACCATTATAAACGCTATTTAGTCCAGTTGGTGTGCTTGGTGCAGTACCTGCAGAAGTTACTGTTACTGAGTTAGAAAATGCTTGTGTTGAGCCACCAGAGTTGGTTGCTGTTACTCTACACCTAATTGTAAATCCAGCCCATGAAGTAGAGCTAAATGTAGATGTTGTTTGTCCTGTAGTAATCCAGTTAGCTCCTTCACTATATTGCCAAAGATAAGCATAGCTTGTTGGAGAATTATTCCATGTTCCATTTGTAGTGCTAAAAGTGGTTCCAGCAGCTCCTGTACTAGGTGTAGCAGATGGGGCGACAGTATTAACTGGTGGTGATACCGCTGCAAGTCTTGTTCCAGTTGCTACTGAGCTCCACTCAGATTTTGTATCTGTTGGATTACTTGTTCTAAATGCTTGAACATAATAATCTCTAGTTACACCACTACCAACACTTGTATCTAAATAAGATGTTCCAGTAATTGCAGTTGGATTATTTGGTCCTCCAAAATCTGGAACATTGTTATATGATGGTTGTCCACCATACCAAACACCATAATAAGCAGCATTTGCAACTGCACTCCATGTAATATTAATACCATCTGTTCTATTAGTAGATGCAGCAACATTTGTTGGTGTTGCAAGCTTACTTAAAGCAACTGCAGCAGAGCCAGTTGTAGTTCCTGATCCATCATCATATCCAGGTCTTGAAGTTAACATAGTTACAGTTGATGATTGCCCTGAAGTTAAACCTGTAACAGTAAATGGTCTTGTTGATCCTGACTGAGTGCCCCAATTAAATGTTCCAGCACTTACAAATGGGGTCCACGTATAGTTTGTGCTATAGTTTGTAACAGAACCAGTAAATTGTCCAGTTCCAGAGGTATTTGTTCCAAATGTTGGGGTAAGGCCAGAAAATAAAGTTGTTTGTGATACAGTCCTAGCAGTACTTAAAAATCCACTTGCACTGTTTCTAGCATATACTGTTGCAGTATAACTAGTATTTTGAGATAATCCAAATAGTGATGCTGATGTATTTGTTGTGGCAGACACTGGATATCCAGATAATGGTACTCCAGTAATACTATTAAATATATCAACATAATAATGTGTTGCTCCAGTTGCACTCCAGCTTACAGTAAACGAGCTTGATGTAACAGAACTAAATGTAACTGTTGGTTGTGGAGGGGCAGTTAATGCAGTAGTTTGTACTGCCGTTCCACTTTGATTTTTGTAGTTATATGGGGTTAGTGTAATATAATATGTAGTGTTTGCTGATAAAGAACTTAGATTAACTGGACTTGTTAATGCACTACTTGATTGAACTAAAGTTCCTGAATAGCTTCCTGTTCTAACTGTATATTGAACATAGTCGCATCCATTTGATTCAGTAAATGGTATTGATAATGTTGAAGTACTACCAGTTATTGTTCCAATAGTTGTTACTGGAGATCTATAAACATTAGCTGCAGTTGTTATACTATAATATACGTCATCATCTCCACTGCCTACTTTTGTACCCGCAGTTGTCATAATATCATTTGGAGAAGTAACAGATATTTCATCATATGAAATTCCAGATGAGCCTGTTGAGCCATCATAGTTAATTCTAAATGTACTGCCAGTTGCTATTGAATATGGGCCAGGTACTCCTGCAACTAAAACACCATCTTTATATAATCCAACAGTTCCTGTGCCAGGAATGCTTGAACCTTTTTCTATAATTTTAATATCTACATAACTAGCTCCAGTATAGAATGTTGCCATCCATTGAATTCTATGAGATGCTACTCCTAACTGTCCGTAAGAGTATCCGTCAAACCTTATTACATATTTAGAAGAATCTGACCAAACTAACATATACCCTATGGGAGCTGAAGTATTTCCAACATAGTCTCTAGGAAATATAGATAAATATTTTCCAGTTGATGGAATAGTTGTGCCTGATCCACCAGTCAAACCTATATGTCCATTATTTGATGGATATAAAACATTGCCAAAAGAAAAACTATATAAATTAGATATTACAACAGAGCTAACTGTTGCAAGTGCTGATCTAAAAGCTCCAGCATCTGAGTTATTAACAAAAAGTCTAAAATCGTATGTTCCTGATGAAAGAGATATAGTTCCTGGTGATGATGGAAATGTTACAGTTGTCCAAGTTGAAGCAGCTGATAATTTATATTGTAATTCAACAGAAACACTTGGATCATCTGATGAGTATGAGTATGAATATGACGCAGTTAATTCTCCACCAGTAACAGAAAACGAACTAATTGTTGGAGTAGTATAAAATATTGTTGTAGTAGCACTAACAAGTGGTGTTAAAGCTGGTCCAGTTTGATTTCTACCATATACTCTTAATCTAATAAAATGACCTTTATATGTTGCAGCATTATAATTAGGAATAGTGGAAACATCTGTTCCAGAAAATCTTGTTGTCCATGTACTATTGTCTGTACTAGTTTGCCACTCATAGTCATAAGTAGTTGCGCTATTTGACCATGTTCCATATGATGTTATTTTATACACATAGCTAGATGTTGAATCATAAGTTATAGTTACTGTACCGCTTCCAACAGGAGCAGGTAATTTTGGAGTAACTGGTCCTGATGAAGCAGATTCTGCAGAATAGCCATTAGCATTTTTTGCTGCAACAGTAAAGCTATATACAGTATAATTTGTTAATCCTGTAACTGATATTGGAGATACAGTGTCTGTTGCAGTTATACTACCTGGTGTTGAAGTAGCACGATATTCACTAATAGCTTTACCGCCAGTATTTGCAGAAGCTGTATATGTAACATCGGCATATGCATTATATGCTACCGCAGAAACACCCGTTGGTGCTTGTGGAACTGTTGTAATTAATACTGAAGAACTAGCAGAAGACCTATCTGAATTTTGTCCAGCACTCAATGCAGTTACATAAAACTTATAATTTTTATTTGCATCTAATCCAGTGAATGTTCCTGAAGTACTTGTACTTCCAGTATTGCTTACAAAATTAACATATGCTATGTGGTCTGGACCAATTGAATACTCTATCTTATATCCAGTTGCTGTAGCGCCACCACTTGGTTGAGTCCAAACTAAAGAAACAGCTCCATTATTATATGGTCGGTTAGTTCCAACATCGGTAGCAGATGTTATTACTGGAGTTGCTGGCTTATCTGCTGCTGTTGTAAAATCTCCAGAATCTGATGCTATGGTTTGTAATGCTGAGCTTTCAGTTTTCCATAAATCATTCATTACGGCTTCTACTACAACTGTATATGTGGTATTTTGTTGCAAAGCAACATTAGATATAATTACCGTACTAGTTGGAGCAGCAGTTGTTGAAGTTCCTGGTGAAACAGATTGAGAATAAATTGGCGCTACAGCAGTATTTCCTTCAGGATAAAAACTAATTGTTTGAGAATAAACATCAGCAGCTACAATAGACTCATATCCCGCATATGTCCAAGAAAATGTTCCACCGTTGGCAGTTGGATTAGATCCAATATTTAAATTTAAATCTGTTGTTATAGATAGCTGTGCATCAATTCTTGGTTTAACTATAGGAGTAGTATATTGATCAAACAAATTATCGGAGTTAGTTGCTTTTACTAATCCCCTATAACGATTACCATCTCTAATTAATGCGTTTGTAATTACTGGTCTAGTTGCAGTATTAACTGGAACTTCATACTCAAAATCAGAATCAAGATAGCTTGTATATGTCTTAGTTACACTTATAAGGTCTACAGGAGATGAAAATGTTGAGGATGTAGATCTTTGAATTTTCATTAAAAATTCTAATGGATCTTCAGTCCATTTACCCCTTGTTAAATACATCTTATATGAAGTATAAGCAGTAAGATTGGGATCTGCAAAACTGCTTGGATCAACCAAATATAATAATGGAGGATTTTCTGTTTTTACAGAAGGAGTTGCTAAGCCAGCAAATACTTTTACTAAAGTTCCGTTACTATTTAGTCTGTATACTGCTTTAAGCTTTGCTAAGGTTCCATTAGAGTTTAATCTATAAAGACCTTTTAGCCTAACTAAGGTTCCGTTAGAATTTAATCTATACCAATTTGCTGCCATATCATTCTCTCACCATAATAACATCGCCAGCTCTTATTGCTACTGTACCTGGTCCACCCTGATAAACTAATTCACCTTTTCTAGTTGTTGCATTATAATTTAATATGCTTGCATTTGTAGGAGTTGAGCCTGCATTATAAATAAAAGCTCTTCCCAAAGTCATATTGCCAGATGTATTAACAGTAATTGTTGGATCTCCAGCGAAGTTATTGTTGTCACTATCTAGTGTTGAACCAGCAAAATTAGTAAACTGAACTTGTCCACCGTTGATTGTTAATGAACTTGATGTTCCATATAGGTACCCGTTTGCAAAGCTAAAACTACCATTTGAATACCAATAATCATTTGAATCTATAAATATACCGTGGTTGCTTGTGCCATTTACATTATCTCCAAACTTCATTTGACCATTAGAAGTTGTAAGAGTTCCTGTTAGGTTAGCACCGTTTGCATTTAATATGCCAGCCTTTGTTACGTAAAATGATGGTGTAGGTATATTATTACTAGAGTCTCTAGTTCCTGCTTCAATTACATTTGCGCCAGTACTTAATTTTAATCCATAGTTAGTATTATTGATGCTTCCAAATATTGATAGGCTGTTATTAGAAGAATCTAAAATAAATTGCGATGACCTGTCTTGAATTTTTGTAGAATTAACATACCATCCACCAATTAATGCTGCCTGAGTAAAGAATGAAATTGCATCTGGAAGTGTGCCAATATTTGTTTGTCCATTTCCAAGAGGTATATTTCCTGATGATATTGGAGTATTAAGCATAGCAGTAAGGGTCACATTATTTGCATTGATAGATGCTAGACCTTTATCATTAATAAGAACACTTGTGCTTGTTGGGCTTGTTCCAGTATAGAATGTTCCAGAGACTACTTGAAAATTACCTTGTATTTGTCCAGATGTAGCTACGACATTACCGTTGATTTGTGCGCCTGTTGCATACATTTGTCCAGCTGATGTTACGTGGAATCCACTATTTAAATTTGTTGGAGATGCACCAATATCAATGCCACCACCAGAAATTTGAACATTACTTGCAAAAAGTCTTCCAGTTCTATCAACAGCAAACTGTGTTGTATCTCCACCAGCACTTGCGCTGCCAGACCAAAACTTATATAATCCAGTTGCAGACAGACCTGCATGTTTTTGATTAGATGGATCTTGTTTTTCTATTTTGTCTGTATGGATAACCCATTCTGCAATATTTCCAGCATTTGCAGTAATAGCTCCATTAGTAGTGTCAAGAGATACTTGGTTATTGCTTTTTCTAACTAATAGACCATCCTTATTAAGAATAAATCCATCTCCAACTAAATTATCTGAAACAACATTTCCACTATATATTGATGCTCCAGATGTGCTAAGTTCTATGTTTCCAGCAAATGATCCGCCTCTAGCGGTTATGTCTCCATCAACTGCAAATTCTGCACCATCCCACTTTATATAGTTATTAGATGCTCCACCAACCTTAAACTGTGATGAATCTGCAGAAGTTAAATACCAATAATTACTATTACTTAAATATAAGCCTTGTGCAGCTGGATTGGTATTTCCAGTTTTATCTTTAATTCCAGATCCAAGTTGAAATCCAGCATTTCCAGCTGTTATAACATTTGAGATTGATGGCGTTCCTGCTATTGTTACATCTGTAAAAGAAGTATAGGCAGAGGATGTATTGTTGTATTCATCATATGTAGCTACTCCTATATCGTATGTTGCTCCTATAGCTAATCCTGTTAATTTATATGATACCGTTCCAGTTGGAGGGTTCTCTTGATCAATAGGATAGTCAACATAAGAATATACTGGATCAACAGTATCTGTTGTAAATCTAATTCTGTAGCCACGAAGTGTAGTATCTGAAACTGCCGTCCAATTTAAAGTAATATAGCCATTAAATCCAAGGAATCCTGACTCATCTATACCGCTTACAGATGCTGCAACATTAGCAACATTTGCAGGTCCAGTTAGGTCTACAGTTACTGGTTGAAGTGGCTTAACGATTTGCTCTGAAGAATAATTAGATGAGCAATCAAAATCATCGTAATATCTAATAAGTAAGTAAGTATTTTGATAAATAGTTGATGATATATTTGCGGGGCTTTTACCAGAATATACAACAGCATATCCTGTTACGGATCCTGATACCTGACTTGTAAAATTATTACTTACAGTTATTTGACTTCCTGATACTGCTGTGATGTATGTATTATTTGGTATGCCCGTTCCAATTACACGATACCCAACAAGTGGGGCAACCGTAACTCCTTTATTTGAAACAATACTTGAAAGAGTTACAGTGTTTGATCCAGAAGCACCACCTGAAGAATATGAACCAGTAAATGAATCAATTGGAGTAACTCCAGACCATGAAGTATATTTTTGGTAAACTTCTGCATAAACAGCACTTGCTGGTAAATCATATGAAACGCTGTACCCGTTAACAAGAGCGGTTGTAGTAAATGTTGGAGTAGTTCCAGTTAGGGTGCAAGATCTAACTGGTACTGTAAATCCAACACCAGCAGAGTGATTGTCTGCTGCATCAATACTCTTAAATAATCCAGAATAAGAAGAATAATGCGACCCAAACTGGAAGAATAGATCATCTTTTGATATAGTTGCTGTTTGATTTAATGTTCCAACAACTGGGAAAAAGTAAAAGTATCCAACCAGTGAATTTGGTGCAGTTAGCACAACTTTAAATCTAACTCCAGCATCTTCTTCTGGAAGTGTATAGCTAATTACTATATTATCACCAGACCATGTAGCTGAGTTTACTGTAACCTCATTTGGTGGAACTAAGTCTGCAGATATAGGATTTGTTGGTGTAATTTTAACAGCATTTGAATATGCGCCGTACAAACCTGATCCACTTGTATACCGTGCTTTTACCCAACGTGCTGCTGTTGTTGGAGTAAGAATATTTGCTGGTTTAATATTGCTTAAATATACCTGTTGATATCCTGTTGTTGGTGCAGTACCCGCATCTGAAACTACCTCTTCTACAGATAAAAACTCATACGGTTTAGTACAAACATCAGTCAAGGCAACGCTATAACCCATTGGAATACTTGTAACAGCAATTACTGGTGTGCAAAGATCTGGAACATAAACTGGAATGTCAGTTAATGATGCTTCTGGTCCAAGAGTTCCGTCTTTATCATGTGCTCTTACTTTAAACTCAGTAAAGGTTGTTTGAAACTCACCAAAATATTTAGTATTATCTTGATAATAAAATATAATCTCTTGCTCAATAGAACTTGTATTTAGTTTGCTATAAGATAAAGCTGGTGTAATTGCTGTTCCATCTGTTAAAACATATTGAAAACTATCAATAGTATCATTATCAGGTAGTGCTAAATCTATTTCAAATGAAAAAACTAAAGCAGGTCCACTTTCAAGCTCTTGCCATTCTGCTGAAAGATTTGTAATTTCACCTGGAACTTTTCCAGTTGGTTCTTTAGGCGTTTCTTTTGGTGTAATTTTAGGACTTGCACTAAATGATGAACCAAATAATCCATTTTCAGGATTAACGACTACAATTTCTGATCCAGCCCTTGATGCAGATATTCCAGCTTTGTAACCACGAATACGTGGGTCATTAACATCTAAAAATAAAGTCTGCCTTTTACCAATAGAAAATGGCGAGTTATATTTAGATGTCACTTTTTATCTTGGTCCTATAGCTATCCAATTAATACGAACAGATGTATCTAGATTTTGCTTAGCTTGAGTTCCAGCTCTCATAATTCTTAACACAAAGCCTTCGCTTGTCACATCGTCAACAGTAACAATTAGGTCTAATTGTGCATTTGCAGCTTTTCCAGTGTTGTCAATTGTGGCTACAACTCTTGGTGGTGTTGAAAAAGAAGCGTTAGGTCCATAGCTTGCCACTACTTTGGAATAGAACTTTTTTCCGTTTACTGTATCTTCATTATCTGCATTTGTTAGTCGCTCTCTACCAAAAGCAATTGTTGTATTTGCTGCATCATTAATAGCTGCCCAATCCTCATCATTCCAATTAGGAACATTATTTATACCTAGTTTATTAATTAGTACATTTAAGTAATCACTATGCTGATTAACAACATTGATAATTTGCTGAATACCCGCCAAATCCATGATTGCTGGGTCTGATATTTTTACGTAAGCCATTTATTCTCCTTTGTATACAATTATATCACTAGGACAGGCCTAATATGATACGCCTTGATCAATAACATTTAAAACTAACTTTGTTGATAAACCGTTATCAAAACTTTGAGATACAGAATGTACCATATACTTTTGTTCGTTCAACCCACCCAAATTATAGCTTAGTTCAACAACATCGCCTACCTGAATCAAAGGATTACCAAAGATATCAATAGATACATCTTGTGAAAATATATCAATGCCTCTTGCAATTGTAGTTACAAGCTTGTTTGCAGATTCCTTAGACTGAATCCAATTAGAATCCAGTTGTACCACCTCAGACATATTTGCTGGGTCAATCACCTTTTCTAATATTTCTGGATCTGACGGAGCAATAATTTCCTGAGTCCAAAGGTTGAGAACCGATATGCCTTGCAATAATTCTGTAGGATCTTTCTTCAAAAATACCATGTGTGATGAGTTGTTGGCAATTGCAAACTTTGCTCTAAACCCTGTATTGAGAACTGTTGAGTAAGACAGAGAATATTCATTTACTTCCTTTTGTTGCAAATACTTTTGGTCCACTACCTCTGTTCCAGGAATGTACTTTAAAAGGTATTCAATAGGCCATACGTCAACGGATACGGCTGCAGGGGTGGTATATTGTACATCGTATGTATTGATGCCTATAACCTCTGGTTTTGTCTGCATCATGTAGGATTTTGATCTAGAAAATACATTTTGATTTTGTACCATTCCGTTTAAAAATTCTCTATCCTGGAAATAATAATTAACACTTCTTTCTATTAATGGCTTATAGGTTGCATATATTTCTCTTAATCCTCCTGCATCAGTACCGCTTTGAGAAGGATATGTTATTCCAGATATAGCCACTGGGTTTGTAGAAATAAAAGATCCAAAAATAGTATTTGCATATACTGTATGTGTAAGATGTATTTTTTTAGGTAAGCTTGTAACTGTGTTCAAATCAATAGGTACCCAATTACCAGAGCTTAAAACTTGCCACCCAGTTATTTCTACGTTGTTTAAAAATACAGACAACAAATCTACAATAGATGTACTTTCACCATCTTCTCCATTAGATGGATAGAATGACGCACGAAGATTAAATGAGGCGTATCTAAAATCTGTAGAAGCGGTATAGGTGGTATCATTGCCAGTTCCAGATTTTACTAATACCTTTTCAAAATTATTTATAATATCATTAACTGTACTAGTAACATCTGCATAAGCAAGTATTTCTGCATTAGTTCCATTTACACGATATACTGCAATAGCGTATCTATATATTGCTGGAGAATTCCAAGATAGATCTGCCTTTTGTGTATTATATCTAATTAGCTCAACAAAAAATGCGCCATTTGCATCTTGTCCATCATTATCCATATTAAAGAAAAGTCCGCCAGAAACTTTCTCTGTGCCATTTTTAAAATTAAATTTTGTTGAATAGGTTCTATATGGTTCAGTTCCAGAATCAGTTACTACTGAGCTTCTTTCTGAAGTTGGATAAAAAATAGTTTTTCCTGTAGTTGGCGTTGTTGGGGTAAATTGATTATATGCTGATGAGCTATAAGTTCCATTACCAGAGACATCGTAACTACTGTCAAGATTTTTGCATGTAATTGATTTGCTTGCTGCGTTTGAAGAAGACAATACCGTGTGTGCAGAAACCTTTGTGCCAAACATTCCTCTTTGAATATTTGCAATCTTGCCTGTAGGAGTAATAGTAGTATTGAATTCTATAGGAGAAGACCCACTACTGATCGGTAGCCCAACAGTATATTTTCTATTGAACCTATCTATTTCACCAGATAGCTCTATATCATTTTTTACATATACAGTAGCAGAGTTGCTGGACTGATCCTCAAGCGTATATTCTTTGTAAATAAAAGATACTATTTCGTTTTCAATAAAAGCATATCCACTATTATTTAAATTATATGTATGGAAAATATCAAGCGGATCATTTTTATCTAGCATAAAGTAATTTTGTGTTTCATCCATACTAGCATTTAAGTAATTCATTCCTACTGAGTCTGCGTTCTGTTGAGACCAAACAATATCATTTGAAGTCGTATAAATAAATGATGGGGAATTTGCATCTAGTGCAAGATTCTGCATAGACAAAGACTGCTTAATCTTAGGAGATTGGTATCTTAAAGATATCTTTCCTGGCTTAGCTTTATTTGTAACAGAGTATCCATTATCAAGAATATCTGACTCGTCAACAGAAATATCTACTGATGACTTACCGATAACATCTGTTAAACTTAAAAACTTCATTACACCATATTCGTCTATATATGCTCCAATTTGATATGGTAAAAATATTTGATTTAAGGCTTCAATAATAGTTGTGTCTTTAGAGTTAACGTAGAAAAATGCAAGATCAACTGGTACGCTTCTATTGTTGCAAACATCATATAATGAATTATAGTCATAGTCAGTATATCCAGAAAGATCTAGCATATTAGATATTACATCTATTACTGTACGTAGATTAGACACATAATCAGATACCTGCGTTGACTGCAAATATCTTCCAGTGTCATAAGCTTGTACGGTTACTTCATTTACATCTGATTCATCCCAACTATCTGAATAAAATATACCGCCAGGAATCCATGTGCCAGGTGCAACAAGGGTTTTTGTAGAGTCATTAAAATAATTATCCAAACTATAATTAATATAAAATTTAATATTTTTCTTATACATCTTGCTCATTACTGTAGCTGCGCTATTACTTTGACTAGAAAATAGTGAAACAGGAGATGAAATTGTTCCAAGTGGAATTCCAGACAAAACTATTGATGCGTCGTCTGAGTTAATTGATGATATTGGTAAGTACGTATCTTTACTATCTAAAGATTTATTTATATTAAAATTAATAAGGTACGGACTTAAATCAATTTCAATTCTTGGAGAAACTTCTATAAGCTGCATTCTATCTATATCAGAATCAAGAGAATCAGAGTCGTAGGAAGAAAATTCAGATCTAACTGTATTTGCAGTTTGAGTAACTCTAATTTTTGTTAAAGTAGTTGCTTTATCAATAGAACCGTCTGTGTTAAATTTTGGCATTGCTGCCCAACGAGATCTAGTCCAAGCTGATCCTGTCCAATACAGAACAAGTACTCCTGCATCTTCTCTAATACCACCATCTTCTTTAGCAATATTAGCAGCAAGATTGATTGAGCTAGAACCATCTACAGAAATTAAAGAACCATTTATATAAATATTAATAGTTGGAACAGCCATCAATGTATTAAACTTTAATACTAGTTTGTTGGTAAGTATTCCATCTTTGTCGTATAATCCAGTGATAGACTTATTAGCTATATCTGATACAAAATACTTATACTGATTCATATCGCTTAGCAAACCGTTTTTATAAAACGGTACTGGTGGAGCAATGTTCAATAGTTTTGGATTTTGAATAATAGGGCTAACTGGCATATACACATCAGATGAGTAGCCGTTTAATAGATTTCTTTCTAGTTTTCTAAAATCTGTAGGAAATGAAAAATTAGCGCTGCCAGTATTAACGTAAGATTCGCCTGGTCTAAAATTAGTAAAAATGGAATCTGTTTGCCATACAGAGTTGTACTGATAATCAAAATAACTTACAGCATAAATTTCGGGAACTGTAAACAATACCTGAATTGGAAAGCTATCTTGTGTATTTAATCTATTTAAAACAATATTGTATGTAAAACTACTAATAGTATCTGAAGAAGACGATCCACCAATATATGTTTCTACCTTTGCCCATCCAAATGAATTAATCTCTAAGCTAGATGATCCAAATTGACTTTCTGATCCTTTGGCATATATATTTGCCATAATAGGATAATCTTTATCGGTTTTTATATATGTGATTATTTTAAATGCCCCGCTAGTTGCAGATGGAGTAACTGTATATGTAATTGTATTTTTATCTGCAGTCATGGAGTATTGCTTAGTTGTAAATCCAGATTTAGCAGATGATCCTGTTACTGATGTAAGTGTATTAGAAGTTGTTAGGTTAGTCTCAAGAGTTCCAGTTCCAGCTACCGTTGCATAGGGCGGGTTAAATATATTTTGGTTCCACTCAGCAGAAACTGCTGGCGTCATTTTTATTGATCTAGAATCAGAGAAAATAGACGAACTAACATTCGTAAGCATTAGATCTCCGTAAACTCAAAATTAATATCAAGAAAATCTGTTACAGGATTTCTTTTTCTGATTGTTTTGTTAAAACTTGTCATAAATACTTGGTATGTCTTTTCTCCAGTTGAAGCAGAAACATATGTATTAGCTAATGGAACTTGCCCAGTAGTTGGATCAGTTTGCTTAGATGCAATAATTTTAAGATAAATTGGAATACCAACATTGGCATTATAAAACGCTTGCATCCATGCACCAGAATAATTATCATCAACAATATCAAACTTTGCATCATTTGTTGTGTTACCTGTATTTGCTGGCTTAGAAGGTAGAAAATCCCAAGATACTGAAATAACATCTTTTTTAGCAGTAACAAACTTTCTTAATGATCCGTTTGCCATTCTACTTTCTTTTTCTATTAAAAATGGAGTAATTTCAATTTCTCTTCTATTGTGATCTGTTAATTTATACCATGTCGTTCCATCAATAGATAAATGTATTCCAGACTGTAGACTATAGGCCATAATGTGTCACCTTATTTGTTTTGTTAGTTTTATTTTCCATAACCTTAAGCTTTTGCAATACCTTGGTTGAGATTTCCTCTGCATTTGCCCCCGTTACATTCATAGTTACATTATACACTGAACTGCTTGAATTTGTTGTACCGCCAGCTGTTGCTCTTGAAGCAAAGCCAACATTTGGTGTGGTTGGAACAGGAACAATATTACTATAGTCTTTAGACTGTAGCTTCTTGATAAATGCTCTATCTCCAGAAGTAACCTTCTTTGTATCCTCAACAAGAGAACTCTTGGCCTCTGTCATATTGATTAATCTATCCATCTGAACAATCTTGCTTTCACGAGCAAACTTTGCCCCTTCTAGCATTGACTGTTGTTGTAAGCTTGCTGCCTGCAGATAGTCTCCAGTCATCTTGGCTTTTGCTGCTTGGTTAATTAAATCAAGCTGCTTCATCTGGTATTGATTTTGACGATCTAGTTCATCATTAATGTCTTTAAGAGCATCACGCTTTTCTCTTAGTAAATCTAATTCTCTTTCATATGGATTTACAAACTTTCCTGTGCCACCAGAACCACCGTTGCCAACAGTATTATCGTCAGTATTTAGATTTCCTACTGCATTGACTTTGCGTTTTTCTGCTTCTATTTTTTTAGCATTGACATATGCCTTTTTCCAATATTCTTTATCAATTGCTAATTGTGGAGTAATTCCACCTGCTGCTATCGCCTTATCTATTCTTTGCATTTCAGATTTAGCTATAGCAGATGTTACTCCAGCTGCTCCACCTTCACTTAGACCTGCATTAGCAACCATCTCTATAGCTACCTTTGCAGTCTTTCCATTTATATCTTTTAGTAGCTGTGGAAGTTTTGCAAGGTCTAATATTGTAAGGCTTCCCTGTGCATACTGCATCATAATGTCTACTTGTGCAGCACCGCTAAGCTGAGATAAGGACTCTGTAACCTTTTTAAATAATCCTGGATTTGTTTTCTTTAAAGTGGCAAATGCTTGATCTCCCATCCCCTTAAGTGCATCTCTTGCAAGCTCACCACTCTTGTCTATCTTGTAGAGCTCACTTACCAATTTAATGCTAGATCTTTCTAGCTCATCAAAGTTTTTGCCAGACACCAACATCGCTGCATCATACTGTTCTTTTGTAATAATTCCATCTGCATACTGTGCATTTAGTAAAGCAAGAGATTCTTTTTGTTGTGTAAATGCTGCTGAAACTTGGATAGTTGAATTTTGAACAGAGGACTGAATAGCATCATATTGTTTTCTAGCATCACTAAGTGTTCCAACTTTATTTAAGAAGCTTAAAGGACCACCCTCTAGCATTTTATTAATGCCAGCATAAAACTTTAGAGTAGATATATTTTCAGATGACTTGGTTTTAATTAATCCTAGATCTGGATTTTGAACTTTTCCAATATTTCCAATTGATTGATTTATTCCTTGTAAATTTTTTGTAGATTGGTTATCTAAAAATTGCATTCTAGCATTAACAGTCAAAGGTTCTTTAGTAATATCTTGACCACCTGGTGCAAGAAGCTGTTGTATTTTTGCTTTTAGCTCTACTTGGTCTGCACCAATAAGATCTGCAGCTGCTTTTATATTTGCTGCAATGTCTGCTGGACCTAATCCAAATATGGCTGCTCTTTGTGCAACATCCATTGCTGCTGCTGCAACACCAGCTTGTGGGCTACGCATTGTTGCAGCATTAATAATCTGTGTTGATCTATTTCCTTTTTGTCCATAAAATTCTGCAAATCTTTTTACTGCTTCGCCACTTGCAGCTATAAGCTGTCTATTGTTTCTGCTAAATTCTCTTGCACTTGGCAAAGCTCTTCCAGTAAATTCACCAAATTGCTCTATTGCCTCAGCACTTCCGTATCTTGCTTCTGCTTCAAGTCTTGCTGCATCAGCAATTTCTTCTGCTGCTTTCTTTGCAACCCTATTTAATTGATATATACCAGCAGCCATAGCTATAAATAGAGTTGGAAGTCCTCCAATTACTCTGCCAAGCATTCCTACTGCTTGTAATGCAAACACAGCTGGCATTATAGATTGTGCTAGCTGGCCAAACTTTCCAGGAAGCATTGATAATCCAAATAATAAACCAGATAGACCAAATCCTCCACCCGCTGTTCCAGCTCTTGCAGCTCCACGACCAATAGCTCCACCAACTCTACCCATTCCACGAGATACTGCACCACGTAGTCTTTGCCCTCTTGTTGCTTTTGTTGGAAATGAAGGCATACCTAAAAATGCAGTTTGTCCTGATGCCTGAGCCATTGAAGAAACCTGTGTACTAGAAACTCTTCTTAGTCCTGCAATTTCTTGTTGTGTAAATGGCCTTCCAGTTTTTGGATTAATTAAACCGCTTGCTGCATTTGATAGGTTTGCAGCCATTGCCTTTGTTTCATCAATTTGATTTGCCATACCAACCTGAAGACCACGAGCTATATCTTCTCCGATTGGAATAGTTCTACGAGATGGTGATTTAGTTTGTGCGGTTTGTTGTGCAGCCTGTAATGCACTTTCTACAACCTGCTCTGCTTCTGATTGAGCGTAATATTTTTGTTCATATGTACCGCCATATTGAGGAATAATCTTGCTATAAGCACCTCTTCTTCCCTTATAGCTTCCACCACGCATAACTAATCCACCTATAGTAGCTCTAAACTTTGCTGGCAGCCCTATTCTTCCACCCTTACCTCTGCTAGCAGCATCTGTAATCGTTGAATATTCAAGCATTTCATTATATGCCTTAGATACAGCAGGATTAGTAGCAGCTTCTGCTGCATACTGAGATCTAACAATTGAATTAAATTGAGCTTCCCCTATTTTTCCTGATGTAGGAAGTGAAGCAATAACTCCTCTGCTTATTCTTGCTGCTGCTGCTCTTATTTCTGCTTCTGGAACTCCAGACTTTTGCAATCTTCTAATTAGTTCTGTGTGAGTTGCCTCTAAATTATTTGATATTTCATTTCTTAAAGTAATTACATCTGCAGAGTTATTCTTTAAAGCTTCATTCATTCCATATGACATAGATATAACGGCATCTGTGTATGCATAAACTGCCTTGCCTGCTGCTACAGAAGCTTTAATAGCGCTCTTAATAGCATCTGAAAGATCATCAGCATTTAATAATTCGGTTATTTGATTAGTTGATAGCTGTGCTCTATCTGTAAAGTGTGCAGAAACAAATGTATTTGGATTTACTGGTCCAGGTAGCTGTCTAGTTTTTGTGCCAAGTCCAGTTTCAAATCCTGGAATGTTATCTGCAATCATTCCATTAATAAGGCCACCATATTTTTGTGTCATCTTAGCTGGAATAATTGATTCCCCTGGGGAAAGCATTGCAGGAATTATATCTCCAGCACCCTTTGGTCCAGGAACACTTACAACACCCTTTGCATACTTCTTTGCCTTAAATCCTGGTTGCATCATTCCTGGGAATCTTGTAGCTGCCATATTTTGTGCAGCAATCATTCTTTGATATTCTGCAATTAATTGTCTAACTGCTCCAGCCTCACCAGTAAAAGCCTGTTGTAGTCTCATATGGGACTGTTCAAGTGATGCTGCTGCAGATACTGCATTTTGTTGTTCTACACTAAGATATTGTGTTTGCTCTCCTAATATCTTTGACTGCCCAGTAAGTCTTAAGAACCCATTTCTAAGCAGCATTAAGCCCTTCATGCCGTTAGCAACAAAGTTTGCCATCAAGCCTATTGTCATTAATATGACTGGGGCTAATCCACCAAGATATAGAACTACCTTAGCAATTGCTTTTTTAGTTGAATCTGGCAAACTGTTAAACCAAGTTAATAAACTGTTCAACTTATCAAGTATAGGTGTAACAATTTGTAAAAATACTTCACCAACTGGTGCAAGCGAAAGCTTTAGGCTTTCTACAGATCCTTTAAATTTATTCATTGCAGAATCTGCAGTTATTCCCAATTCTCTCTCTGCTAGAGATGCCAAATCTTCAACAGAAGATGAAGCAAGGTCAAGAACTCTTGATGCTTGATTGCCATCTCTAATTACGTTATCAAATAATGCAGATAGACGTGCTTGCTGGAACTTACCAAATAATTGTTCAATTGCTCTTTGTCTTTGTAGGTTAGACAAACCATCAAGTGCTTTAGCAAACTCAATAACGGTAGCTTTAAGATTACCAACATTTTTTTCTACAATATTGTCAATATCAATGCCCATATCATTGAGCATTCCTTTTGCTTTATTACTTGGATTAATAAGAGATGCAAGACCAGACTTTAATGCGTTAGCACCTTCTGATGCATTAATACCGCCTTCTTTCATTGCAGCCATAAAGAATGCTAAATCTTTTACATCTCCACCAAGCTCTCTAACAATTGGAGCTGCTTTTGGAATAGCTGTAGTAATATCATCAAGAGAAACAACAGTTTGGTTTTCAACTGCGTTAAGGAAGTTAATTGAGTCTGCTAACTCAATAGAAGAAATTCTAAAAGCATTCTGTAAAGAAATTGTGGTTTCAAGTGCTTTCTGCTGATCAACCTGACCAAGAACCTGAAGTCTAGTTGCTTGTGTTACTTGTGCTTGCAAATCTGCTCCAGAGAAACCTGCAGCAGCTGCTTCTGCAGCAAGGCCTACTGTATCTGCAACAGCAATACCATATTTAGTAAATTCTTGACCCAACAACTTAACTGAATCAAGCGCAAACTGTGTTTCCTCTGGTGCTGTAAATAAATCGCCATAAACCTTTTTAAACTTAATTGCAGCAGTTTCCATCTGCATAAAGGTCTTTGTTGCTACTGCACCAAGACCCATTAATGGTATAGTAAAACCAACCATGAGCTGACGTCCAGCCCACTGTGTATTTTTACCAAAGTTTAATAGATTAGTTGAACCTTGTTTTACAAGCTGATTAAATATTGCTTGTTTCTGTGCTGCTAATTGTGTTTGAGTTGTTATATTACTTAAATCAAGCTTTGTTGGCATTACCGCAATTGCTCGCATTGCACCAGATGCGTCACGGCCCATTTTAATGTATTGAGTTTGTAGTCTCTTTACATTTTCTGTTGCTACTTTATTAACTGTATCAAGTTCAGATGAAAACATCCTTCCAAAAGTTTTGGTGGATGCCATTGAGTATCTGAAGTACTCTCGCATTGAAAACTTATTACGCTCTAAAGAATCTGTAAAGTTTTCTGCAGTTGTTTTTACTGTGCGTAACTCTGCAGAGAAACCTTGAATAGCATTTACGCCATTTATAAAGTTTCTCTGCAGATCACGTTGTGCTAATGCAGCTGCTTCGCTGCTTTTTGCTACTGATGAGTGAAATCTTGATATCTCTCTTTGTAGAGATTTAAGTTGCGCTAATGCACCCGACGTATCTATATTTACGTTAATTTCGGCATTTACATCAGCCAATTACTTCACCTCATCTTGAATTGTATTACTGAGCAGGATTGATTACGTCTGGTATATTACCAAGCGTTACACCAGATGCTGCTTCAACGATCTTGTAAACAGTAGGTAGATCTAAAAGGTCTTCTAGCTTTGCTAGATCATCTGCAAGCTCTGGCTTATATTGCTGCATAGCAATCTGAGCACATTCTACAAGCAAACCCATAGACTTTTCATTATCTTCCGCCACTGCCGCAATTCCGTCAAACTTCTTCAAAAATGGACGAAGAAGTGATATCTTCAAAGGACGAACACTAATCTCTGTTCCATCAATTAGCGTAAGCGTTCTTTCTTCATGTACGGTTGTTGCCATTATTTTGTTTCCTCCCATATAGGCTAGTATAAATTATATCACAACAAGCTATCTTAAATCTTCATAATCTAGCCCCATACCAATTCCAAATCCAGCTTTTACTGCATTTTGTCCTTGTAGTGCTAATACGTCATTACTGTCAGTTGTCTGACCCTTACTAAATACCCTTGCCTTAAGGTCTTCCCATTCCTTTTGTCCTCTTTCTTCATTTTTCTCTATATCTACACCTTGAACTGCTGCTAAAAATTTCTTTTCTTCATAGTCTAACTCTCTTCTGCCAGAAATAATAGCCATTAGCTCTGGCATAGAGATGCTGGCTTCTAGCTCATCAAAATTTTTCCAAATGCCCAAAGTGAATATTTCTGACTCTAATTTAACTAAATCTATGTCTTCCCATGAGTTTTTAGACTCTGTTTTTTCTGCTTGTTGTTTTACTGTTTCTTCAGAATCTTCTGTTATTTTTATACCGCCAGCTACTTCTAAAATTTGATGTATTGTTGGCATATCTATAGAGTCTTCAACATCTGATATTGATCCTGATATTTCTGGCTTATATTGTTGCATGCTGATTCTTACACACTCAAGAAGTAATAAAATAGAATCATCATCATTATTTGCTTGATGAATTAATGCAAAGGTGTCCATAAACTGGCGCAAGTATTTTATCTTTAATGGTGAAATTTCTATTTCTGTGCCATCAAATAAATAAATGTTTTTAGTTGAATATACTTTAGTTGCCATAATACCCCAATACTATTTTAGCATACAACAAAGCCCACCCCCTATAGGGATGGGCTAGCTGTAATCTAAATTAGATTATGATGCTGGTGTCCAGGTACGATCTACGATCTTACCATATGATCCAGATGTGTCTTCAGGAAGAAGACGGAAAGAAACTTCAAACATTGAAGCCTCATCTCGCTTTGCAGAAACGGTTACGTTCTCAATTGAGAGAGCACGATATGCTGTGTAAACACGCTCAACATAAGCAGAGTCTTCGCAATCTCCAGTTCCAGGTCCAACAGCAACGATTCCTCGTTCTACTGGGCATTCACCAATTTCACCTGCTGAAAGATTCAATGATCTTCCTGCTGATGATGATTTTGTACCTGTTAGCTGTGAGTCGCTATAGGCAAGAGCCAAGAGAAGATTCTCAAGGGTAGCCTCAGCAAAAGCAGTAGCAAGATTTACCTGCATGCCTTGCTTGTACAACTTAGCAACGTCAAGAACCTGATCCACCTGTACTTCACCGAAGTCTGGTTGGAACTGAAGCTCAAGACCGTTCATGGTATAACCTACATTTGTGTAATCTAGTTCATCAGACAAAGTTGTCTTAAATGACTCAGAAGATACAAATGACTCCAGTGTGCCTGAAGTAAGGGTTGAGTCTGCTACGAAAAGAGCAGCAGCACCAACGATAATGTTGGTGGATGTACCACGAGTATATGCCATTTTTTCACCTCTACTTTCAAATAAAATATATTAAGTTTTTGGCGTGTTTCCTCATGACAATTATATCAGCGTTTTATATTGTGATTTTATTATTTCCAGACAACCTTGGCTCTGGAGCCCAATCAGCATTTGTGAGGTCTGACATTTGATGATAGTCAAAATCAATAATTATCTTATTACCAGCGTAGGTTCTAGCTGTGCCAAAATCAATGATATCTCTGCTCTCTTCTAGCTGATATACCTTAAAATCATGGAAGTAGAACATATTGTCTACTAATCCATTTGTACCGCCAAGATCTACCCTACGATTTGAGCACCAGTCATTTATCTCTTGGGCAGACTCATCTCTTCTATCAAAAAGCCTATAAATTGCTTCTGTAACTTTAACCATATTTGGCACTGCGCTTTCTGCAGTAGCATAAAAATAATATAGCATTTGTTCACATTTTATATGCGGAAAACTAGATCTATTCATTTTAAACATACGATCATAGGTTGCCATTATTCCATTTCCTCCATTGCTAGGAAATGTTGTTGTTAAAGAGTCTATTGTTGATGGTTGTGTTGGGAAAAAAGGAACCCCCTCAAATCCATAATCACTCAGCTTACCTTGTAAGTATTTATTAATCCAAATAGCTGGTGTATTGAATACTGTATCGTTTGCCATTATATTTTATAACCTGCCTTTGTAATCCACGCATAGCCTGTTGATATGCCAGCAGTCTTTCCTCTTGACTTACCGCTTGCAAGATTCTTCTTATATATTACAGGAGTTTTAAAGTGTTCTTTTATACCGCTTGATTTTAAAAATGCTTGCGTAAAATATTTACTAAAAAATAAATTCATTGTTTTTTCAAATCCACCCTGTGCCTGCGTTCCTCCAGGGTTAGCAACTTCTACTGGTTGTCTAGTGAAAATAGTTTCTCCGTCATCTTCAAACACAAGAGCTTGTGCCCTCACTGGTCTAATAGTTACTGGAATACCTTTTTCAATTATGTTTGCTTTATTATAAAATGGAACTCTTGACCCTTTTTTAATTGAATTAGATTGCCTAAAGTCTGAATAAAAAGATAAACCAACATTGCTTACGGTATAATTAATATTAAAAAGTCTGGCATCTGGACTTCCAGTTCTATACCATTCGTAAACATGGTGCAACATCTGTGGATTAGATCTAGCATTTGAATCAATAAATTGTTCTAATAGTTCTTTAGTAAGCATTCCTATATTATTTAAGAATAAAGACTTGCCTTTGTGAACACCCTCAATAAATCCTAAAGAGTACTGAACAATATTATTCATGTCAGAGACAAACTTAGTTTGGTTTAATTTAACAGATATCATAGGTCCGTAGCCTGATTTTCTGATCTACGAATTACAACTTTGTAATAATCTATATCGCCAAAAGGATTTATGATTGGCTCATTAGAGGCAATTTCAAAAATAGTTGATCTACCTGATCTCGGTCCTGCTGTTTCAACATATATTGGCTGGTCGTTACGTGTTCTAATATTAGTAATAACAACATTTACAATAGAGTCTTTTGCATTTGATGAAGATATTCTTAAATCTGATTTAACTCTGCCAAGCAAAATTACTTCCATATTAATCTTAGGATTTGGTTTTACTTCTTCTCCCCAAGCAGTTCCAGCTGGAGCAAAGTTACAAGATACTGTTCTATCAGCTACCCAAGTCTTTTGAACATTGCCGTAAGGACCTTGCTCAACAATAGGGTAATAGATATCTGCCTTTAAAGGATACATAAAATCTGTATTATCGCACAGATCTAACATTACAAAACTCCAGGCTTAGTTATCGTATTCTTGTAGTTATCTAATATTTTATCAACTAAAATATTTCCTGTGCCATCCAAAGAAGATTTGTCAATTTGAATTCTAAACTGATCTGTTGAATAGCTTGTCACATATCTCTTATAATAATCTAATTTACCACACTTAATGTCATCAATAAGCATAAGTGTTGCATCTTTAATATCTAGTGGAACTACTTTGTATCCTTGTTCTAGCAAGAATATATAATCATACCCCTTTGGAAATGAAACTCCTGGAGATATTGTATAAATATTACCGCTATCTTCTGTATCAAACAATGCATAAGAATCTGATGGCGCTACCATAATATTAGGTGGCTGCTGCTCTGAACGATTAAAACCATCTATTGCAGAAACTGGATCTTTTGCAATTGCGCTCTTGTCTTTAAGTAAAATATAGTTCCAGCTGGCTAGTGCTGGTCCATCTGTTGTATTTGATGAGTCATAAACTAAAACAGAGTTTTCATAAGCCTTTAATATTTTATATGTGCGGTTCCAAAGTGGTATATAGTCAGTGCCCTGTCCAACTGTTTCTACATAATCTGTATAGAAGTAAAATCCACCAGTGATTGAGTCAATAATTGTTCTTGCAAGCTTTTCATAACCATCATACTGTGCAATTTCACTTGCAGTTGTGCCCAATGTTGTTACGTCTACATATGGACGCAAGATATCAAGAGTATCTTCTACTACAAGATCTCCCAAGTCTCCTTCTACGTCTTCGTATACTGAAAAAGAATAAGAATCATCATACTGTGCAAGGCTTGAGGGAATTTCATATGTTAGCTTAGAAAGAGAGTCTGACTCTATGGTATCTTCGTGTAAAACAATATCTCTGGATTTGTCCTTTACTACAACAGTATATAAAGTCTCACTTTCTGGGACATCATATTTTGCAGATAACGGATAGGGGGCTTTTCTTAATATTTCCATTATTTTTTAACCTTATAGTGTTTTGCTACTTCATTAGGTGTTGCTATACGAACAGCCTTATGCATTAGCCACTTTTCGGATACCTCCTTTGGTAGTATTGTATATCCGTAATTTAATTCTCCTACACCATTCCAAAAAAGATTGCGAGAAGAAAATACTGCTACTTTCTCGTCCTTATCTGATCTTTCTCTTTTTTTCTTAGTTTCTACTTGTTCTACTGTTGGAATAAAAGAAAAAATAACTTCAAGTATTTCATTTTTTGTATTTACACCAAATAAATCTATGTTATTTTTCTTAGCATATGACTTTAATTGTGGAACTGTTTTCTTTTTTAAATCTTCTATTAATTCTAATGACATGTTTTCCTCCACTGCTATTATATCAGAATATGAATAAGGAGGGTAGTTTTTACGCTACCCTCCCTATTAATTTTGGGTTAATGATTACTCAGAAACACCAGATGCGTCTGCCCAAGCAACTGCATCAAGCTCTTCCCATTGTAGACCAAAACGGACGAATACTGTGTATTCAATTGTGTCCTTCTTTGGCTTGTACTCACGGTTTACTGTGATGTCTCTCTGGAAACCCCATACACGGTTAGCAGGGAATGTAAGATCTACATAATCTGCTGGGTAGTAAGGAACTTCCATAACATCTACACCGAGAACACGGGTAGTGCGAGCTCCACCAAGTGTCTGTCCTGCACCATCAAGATATGCTTGACGTTGTGGATTTGCACCTGCTGGTGTACCAGCGAAAGCCTCAGCGATTGCATCTGCTAGTGTACCGTTATTACGAACGATACCCTGGAATGCATCTGTACCAGCATAGAACTTCAAGTTAGACTTGATAGCACGATACTTACGTGGCATTGCTAGAATGATGTCCTGCATGACAACTGGTGTCCAGTCATCATTTGATACTGTAACGAGTGCTTCGTGAGCATCGCTTCCAGTTGTAACCTTGTTTACGAAACCTTCCATGATTGAAAGGAAGTTACCTGTTGAACCATCGCCATTAATAGCTAGGTCTTCAATATCGTTAGCAAATGCATTGGTCATCAAGCGAACTAGATGATCCTCCAACGCACCTCCTTCAATATTATCTTCAAGTGACTCTGTAGAAACTTCCCAATCAAGACGAATCTTCTTGGTTGTGAGCTCCACCTTTGTGAAGGTTGCGCCAGCGTTTGTGTATGTAGCATCAGCCTGTGCTGCTGCACGAATAACACGCTCACCAACATTTACCTTCTCAATTTCCATGGTGTTTGCCCGCATAGTAACTCTGCGTCCATCTTTGGCGAGAACTGTTGCATCCCACACATAGTCAATGAAGCGACGAGCTTGCTCAGGGGCAAGGATTCCACCTGGTGTACCAGTTGGATTTACAGCGTTAGCACCAGTTGTTACGCCAAAGTTGGCTGTAGCAATGTTACCAAGAGACGCTGCTGGAGTAAGATTACCATCAGGACCTGTAGCTGTCGCATTTCCAACAGAACCAGATGCAAAAGCACCCTGTCCATCGTGATTGTGAGCCTCAGTTGTTCCTGGATAATTCTTTACGATTTCTTGTTCCGACATATTGTTCACCTCCTAGTGAATTTGTACCTTAATTAAATAGGTCGGTATTTGTGAGGAAACGACCGCCCCATAGGGATTTTTGAACTGGCATTTCTGCCAATTCCTGTACGATCTCGCCTAGATCGCCAGACTTGCGGAAAGCGGTATCTTTTTCAACAAGATCTACTCGCTTGCCAAACTCATTAAAAGAACCCTTTACTTGGCTTACCTCACTTGCTACAGACTTAACTTCTCCTGTAACGGTTTCAAGGGACTTTGTGATTGCGTCAACGTTAGCCTGCATAGACTTAACTGTTTCAGCAAGATTGCTCAAGGCATTAGTTAGAGATTCATTAATTTCTGCAACAGACTTTGCAATTTCTGCTGTTGTATCAACAACTGCATCAACTGATTTTTCTGTTACATTATCAGCAGCTGGAGCAACTTCTTCAGCAACCGTCTCTGCCACAGGCTCAACAGCCTGTGCCTCTGCTACAACTTCGGCAGGTGCCTCTGCTGGAGCCTCTGGAGCAACCTCAACATTTTCAACTACTGATGAATCAGACTTTACTAAAGTCTCTTCAACAATTGTGTTTTCTTCTGTCATAGGATTTTCCTCCTTTGTAATCTTAATTGTACTAATGCCTTTTGCACTATCAACTAAGAACTTTACTGTATCTACGTTATCATCACCTTTTTCAACAAAACCAATATTTTTCATTGTTGTGCTGCATGATGGACAAGACTCTTCTGAGCTATCAGAAAGTCTTACAATATCATCTGAACTACACCAGTAAACATTATCCACAACAGACTTTGCTAGGTACCCGCCTAGTTCGCCTTTTTCAATTGAGATAACATTTGCAAATTGATTTGCTGGGCTATCAACCAAAGATAGTTCATAAAGTTCGTATTCTTTAATAATACGAATTGCTTTATCAATATCTTCTCTATATTCATCATCAAACTTTTTAACATTACCGCCGATAGAAAAACCTGTCAATGTTCCGTCAAGAACCTTTTCCCATGTATCTTGTGCACCCTTTGAAACATATGCAGATACATATACACCGCTATAAAACTTTTTTGTTTCTGGATCAAAATAACGATCTTCTTTAAATGAAACTACTTTACCTACTGCATTTGGTCCATGCATTTCACGAAGATTTCCACGGAATTTTTTAAATGCTTCTAGGCTTGCGTCTGTTGTTACAATGTCATTTTGTCTATCAACATTGTCAAGAGTTGCAAATCCAGAGACTATACGGCGTTCTTGATCAACCTTGCCGATAGGCATTGAAAAGCGAACACTGTCTCCACTTGTGACCCAATGGGCCTTGTTTATAATCATGGCAGATTAATTATATCATTCCTTTATAATACCTTGTGGATATTACTGTGTAGAACGACCCTCTCCCTGTGGATTACGTCCAGAAATTGTGGATGAAGAGTCTGAGTTATTATTTGCTCTCTCCGCATCTCTTTGACGATTACCAGCTACGTTTGCCCTAGCATCTGTTGCTTGTCTTGCACTCATAATAAATGGCTCGTCTCCATCTTCTCTTTGAGGAAGATCTAGCTTTTCACGAGCCTCATTAGGAGTCATAACCTGAGTTTTAACGTATCTCTCAAGTATTTGTGATTGAGCTATTTCATCTGTCAAGGTAAGCTCATTAAATCTAAGCTCTAGAATATCAGTCTTTTCTCTAATAATCTTATTAACAATCTTTTCAAGATCTCTTTGTGCTGGACGAGAAACCTGTTCTTTAAATGTACGATCCTGTGCAAGAGCTGATGCAATTGCTGCAGAGTCTGATCCACCCAATTTTGATATAGGTACCTGGTGTGCAATTAAAATATCATCACGATTTTGCTTACGATACTCTTTAAATGAGCCTTCTTGAATACCACTTTCAATTGGCTCCATTTTAAACTCAACTTTATTGTTATCTGTATCTCCAGGAAGTGGAATATACAAAGTTCTATGTGATTGACCCTTAAGATTTGTTTGTAAAAATCTAAACATCTTATCTTCAGCATCATTAGAAAGCTTTGCGCCTTTTGTAGTAATAACATATCTTGGAACAGCCTTGTTATTAAAATAATCAATGTTGTATTGAGATGCAAGCTGATCTCCAACTAGAGAAGGCAATGCAGAAATAATATCAGGTACTCCATAGAATGTATTTAATGGAGAGTATGACTTTATATGAATAATTTCATTTGGTCTATTATCATCAGTTACTGGATTTTTATTCTTTGCCCCAAAGTTTCTGAAGTAAACAATTTTTTGTCCAATAATCTGAACAAAGCCATCACGTAAACGACGAACACGAACTGTTGTTGCTGGAATGTGACCAATATATCCTATTTCTCCAGCTACTGTTCTACCTACTTCAAGGAATCCATTTCCTGTTGCTTCTACATCTGTATACACTTTTGTCATTGTAGAAATAAAGCTATCATCATCGTTCAAAGATTCAAGCCAATCTTTCATTGAAAGCTTTCCTCTTTCAATTCTGCTTCTTGCTCGTTCAACTTTGTCTGCATCCTCTGCCATTTCAAAATTTAGCATAGTGCGATCAGTGATGTCAAAGCGATAACCTAAGCCAACAATGTTTTGTACTTTTGCATCAATAGCAGCATGGTTAGCAAAATTTGTATCGTAAAAATTTGCCAACTCATACATGTTGTATGGCGGTGTAATTACATCAAATAATCCATATCCATTTCTATATACCGTTCCAGGATTGATAGCTTTTGACTGTGCATCTTTACCTGAAGGGTTTGCGTTTGCTGCATTAAGATATGCCTGATCTTCTGGGTTTACATACTTTGTAATATTTCTAGTTGTTCTTCTTTTAAAATTTTGATCAAGCCCTGAATAATCTTTTAGTGCATCCCAAGACTTTACAAAAGGATCATGACTTTTAAAAGCGTTTTCTTCTACATCTTGTGTATTTAAAGATGCTTGAATATAGTCAAAATTATCACTCACTTTCGTATGCATCCCTTCCATGTGTCTTTAATGTCTGTTGTGCAGCATGAATAGCACCCAGATCATTCATGGATGGAATCATACCCTGCTTAAACCTATCCATTTGCTCTGTATGCTCTTCTTCAGAAATGCGAGTTAACCCTGGAACGAATACGGCCTCACCGTCGCCCTCATCTCCATAATATCTTGCTGCATCTTTTAAAGCTGCAATCTTAGTTAAATCTCCACGAACAGCAGGAATATTTAAAACATTTCCTTCTCCGTCTGTGAACCATTTGCCTGTAGACTTTTTATATACATAAAGTCCCCAGTTATATTTCTTTTCAATAACTTGACGACGAACATTTTTGACAATGGGCTCACCAGTTTTTGGATTTAAAAAAGGATTAATGTTATTACTCATAACCATAAGTATACCAGATTATAGGGATTTATAACCTAGTATAACCATATTATCCTATTTTTATCTCACATACGTCCGTTGTGCAGTATGCCTCACCAATTGAGTCAAGATTTCCAACGCCATCATAAATAGCAGACCAATTAATCTTTTTAATGCTACCAATATATGACTCATATTCTTCTTTAGTAATCTGAGTATATGGCTGTTGTGGATAAACCGTATTACCCATAGGCAAGAACGACACTGCCTTCAGCTGACCCTCGTACATATGGAGAGCTGGGGCAACATGCTTAGACTCTGTTTCCTTGTCAAATGAAAGGGTAACAGAAACACCATTATCTGACCAATATTTTTGAGCAGTTGCAGCAAGGGCAATCTTTTCAAATAAAGTTACATCTTTTTCAGATCTTGGATGTCCAGAATGTACTGGGAAATATACTACAGATGTATTTGCTGATACAACATCTTTTTCAATCTTATACCCTGCTGCTTTAAATAAATGAATCATCTGGTCCGTATCTCCAAAACGAATAGCACGTAAGAAGTACTCTCCTCCTGGTGCCCAGTGAACTCCTGGGGTTGCTCCAGACAGAATTGATACTGATCCTGATGGCTTTACAGTTGTTACACGAATAGACTCACGAACACATAGCCATTCTGAATATGAATGATCATATTTACGAATTGTTGTATATCCTTCATCCATCCACTCACGAACTACTGGTAGTCCCTTTTGATCGGCAAATGATGCAATTCCAGTTAGTGATGTTCCAATACGGCGATTTCGTTGCATGATTCCATTTGTTTGCTGCCAATGTGTAGGCAATAATGTTACAGTCTTTCCATATAGGTATGCAAACTTTAATGTACGCAAAAAGTCTTCTTTTGTTTCATGGCGATTCAAATGTACTTCTACAAGTGTACAAAGCTCATAAGACTCTAGTGGCTGCTCAGCACATGGATTGAATCCCATAACTCTATAATCTTTGTAGTCTGGAGCATCCTTTAATCTTCCATAATTTCTTGCAACATCTAACCAAATAAATCCTGGTTCTCCATTGTTTACAATTAAATCAACGTATTGATTATAATCTGTTCCTACTGTTGCAGAGATAGAATTGTTTGACATCCATGCCCACCCTGGATTTTCTGGATCAAATGAATTTCTATCTGGGAATACATCTGCATTCTTTAAATTAATAAAATCATCATCGCCTGATGCACCTAAAGCAAGTGTTGCTGAACGACGAACATTTCCAGATACAACACATGTTCCAATAAGATTTACAATATCAACAATAGCACGAGAATCTAGTGTCTCTCCTGCCCTACCGCCGATTACAGTACGGATCCTATTGTGCAGATCAATCAATGGCTGTGGACCGCTTGCAACGCCACCAAAGCCCTTAATAGGGGCACCTAGAGGACGTATTAAGCTATAGTTAAATTCTTGAATTGCTTGATTTGGTCTTAGGTAAGAATTTAAAAGCATTCTTACTGAATCAACCCAGCCTTCACGAGTATCTGGGATTTCATAAACAAATGCTGGCTCTGTTGGATTGTAAATTAAAAAATCTTTTTCTGCTCCAACAGTATCAAATCCAACACCAATTCCCAACATTAGTGCATCCATTACCCAGCCAAAGAGTGCTCCTGGATCATTTTTATCAAGATCCTTTGTTGATACCATTGCACAGTTTTGCAAGGCAGCAGAGTTCTTTTTTGCCATAGTCATAGGTGTTCCAAATGCCCACATACCACGTCCTGGTGGTGTCCACTTTAATTCAAACATTCTTTGAAAGGCTTCTTGTGCAGACTTTTGAGCTTTATTATCATTCCATGGAAGTCTATTTTCCTTAGCATGGTTCTTTTGTACTGAGTACATGCCTTCAATTACACGCTTACATACTTCATGCCAGCGTTCCTTTGTGCCGTCTTCTTTTACACGAGAATACGTACGTATAAATGTGATCTCTCCAAGAGAATTCCCACCAGCATCTGCGAACCCAAATGGTGGCTCTACATCTTTATACTTAGCAATAAAATCATCTACGAGACGAAAAGAAAAAATATCTGACATTTAAAAACCTTTCAATAATAAAAATAAATGGAGTACTTCAGAAAATTAAAAGTACTCCCCTAAGTATACCACAGCTTATTAAAAACAAAAACACGTCCCCATTTCTGGAGACGTGCTAATGTTTTAATTAATTAGTTATTAGACAATATCTCCAATAACTGTGAATGTATTGCTTGCTGTACATATCATAGTTGCAGATGAATATCTTGTTCTAATCTTTGGAGCTGCTGTTGTTGCTCCAGCAGATGTAATTGTTACACCAGCACCAGCTGCAAATGTTACTTGTCCTGTATTTGTTTGCTGGAATATTACAGAATCTCCAACTGAGAATACTGAAGGAGGTAATGTTAGTGTTATTGCGCTGGCATTGTCAAGTGTTACCAATTTATTTGATGCATCTGCAAGAACTGCTGTATATGTAGTTCCTGTTTGTGCATTGAATCCCATCTGAACTCTAGGAGTTGCAATTGTTGGAGATGTTCCAAATACCAGTGCTCCAGATCCTGTTTCATCAGTTACTGCAGCTGCTAGATTTGCTGATGATGGAGTTCCAAGGAATGTGGCAACTCCAGATCCTAGAGATGTAATTCCTGTACCACCATTTGCTACTGGCAATGTGCCAGTTACACCTGTTGTAAGTGGAAGTCCAGTTGCATTTGTCAATGTTCCGCTTGAAGGTGTTCCAAGTGCTCCACCATTTACAACTGGTGCACCTGCAGATCCTACGTTAACTGCAAGAGCAGTTGCTACACCAGTTCCCAGTCCTGAGATACCTGTTGATACTGGAAGACCTGTACCATTTGTAAGAGTTACAGATGTTGGAGTTCCAAGAATTGGAGTTACAAGGGTTGGACTGGTTGACAATACATTGTTACCTGATCCAGTTGATGTTGTTACACCAGTACCGCCATTTGCTACAGGAAGAGTACCAGTTACACCTGTTGAAAGTGGTAGTCCAGTAGCATTTGTTAGAACACCAGACGCTGGGGTTCCCAATGCTGGAGTGGTTAATGTTGGGCTAGTCAATGTTTTATTTGTTAATGTCTCAGTACCTGTTAATGTAACGAAGTTATCATCTGTAAGTGCTGTGTTAAATTGAGCAGTTGTACCAGATAGTGAGTTTGATCCAAGAGCAATTGTCTTATTAGTTAATGTTTGGGCAGTATTTAGATCTACAGTTGTTGCTGTATTAATACTGAAAACAGTTCCAGTTAGTGTTAATCCAGTGCCTGCTGTGTATGTGCCAGCTCCAGAGAACTGAACAAACTCTATTGCATCAGTTCCAATTGTTGCTGGAGTATTTATTTGTACCCATCCTGTATTTGCATAGGTAGTACCCTGATCTACGAATACGAAGTCACCAGAATCAATTTCTGCTGCTGTATCAAAATCTGTAGCACGAGTAGGTGCACCAGAAGCAGAAACAACATATATACCGTTTTCTGCCTTAGTTGTTTGATTCTTAACAAGAATTCTATCACCAGTTGCAAGAGTTACTCCGTCAAGAGTATCTCCATTTTCAACAGCAGAAGCAAGAGTAATGTTTGCTGTTGTAGCTGCTTTTACAGATGGATGAACGTGAAGCCCTTCCACTGCAGAATCTACGTATTGCTTTGTAGCTGCATCATTAGCATCTGTTGGAGCAGCCAAACCTGTAATCTTTTGGCTGTTTAAAGCAACGCTTGCTGTTGGTGCAGCCATTTGATCCAAACGACTTGTACGAACCTGTGTATCAAAGTTTGAAATTGTACTTGCTGTCTGTGTACCAGTATGGTTAGCACGAGCAAGTGGGTCTGTAGCAAGCTTGCTTAGTGCAATAGCTGCTGATGCATTAATATCAGCATTTACAATTGTTCCATCCAAAATCATACCTGATGTAACTGTTCCTGTTGGAAGGGTTACTGTTCCTGTAAATGTTGGTGAAGCAAGAGGTGCCTTTAGGTCTAAAGCAGACTGTGTAGCTGTTGATATTGGCTTGTTTGCATCTGATGTATTATCAACATTTCCAAGTCCAACATCACCCTTTACTAATCCTGTTGGAGTAGAAATTGATGGAGATGTAAGTGTTTTGTTTGTAAGAGTTTGAGCACCAGCTAGGGTTACTAGAACAGCTGTATTTGCAATTCCATGAATATTTGTGGTATCTGCTTCATGGTTAGATAAATCTGTAGACGTTGCCTTAGCGTTTAACTGTGCTTGAATATCTGAAGTTACATTTGCAAGATATCCGATTTCAGTATCTGAGACATCTGCCACACGAGCTTGGATAGTTGAGGTATTTACATAAATAGATCCTGTTGAGTCATTGTATGTAAGACCTACGCCAACATTATTTCCAACAGCATCTTGTGCCATTTCATCTGTATATTGAGATGCTCCAGTAAAGCTTACTGTACCAGCACTATCATTATAAGATACTGTAATATTTGTATGTGTACCGCTTGTTATTGCATTAGCTGAAACATCAACTGCCGCTTCTGTAAAGTCTGAAACGTTTGCAGATGTAACAGTGATTGTATTATTTGCAGCATTAATAGTCTTGTTTGTTAAAGTTTCTGATCTATCAGTTGTAGCAAATTCTGCATCTGATAGCGCTGCCTGAAATTCTACGAGAGTACCTGTAACAGTATTGTTAGCTAGATCAATAGTCTTATTTGTTAATGTTTGAGTTCCAGACAAAGTTGCGATAGTTGAATCAACAGCAAGTGTAATTGTGTTGGCATTATCATTATAGGTCTTTGTAACACCTGTTCCAGCTACTACTGATGAATTTACAGTATCCTGCAAACTTTCAGCAAAATCTGAAATATTTGATGTTGTGATAGTAATTGTATTATCAGCAGAACTTATTGTTTTATTTGTTAGTGTTTCTACACCCGCAAGAGTAGCAAAGTTGCCATCTGTAAGGGCTGTATTAAACTGAGCAACAGTTCCTGAAACTGTATTATTAGCAAGGTTAATTGTTTTGCTTGTAAGTGTTTCCACTCCATTGAGAGATGCTACATCTGCATCAGAAACTGCTGCGTTAAGCTGTGTTAATGTTGCAACTAATGTATTGTTTGCAAGGTTTATTGTTTTATTTGTAACAGCTTCAGAGCCGTCTCTTGAAACAAGGTCTGCATCAGATACAGCATTGTTTAGCTGTTGTAATGTAGCTGTTATTGTATTATTATTAAAACTAATTGTTTTATTTGTTAGTGTTTCAGATCCAGCTAGTGTTGCAAAATCACCATCTGTGAGAGCAGAGTTAAACTGTGCAGTAGTTCCTGAAACAGTGTTATTAGCAAAGTTAATTGTTTTGTTTGTTAAGGTCTCTGTTCCTGCTAGTGTTGCAAAATCACCATCTGTGAGAGCAGAGTTAAACTGTGCAGTAGAGCCTATTACTGTATTGTTGGCTAAATTTACTGTTTTATTTAAAAATGTTTCAGATCCAGCAACTGTTGCAAAGTCATTATCTGTTAGAGCAGAGTTAAATTCAGCGGTAGTTCCGTATACACTATTGTTTCCTAAACTAATTGTTTTATTAGAGAATGTATTAGTACTTGTAAGTGTTGGAATTGTTGAATCAGTTGATAGTGTGAGGGTATGGTTTAATGGATCATACGACTTATTTAAACCACTTCCTGAAACAATTGTTACATTTGCAGAATCTGCAGATGCATTAGCAAAATCAGTTACTTCATTAGATGTTATTGTTATTGTATTATTGGCAGAATTTATAGTCTTGTTAGTAAGTGTTTCTGCAAAGTCTTTAATATCTGTACCATTTTTTAGGTAGGTACGGTTAACATTTAAATCAATATTTTCAGAAGATGTCCAAGAATTTGATGCTTGTGAATAATATAGGGCCTTATCTGTCGTTCCTTTAAGTGTAATACCGCCACCGTTTGCAGAAGCATCTGATGGTGACAAGGTATCTCCAAGAGTAATATTTACATCTTCAACAACAAGATTTGTTGTGTTAATGTTAGTGGTAGTACCATTTACAATAAGATTACCAGAAAGTGTTAAATCTGTACCGTTAATCGCACCAGTGAATGTTGCTCCTGCCAAGTTAGCCTTTAAATCAAGCGCTGTCTGAGTTGCAGTTGAAACTGGCTTATTAGCATCTGATGTATTATCTACGTTGCCAAGTCCAACCATGCTCTTTGTAACACCAGAAACTGTACCTGTAAATGTTGGGGAAGCAGTTGGTGCCTTTGAATTAATCTGAGTTTGAATGTCAGAAGTTACGTTTGCAAGGTATCCGATTTCAGTATCTGAGACATCTGCTACTCTTGCCTGAATCGTTGATGTATCAACAGCAATTGTGATAGTGTTTGCGTTATCATCATAGCTCTTTGTTATACCGCTACCAGCAGATAGAGCTGAGTTTATAGCGTCTTGTGACATTTCATCAAGAACTGCAGAGTTAACAGACAAAGTAATAGTGTTTGCACTATCATCATAAGTCTTTGTAATGCCTGTTCCAGCAACTAAAGCTGTATTTACTGCATCCTGAGCTCTTTCGTCTGTAAAATATTTATTTGTAGAGCCTTCAGCTAAGTCGTCTGTTGTAGAGTCTGCAACTCCATTTTCAGCTGTAATGGTAAGGCCGTTTTTATCTCCAGTGATTACGATGTTTGTTTTTGTAGCATTTACAAGAAGATTAGCTGCAAACTCTTTAGTAGAAAGTTCTGCAGTATCTGAAATTCCATGTACGTTTGTGGTATCTGATTCATGTGTAGCTAAATTATTTGCTACAGATGTAAAAAATGCAGGGTCGTCATTAATTGCAGCAGAAAGCTCATTTAATGTATCAAGAAGACCTGGAGCTCCATCTACTAAATTTGATACAGCTGAATCAACATATGATGTTGTAGCTAGAGTATTAGGAATCTGTGATGATTCAAGCTTACCAGAGGAGTTAAGTGTTGCTACGCCGTTGGCAACTCCAAGCAAGTCTACATCAACATATTCGCCAAGTTGGGTACTTAGAGATGCTTGATCAACAAAGTACTCTAGATCATCCCAGTGATTTGTTCCGTCACCGATTTTAAACTGATTAGTATCAGATTCCCATCCAATTTCACCAGCATTTAAAATTGGGTTGGCAGAGGTCCACTGAGCAGCAGTTCCTTTGCGTTGTTGCATTCTTGTTGCCATTTTATCCTCCGTATGACATTATTTTCATATTATAACAGATAATTAGTTATAATTATCTACTGCTATTCCACCATCCCAGGTTGCTTCAAAATTAACTGTATTGTATGAACCGCCACTTACAAAGTATCCTGGCTCGTTATATGCACCACCACTTACAAATGTACTTACAATAAGACCATTTCCATCAATAGATGTATCGTGAATGTGATCTTGTAAAACTTCTGCGTCAGACAAATTGGCTATAGCAGACCATTCTCCGTTGTAATATACATAAATTCTTTCTGTTATGGTATCAAACCATAAATTTCCATTAGTTGGACTTACTGGAGCAATATCATCTGTTGGAATAGAAGGAGAACCAGCAACTGAGTCAACATAAGACTTTGTAGCAGCATGTGATCCATCTGTTGGAGAAGCTACGGTTACAGCACCTGTAAAAGATCCTGCTCCTCCAACGATAAGACCATTTTTTACTTTAAAGTCTTTATTAAAAGTAGTCACTGGTTCTCCTCTATTCTAAATTATACTAACAGTGTTCCAACTACGGTAACTGTTGAGTTATTATTTGCAGTTGTTACCTGTAAAATAACATTTCCTGAAGATACAGTTGCTGAAATTGTGGATGCTGATCCATTGGTTCCAACAATTGCATATTCTGTAATTGCAATATTGTCAGATGAATCTAACGTAAGCATTACTTTTGAAATCTCTGTATGAGATCCGTAAGCAACCTTAACAAGAAATTCTCCTGAACGATAATTGTCTGCGTCCCATGAGTATGCTGACTGAACTCCAGCTGTTGGTGCAGATAGAGTAGCAGCAACCTGAGTTGCAACGTTGTTAATATCAATTTCTACAAAATTAGGTGTTACAGCTTCAAGAGCAGCAACAGCACGAGCATTTGTAAAGTAAAGGTTAGACGTTCCTTCAGTAAGGTCATCAGTATCAGAGTCTGCAACTCCATTTTCTGCAACAAAGTCATATGTTCCAGATAGAGAGTCGTAGGTTACAGTGATATTTGTTTGTGTTCCAGTTGTAAGAGGTGTAACCATTGTAGCTTCTGCACGAGCATTTGTGAAGTATAGATTATTTACACCCTCTGAAATATCATCTGTATCAATAGAATCATTGATATATTGATCAACTCTTGTATTTGAATAATACAGATTATTTCCTTCAGCAACATCATCAGTATCAAGTCCAGCAATTGTATTTCCAACATTAGTTATTGCTGTATCAACATAATACTTGGTAGCAGCATCTTGGTTGCTTGATGGCTCTTGAAGGTTAACAATTGTATATGTGTTAACTGCATCAATGTCAGCACCCAAAGAAACGCTAGATCCAAGTGTCTTATTGCTAAGTGTCTGTGTATCAGAAGTTCCTACAACATTTCCAGATACCCCATGCACACCAGTTGTTAGATTTGAGTGAGTAGATACTGATGTTGAAAGATCTGTTAAGCTTGCCAATACGTTAGCATTTGCTGTAAAGGTGTTTCCATCAAGATACAATCCGTACCCTGCTAAATATGTACCTGCTCCAGAGAACTGTGTAAAGTATATTGGATCTGTTCCAATAGTTACTACACCAGTAGATGTCTGGACCCAGCCAGTGTTATCGTTGATTGTACCTCCAGTTACGAAGATAAAGTCACCGCCGTCAACCTCTGATGGCTGATCAAAATCAGTTGCACGAACTGCAGCTCCAACTGACTGAACAACATAAATACCGTTTTCAGAAGCTGTATTCTGATTCTTAACAAGAACACGATTTCCTGCAGCCAATGTTACGTTGTCAATAACATCGCCAACCTGAAGATCAGACGAAATACTAATATTTACAGTTGTTGCTGCAACTGCTGCTTCGTGAATATGAAGGCCTTCAGAAACTGCGTCAACATATTCTTTTGTAGCTGCATCTCCAGCATTTGTAGGAGTCCCAAGATTGGTTATTGTATATCCATCAGCATCAAGGTTATTTCCAAGAGTTTTGTTAGAAATTGTTTGTGTATCTGATGTACCAACAACATTTCCTGTTACTCCATGAACTCCAGAAGCTACGTTATGGGTGCTTATGGCGTTTGATACCTGTGCATCTGTTGCTACAACAGTATCATCAATACGAATTGCATTGTTTGCAATTTCAAGTCCATATCCTAGATGAGCAGAAAACTCTCCAGTTGAACCATTATATTGTAGTCCTTCTCCAGCACTTACTGCACCACGTGCACGAGCATTTGTAAAGTAAAGGTTGGTTGTACCCTCAACAAGATCATCAGTATCTGAATCACCAACACCATTTTCTGCAGTGATTGTAAGATTATTTGATCCATCCTTGCTAATTGTGATATTTGTTGTTACAGCATTAGCTAGTAGGTTTGCTGCCTCTTCTTTTGCACGAGCAGCTGTATAGTAAAGATTGTTTCCTTCAGCAAGATCAGTTGTATCGTGGTTTGAAATATCTGAAACTGTACCAGTTACATCACCAGTTATATCACCAATCAGGTCTGCTGTGATAACATTTGCAGCAAAATTTGCAAATCCATCACGTATTACTACTGTATTTGCAACTGCTTCTGAATTTGCAGATCCGCCTATAAGACCAATAATATAATTTTGATCAGCTGAATCCTTAGTAAGAATGTCATATCCATTGATGGTACCGTTTGGACCTTCAACGATAAGACCATTTTTAATTTTAAAGTCTTTGTTGACTGTAGCCATTTATTATCTCCTTGTAGTTTAAGCCTTGAGGCCAATTCGTGCGTAACGAACTGTTACAGGCGTAATCCCCACCACTGGCGTTACAGATATATTAACTGTATTCGCCACACGAGAGACAGTAACGGTGCCAATATTCCCATCATTGTCTATTGTTCCATATTCAGATACGCTCACATCTGAGCCATCAATCAATATGGTCAACTCTGTTGCATAAAAATAATTATCTCCAGCAGAAGTCTTTGCTATTGAGATAATGTACTTAACCATTCTCCATACCGTCGCATCAAAATTATCAATGACGGTTGCACTTTCAATTCCTGTAATGTTGTTTTCATTATTTCCAAATGAGCCAAGATCTGTAGCTTGAGCAGATACGCTATCAATTAAATCTACGTAGTCTTGTTCTGTTGGCCTATCGCCTGTTTGAAACTTAGTTTTGACTGTTGAAAGTGGTACTCTGGCCATGACACGATTATATCATATTTATAATAAATCTAATTTAAATGAACTATTATTTGCCCAATATTTCATTGTTTGTGCTTTTGATCTTGCATGTATGCTAACAACATGGTCTTGGTGTAAATATGATTCAAGATTTAGGTTATATGTGAAAAGCGGAATAGAGTAACAAAGTCCTGATCCAAAAATTATGCCTTCTGATACGGCTTTAAATCTGTTTGAGCTAAAGGTATATTTATTATCCACATAGTGTTTTTCTATAAGCCTTTTTGCAAAGTCTCTTTTTATCAGATATACGGAGGCAGACCAGTCCATGGCTTCTCTTAAGTGTAATCTTGGATTTACTATAAAGTTATTGATTATTGCCAATTGAAGGACGTCATATTTTTTATCTACCGCTTTAAAAAAATCTTTCCAGGTAAAGTTCCAAAAGTCTGTTGTTTCTAGACTGACATCATCTTCAACAATAACCGCATACTCTGACTCAGATTCGTCTAGCCACTGAGCAATTGCTTTAAGATGAGATATAGAACAGGCCATCTCATTTTTAGAAATTGTAAGACTACCAATATTATTAATCATTTGCTCAAGATCTGTTTTTGATCCATCTACAGCATCAATAAATTTATAATTTGATACATTGTATTTATTAAAATGATCAATAATATATTCTTTACGCTCTACAGATCTTTCCATGTTTATAACATAGATAGGACCTAAACCATCAAGTTTACTTAAACCAGTATGTTCCAGCATGAATTACCTTTATGTACGGGGCTAAAAATATTTTGCCTCCTAAGTCTTTCCAGGTTCTGCAAAAATTATAATCTTCAGATAATAGCCTATTTGAATCTGGATCTATCTCTGTTCTCCAGAAATTATATATTGTTTCTCCGTAGGCAATTCCACCTGTACCGTCTTGATCTGATCTATAAGAAGGCGTAAACTCCTTTAGCTGTTGAAAGACATCTCTGTGAATTAGCATAAGTCCTGTTCCAACATAATCAACCTCTACTTTTTGACTTGGGTTTTCACGAAGCTTATTTTTTTGCTCTTCTGATATATTAACGTTGTATATGGCAGTAAATTTTGACAAATCTTGCTTGTCTTCTTTTGCAGCTGTTCTAACCCTATCCCAATTAATACCTTTCATTGGAACTGCAGCACCAATCAACATTTCGTCTTCATCTATCATTTTTGCAACCATCTCATGATCAAATCCTTGGTCTGCATCTATAAATAGCAAATAGTCATATCCACTTCTTAAAAAAATCTCAGTTAGTGTATTTCTTGCACGTGTAATGAGAGACTCATTAGATAGCTCTGAATAGTTAACCTCATACCCTTTTCTACTAAGAACATTGGTTAGCCCTATAAGGCTTTTTAGATATGCTCCATGACAGACTCCTCCATACATTGGAGTTGCTACCATTACTCTTTTCATTATTCCCCCTTATTTATAAAATATAGTTGCTATAGCCAATAACCTGAAGACCAATTCCAGGTATGTTATTTGGTCCATACCCTGGAACTTTAATATCAGTAAATCTAACTCTAAATGGCAAAACTTCATTAATTCTAATTTGTCTATTATCTTTGTACCTTATTGATGACCTAGAGTATTTAGAATTTTCAATTAGAACGGTATTTATTTTAGGTTCATCAATAATTACCGCTTTTGCTATCATTATGCTGTTACATCCTCAAGAATAATCATCTTGCCTTGAGCTACTGTCCAAACAATCTCATTCTGTGGCAAAGATAGTTCAATATCAAAAATATCATTTGTTTGTAATAAATTAGAATGTTCTGCACTTAAAGAAACAGTGAACTCTCCTGGACCGTCATCTGGATCAGCTAGTGGAGTAAGGTTTAATATTAATGTTGCGTTGTCTGTCATAACTCCTGGTGTAACTGGAGCACTAGGTCTTTTGACCTGCATCTGTATTGTCCAGTCAGCAATTGTTAGTGGTTCTTTTGCATCATCTGTAACGTATACACGAAATGAAGCAGTATCTCCACGAACTACTGTCCAAGATACGTATGGAGGCGTTGCTCCAATAGAATAGCTATCTGAGCCTTGACCTCTATAAGTTGCCATTTATTCTCCTAAAATAAAAATAGAATTATCCACTAGATATTATATCACTTTATGACTTGTACTTGTTAGTAGCATCGTGCTATACTAGGTGTATGACACCGTTATGGTGTCATATGCATTTTAGGAGGCTAAACTTGAGAAATAATAAAATGCTTGTAGGGGTAGTTGGTAGTGTGATGCTTGTAGTACATGTTTTAGGTGCTATGCCGTCTCATGCAGCCAAGAATAATTTATCTAAACAGGATCAAACTGTAGTCGCCACCCCAAAGGTGGCTTTTCTGCTTTCTGAAGATAAAAATGAAAAAATACTTACTAAGTATCAAAACGCTCATAGTTTGACTGACAGCCAGTTGGTTGAATTACTTAAGGCAGTGGGATTTAAAGGAAAGGCTTTAAAAACCGCATGGTCGGTTGCTAAGGCTGAATCCAATGGTCGTCCATTTGCTTTTAATGGAAACACCAAAACTGGAGACTCCTCTTATGGAATCTTTCAGATTAATATGCTTGGACCTTTAGGATCTGATCGTACCGAAAGGTATGATTTGGACGTCTATGCTGAGCTATTTAGCCCTGTAACTAATGCTCAAATTGTATACCGCATGACAAAAGGCGGAACCGATTGGAGCTCATGGTCAACCTATAACAAGGGGGCCAACTATAAGTGGCTAAAGAAATTTGATCAATTAATTGATTAAAACTTGCAGTTGTTGATATGGCTGATTTCTATTTGATTAATATTAACATGGGATGGTTGAGAAGCTACCCAAAGAATAGATTCAGCCATATCTTCTGCTGTTAGAGCATTATCCTTCTTCTCTATCTGAGTATCAATTGTTCCTGGACATATTTCTGTAACCTTAATATTGTATTGAGGAAATTCCATCCTCATGGTATCAATCAATCCTCTTTGACCACGTTTTGCATTTGTATAGTTACCTCCCCCACGAAATGGAACTTTTCCAGATAGGGAATTAATAAAAATAATTGTTGGTGAGCTTGACTTCTTTAAACAAGGAACAAAAAGTTGAGAAAGATACATTGGTCCAGAAACATTAATGTCGTAGGCTATTCTAAAATTATCCATAGTCTCATTAATAATATTGGTTGGTCCAGAGCCACCGCCAGCATTATTCACAAGAAGGTCTAAAGTGATATCTTTATATTTTTCAGCAAATTCCTTAATTTGTGATGCATTAGTTATATCTAGTTGGTATGCTTCAACATTTTCTTCAACAAGCTCATTTATTTTAGAAAGGTTTCTAGAGACAGCTATAACCCTATAACCATTTTCAGAAAGTAGTTTAACTGTAGAATATCCAACTCCTTTGCTTGCACCAGTTACTATAGCTGTTTTCATTACATACCTTGATGATTATTAAGCTGCATGTTATTGTGAATCCAATGGCCTGGAACCATATATTTTACTCCAGACTTTACCATATGCGCTGTATGAAAATAGGGAGCTTCTGCTGGAAATATAATTACGCTATTTGCTTTAGGCTTTACACCAAAATCTATTGACTTATTTGCAACTGCTACATCATAGTCCAAGTCTACATGGGGAGCACCGCTAACCCATCCTTCTGAACTATTCCATCCGCCGTCATAGTCTTTTAATTGAAAAGAGATCTCTCCGCCTTCACAGTCGTCATTTAGATACATAACTAAGGAATATCTTAATGTCTTATCTCCATCTAATTGGTCAAAATGTGCGCCCATACCCATTCCAGTATAGTACTTCTTAATATTAAATGTTGGAAATAGTCTTGGCTCATCAAAATCACCCAGGGACTCTGCATAGTCTTTACATACATTGTGTAAGGCTGTCATTACAGAATCGTAGATATATTTACTTTTTTCCCCTACTTCTCCATTAAATTTATTGATTGAGTCAATATCAAAAGTTTTTGTTTCTCCATAAATAAAATCTTTGTCATTAGAAGATGTCCATTTTTGCCATACATTAACTTTAGTATTGTCGTCAAATTCCATACTGTCTAGGTCACTTAATGTCTTTATAAAATTATCAAAGTTATCTATTGCATTAGTATAGTAGTATACCTTTGGGTCTAAAATCTCTTTATTCATTTAGTATTTGTTCCTTTCGTAATGTCCTTTTTCTTTTACAAAACCAACGATCACATATCTTATCGGCCCATCTCCAACATGCTTAACTCCATGCTCGTATTCTTCATTTCCTGGAAAAAAAAGTAGGTCTCCTGGTTTTGGCCTAAGTGATATGTCAAGGTTTGGGAAAAATAACTCGCCATCAACATAATCATCATTTATATACAAAATTGTTGCATATCTGATTGATGGATCTGTATGTTGGTCTGTATGTGATTTTAGCTCTACTCCTGGCTGCATTCTTTGTATTGTGGCAAGTCCGCTTAACTCTAAATCTGGAAAAGATGATTCAACTATCTTGGCTAATCTTTCATAAAAAACACGTTGCTGTGCATACTCTTTGATGTTTAAATTTTTATCAACCCAATTTTGAGTAATTTCAAATTTACCTTCAGCAACAAGATTTTCAACGTCATCTCTTCCAAACTTTTCTAAACAAAAACTTTTTAGATTTCCCATATACTCTACTTCCCAGTCTGCCTGAGATGCATTTTTTATAATATTCCAAACAAAATCTATTTCTTCTTTTGTTAAAAAGTCCTTAACCCAAATAAGATCTTTTGTTATTTCTTCAAATTTTAAATTACTATCTTTTATTTTTTCTTTTAAAATATCAATCATTTGAAATAACACCGTCCTCTACACGGTATTTATTTCCATGTTCGTCAATCTTGTAGCCTTCTTTTAGCAAGTCTTGCCACTCTTGTTTTTCTATTTTTTGTGCTTCACGAATTTTTTCCATTTCTTCTTTCCAAGCTGCTCTTAGCTCTTCTGGATATTCGTGTTCTTCTCTATCATCCCAGAACGATCCTAGTGTGTATCTAACACCCTTTGTAATTAATGTAACCTCATGCATGTTTTCAAAACTACCATTAAATGCTGCAAGCATTCCAACCTTTGGTGCTATCTCTACATTTCTATCTGGGAACTTTAGCATACCGCCCTCAAAATCATCATTTAAATATAAAAATGCAGCATATCTACTTCTTTCAAATGCTCCAAATTTTCCATTTTCATCTGTATTGTCTGAATGCAATCTTGCAAAAGCGCCTGGCTCCCATTTTTGTGTATGATATCCAATTTGAACAACTTTTTTAGCATCTATATCGTGAACAGAAGCAACAGCATCAATAATACCTTGCTTAATTTCTGAAAAAATTGTTGGAGATAACCCAGCCTCCTCTAGCTCTGGATCATTGTCTTGTGGAAGAACTGAAGAGTATGATTCATAAAATGAAATTGGTGTCCACTGAAGCTTGTCAGACTGCATTTGTTTTTCTAGCACCTGTATTAATTTTGCTGACTCTTCTGGTGTTAAAAAGTTTTCATAAAGAACTAAGTCTTCATTAACTCTTACTTTATTGTTTAGGTTCATGTTATTCTTATACCGCCTTCTATCTCTGTTCGTTGTGGATTCTCTATCCTAAATTTTTCTTCTAGTTCTGGCTGCATGTCAAGCCATGCTTTTTTACCAAACTCTTTTTCTTTTTCAAACCATTCTGCTGATCCTTCATAATATTTTTGCCAATAGATGCGTGAAAAATATTTATGGGTACCTTCTGATGGCATAACGCCATGGATATAAACAGTTCCATCTTCAGATAAAATTTCTGGATGTCCAGATGGGAACACTACATAGTCTCCCGCTTCTGGCTTATACTTAATTAATTTATTACCTATAGCAAAATCAAGCTCTCCGCCAACATAGTCATCATTAAAATATGCTAAAGCTGTTATAACAAACTTATAACCTGGTCGGTGCTGCTGCTCTCTAATAAAGTCTGTATGGTATCTCATGCCTACTTCTTTATTTTCATCACTAATGTGATATCTACATATTGTAGGTCCAGTCATTCTCCAAAGAGGAACATCTCCACCTTCTTCAGACTTCATAATTGTTTTTTGATCTATATCTATGTTGTGTTTGATAGCGTAGTCTTCTGTAGCAATATAAAAATTTTCAAGAAGATGTATTAAAAAATTTTTTTGTTTTTGTTTTAATTCTGTATCAGCTTCAATTTTTTGAATCTCTAAATATTTTCTATTATCATCTAAGTTAACGTTGCCAGTATCGCTTGGTATGACTGGATTTAAGTAATCTCCAAAAATAGACCACTGAGACCAGTTATTAAAAAAGTTTTCTTTTTCTGTATCGTGAGAATTTTTAAGAATTGAATATATCTCATCTATATTATCAAATAAATTTTTATAAACATAAATGTATGGATATATTTCAATAATTTTAAATTTATCATCTGATACGTCTTTAAACATTTTATGGCTTTCTATCTCCAGTATGCTCTGTTATCGTCCAGAAAAATGGGCATGTATATCTTATCCCGTTTTTAATTTCTGATACACCGTGAATAAAATTCATGTCTCCTGGGAAAAAATATGCAGCTCCACGCTTTGGCTTAAACTGAATATCTTGATTTGGGAAATATAACTCTCCACCCTCATAGTCATCATTTAAATAAAATAAACTTGCAAGATCATACCACGGGAAATCGTTTGGCTTTCCTGCATCTGGACCATCATGTAGCTCTTTGTCGGCATGTGGTCTTTGTAGCTGCCCTGGAAGCCAACGAACTATTGTTTGTCCTGTAGGCTGTGCTTTAACGCTATAAAAGTTTTCTATAATAGGCTTTAACCTTTCTACAAGACCAACAATAACTGGAACAATGTTTTCATTATTTTTATTTAATGATGGAGCGCTAGCCACTCTATCTTTCCAATAGCTAGAGTCATATATAACAGTTCCATTTTCATTTACATGATCTTCTGTTACATCCCAAATAGTTATATTTCTTGCAGCATTTTCTAGAAAATTTATTTCTTCTTCTGTCATAAAGTTTTCTAGTTCAACAATCATTTCTTTGCCACTGCCAAACCATCCAGATGGCGTTATAGACTTTGGTGCATTTAAATGAATATCTTTATTAGTTATTTCCATATTTTTATTATACCACCTTGTCTTATTTTTGCCTATTATCTTTTACGGATAGTCTTAAAACCTTTGCCTCATGTATGCCCACAGTTTCACCTTTTTCATTTACTGCGTCTCTATACCAGTCTGTCCATTTACCAGACTGATTTATCTTCTGTGCCTCTTCACCATAAGTCCTATGTGCAGATTGTCTTTCGTTTAGAGGATCTGAATAATCGTATATTTCAATAGACGTATTATCTAAAGCTCCTAAAGACATAGGTATGACAGTAGCTATTGGCGTTCCTGCTTTTATGATTATTTCTTTATTTGGAGTTCTAGCCTTTATAGCTAGAGGATAGTCATTATCATAAAAAGAAGTAGATATTACAGATGACATAGTTTCAAAATCTTCATTGAAATAATTAACTGGATTAATAGTCATAAAGCTAATATTTTCTTCTGTTCTAAATATTAAGCCAGTCATAAAGCTAACTGTTGATTGACCTCTTCCAGTATACATAAAATCTGTCCCTTGAATTATTGTAATATTGTCTCCTGATGTATCATTTATACCGTTCCAACTAAATACAATATCTTCATCGCAAGATAAATTCCAACCAACCATGTTTGCTTGTGTTACTGGAAAACACCTATAAGCATGCTTTTCTGGTGTTAGATCCATCCAATCTCTTTTGATAGACATTGGAGATATATTTATCTTAGAACCTTTTGTTTTTTCAACAGATATATTTAACATTAGTCCTCGTCTGGTCTGTACATTTCAGGGGTATGAAACTTTTTATTATAGTCAAGCATTGTTACAATTGAATACTTTGTACCGCTATGAACTGGCATTGCTCTATGAGGATACATAAAGTTTGATGGAAATATGTAAAGATCTCCAGCTTTTGGCTTAATGTTCATATCTTGCAATCTAAAGTAAAGCTCTCCACCTTCATAATCATCGTTTGGGTATGCCACCAATGATACAGTACAGTTATAAGAAAACCCATGGTCATGGTGCTCTTGAAAGTGCTGTCCTGGACCATATTTAATAAAGTTAAATGCTTCCCAATACTTTAAATCCATGATGTTGTAGTCGCGTCTATAATCTTCTACTGCTGGAAACTGAGCATCGTAAACATCTTGCCACAATTCTTGAAGCTTAATAGAAACTTCACTTCTATCGGCTTCAATATCTGTTTTCTTAAATTTAAAGTCTACGCAATCTCTGTAGTCTGGCATTAATTGTTGATATCCAACATATGCTGGGTTCCAGTGGTATCTGTTGCCATCGCTTGAAAGCTGTCCATAAGGAGCGACTTCACCCAAAACATTTTCAAGTCTATTGATAACGTCTATTTCTTTTTTAATTACGTTTCTATAAACAACAATTCCATGGCCAAGATTTTCTTTTTCTGTCCAAGTATTCATATCCACCCCTTATTTGTATTCTCTTCTAGACCAAACGTGATTTTTATATATACCGCCATCTGGTTTGCGATAAAAACGCATGTTTTCTACCATTTTATCATATATTTGTTTCTGATCTTGAAACTCAGCTTCGCTTTCCCAATTTTCTCTTTTAAATGGCAAAACCTGCATATATGGAGTCCCTGCTGGTATAGTGCCTTCCCATCCCTCAACTATAAAAAACGGAAATGTTCCCAATAGATTAACTTTATCAACATCAACAACACCTGTCGTATTTAAAAATGGCAAATCAAACCTATTCATAGGTGTCATAAATAATGCACTGTATCCTTCTGGCAACTGTATGCCCCAATCTGGATACCAAGCAAAATGATTTTTATAGTATCCAATTGGATGTTCAAACTGTGCCATTGGCCCGCGCTTTGTACAAAAGTCTTTATGTCTTGTATCAAGTATTTCGCAATCAATTATTCCTTGACTATTTTTAAAAAACCTAATATCACATGGGGTCTTTAAAACATAACCAGTGGCAAATGCATCCATGATTGCTGGGCAGGCTTTCCATGTTGGAATCTTTCCATAGTCGTCTGTTGTGCCTTCTTTTGGAAATGGGCAAACTTCTTTTGTGGCTTTATAGTATTCACCATTAAAAGGATTTTTTGCAAATCTATCTGCTTCCTTGTACCATTTAGGAATTGTGTCCTGTGTTGGTTTTGGAACAGACATACTTTTATCATTTAGCCATGCTCTGAATGACCTAAAAACAATTTTGTTAAACATGTAATTATTTGTGACCTAGTTGGTTTATATCTGTCATAATTACTACACAATATTTTGTACCGCTTTTCATTGGTAAAGATGCATGTTCATAAATATAGTTAGATGGAAACACTGCAATATCACCAACTTTTGGAGTATGAATGTGATTGTTTAATCTTGGAAATTGAATCTCTCCGCCTTCATAATCATCGTTAATATAAATAACTGCAGATACTGTACAGTTATAAGCTGGGCCATGGTCAGCATGTATTCTAAAGTGCTTACCTTCTCCCTCATATTTAACAAAATTAAAAGCTTCGTAGTAAACTACGTTTATTCCCCAATACCTGGCATAGTCGTCTATGCAAAACTTTAACTTAGCATATATTTCATCATGCAGATCAATTAATTCTGCATTAAATTCGTTTCTTGGACCAAGATTTTCTGGTTTGTATTTAAAATCAACACAGTCCCTAGCTTTTTTAATTGGTTGGTTAGAATTAGTTACTTGTGCTTCAGACCACTTATACTTGGTTCCATTAGTTAAGTTTTTCTCAAGTATACTGATATATCTATCTGCATCATCTTTAGAAAAAACATTATGGTAAATATTTAGTCCTAATCCAGGATTGGAAGATGTTATATGCTCATCTACCGTTCTAACTGGCATTCTGTTGTGAGTTGTTTCTGATCTGTCTTTATTAAACCAGGCTTCAGAACCGTCTTCATATTTTGTCATATTTTACCCCATCTATTATAGCTAAATTATATCATAAAAGACAATATTGATTTAGCTATCTACCATTTTTGTATTGGACACTCTGCATTTTTTAACTTTGTTTTTAAAGTCATTAAGCAACCACATTTTTTACATTGCTTTGTAACTTTAAAAAATTCTGGACATTGCAAACAAATAGAATAACGCTGTTGAGAAATATCTTCACTAACATATTCTGTTTTTGGATCTATAAAGTCCCATGGTCTGGTGCTTCCAAGATTTTCTTTATATTGTTCCCAAGCAGTTTTTTTTCTATCTTCACTCATTAGTCATTGCTTGGTTCAGAAAAGTCAACTCCGTCATAGAGCCATCCCTTTTTAACTAAAAGCTTCATGCCTAATGGCAATTCAACTACTTGTGAAGCCAATATGTCTTCAACAAATTGATTAATTTCTGCTTCATCTTCAAAATTTTCTTTACCTAGACCCCATTGCCCAACCACTTCTCCATCCATTATTCCTGCAAATCTAATAGCTCTTGGATGTGTCCATGCTCCGTCTTCTAGCAATGTTGTTTCGCCAGTCTCTATATCTTTTTTATAAAATTTATCATCTATAAGTAAGTCACCTGGCATTACGTCATAATGAGTTGAGTCTTTCAAAACAACTCCAGATCTATTTAAAGCTATCCATTTTTCTTCTGCTGGAGTAGCTCCAGGTGTTGACTGAACATATTTTACTACACCATCTCTTACATATGCAAAGTTTGGCATCTTATCTCCTTTATATAAAGTATACAGCAACTTTTAAATTTTATCAATATTTAGAAATATTTATATCTCTTATATATTTTAAACTAGCAGAACCAGTTACTTCCAGAGCAGCAACAGCAAGGGCAGTAGTAACTTCCAAAAGTTGGGAAGCTTGGTGGGAAGAACGGGAAGAACGGTGGGAAGAACGGGAAGAACGGTGGGAAGAACGGGAAGAACGGGAAGAACGGTGGGAAGAACGGGAAGAACGGTGGGAAGAACGGGAAGAATGGGAAGAACGGTGGGAAGAACGGGAAGAACGGTGGGAAGAACGGGAAGAACGGGAAGAATGGTGGGAAGAACGGGAAGAACGGTGGGAAGAACGGGAAGAACGGGAAGAATGGTGGGAAGAACGGGAAGAACGGTGGGAAGA
>JACCDU010361305.1_pt1 | contig 108207 bp, 116 predicted proteins | sample 7446081 | NCBI WGS metagenome assembly JACCDU01 (sample SAMN15323447, study PRJNA562643) | freshwater metagenome | isolation source: river surface water | place: USA:Blue River Watershed | collected 2017-08-17
CCAAACTCCCCCACCTCGATTCGAACGAGGGACATCAAAATTAACAGTTTTGCGTTCTGCCACTGAACTATAGGGGATTATAAGATGCTTCATAAAGAAGCAAGAAGCGTAGACGGGCATCGAACCCGCAAAATATCCATCTTGAAAGGATGGTGACTTTACCAATTTGTCTACTACGCCAAGGCGGAGAGAAAGGGAATCGAACCCCCGAGGCTGTTACACCCAGCTGTTTTCAAGACAGTTTCCTCGACCAACCGGACCCTCTCCTTATATTCGGTATTCGCAAATAGAGAATACCAACGACCCTATGGGAATTCGAATCCCAGATTCCTACTAGACAGGTAGGCGTGATAGACCACTTCACTATAGGGCCTTAAATTTAAGTTCAAAACTTTATAAATAGTTTTGAACTTATACCAAATCGTATGTCATATAAGAATCCAGATAAACAAAGAGAATATCAAAAAGAATGGATAAGAAAAAATCAAGAACAAAAAGAAAAAAACAAAATCAGCGTTCGTAAAAGAAAACAACTAATTGCAGAAAAAATGTTTAACCACAAATTAGAAATAGGAAAATGTTATTCCTGCAATGTCTATGATCATCCATCCTGTTTAGATTTTCACCACCTCGGAGAAGATGAGAAAAAAGATACGATTTGCAGATTAGTCGGTGGAGGTTATAAGTGGGAAAAAATAGAAGAAGAAATGAATAAATGTATTCTTTTATGTTCTTCTTGCCACAGAAAACTCCATAGGGGACTATTAGAAATAATTCCCTCCAACTGACCCAAATGTTGCTACAAAGTAGCAATGGAGAATACCAGAGTCGAACTGGTGACAAATGCTTGCAAAGCATCCGTTTTACCACTAAACTAATTCCCCATTTGGCGACCATTTTGTTAAAGCGGTATAGTCGAACCGCATCAATGGAGAATGTATGGACCATTCTCAATCCGAATATTCAGATTTGAACTGAAATTATTCCTGCTCCCAAAGCAGGTGCCATGACCAAGTTAGGCGATATTCGGGTAGGACAACATTATATATGCTGTCAAGTGGGAGAGAGAGGAATCGAACCTCCGATGGTTCTTATGTAACGCTTTTACAGAGCGCCGCCACACATATTGCCGACAGTAGCCACTCTCCCATTTGGTATCACGTCTCAGATTTCCACTGAGTTTTCCCGGTGCATGTTCCCGGTCGAGTTAACCTACAGTATGGTCGTAGGCATTGATACTCCAATCGTGAATGGGACACCTGGGACTCGAACCCAGAACTTCCACCTTAAAAGGGTGTTACGCTAACCAATTGCGTCAGTGTCCCATTAAATAAGTCTAAAATAATCTAATCTTTTCCTATTTGCATTACCCTTATTGAGTGCTTTATAGTTCTCAGTTAAAGAATGGCAATTAGGACAAAGAACTCTTAAATTATTCTCGTGATTATTTTCACAATTTCCATCAATATGGTCTATTTCCAGTGGAGATTTACCAGTAGATGGGTTGATTTCATTCCAACCACAACGAGAACATTTATTATCAGATTTATTTAAAATGTAATCTCTAACTGGTTTTTTCAATCTGAATCCAGATCTCATTCCAGTAGTAAAATCACTTTTCCAATCTTCAATAATTTGGTTCTTTTGATATTCTTGTTGACACTTATTTGAACAATACTTACCAACCCTTTGGGAAGGATTATAAGAAAACTCCGTGTCACAAGTTAGACATTTAGACTTCATTTTAGTTAGGTTAGAGCAGTTAGTAGTATTTATTCTACTCTAACTTCACCAAAATGTAAAGTATGATGTGATTTGTATTAAGTTTTCAAGTTTCTTTGAGGACTGCTTCCCTCACCACTCCCTTAGAATACCACGGAGACCGTTGTGGGTCAAGTGGTGTGTGCCAGTTCCGAAAGTGGATTTGGCAGTTTGGGGTCTCGTTCCCCCACCGATTTACTTAGATTACCACCTTTCAGACCGTTGTGGGTGATTGGTGGACACTTGCGAAACTGTCACAAGGTAACAAAAAAGGGGAGGAAACTTTTGGTTTCTCTCCCCTTTTACTTTTATGTCTGAATGCTTTATTCGTTCATAAAAGTAAAAGAGGACTGACTCGCAATATGCCCGCGTGAATCCAGATTGGTATTGCTACCAAGTGGATATGTAAATTCGGGTTTTTGCGAAACGATGGTCATCTTTGTTTTACAAGTGTATTTTATTTATAAGACTTTTTTGGAAAAAAGTCAAGCAGGCGTACCTGGATTCGAACCAGGGATGAGGAGGTAGAAGCTCCTAGTGATAATCCACTTCACCATACGCCCATAAGAGACCTCCCTGTTTGTGCATCGTTGAGAGGCATGAGAGGACGTGGGACTTACAATAAAGGAGTTTGACCTCCCCTGCCCATATGAGTATTTTACCACTCTTTCGAACATCCGTCAACCCATGGGGAACAAATTCTCATGGGAGGAGCGAGTGCCTTACATTCCTTACTATAGCATACGGTATCGTCGTTTGGCAAGTCCTGATACCGTGATTGATATTGTCTATCTGCTTCACGAATGATTCTATCATACTCTGGAGTTACAGAATCAATTGCCCTATCAATATCTCTCGTAATTCTTCTATTTAGTTTATCAGAATCGTTGATAATGAACTGATTGAGTATTGTTCCTGGAAAATATGTCCTTTGTATTTCATCAAATAAATCCCAGATAACATTTTCTTTGATGTGTGTGCAGTGAGAAAGTGATGCAATTGTTGAAGTTAAAATTACCCCAACAATTGCGTATCTAATAATATCTGGTTTTTTATTATTCACTATTTTTTATTAATTATTCTTCATTCTTCGATTTGCTTTGGAACCTTTTCCTGGAACGGATGCAGTATCTTGTCGAGTCAACTTTGAACCTCTATTCTTTTTTACTCCCCTAAAAAGTTGTTGAAATAATTGACTTCCAGGATCTGCTGCTTCTGGACCTTCCCCATGAGCCTCATCAAGCATTTCTTCAACAATACTATCTCTCCAATCCCCACTCATATTCACCATAATTGCTTCTGCTGCTTCTGGTGTTTCAGCATATCCTTCATCAAGTAAGTGTGAGAGGATGATGTCGTAGATGTCTACTTGTTCTTTTTGTTCTTTTTTTTGTTTTACACCCCTTCTTTTATCGTGTGCATCAACTCGTGCCTTATCAACATTTCTACCCCAAATATCATATCCCCGTGTTTGAATGAACTTTTTGTTCCTTTCATCTTTCTTTTCAAATCTATTTGGTTCTTCACTCATAACAACTTCCATATATGCTTCTTGGAGATTACTAAGGTCTTGCGAGTTCATCTTTACAATTACTTTTTAGTTATTTATAAAACTCTACCCCGTTGCCATTCTATTCCAGGACATTCTTGTTGGAATTTAGTAATGCCCTCCAGATTTACCCACCACTTATTTTTACTATTACGAACCTTTGATAGTATGCCTATTTTTTGTTTAGTTTCTTTGGTGTGTTTTTTGCCAGCAAAAGGATTTTTATTTCCTTTCAATCCATACATAGGATTATTCTTTCCTTTCTTTTGATTGGAAAGTATTTCACGAACTTCTTGTCTTTTTGCTGGATTATTATCACCAATAATAGAAGGATTTCTTTCTCCAGTTCTATTATAATAAAATCCAGAAGAAGATTGTTTTGCCTTATTTGCAAAGTGTGGATTTTTATCTACTTCATAAAAATAGTGAAGAATACATTCTGCTCCAAGTGCTTCTTCAACACTTTCAAAAGTTTCTAAAATAATCTTTTGAGTAGGTTTAAAAGTTTTATCCTTAAAACTTCCAAAATAACTTACATCTTCTTCTGGAAGACACTTACATTCTCTTTTTCCAATATAACCTCTTCCATATTCCTCATAGGAATAATACACATAAAAGTGTTTCATACTACTCTAACTTGCTGACATTACTATTTATACAAGAAAGGAGTGCCGAAGCACTCCAATCCAACCTGAAAAGTGTCAGCAAGTCAGGTAAAGGTATTTAGACATCTACAAGAACTAACCTTTTGGCATAATCATAAGCATAATCAGTTCTAGAACCATGATGTCCCCACGAAATCCAACTATACGCATAGTCCATATATCTATCAATAGATTTACCAGGAGTTTTCATTTTAATTTCAATCTCTTTCCATTGAACTTCATTCGTCAAATAACGAAGTTGCGTATGAAGCGATGATGGAGAACCACCATACCTCTTAGCAAAGTTACCCAATCCATAATAACGATTGGCGGAAGTCCATTGAATCAGTCCGTAACCACCTCCACAGTTACGATAACTGGTTTTGCTACCACCTTCACAAATGTCAGGAATAAAAGTTGATTCCTGACGAATGTTACCCATGATGGTAGCAAGGGCGTTTTTATCTTTAATACCACGATTCTGGAAGTACGCCAGAGTAGCATTTTCTTGTTCATTACACCCTTTACAAATTAACCTTGTCTCTTTAGGCGTTTCGGGAGCAACCATTCTGGTCGCTGTCTTTGATGTAGGCTCCTCTCGAATAATAGAGAATGGTGGAGGACCAGACACTGGTGGAGGAGGAAACACAGAAGGCAGTGTTGCCGTATTGGTTGTAACCGTTACCAGAAGAGGCAGGGTTACTGTAAAGAAGTTTTGCATTTAGTTTAATAGAACTCTACATCCGTATAGAAGAGGGGTACACCACAACCCTCTCGGGGGGCATCTTCCACGGCTCTAATTGTCACGATCAAAATCTCATGATGTGAGACCCTGCTCATAACAGGGATTTGTACATAATAAGTTAATATTTAGGATTTGTCAACCGTACCAGTTTGTAAAGTGTCCACTCCTAAATAAGGTATATCACCATCTTTAGAACAATGAAAAAGCTTCTTTTAGCATTTTCGTTATTCTTTATTACTCCAGTAAGTGCCGCTGAAATAACATCCAAAATCACTGACTCTGTACAACTGAATGTACAAGGAGCAGCAGTCCAATCAACAAGAATTGGAGCATCATACTCAGTTTCGGGTTCCAACATTAAAGCAACAACTTTTGGTGGCGTTGGAACTAGTGGTGCATATGATGTCAATACTGCAGGTCAAGCATTTAGTTTTTCTGAAACTAAAAATGCCGCAGATACTCCAGTAACTTCACAAACATGGTCCTCGGGTGCAATTGCATCTCCTAATCTTTATGGTGATAGTGTCACACAATTAGCAGGAGACAAAGGAACTCTTGCTGGTACATTATCACCTACAGGTGTTCCGACTGTAACTGCTGGTGGATCTGGTACAACAGCAACAGGACAAAGATCTATTGAGTTAAGTGTATTCAAATGAAACTTATAACTCCCGTTTTGCTTTTGGCAACGGGAGTCATTTGTACTCCCGTTTATGGTGAGTCGGTAGTTCCAAATTTTACAAGAGGAACTATTACGGCAACAACAGAAACATCTACAAGAATAGTAGAGACAATACGTCAAGTTGAATATACTACTGGTACATCATACACTGTGACTGGAACAAATATTAACATTCCTGGTACTCCATTACCAGGTACAAGTTACAGTATTATGACTCAAGGTGCTCCATTTCAATTTTCAGAAACATACCTTGGCCCTGGAGTGGCAAAAGAAACATGGATAGATCGCACCACCGAACAAAAGTCTACAACTAATAGTATTAGTGTATTCACCCAATAAGTTTCTGCCAATTTTCTACTAAAAGTTTCATATCTTCTAAAGTAGCATTGTTTTTCAATCTATTAGCTTTTGTAGAAATTACCCAAACATTGCCAGGAACATATCCTTTTGAACTATCAATTCTATCAAGTGAAGCACTATTCTCCCTATATGATCCCTCTCTTTTTGGATTGAACCTATCTCTATAATACAATTCTATTCCTAATAAAGGACAATGAGTATTCCACTCAACATCTTTTTCAGTAATAGTAAATTCAATATTTCTTTGTTTTGCTCTACCTCTGGCACATCCTATCAAATAAGTTTCTAAACTTACTCTTTCGTTTCCTTGACCACATCCACAAGTTTTTTGTTTCCTCAAATTATCACCTGGCATTATCCTCTCATTACCACAACGAAGACATTTGCAAAAATAATGAGCCCGTTTATTTTGTTTAGTAAGTTCAATATTTTTTGACAGGACCAAAAGTTCCCCAAAAACTTTACCAGAGTGATCTACTAATTTCATTAGTGTGTAGAATATGAAACATCTTTCAATCTATTTATACGCAATAGGAGTTCTGTTTTATGGAACATTATCCCACGCTCAACAAGCTCCTAGTAACACTAATATTGCTGGTCCTAGTGCTTCCGCTACTGGTAACGTTACCAATCAAGCAGTCCAAGTATTACAAGGTCCATATGCGATGAATACTTATGGTGCTGGTGTCAGTTGTCAGGGACCAACGATGAGTGTTGCTCCCTTTGCTTTAGGGAACTTCAACAGCAGTCAAGATCCAGAATCATTTCAAACTCAAAGTGGTAACTTTGGGGTGAGTTTAGGTTTCAACTTTCCTCTAGATGGATCACTACAAGAGATCTGTAAAGCAAGAGCAAAGGTTGAAATATCTAGACAACAAGCTGAAGCAGACAAGGCAAGACTTGACTTTGAATTAGTCAGACTATTGAAGTGCGGCGAGGCGATGAAGAATGGAATTAGTTTCCATCCCGATAGTCCCTATCATAAGGTCTGTGCTGATGTTGTTGTAAGGTATCCATCCGTCAAAGAGGCAGCGGCAAGATGAGTGAGATACCAACCATCGGTTCTAATAGCATACCCAAGGTTGGTATAGGAGGTCCAAGTATTATACCAACGATAGATCCTCCTGTGATCTATTCAGCACCACAACCAGTTAGTCGTGGCATAGCACTACCTGTATTCACAGCACCTGATCCTTCTATTAAATATCCTATTATAAATGTTCCTACACAGGAAGAGTTTGATGCTGCGGTAGCAGCTGAGAAAAAACAACAGCAGCAAGAGCAGGAAGAGAAGTCTAGAGGGTTACCTGATAGCAAGACCCCCACCCCCCAACTGCCTCCAGTTGTTCAAACCCCCCAGGATAATCGGGTTATTTCCGATGATGTCCCCAAAACTAACCTAGGAGTTCCTATAATTGAAGTACCAATCATCGGACAAATTCCAATTCCTCCTAAAGAGCAGGTTATTCTTGCTGGCACCACTGCTACTGCTTCTGTTGCTGCGGCTCTTGTTGGGAAATCTCTGGTGGAATGGATGGTAGGTAAAATGAAACCTATCGTTCAGCAGATACTTGTAAGGGGCAAGAAACTCTTAAAAAGAGATCTCACCCCATATGAACTTCAAATATACTTTGCTTTTGAGAAATCCAAGTCTCTGAAGAAGGTTAATAAGTTACTCAAAAAAGAGCAGAAAAAAGATAAACAGAGACAGTATAAAGAGTTTAACTCAAAATAATTTCGGAATAGGTAGTTTCTCAAATATTTTGTTGACTTGTTTTTCTACAACAGAACCAACAAACTCTTCTGGATTATCAAGAATCTTTTGTGCTTTCTGATAAGTTACATAAGCACCATAACAAAGTGCTCCACTAATGAGAAGGCTTGTCGTCGATAGAATGATTGCTATGTTGTTCTTCATCTTTCATTTCCTCAAATGCTAATCTTAATATGTAGTAAATTACATATGCAGTAAATGCTAACCCAATACCCAGAATTGTTATCACACCCCAAGGCAATTCACTCATTCTCTTCCCTCCTGTTTATGAATCCAAATCTTCAAATCTTTCACATATTTTCTTAAGATTTCTGCTTGAGAGAGATGCCACTCATCACCAGTCTTAAGATGCTGTCGAATATGTTCATCAACAGCATTTAAGCAGTGTTTAATTACAGGATTCCACGGCTCCCGTATAGGAGTGTTCCATTCTCTGGGCATAATACCTCATTTTTTCTTGCCGCCATTCTTTGCCTTTTTAGCAGTAGCATTACCTTGATTTTGTTTTGGAGACTTTCCTCCAGCAGATCCTTTTTTACCTTTGTTTGCAGATTTAGACATCATGCTCCTGTGCGTGGTTGTACTTGACCTTCCTCCAGTGCCTCAACTCTTTCATCCAAAGATGCTGTTTCAACATTTGCTGAAACAGGTGATTCTACTGAAATAGGTGGTTCTGGAGGTGCTTCTACAACTTCCTCTCTGCGTGGTTCTGTTTTTTTCTCATCATCATCACCACCTTTCTTCATTGTATTAATACCAAATGTCGCAGCAGATGCCGTAAATACTGTAGCAATGAATGTAGGATCCATCTTAGGAAGAAGACCCGCATAACTAGCAGTAAGCAGAGCAGCAGACCAACTCAAAATCGAAACACGAATAACAGTACTCATACATTTACCTTTTTTTTCGTTTTCCATTTTTCTAGTGTGAAGTTAACCTTTTTTCCAAGATTCACCTTCTGCTTTTCTTCTACGGGCAAGACCTGCTTCTACATTTGAACCAGGATTTCTGTAGAGGTACAAAGCATCTGGAACTAAGTCCCATTCTTTATTCTTCAGACGTTTGGTGATTGTATTAAAATTATCACCCCCATAAAAACCAGCACCAAGATTATAAGCAAAACTAAGAAGAGCACCTCTTTTTCCATCAGACATTTCACCCCAATGAGGGATTTTACGAAGTGATGGAAGAAAATCTTTCTTACATTGCTCAATCAAAAGTTCATCTGCTTCTGCCTGAGTGAGAGTATCTCCCATCTTAAATGCAGAACCATCTTTCTTACGGGTGGAACCCCAACCAATCGTGATTGGAAGATTTCCAGTCAGAGGATCTGGATATGCCTTCAGATGACATCCCTCAAATTCTTTAATCAATTTGATGCCCATTTGTGGGACATCATCACCACTAGTCACATTCACAGGTGCTGCAGTCACATTTGCCGCAGCACTTGACTTTTTTCCTCTATAAATTTCTGCCCAGTCTACATTATCCTCAAGAAACTTAACGGGTAGATTATCTTCTAACCATTGAACTGCTTTAATGTGATTTGGATTTCTTTCGTCGTAAAACTTAAAGAAGTTGTGTAAATCTATTCTAGCCATTGAGTGTTCTCCTATCAGTCGAAAATTCTTCCCCATCCGTCGTTGCCACCAGGACACCAACGATGCTTAAGCATTGCCTTTGTATAAATGGTTTTCTTACCATTCGTTACTGGACCTGTATAGTTATCATTACATGAACCATAAGGATCATTGACGAAATATCCTTTCTCATCGGGTGTTTTACCGATGACTACAACCATGTGCCCACCAGTAGGTGCAGATAAAGAACCCCTATGCAGGATACCAATAACAACAGGTTTTCCAGCATCAAGACTCTTATCAATATCAGCAAAAGAAAGATTGTAACTAAAGTGTGACTTAACTCCATAAGCTGCCAGAACTTTTGTCTGTACTGCATGGTCAGTTGTATCACCAATCTCAAATACTTTCTTGACATATTCATCATCACCTTTAATGCTTCCTGGCTTGAGGAATGCAAGGCACATAGCACATGACGAACTGTTACAAGTTCTATGTGCATCTCTATAATTGTCTACTTGATTAAAATAAGGGACATTCAGAACTGCTGGTGTTGGTGGTTTAGTTCTGTAAATACCGATCCAATCAGTTTCAGAATCATCCAAAAACTCTGCAGGTAAATTATCTTCTAACCACTGAACTGCTGCTACGTGATTTGCATTACCATCATCATAAAATTTAAAAAAGTTATGAAGATCTAGTGTCATTCTCTTCTCCTATAAACTCTAATGTGATATCAAGAGTAACCATAGTATTTAGAGAATCATGTAGTTCAAATACAGTCCAGCACGATTAATTGTCAAATTAACACTAAATAAAAATAAAATTCTTATGAAGTGGCAATATGATGGTGAAGACTTTGATGAGACTCCAAAAGGTATGGAAGGGTTTGTTTACATAATTACAAACTTAACCAATAATAAAAAATATATTGGTAAAAAACATTTCTGGACCAGACAGAAAAATAAAAAGACTGGAAGAAGAAAAACAGAAGAATCAGATTGGAGAAATTATTTTGGTTCTTGTGATGAATTAAATGATGATGTTAAGATTATAGGTAAAGATAAATTTCTTAGAGAAATACTCTACTTATGCCCTCATAAAAAATCTATGAGTTATTATGAAACTTATGAACAATTCAATCGTAATGTACTGCTAAGTGAAGAATATTACAATACTAATATTGGTGGTACTTTTTATATGAGTGAGTCTGAAAGAATTTATGGCGTTGTTCTTAAGTCTTCTAAGTATTAGCTAAAGTCTCATCTTGAAAAGCGACAAACCTAGTCTAGCAATAAAATAGATTCTTGTCAAGAGGATAAATACTCTTGATAGATTTAATCAAATATTGTATAATGTCAGCATATGTAAGTAATCTTGTTATTAGTTGTGGGGCATCCTTTTCTCAAAATTTCTTATTAGATGGATCCAATGGAAATCCATTAGATCTAACTTCATATAGCGGCGCATCTCATATTAGAAAATCACCATCAAGTTCCTCTTATGTTGGATTTGGTGTTAGTTTTGTTGATCGAATTAATGGGGAAATAAAATTATCACTGGGATCTACCGTGACGGCAAGTTTGGACTATGGTAGATATGTTTATGATGTTAGACTAACAGACTCTGGTGGAAAAAAAACTATTGTTCTTGAGGGTATGATTCTTGCAAGAGGTGGAATTTCGACAACTTAAGATAAATATTTTTATTACAAACAAAAAGAATGTCAGTATACGTAAGTAATTCGACAATTTATACTGGAACTGATTTTGAGCAGACTTTTAATCTTGAAGATTCTGATTCAAATAGTGCCAAAAATATAAGTGGATATTCGGGTATTGCGAAACTTAAGAGATATGAAAAATCCACAAATACATCTGCAAATTTCACAGTATCTTTTCCAAATCCTACGTTAGGATCCGTAAAAATTTCATTGATCGCATCACAAACTATTAATTTGAATCCTGGAAAATATTTTTACGATCTTCTTCTTACTGATACTCAAGGAACGGTTACTAGAGTTGTAGAAGGGACTATACTAGTAAAAAGAAGTATTACCAGAGATTGATAATAAAAAAGCACCCAGAGGGTGCTTTAAGGATATATGATCACGAAATCACATAATCATTTCTTCAACAATACTACCGATAGTTTCAGAATCCATTTCCATCATAATATACTGTGCTTCGGATACAGTTTCTACCTGACCAGTCTGGAACAAATATTCAAGAACAAGATCATAAGCATCATATTCGTATGAAGAATTGACTGCTTGACTTTGTTCTCTTGCTTTTCTTCTTCTTTCCTGTTCGGCAGCAAGAGCAGTTCCAGGAGGTGCTAATTTATTCAATTCTTCGGGTGAATTTGCTCTTTGCATATCTTTATCTACGGATGATTGCATCTTTGATAACTCTACAGCGGCTTTAACCCCCTTTTCACCACCACCTGCCTGTCTAGATGCTTCCATCTCTGCCCGAGTTGGGGTTCTAACCTGATATTGAGTTCCACCCCTAGTTGTAGCAGTTGGAAACTTACCCTTGTCTGTAGGAGTTCCTGGAGGGGTTGGGGCAGTTTTTCCTGTTGGAGGAGCACCAGGAGTTTTTGGAGGTTTAGGTGTTGGAGGAGCACCAGGAGTTTTTGGAGGTTTAGGTGTTGGAGGAGCACCAGGAGTTTTTGGAGGTTTAGGTGTTGGAGGAGCACCCTTTTTTAAACTTTTATCACCAGTAAGACCTGCAGCATCAGTCGCCATTTGAATACCTAAAGGTGCTAATCCAGCAACAAGTCCAGCACCGGGAACTAATGATGTTACCGCACCAGCAGTGCTCAGTAATCCACCACCCCAATCACCTTTTTTAAATCTGTCTGCGGCATCAATTCCATATAGTGCGGCACCCACACCCGGAAGAGCCTTTCCTGCAACTTTACCAGCTGCACCAAAACCTTTGAGTGCTGGAGCAGCACTTCTTAAGGCACCTTTAGCCGTTCCTACTGCCCTTTGGAATAAATTTCCCGTAACCCTTCCACCCGAGGTTGTTACTCTTGCTGGTAGTTTTATTGCTTTTGAAATTGCTTCTCTTGCTGGGTTCACACCAGAAGTTGTTACTTTTGCACCAGTGTTAGTTGCTCTAGTTATATCTGATGTTATCTTAGATGCCTTAGTAGCACCAGCACCAGCGCCAAATATTTTGGATCCAAGATTTATAGCACCTCTAACTAAACCAGAAATCTCATTTAGTTGTCTGAATTGTTCCTCAATATGTTGTTGAGGAACAATCAAACTTTCCGATAGATATGCCTTTCCCTCAGTAAAACCAACAAAATCTTCAGTGATTACTTCTTCACTCGCCTCAGAAAAATAATCAACTAAATCTTCAACACCATATCCCTGAGAAAACAAAACGTATGCAGCATTTTCAATAATTTGAAATGCTAGTTCTTGTACTTCCTTTTCTTCCTCTAATTCTTCTCTAAGATCTAGATCATATACTGCACTATATGCCTCCATCAACTGAGTTATACCATTTGAATTAAAATTGGACATCTTTTTCGTTTAATTTTCTATAAACTTATTTATAAAAAAAGAGGGTGGTGAGACCCTCTGTTGAACATTTTAGAAAGTGAACTCAATCTTTTTTAGGCATTTTACCACCAGTATGATGTCTTTCAGTACCAGCAGAATCCCTATAAGTTTCTCTTTCAGGTCTTGGAGAGACATAACCTACACCAGGAACATTTCCAGTTTTTCCTGCCTTTCTAGCTTCGTTTCTTGCTGCTGCTCTCTGTGCAGCTCTTTGACGATTTCTATCATACGAACTCATCGCTTCATCAAGAATACTTTCTTTCCAATCCTCACTCATATTTGCCATAATAGCAAGAGCTGCTTCCTCAGTATTAGCATAACCTTCATCAAGAAGATGACCGATCACCAAATCGAACATATCAAATGAACTATTAATTGAAGTAGCTCTCTTGATATTTGCTTGAATCATTTCATCCCTTCCTGTAGGTCTGGGTCCACCTGCCTTCAGATTTTTTGCTCTTTCCAGTGCCGCAGCAGATGGTCCACTTGATACCGCAGTTGGTGCTGTTGGTGCTGCTACTCTACTTACGTCTACACCTCGACTAGCAAGTTGAAAACCAGTTGGTGCTGCTGCTGGAGTTGCTGGTGCTACTTTTACCGTTGGAGGTGCTCCAGTAGGTCTAGGTGTTGGTGATGTAGATGTTCTGCCTGGTTGTGTTTGTGGTCTTGTTGTAGTACCGCCGGAAGCAGTTCCACCAGGTCCACCTGTTTTTCTGTTAATATCGGATGGACCACCTTTACCAGTCCCTTCTTTTGGTGGTATATTTGATACATTTGGAATTGGTTTTGGACTTGGTTTTGTTGATGTTCCACCCGTTTTGGGAGATCCTTTGGGAGATCCTCCACCACCAAGCAATCCTTGCCCAAGTCCTTGAGCAAATCTAATACCAGTTCTGGGAATGGCAGTAAGGTTACGACTATATGCATTCGCCACTTGAGCAACTGGATTTGCTGAAGTAGTTCTTGTACCAGTAAAACCTTGAGCATATGCCCCACCAACATCGCGTAAAGTTCTTCCAGTCGTGCGACCACCAGCAAGACCTGCTCTACCAAACTCGTCTTCTGCAATTAAATACATATCGTCCCAAGTATATTCACTCAAATCATAACCTTCTTCTACGAGTGAATTTACCCATTCCTCTACTTGCTCAATAAATTCTTCTTCAGTAACTTCTACTGGAGCATATACCCGATTATATGCTTCCATCAATCCAGAAACTTCACTTCCTGTAAGTTTAGACATGTTTTTTTTTCTTTTAGTTCTTTATAGTTTTATTTATAAAAAAAAGAGAGTTTGCACCCTCTTATACATCATTTAGTTCTAACTAACCATTCTTTTTGATAATCATAATCACCAAATAAGTATTCATCACACTCTGCTGCTTCCTGGTATGCATTCAGGATTTCCTGTTCGCACCATTCATCACAACTGGAATCCTGAGAAAGTATTGGCGGTAACATCGTGTTTAATTCCACCGACAATGTAAGATTCATTTTCTGTTTCTTGATTGGCTGTTTGAAGTCCTTTAGAACTGATCCAATGATCGGTCCAAGGAAGTGGATTATTCTTTGCAGGAATGTCATAAAGTGGTTTTAACCCAATTGCTTTCATTCTACGGTTTGCAATCCATTCAACATACTGCTGCAACAGTTTGTCATTGAGTCCAATCATTGAACCATCTTTGAACAGATATTCTGCCCAAAGTTTTTCTTGGTTGACAGCATTCTCAAATGTTCTATAAAACCATTGCTCTTCTTCTTTGGCAATTTGTGCCATCTCAGGGTCATCACCTTCCTTCCACTTGTTCAAAATGTTTTGAGTGATAACCAGATGCTGGTTCTCATCACGAGCAATCAGTGAGATGATCTTTGCACTTCCTTCCATAAGTTTGAGTTCGCCAAATGCAAAACTGCAAGCGAAACTGACATAAAAGCGAATACCTTCAAGAATATTAACGTTTGCAACTGCTCTGAATAACTTGCGTTTGAGTTCATACCTTGCTTCCTGTGCGTAGGGTACTTGTTCTAAAGCATGAATCCACTCACTCGAATTATCATACTGATGAGCACTATTGATAAAATCATTATATGCTTGAGTCACACTCACAGCACGTTCCATAATGCGATCTTCTTTCAGAATCGTATCAAAAACTTCAGATGGATCCGAATAAACATTCTTGATGATATAAGTGTATGAACGGGAGTGAATCATCTCCATAAACTCCCATACTTTCATACATGCTTCTAGTTCAGGAAGGGAACAGTATGGAGCAAATGCCATACCAGGTCCACGTCCCTGAACTGAATCCAGCATCACTTGATATTTGAGATTGCTAGTAAAAATATGTTTCTGTTCGGGACGAAGAGATTGATAATCCCCACGATCTTTCTGAAGAGAAACTTCTTCTGGTCTCCAAAAATATCCCAGTTGCTGTGTTGTTAGTTTATCAAAAATTGGATACTTATAAGAATCATACCTTTGTATTCCCAATGGAGCACCAAAGAACATTGGTTGTTTTTTGGTGTCCACTTCATTTGAATTAAAAACGGTCATTGATTCGACCATTGGTGTTTCTCCCAAAGATTTTTTAAAACTAAAAGTCATAATTTTTCCTAAATCTAATGAACGTTTTTACTCTGTAATATTTAATCGGATCAAATTTTGCAACTTTCACAATCTTCCTCATCTGAACTCATAATATCATCAATCAATGATTGCAAATCCTGTTTTGGTTCTTCCTCATCATTCTTCATATCATTCGTATTTTGGTAATATGCAGTTTTATGCCCAAGTTTAAAACAAGTAAGCATATCTTGTGCCATCACACTAACAGGAACTTCATTATTTTCATAATGCTCCGGATTATAGGACCAGTTTCCAGAAATCGCTTGATCGAAGAACTTTTGCATAACAGCAACAATATTGATATACCCACGATTGCTAGGCATATCCCAAAGAAGCGTATAATTGTTCTTAAGTGTGTGAAACTGTGGAACAATTTGCTTAAGAGGTCCTTTCTTCGATTTCTTAATGGACAAGTATCCTCTAGGTGGTTCGATTCCATTGGTTGCGTTTGACACAACGGAACTGCTCTCCGAAGGCATTTGTGCGGACAATGTTGAGTTCCGTACTCCATATTGTTTTACAAGTTCTCTAAGTTCTTCCCAATCATATTTAAGATTATTTGGAACCAGTTCATCAACATCTTTTTTGTAGGTATCAATAGGTAGAATACCTTGACCATACTTAGTACGATGCGAATACTCACAAGCACCCTTTTCTCTGGCAAGAAGTGTAGTTGCCTTAATTAGGTAATATTGGAATGCTTCAGTTAAGTCATGAACCAGTTGCCAGGCACCAGGATCATCATATTTTACCCCGTTCTTAGCGAGATAATGTGCCAGACCAATGTAACCTATTCCAAGTGAACGACGCCTTTTAGTGAAGTTCTCTGCTGCCATTACGGGGTAATTTTGATAACCAATGATTTCATCTAAAGCACGAACTGAAAGATCACAGAGTTCTTCCATATCATCAAAATGCTTCAGTTTCCCAACATTTATTGCTGAAAGAATACAAGTAGCAATTTCACCATCTTCACTGTCAATATGTTGAATGGGAGTCGTTGGTTCTGTGATTTCCATACAAAGATTACTCATATTGATCTTATCAAGATAAGAACTATGAGAGTTGCAATGGTCAATATTCATAATGTAAATACGACCAGTTTCTGCACGTTCCTTTAGGAGTGAAAGAAATAGTTCTTGAGCACCGATAGTTTTTCTTGGAATAGACTCATCTCGCTCATAACGTACATATAACTCGTCAAATCCATCAGTGCCAAAAGCATCATACAAACCAGGAACATCGTTCGGAGAGAAGAGTGTGATGTCTTCGTTGCGGATGAAGCGTTCATAGAAGAGTTTGCTAATTTGAATACCATAATCTAACTTACGAACACGATTATCTTCGGTTCCTTTGTTATTTTTTAATACTAGGATGTCTTGGATTTCTTGGTGCCAGATTGGGAAGAAGCAAGTTGCTGATCCACCTCTGATGCCATTTTGAGTGCAACTTCTGACAGTCGCTTCAAACTTTTTGAGGAAAGGGATAACACCTGTGTGAATAACTTCTCCGCCCCTGATTTTACTGTTGATGCCCCTGATTCGACCTGCGTTGATACCAATTCCTGCTCTTTGAGCAACATACCTAAAAATTGCAGAATCACTTGACTCGATACTAGGGAGGGTGTCATCAACATCAACAAGAACGCAACTTGCAAATTGGCGAAGTGGGGTTCTAACACCTGCCATGATTGGTGTAGGAATGTTGATTTTGTGTTTTGAAATTGCGTCATAATATCTCTTAACGTAATCTAAGCGGATTTCTTTTGGATATTTAGAAAAAATGGTTGCGGCAATCAAAAGATACATGAATTGGGGTGTTTCATGAAGTTCACCAGAACTTCTATCTTGCACAAGATACTTGTCAACTATCTGTCGAAGACCTGCATAAGTGAACAAATAATCACGATCATGATCAATAAAGGATTCAAGTTTATCAAATTCTCCATCACTGTATGATGAAAGAATCTCCGAATCATACACTCCTTGCCCCACACAACGCTCTGTATGCTGCTTTACGGTAAGACAATCATAAATGCGACCAAACACTTGCTTACGGAGGGAAAATAGCAGTAGACGGGCAGCAACAAACTGATAGTTTGGGTGATCCAAATCAATCAGATCAGAAGCAGAACGAATCAGAATCTCCTGAATCTCTGCGGTTGTGATACCGTCATAAAACTGAATACCAGACTGCATCTCAACCTGTGATGCAGATACGTTTGCGAGGTCTTTACATGCTTGCTCCACCATAATGTGGAGTTTATTTAAATCAAGAGGTTCTGTTTTACCATTTCTCTTAACAACTTTTGTTCCGTTACTCATACTTTCTTCCAATTGTTAAACTTAATTTTTGCTTCTAAACCTGAGTAGATATTTGATTCTAACACATTCATAACATTAAGTCCAGCGAGCACACAGTCATTAATGTCCTTGTGCTCAAGGGATGTTGGCCAGATCACTACTTTATCACCTCTGTCGATAGTCTTTGATATTCGGTTGACGATTTCTTTGTTTCTGGGTTCATTGTCGAAAACAAATGCACAATTAGGATAACGTAACCGATCAAGTACAAAATCACTCCCACACATTGCAATACTATTATCAACGAACATTGAGTCAAAAGGTCCTTCAATAATGTAAACAAGTTTTGAAGGATCAATTTTTTCGAGACCATAAACTTTTGGAGAATCATCAGAAAGCATCACAGTGATATATTTAACAGGGTTCGGACCTAGTGCTCTTCCCTGAAAACCAATCAGATTGCTCTCAGTATCATACATTGGTATAATAATGCGACTCTCATCCCTACCAATAGAGTCAAATGTAACTTTTTGAGTGTTAGTCCACTCTTTGAATTTGTGAGCAAAATAAAACTTTTCAGGATCAAGTCGCCTTTTTTCTAGATATTCTCTAGCGATTTGTACTTCTGATGCTCTAGGCAAATCCAACTTTTTCACGTTTTTCGAATTTTCACGTTTTTTGAAAAAGTCGGGTTTCTGAAAATTGAAATTTGGTTCTTCTACAACGAAGTTCTTACCAGTATGACCTTCCTTAAACTTTTCCATCGTATACTGTTTATGCAAAACAGAATCCAATTCCTTGAGAAAATTATTGAAAGACATACTGGCACCACAGTTGTGGCACTTAAAGTTCGTATTGTTCTTTACTGGGTAGATGTAACCACGGGTCTTATTTTTATTCTTCTGAGAGTCTCCACAAATAGGGCAGCGAAAGTTGTAGAGGTCCGCCTTGACTCTTTTAAATTTTTGCAAGCGTGATGAAACAAGATTGATGTATTTACTGTCAATAAAATCCATTATGAAGGAGATATTACTTCGTTCTCTCTATTGTAGCAGAAGTGGGTGTTGGGGTCAATAACTTTCCGGGTCCAAATGCATTAATAACCCCAAGTAATATGGTCGATAATGCAAGTGCCCCACCAATGTACCATCTAAACTTATTAAGACTTTCAAGTTCAATTCCAATATCCTTTACTTGTTTTGAAAGTTGACCATCTTCTTTAGTGCATTGAATCAAACGTTCATCGTGAACTGCAAGCATTTTACAAATATTTTGATTTGTTTCACTTAATTTTTGAATTGCAGTATCAACTTTCTCAATGATTTGTTCATGAGCCTTGAATCTTTCTTGAAGAACTGCTATTTGAACTTTTGAGTCGTTGTTAAACATTTTAGGACAATCCCTTTCTCCAGCGTGTTCTTGCTCCAGGATATTTACCTTTACCTATTATTTTTGGTTTTTTTCTTCTTGTTAAACCCATTATTGGATCATATCCAGATACGGGACCTTTAGGATCTGCCGAACCCGTAAATCCACCAGAACCTACAATCATTCCACCTTCTTCTTTAAGATTACGAATAATACCTATGATCCTATTAATATCCATTAGATTGATTGCAATAATTCTAAACAGTTTTTATCTTCTTCTATTTTGTGAATTTGAGTTTTTGGATATTCTGGGATTCTATTTAAAAATAAAAGAAAACTTTTTATAATAGACCACAAATCACTTTCTAAATTATAGAATAATAAAGGAACTGTGGCGTCATCAAAAACATTAAATAAAAGAGTCAAATGATTTAGAATCAAGTGAGTTTTCAATTCACCAGTATTTTTGTATCTTTTTAGAAGTCTTTTAACATAACGAATTCTTTTAAGATCAGATTCAAAATCTTCCCTAGTTATTGCCTGAGGATTATTATAAAATTTTATAGCAAATAACAAATAGTTATCTTCATTCAACTCATCAAATCTCATAAGTCATGCTTTGATTGTTAAAGTAGTTACACCAATACCAACTCCAGCAGTTGTTCCGGCACCAGCAACGTTCTTCACAAGTCCATTAATAACTTTATTTACTGCCGCTCCACCAGAGAAATCAGTAATAGTTCCGACAACACCATTTCCAGTAGCAATTCTTAAGACTGTTCCAATTCCAGTTGAAGGTGCGGTAAATGCAAAAGCAACTCTATTCGTTACTTGTCCGTTAAATGTAATTACAGTTTGCCCAATTCCAGGAACGTTGAGTTGAATCGGAACTCCTGTAGAAGCAGCAGTCGCAACAATATTTGAACCAGTAGAAGGAGTAATTAGAACTGTTGCACCGGCACTACAATAGACTGCTTCGTTCCAAACTACATGAACATATCCAGTAGTATTTGTTGAGATTCCGGTTGTTCCACCAGCACCGATACTAATTGGCGAGGCAAGGTTTGGATCTTCAAAGAAAACTGCGATAGGAGTTGCTTGTCCTAAACCAGTTGTGCTTGTCCCAGCACCTGCAGTGTTTAATCCAGCGACAGGAACTAAAATGGAATCCCAATAGCGAGTAGAAATACCAGAATGTTGTGCGCTCTTATACTGTCTCTGAATCCATCCACGATTATCAGCAAAACAGTTATAAGGACTTCTAGTTCTATCAGTTGCTTCAAAAAGACCATTAGCAGCAGAATACTTACCCAAATACTTGGGAATAGCATAATTATTAGCAGCAGTCTCAGCGTTTGTTGAAATGCCCCAAAGAGCCATGTTTCTTACCTATAATTCTTTTTCTGATAATATTTATAAAAAAAGGAGACCTTAAGTTTGGTCTCCAATTAATTCAATTTCCTGGGGTTAAATCCTTAGCACCTTTATCTTTCAGAGCTGCTTGAGCTTGAATAAGAATCAAAGAAAGAATGCCGTTTGATTTGACTTTTGGATTTGCTCCAAGTGCTTCAGAAACTGCAAACAATACGGTTGCAATGAGTGCTTGATTAGCAAGAGCCCATGCGATTAGAGCGGACATAATGACCTCCATGTGAAGAGTATCCTATCCTATTTATTAATCAGGTAGTCATAATAATTGGATTTTTCATTCCAGTTGCAGATCTAATTTTATTTTTCAAAACATTTCTTTTTGCATCCAAAGATCTTGGATCAATTTCCATTTTACTTTTTGGTTGAGCACTACATTCATTCTCTTCTTTTTGAACTCTGTTTGGAATTCCTTCGTGCTTAGTTTTAGCAAAATCACGAATTTTCTTTTCACTCATTGTGTCAACAATTTTAAGAACTTCGGAAGTTGCTTCTGATCTTGGAGTTTCACCTCTTTTAACGGAAAGTGCAAGTCCAAATAATTTTTGCTGCTGTTCACTTTCTGCCTTTTCTTGAATCATATTAAAAAATTTATCTTGAGCACTAAGAAAAGATTCATTATATCCCTTTGGACCACCATCAGAAGGATTTACGACAATCTTATTTTTTCCTCTCATTATGTCAATTTTTTTATTTTTTTTAGATTTTTCTTTTTCGCTAAGAAATTCTTCCTTTACACTACTGGTGTCTTGACCATTTGGGTTACCACCCTTTTTTCTTTGGATTGCATTATGCACTACACCAGCATGTTCTTTAGCACCACTTTCTACTTTACCATCACCATCGTAATCTTTACCCGCTTTAGCAGCTGCGGTTCTTATTCCTCTAGATCTTTCACCTTCATATGGTTCACCATATTCAGTCATTTCAACAGATTCAATATTTGGGTTGGCGCGAAGAGAATTGATTTTTTCACGAGTAGCATAACGAACATAAGATTTACCATTCTTATCAGTAACTCTTACTTTATATTTTCTATCAGTAATTCCTTTAAGTTCTTCTAGATAATCTAAATGAATCTCTTCTTGTTGATAGGCATAACCCTCAACAAATACTTTAAACAGTGCATTTGCTACACTAGAAGAGGCAGAATTTTTTAAATCTAATTTGAAATCTTCTGACTGTACCGGACCTTTTCCAAAAAGTTTTTGTTTCACTGCGATTCTTTCCTGAGAACTTAATGAACTATTTTGCATATATTGAGAAAAGGCAGATTGAAGGGGTAGATCTTCTCTTCTTGCCCTATATCTAATATCATAAACTGCTTGACGAATTCTTTTTTCTGGGGATTTTTTTTCTCCAGATTCTCTGCCAGGAAATTTGCCTGCAGAAGGAGCAGCACCCGCTGGAAAATCTCTTTTTGGTAGATCTTCTACAATATGATGAGTCATTTGAGATTTAAAATTACTTACTTTTTCCTGTACTTATTTATGAATTCTTTTATATTAGATCTACCATATGCCTTTCCATCAAATTGAAGATTTTCTCGACCAGTTCCAATTGCTCCTGGAGTTTGTTGAGATGCGTATTTAAAATATCCAGTCGTGCCCACCAACGTATTTGGTTTTCCAGGTAGTCTCATTTTCCTGTCCATTCTCTTTTCTTGGTATACTTCAGAAACATCTTTAATCCAAGACTTGAACATTATATTATCTTCCGTCACACAAATAAGATAATTTGTTCCTCGACGTATGATGCGTCCAACTAATCCGGTATTGAGATTTTCTACCAATTGTCCAATTTTATAAATCTTTTCCGCAATATAATTTTCACGAAGATTTTTCCAATCAAACTTGGGAGCAATTTCCCACACTTCCATAACCTCATCAGAAACACCCATCGATTGACGAACAGTATCAAAAATTGCACGTGCTTCTTTTGGTCTCATTTCAGGTGGCATTCCAGAACGAAATGTTTTGAAATCATTTTCGGCTGCCGCCAGTCTCATTCTTGAGGCAGAAAGTCCTTCTACACCTTCAGAATCTGGATCGATATCTCCTGCAGAAACTACTTCAATATTATCAAACTGATAAAGATTTCCATTATAATTATTAGAAAGTTTTTCAAATTCTTTAACTCTATTAGCACCGCCAACTATTCTCACATTTGCATATCCGTCATTGTGTGCTTTCTTTAGGACATCAAAGATGGTTTCAGTATTCCCATCGTTCATAATTCTTTCCCCATGCTGAGGAAACATTTGACGCATTACTGAAATTTTTGTGTCAGGATCCAAAGGATTCTTTTTTTTATCCTGGGTGCGAGAAGGAACAATAATATATTCACTTCCATCTTGCTCTGCTGATGCAGCGGCAGTATCCATTAACTGCAAATGTCCAAGATGGGGGGGATTAAACCTACCAAATGCAATAGTCAAAGTTCCCTTTGTCTTTGGTACTGGAAGATAATTAACCTGGGGAACTTCTTGAGGAACTTCTTGGGGAACTTCTTGGGGAACTTCTTCAACTGGAGGTGCTGCTGCTGGTTGAGCGACTTGTTGAGATGTGGGATCATTAAAACTTGGATCAGCAATATTTTTTTCAGTTTCAGTTTGTTTAGGATCTTTACCGGGAGTTATTTGTCTTTTGTTATAAAACCGTAGTTGTCCACCAACTGTTTTTGCAATAAATTCCCCAGTTGCCTTATCATACCATCCACCATGACCATCACCAACCAAACCCAATCTTTGAGCTTGTTGAACAGCGGTTGATACTGCTTCTTTAATAAACTGAGAAAAACTTTTCATTATCTACTTTAAAATATAGACCAATTTACTCTTATAATATGTATTTATTCTATATTAATTTTGAATGATATTGTATTAAACAGTTTAAAACAACCTTATCGGCATTAGGTCAAATAATTCTGGATGAAGATTACCATACTTCCTCATCAATTCCCCTGCCTTTGCATTTGCTTGGTTTTCTGTCGGACTTCCAGCATGAGAACTTTTATGTTGAAGTCCTCTTTCAATATGCTGCTTATAATGTACATATTCATGTGCAACCGTCCTCAAGATATCCATTGGATGTCGATTAATGATACTAACATGAATAATATTTTTACCCGATATTTCTCCAAATGCCTCTACCTTTTTTGCAAAGTCAACATCATCCATAAGAATGATTGGAATATCATAAGTAAATCGAAGTTGTTGTTTTAGAAAAACTACAAATCTTTTAAGTATTATTTCAAACTGTGATTTTGTAATGGGTCTTCCTTTTCTTTTACCAAGTAGAGACATGTTTTTAAAATATTTATTCTATACCTAAAATGGAACCAAGATCTCGATCAATACCCCCGATAACAGAACGAATATCGGAAATACGTGGAGGAACACTTACATCATCATAGGTATATCCTTTTTGAGATTCAAAAAGGACTTGACGGACTGCGGCAGCAGTGCGAACATCCATTTTAATTGTTACTTTCTTTTCTTTAGTCATCGGTCATCAGAAGCACGGTTTTCGGAGAAGTAAGCATCAAATGCACCTTCAGGATAACGCTTGAGAAGTTTTTGCACATTACGAGCAACTACATCATCAATGGTTACATCAAGTGCCATACAAGCCTGGGCAACATACCACATAGTATCTCCAAGTTCGGTAATCAAATGATCACGATTATCCTCATTAAAAGGTTTGCCTTGAAAGATCATTTTCTTTACAATCTCCATAAACTCGCCACCTTCGGCATTGATACCAACGGCAGCAGTCAGAAGACGCTCAATGTTAGCACCCTTTTCATCCAAAGCAACAAGACGATCAGAGAGTGCAAGAAAGTCTTTAGATGCATCGGACGTTACGGCATCCACAAACTCTGCATACTTATCAAAATTAACGTGTTTTGCTTTTTCCATTAAAATTTAAATCCCTCAAATGATTTTTTTGGTTTTTTGTCTTCATCCCTATTATACTCGTCTTCCTGTCCAGAGTCAAGTATGTCTTTTTGGGCAGTTTGTTCACAATCATAAAGACGCATTTTTGCTCGATCAATTCCAACAATGAACCTCTTATAGATGGTTGGATCATTGTATCTATTCTTGAGTTGCTTCACCATAATTTGTCCAAGTTGCTCAAGTTCTTCTGTGCTAATAAGGGCAAACATAAGATCAGCAGTAGCAGGGAGACCAAAGGACTCACTAGTATCAGTAAGTTCAACATCAGAAGACCCAAAACCTGAACGAGTAGTTTGTGTTGCACTAACAATAGGAACATTGAATTCCACTGCCAGTCCACGAAGTTCTTCTGCAATTGCCTTAATATACGAATAAGAGTTAACAGAGAGGTTTGACTTATACCTGCTGGAAGAACAAATATTAAGGTAATCGATGAAAATAATATCAGGTCTAAATGACTTCTTAAGTGCAAGTTCATTAAGAAGTGCTTTAAAGTGTCCACTATGAGCAGATGCAGTTGGATATTCCTTAATTATAAGAGTTCCTTGAGTTTTTTTCGACAAGGAAGTTACTTTGTTTTCAAACATCTGGCGCGGGAGATCAACCAGTTGCTGAATCGGGACATTGAGAAGGTTTGCGTCAATTCTTTCTGCAATTCGTTCCTCCGCCATCTCAAGAGTGATATAGAGGACGTTCCTGCCTTGTAGAAGAACTGATGCTGCTACGTGACACATAAAGAGAGATTTTCCCACACCTGTATTATGAGAAGAAACCCCATTAGTATAATACCTATGATTTGGATGATTTACATTAATATCTACAATAGGTATTTGTTTATTGTTTTTATAAACCCGACCAATTTTAATACCCTCGTTAGTAATCAATTTGTATATTAAGTTAGATTGTTCCATTTCTTTAGCGGAAATCCAACCTTCAGTAGTTTCAAACAAATGGGACTCATTACAACTAACTTTATTATCCCCCATCATAAGCAATTCATATTCTTCATACATTCCTTTATTAATAAAAAAATTAACAGGAACATATCCATCGGGAGAATCAACCTCCACTTCATATCCATTATCAAGTAATGTTTTGATTTCAGCAATTGACGTTTCTTTTTCAATCCACATTTTGTATAAATACCATTAGCAGGGACAGGGAAATGTTTAATCAAATCTATTCTAACTTATGCGAAGGCAACAAGTCAAGAAAAGAAAACTATAAAAAATATTCTGGGTTACACGAACATCATATTATTCCTAAACATATGGGAGGAAGTGATGAAGATTTTAATCTAACATATTTAAATATTAGAGAACATATATTAGCACATTATTTGTTGTGGAAGATATATAAAAATCCAAATGATTTGAGGTCTATGAAAATGTTGGGAGTAAATTTATCTCCACAACATAGAAAAATAACAGGAGAATTTTGTCGTGACAATAATATTGGTATTTTTTCCATTCCATCAAATGAAAGGAAAGAATGGACAATAAAAGGAATAGAAAGTCAAAAACAAGATTACTTAACAAATCAAACAAAAAATTTTTACTATTGGAGCACTGAAGAGGGAAGAAAAGAAAGAGCATCTCTTGGAGGAAAGAAGAGGGGGTCAAAAGAATTTAGTTATTGGGCATCTAATGAAGGAAGAAAAACACGAGCATCATTAGGGGGAAAGGCACATAAAGGCAAAAAGGTAATGCATTTGCCGGGAACAAAGGGATGGAAAAGAATATCACCAGAAGAAGTTGATATAAAACTAAATGAAGGTTGGAAGTTTGGAACTGGAGAACCAGCACCAAACTCCAAAATCAAGAAATCTTCCTAAATCTAATTTTAACTATAGTTTCTGGATGGACGCAACCAGCAAGGGCAATATTCAGAGTCTTATTAGGGATACCACCCTTTGTGATTTTGTTGAAATATTCCAGATCAAATTCGATCTTATCTTCTTGACGGTGATAAAATTCATAACGCTCTTCATAATTTTGGAGATAATCGTGACCGATATTATTATCAAAACTTACTGCAAGTGCATCAGAAAGAATGCTTGGAATAGCATCACGATTCTTATCCTTATTATTTCCATCGGCAATATGAATTGATTCCATAAGTGCGAGATAGATAGCACGATCACGACACCACTTTTCGGTGGTATCAAGCAACCATTGTTTCTCCACTGGAGAATCATTGAGAGATCTATTAATCTCTCTGATTTCCTTGATTTGATCTTCCGTTAAATCTGTACGATTTTCTACTTCAATATTAAGTGCTTCGACTGTGATTGCCGAACCATACTTAACAATAAATTGGACAATCTCCTCAAAAATAACCTTTTCGGTCTTTTGCTCAAAATAATCTGGTTGAATGAAAGGTATGACCTTGCGTGAGTAGTCTTCATTAAATACTAAATTTCGGAGAATGGTTGTCTCAATTCGTTCCATAAGAGAATTCTTTTTTCGCGGCAGCATCAAGTTGCTGCATTACTTCTTCGGTAAAATACTGATCGGGATTTTTTAGAATCTCTTTAGCGTAAAGTTTCTTCCCATTAATTTCATAACGCCCGGCAACATTTTTCCACATTCCTGCAGATTCACCAAGTTCTAAAAGTCCATAATAACGATCAAGACCACGTTCATCATAATAAAGACGAATCTCAACATCCTGATTTTCTTTACTCAATCTGGACTTAACACTCTTTGCCTTAATAATGTTTCCAATAACTTCTGTTCCATCTTTTTCTTTTTTCTTTGAAAGGTGAATAATAGTAGAAGCAGCGTATTTAAGACCTGCCCCCCCTCCCATTTCTTGCGTAGGAACATAAGATCCTATGACTTGATATATGTGATTGGTCACGATCATAGGAATATTTGCCTGCCCCAACTTGAGAGTGAGCATACGGAAAGCACCTTTAATCAGTTGGGATTTAGTCATATCCCGAACTTCTTTATCATTCAGAGCATCATTAATCTCCTTACTAGTAGAAAGCATACCCAACGAGTCTAGCACAAACATACAAGGATTGCGTTCTGCTTCTGGTTTTTTCATATAAAGATCTACTGCCTTGAGTGCCTTTCCCCTAAACTCTTCTACAGTAACAACATTAACCACAACAAGACGAGAAGTATCTATTCCACGCGACTCTAAGAGAGATTTAGTGATAGCAGCCTCAGTATCAAAGTAGAGACAATAACCATCGGGGTTAGTATCAAGAAAATTCTTAACAACAGCGAGAGAGAAGAAAGTTTTTCCAGTAGAAGACTCTCCAGCAATAGCAGTAATCTTATTCCCAGATACGCCACCAAATATGCTACCTGAAACCAGTGCATTAAAAATGTACGAACCCGTGTCCACATAAGTCTCAGTCTCATCAATATCAGAAGCAAGTTGTATATACTCACCACCAATTTCTTTTACAATATCTTTAAGAAAATCCATCAGTTAAAAAATGATTCAAGGTTTACAGTTTTTTCTACATTCCATCCAATCACATCAAGAATAGATTTGAGTGGATCTATGAAACTCTTTTCAAATTGTAATTCATAATCAATGTATTTGTCAAGTCCAAGTTCAGTAGGAAATTGTTGAATAAAAGAAATTACATTTTCCCTAATAATATTTGGTTTTTTCAAAAATAAGAACTTAACCTTTTCGCCATTATTAATAAGAGAATATTTATTTGTAAGGTTCTTTTGTTTTATATAGTGATTGAATAATAATGCTCCACGAACTTGAATTGGGGTTTTGGGGGCATAAATGTTTGAAGATGAATAATATTTACGAACATCAGATGCAGTTCTAGGAAAAGCAATTTTTTCTGGAGGAAGAGATTTAAATTCTTCACGACACTTATCTATAAATTTAATCATATCATCTTCAGTACCGCTCATTAAAATATTGAAAGATTCCTTCAACATCTCGCGGCAAGGTGCTGGCGTAGAGGATTTAATTGCCTCAATACCTTTGATTTTAAGTTTTGGTTTTTCGTAACGAACACCTTCACTATCCCATACACTCAAGATGTATCTTTTTTTCGCAGTCCAAATACCACGTTCTGCAATGCATTCACGCTTCATAATCATCTTTTGATCATAAGCATTCACGTATTCGGCCAATTCTTTGTAAGAACTTTCAATATATTTTTCAAATTCCACTTGACAGACCTTATCAAGGAACGAAACAACGCTTTGAGTAGTTTTCTCTCTCCCTTTGAATACAGTTTCAACCAAAGGACCCATATTAACGTAAAGAGAATCAGTATCAGAGGCAATAACATAATCAACATCCCCACTTTTAAGAATTTTATTCAAATAAGAATTTACTTTGTTCATAATCCAGTTAATTGAAACTTGACCAGATAAAGTAATTGCTTCAGCATTTGCTAGTTTGAAATAACGGAAATACTGATTGCCAATAGCACCATAGGCAGAGTTCAATTGAATCTTACGTGCCATCTGGATGTTGTTACAACGAGAAATCTCTTTAACCAATTCTTTATTCTTGGTCTTCTCATATTCTTGCTCTGCCGCAAGCATTTTCTTTTTAAAGATCACACGTTCATTATAGATCTTTTCCATAAGTTCTGGAAGCATACCCTTCACTCTATGATAAAGAGACCCATTTGCCGTTATAGTGAGATTTACTTTTTGCAATGGTTCAAAATCCAATTCTTGATTGAGAATTTTATCAACATTAACCTTAGTAGAAAGTTCTCTTACTTTTTTAAGTGCTTCCAATTCCTCAAAAATTTCTTCACGGGTCATTTTACGAACATCTTTCCACATAGCATTACTCATAGCGAATTTTCTTTCTGTTGTTAAATCTTCCACAATAAGAACATTTACCAATATCACCTACCATATCTCTATCACAATAAGAACACCATACCATTCCATATTTTGCCTGTTTTGCCTTCTCTCTGTTTCGTAGTTGATATTCTTCTTCGTAAGTCATTTTAAATAATTTTAGTATGTTTTTTGCGGTTTTCACTCATAGTAATAATCTGTAAATTATCTTCGTGGTGTTTTCCCCCTTTTGAAATTGGAATAATATGGTCTACTTCGTGCGGAATACCAGTATCTTCCGTTAGTTGTTTTGCTTCACAGTATATCTCATTTATTTTTTGTTGATTTGCAGTTGCATCAAAAGCGTTTCTCATTCTACACCTTCTACGGGCAGCAATAGAATTCAAAACTGCTCGTTTATGTTCTTCACCCAAATATCTAAATTTAGTAGAACAAGAATGAGAACAAAAACGAAGTTTCCATTTTTCACTTGTTGCTCTAAATCTACTAACTACAAATGAAGAACCACAATTTTCACAGTAAAGAATTTCCTTCCTCTCTTTATTCTTATTTTCTAATTGTTTTGGTTTTTGTAGTCCATATTTCTGTATCTTTTGTTTTATAAGAGGGTCAGAACAACCAAAAAATTCAGCACACTCTTTTCTACTTTTGTTCTCAACAATATAAAGTTGCTCTAATTGTTCTTTTGTTATGTTAAATTTTGGTTGCATTTGATTTACTGTATCCACACTTTATTATTTATATTGTGTGGATATTCTATAACATTTTCTCTAGTTCTGCAATACGATTGCTAATATCGTCTTGTGTAACAAGAGTTTCTGGTGAAATTGCGTATTGCATAATTAAATGTGGATATAGGGAGTTCAAGTCAAAACTTACCACGTAATCATACATTCCAGGAATCGGTTCTTTTACATAAGCACCCTCATACTTAGTATCTTTATCAGAACGTTCTTTAGGAGGAATAACAATATTCCTTTTCTTCAAATAGTTGTAGATAATAGTATCCCACATACGAACCTGAGAAAATACATCCTCATAGTTTGCCTTGGCGTCGTATGCCATCGTGAGAGCAAGTTCAATCAGTTTCATCTTGTCTTCCAAACGGTCAACAAGTTCCACGTCCTTGATGTTATACTCTACAAACTTCTGCCAACCTTTGGTATAGAAGTCTTTAAAAGTATCAAACTCAGAGTGATCCAGTTTCTTCTGCTTGAGTTCAACTTCAGCAATATAATCCAGGCGATAAGATTCCTGTGCCTTATAAGTAAATTTCTTATAAAGATCAAGATAGTCTAACTGTGAGATTCCACCAATATCATAACAAAGATGCTTACGTCCAGAGATATAAGTTTCATCTTCAGTTACAAGACCCCAAGGCGACAAACGCTTCATCAGTTTTTCACCGAGAACTCTATCAATTCTACGAACAAGATAAGGAATATCATACAGTTTGCTATTCCACCCAGTCACAACTTCAGGTGTATTAGATTCAATCATCCACCAATTAATGAAATTATTTAAGAGATCATACTCACTTGAAAATGAACGATAGTTTACATTCTTCTGTTTGTTTTGAAAGGGACCTTTACCCCAAGTATGAATTTGCTTTGAAGAATAATCCTGGATGGTAATCAAAAGAACTTCTTCAGCAGCAGATTCTACATCAGGGAATCCATTTTCAGAAGCAACCTCAATATCAATTGTAGTTACTTTAATCTTATTAATGTCAAACTTCAATTCTTCTTCAGGATACATATCAGAAATATACTGATAGATGTATTGTGTATTTCCGAAGATTTTAAAGTTTTCTACATTCTCATATTTTTTAACGAACTCCCTACAGTCACGGACAGATCCAGGTTGAACTGATTCTACATATTCTCCATTTAAAGTTTGGTATTTAGTTTTTTTATTGGCAGGGACAAAAAGAGTCGGGTTAAACTTCTCACGGGTCATAAAGTGTTTTCCATCTTCATAACCACGGACAAGAAAGTTGTCCCCGACCATTTGAACGTTAGTGTAAAACCGAAAAGACATAAATAATTACATACTAATACAAAATAATGGCGTATATCTATTCAATATACAATAAACTATCTGAAAAAAGATACATAGGTCAAACTATACAACCTTTACACAAAAGAGTTTATCAACATTTTTATCAAGCAAAAAAGGGTGTTGACACTCCATTATACCACGCATTGAGAAAATATCCAAAAAATAATTTTAAAATTGAAATAATTGAAGAGTGTGATAAATTATTTTTAAATGAAAGGGAAATATATTGGATAAATTATTTCAATACTTTTAATGATGGATATAATTGTGATATTGGAGGAGCAGGAACTAATCAATTTAAACATTCTGAAGAAACCAAAGTAAAAATGTCTGCTTCAAAAAAAGGGAAGATATCTGGCAGAAAAGGAAAAATTAATTCCACAGAAAGTAATAAAAAAAGAAGTGAGACTTTGAAGCAAGGATATAAAAATGGAACTCGCAAACAAAGAGACTACTCTGATGTATCAGGTAAAAATAATGGAAATTATAAAACGGGCAAATACGCAGGTATAAAAAGAAAAAAAGTATTTAATTCATCAGGCAGTTAGTTCAAGATACTTTTGAACAATTTCTGGAGTTGGATCGGCAATAGTAAGAATATCCTCAGACCTAATCCTGAGTTCAGTTTGATTTGTCACATCTGGCCAAGGTTTCATATCATCTATTCCATAAAATCTATAAGGTTTAATTAGTTTGCAATTTGGATCACCAAGTTCTGCATCAATTTCTACAATCTCAGAAATCAAAACTACATCAACATTAATCAAAACACACTTAATTGATTTTTCCATTTACCTTTTCCTCAAATAATTCTACAACAGATTTTAGTGGTTGAACAATAGTAACAACCCAATCAACAGATACTAATATTTCCTCTTCTTCCGTTAAAATAATCCAGGGAGAAAAAACAATATCAACAGATCTATCACTAGACTCTAAATTTTGATCTTCAGTTAAAATTCTTTCAGTAAGAATAACTGGACTTTCTGTTCTTATTTTATGTGGTTTTGTGAAAACATACCCATATACTACCTGCCTTTCATTTTCTAGATCTTCCTTCACCAATTCTTTGATGTCGGCAATAATCTGTTCTCCAGTTTTTAGCAAAGCTAATTTGATTGACATTTTTTTATTGCTCCTATACATATTATACCATAAAAAAGGGAGGTGTCAACTGGATTTTGCCAGTTACCTCCCTGCGGCGACGATATTCAATTATTATTTAGTCTCCACCATTTCCGCCAGCACTTGAAGAAGATCTTTTAGCATACGCTTTACCCTTTGGTAACCCTAAATTTGGTTTTGCCATTGGATAATTAATAATCTTGATGGATTCATTTTAGATTCTTCAATGAATTGTTGAAAAGTTTTCATTCTTTACTTTATTTAGAGATAGTCTTTTCTCTTATGATGATCTGGAACTATCCTACCTAGAGTGATACTTAAAAGACCATCTTCAAAGTCAACAGATTTAACCTCTGTGTCATCAGAAAGTGTCCATGACCGTGTAAAACTTCTTTGCGCTAGACCTTTATGTACATACTTGTTATCAGTTTCTTTGTCTTCCTTCTGGCCTTCTACAAAAAGTTTACCGTCTTGAGTGTATACATAAACTTCTTTCTTTTTGAATCCAGCAAGTGCGAGTTCTAGTCTTGATTCGACACTACTCAATTGAACCAAATTATAAGGTGGATAATTAGAAGTAGTTTCGTGAATATTGAATAGACGGTCAAAATACTCGTCCATTCCGATACTGTGTCGAGTAATCCTGTCCATCAAGGCAGGCAAATCCGAAGCAGTATACCTTGTAAGGTTAGTCATTATAGTAGCTCCTTTTAAGCGAGTTTGTGTTTTGTGGACCCTTTCGGCGTCCTTAAAATTATATATCCAAAGACACAAAAAAAGGGAGTGTTGAACTCCCTACAAAATCATTCGGTTTCTTCCACCTTTTTCTTTTTTGCACCAATATTATACTTGGTTTCTAGAATCCAATCTCCCTTGTCTTTGTAGGCAAGGACTTTGATTTGATTCAAAGGAGCAATATCCTGAATTTTTGTAGTATCCACGATCTCAATTAAACCCCAATCAGCAATTAATTGGGCAATGCGATTGCGACGCTGAACATCATTCACAGTTAGATTTGCATGTTTGCCATCTAGAGCAAACAATTCTTTAAAGTGAACGAGGTAATATCTACCTTGCTTGTGAAGAATATGGCAAGATTGATAGATTTTCTTTTCCTTCCTTGAAGCCACTCCGATGCGGGTCAAAGTCTCACGAACTTTCAAAAAGTCGTCAGGTTCATTGAGAATCACTTCCACCATTTGATCGGGCGTCCACTTCACTTCAGGTTCTTGAACGACACTCATTTTTTTCCTCCAGTTTCAAATTTTGATCTTATAAAATTAAGTTGTTCTTTAGTAAGAATCCTCAAAGATTGTTTTGCCTTTTCATTACTATAACCATAGTAACGTTTAACATAATCAAGGTCTTTGATTTTATCTTGACGGAGCCAGGGAGAAAATCTCTTCTTTTTCCTCAGACTATTTATAAAAAAATCATACTGCATCTTCTTTGAGAGAAAATGATAACGATTCATTTCATTTGCATACATAATACAATCAATATGACCAGATAAGCAACGATTGATAATATAAGGTGCATATTCCTTCTCAAGCGAAGGATCCTCATCAATCAGATGATTCTTCGTTTGATTGATCGAGTTTAACCAGTCCTTCAATTCCATAATTAAATAGCAGTAGTTCTTTACGTTGTTTTTGCTCTCGCATATAATCACCAACAGAGCGCATGGTGTAAGTCAAATCAAACTCGGCAGCAGTCCATTTTCCACCAAGAAAACGTACCTTTACTAACTGATCTGTATTATAACTTACTAACATATCCATATTATTAGTGTTGCAATCAGCAGCAAACTTATCGTGATCAAATCCTTTGTGCATTGATCCCTTTCTGCCATAGAGATTATCCTTAATATCATAAGGAGGATCGAGATACATAAAAGCATCTTTGCTTCCATCCATCAGATAATCATAGGAATAGTTAGTTATACGCCAATTAGCAATCAATTTTGAATACTCTGGAAGTTTCTCAATTCCACGCATTGAAAAGTTGGAGTTGGAAGCTTGTGCTGAAAACGATGAACTTTCTGTGAGACCACTGAAAGAACACTTATTGACAATATAAAATGAAAAGGCACGACAAAAATCAGTCATATCCTTATCATTAATCCTCTCCTTAGAAAGTAAGAAAAGTTCTTTTGCTTTATCTGGAGTATTATAAGTGCTTTTAAGATCTGTAAGAATATTGGTAAGTTCAATACCAAACATCTGGAGTTGTTGCCAGAAATTTACAAGAGGTTCGTAAAGATCATTCACCCAAATATCTAGGTGAGGATATTTCTTCGTGATATGAATCGCAACGCTTCCACCACCAAGAAAGGGTTCTCGGAATTCTTTGTAATTACGAAGATCTGGAAAATAGGGATCCATCTTGACGCAAGCACGGGACTTGCCGCCGGGGTAGCGGCAAGGGGTCTTAAGCGACTTCTGAGAGTAAGGCATTACAGAATAACCTCCATCATACTCAAAAGTTGACTAGCATCAATTTCTTTCTCAACTGGAGTAATATTGGATGCCAAGATTTTATAATCGCCCCTTTCAAGTTTGAAAGTAGCACCAGCACCATCACACTCTGTTCGTGAATATACAGTATCCCAATCAGTATATCCAATCGTCATATTTTTCGTATCAACAAGAAGCATATACTCAAAGGTTTTTTGAATATCTTCTTTTTTAAGTTCTTTGATTTTCTTTTTACCTGGACGCTTGTTAATCAAAACAACACGCTTACAACTTCCATTTTTATTGAAAAGACCCAATGATCCTTTCATTTCATAAAAAGTTCCAGAGTTATCTACAAAATCTTTACCATCTTCATAGTCACCAACATAATCCAATTGCCCGTCACTCCACTTTGAAAAAGACTTTTCTTGCAAATATGTACGAAAAGTTTTAAAAGCATTAGATTTCATTTGGGGAGTATTGGTTGCCTTTACACAACCAAAAAATTCTGCCAGGTTGATGCGGGAAAAATCAATCATTGTTTTCATAATCAGGTTGGTTATATTTCAAATATTCAAAGAATGTAAGTTTCATTTCTTTCTGCGTCATACCACAATGCTTTGCGGCAGCAGGAAGATTCATTTTAGCATAAAACAATCCCTCATTTGCTTCTTTTACGTTTTCGGGAGTTGTTTTTACCGGAACTTCGGCAAGATTTGTTTTACTAATCTTATAAAAATTACTTACCATCATGCACCTCAAATTCTGTAAGTTGATCTGAAGATACTACATGCAAATTATCAATCAAATACCAATGCTTACCATCTTCTTTAAGACCCAAATATTTTAGACTGTCACCAAAATTATATTCACGCATTGCTGCTTGAATTTTAAGATGATACAATTCAGACTTTGTTGGTACGTTCATTTCCATTCACACTCACACATAATTTCAGTTAAACAAGCGAGCAAGTTAATCTCTTGGTCGGCACAAAAAGATGATTGATATTGATACTTGGCAATTACAAGAACCGCAGCAGGGATGCTGGTTGGTACAAGAGAATCATAACACGCATCGTAGATTCTGCGAAGCAATACAGTCGCATCATTATCAAGATTAGAAACTACCCACTTACGAACTTCGGGAAAATTCTTACCCTTCATATTCTTGATAAGTTCATTTACAGAGATGTCTGAGAAAGATGCAAGAATTCCCGAGTCAATTTTTCCCCCTGTAGAGTATCTTTGACATTCGTTGAGGACTCTACGAAAATCTGGAAAGTGCTTGGATACCAATTCAGCAACGACCTTTTCATCATACTCAATTTTTTCCTGATCCAAGATTTTCTGAAGTCTTTTGAAAAACGATCCAGCAATTTGCTGTTTTTGTTTTCCCTTAATGGTGAAGTCAATGACGGCACATCGGGAATGGAGAGGTTCGATGATTTTGTTTTTGTAGTTACAGGTAAAGATGAATCGGCAGTTGTTATAAAATGCCTCAATATTCGCCCGTAGTAAGAGTTGAACATCTGCGGTTGTGTTATCACTCTCATCCACAATAATGACTTTGTGCCTACCATTTCCTTGAAGTGATACGGTCGAAGCAAAGTTCTTTGCTTGGTTCCGTACAGTATCCAGGAAACGCCCTTCGTCGGATCCGTTGATGACATAAAAATCTGCTCCTAATTCATTGCATAATGCTTTTGCGATCGTTGTCTTACCAATACCAGGGGGTCCAGCAAGAAGGAGATTTGGAATCTCACCCTTCTCCACAAACTCCTTAAATGTTTTTTTAGTATCATCAGGAAGAATACAATCATCAATTGTTTTTGGTCTGTATTTTTCACAAAATAAGAATTCACTTGTCATAATTTAATTCACGAATGGATTTTTCAAAATTTTTTTCTTTACCTAGTTGCCAACCCATAGCACATTTATTGCAAGTTTTTCCAGTGCATTCCCATCCACTATGACACTTTACACACCCCCCACCTCCACACTCATTGCATACTGGATGACTATCCATCACTTATAACCATTCTGGACGCCTTGACGATATACGAAGATAATTATCCGCAACCCAGGGTTTGGATGCGATATACATTTTGTAAGCAGTGAAAGTATCAATGTTAGTATCAAGTTTATACTCATCTGGCATTGCCCTTGTAAATTCTACCACATCATTGTAGATTTGAAGACTTTTACCAGACTTTTCAAGAAAGATAACTTCTGCTTCGTGAAGACCATAGAAGCAAGAATGAGTTTTACCATAACGATGGCGATACTCATTGCAAAGAGCATAACCGTGTCGAATCAACCAAGCAAGGTTCTCGTGAGATTTTGCTGCCCATTGAGTGCAGGGATGATTACGAAAGGCACCTTTTTCGGTATTGTATGGAGTTCCATCTTTTTTAGGAATGGTGCCCCAATCATAATACCACTTGGAGTAGATGACGGAGATCATTTGACAAGTCTCCAGTGGCATTTTGACGATGTGTTTGTCTGGAAGTGCCGCAGCAGAAAGCACCGGGCACTGGTCAGTCACAAAAATATTCATTGATTAAAAACAATACTTTTGAAGGACATATTTAATTTCATTTGGTTTATCTTCCATCCAATATGCTTCGTGCTCTATTTTAAATCTATCAGAAGAATTTGAAAGATTACTTGAGTTTTTAACATCTTGAAGTTTATTGCTAGGAAGAAGCATAGATTTCATAGAAATACCAAATGGTCTATACCCATTACACATATGAGCTACATGAACCGCCTCATGATAGATCGTTTCATTAACATAAAACTCTAAAGAAAAATTACCTTTTTTTATGTTATCAGTACAGATAACAAAATTCTTTTTAAAATCTACATATCCAAAAATAATCGGATTACTAATACAATATTCAATGTTCTCTCGCACATTATATTTTGCCCGATACACTTGATTAAGAATGTCTTGTGCTTCGGGAGTCAAATAGAGAAGAAATTCCATCAGTTAAATACAGAATCAGATTCAAGAGTAATATAATACTTCAGATTGTGCTTGGTATTCGTGAACTGAGACAAAAGTTTAGAAGACACTACCACATCATAGTCGCCTTGAATAATTTTGATATTTTCTACCCTGAAATTAAAAGTGAACTCAGCATCAGTCTCACCAACCACAATTGCATATTCATTGGAAGTATCGTTTTTCTTATCCCGAACCACTAGTTTGATAACACCTGCTTCACCAACTGCAGAAAGATCAGGAAGTTGATAGACCGCAGATGCCTTGAGAAGTTTTTCCAGAGAAATGCCATCTAATTGGAAACATACCTCCTGAGATGGAAGTTGAATTTCTTTGTCGGGAGGAGTCATAATGACGTTAGGATCCGCATAAAAATACTTCACTCGTCGCTTACCTTCTTTGATGCTGAGATAAGATTCTTCGGTAAAGTCCAAATCAGGATCCTGATGCAAACTCAATCCATTCAAAAATTGACTCAGATCATAAATGGCAAAATCACGAGGAAATTCTTCACTAATATCCGCTTCGGCAAGAATATTTTTAGCAAGTGAAATTGTACGAAGACGATTTCCTTTTTTCACCAAAATAGAACAATTGATATTTGCAAAATTTTTGAGGATTGTGAGTGTATTATCAGAAAGTTTCATAATCAATAAGGAAAATCGGAGTTATTATTTTTGTGAAGTCCAGCAAAATGATAAAGAAGAACACAATAGTGGATTGCTTTCAAAATATCCATTCTTGATTTACCATTCTTCTTACCAAACCTAGAGAGATATTTGATAGCATTGGATCTGGTAAATGCTTCTGCATCACCAATACTCTCGATCAAATCAAGAGTCTGGGTTTTAGATTGTTCAGAAGTATAATGAGAATGGTAGGTACTGGAAAGATATTGCTCAACATCTTTCAAGGTTTTATCCTCTTCATACTTCCAAAAATTATTGGCATTTTGTTTGCTCATATCAATGTTAAGGGTTAGTTCATTCATAAAAGGGAAAGGCATACTTTTACCTTCCCCATATTCTATCAGAACGGAGCGTTCAAGTCAACGGGAGTGGGAACACCATTCTCCTGTGACATATTAGGCATCTGGAAGTCAGCATCCACCTTATCGTACAGTTCCAGGAAGGACTGTTTGGTTTCGTCGTCGAAACGATTTACACAAACTTGGATTGCCTTTGCCTTGTCTTGGAAGATGCTATAGGCACGGATGATATGGACCAGACGGCGGGTGCTGATGATCTCCTCAATACCACCATCATAGAACGTCTTGCGGATCACGTCTGCCCAGTCCACAAGACGCTTGCAGAAGTCGCGGTCTTCCACGCCGAGATCCAGAGCGATGCCTTCCAGGATCTTCCGTTCATCGGCAGGGGTGGGATAGGACTGCTCAAGAGTCACAGGAAAACGCTCAAGGAATGCCTCATTGAGCACATTGGTGCCGATGAAACGACCATCATCAGAACCTTTACCTTTGGTGTTAGCAGTGGCGACAATATTAAAACCTTCAGAAGGTTTTACAAATTTACCAATTTTTTTCAGGAAGACACCTTTACCTTCCAGAATGGATTGCAGACACAGGATCTTATTGGAAGCAAGGTCGATCTCATCCAGCAGGAGCACAGCGCCACGCTCAAGTGCCTCAACAACAGGACCATTGTGCCATGCAGTCTCACCATTTACCAGACGAAAACCACCGATCAGGTCATCCTCATCAGTCTCAATCGTAATATTGACCCGAATCAATTCCCGATTGAGTTGGGCACACGCTTGCTCAATCGAAAACGTTTTACCGTTACCCGAAAGACCCGTGATGAACGTAGGATAAAAAAGACGGGACTGAATAATTTTTTTAATATCGTTAAAGTTACCAAACTTGACGAAGGTATCATCTTTATCAGGAATGAGATTTTGTTCAGTGGAAGGAAGAACTGCAGGTGCTTGGAAGGAACGCTCAATTTCCTCAACACGTTTTTGAGTCACTTCCAGATTCCAGCGACCACGAGCAGTTTTATACACCTCAAGACGGCGAGAAACCGTTTGGTAGTTCAGACTACGAGAGGCACAGAAACCCTTAAGGTCGCCAGAAGTAATTTCAGAACCATAGAGTTCTTTAATGCTTTCAATAAGTTGTTGGTCGTTCACAGAAGACATGCGAGTCATAATTTAGTTAGGTCGTTTTGTTTAACTGAAGTCATTATAGCAATAAAAAGGGGGTCATGGAACCCCCAGTGTGTCAGTTTGGAAATTGGTCCTAAAGTTACTTAAGTTTGTAATCTGGATACTTTTCCCTAACTTTGTCCCTAAAACGTGCGTTAAATGTAGGTGGATTTAGTTCTCGTTTTTGAGAGATAATTTTATTATTATGGTCAATAATCAGAAGTTTATCCATATTATCAGTTTTTTTCATTTGATTTTATCTAAATTGAAGTTTCTTTTTACCAACTTTAGTCGCACCCTCACCAGGTTTTAGTGGTGAATTTGCATCTCTAGTTGAAAGAGTCCCTTGATCATATTTTTTCCCTAGTTTGGGATCTGCGTCAGATCTTCTAGAGGTCCCTAACCAAGAAGCTCTAGATTCTGATCCTGGTTTTTGTTTGATAAGAACAGAGTCTTGATCTCTTTCCCTAGAATCAGGTTTCTGATTTTTTCTATGTTTTAAACCTCCCTCTTGTCCAAGTTTAGATACTGTTTTTTTGAATTTCCTTTTACCCATTTTACCCTGTTGAACAAAAAGGCTTGGTTCTGTAACTTCACCGTGCCCCTTTTCATGATAAGCACCTTGTACTTTTGTTGGTCCAGGAAGACCAGAACCACGAATTTTTTTGGTCAGATCTTTAGTTCTTTGCCTATTTTCCCTATTAGATAAGTCACCTCTGGCGGCAGATATGATAGCAGTTCCTCCTTTCTTTACTTGAGATACTACTCTACTCAAGGATTTCTCCTGAATATCATAACATTCTATCATAAATTCTTGAAAGGTTTTCATTATTCTTAAAAGTCTTTTTATTTATTTATCAAGCAACGAGTTCGATAAATTCTCCAAGAATCTTTTTGTTCATCTTTTTAGACTTAAGACTTTTTATGAATGCAGATTTGATTTGTGATTTGGTTGCATCTTCTGCAACATAAAACTCGGTATCTTGAGCAAGTGCATTAGCATAAAGCGCAAAGTAAGAATGATACCCAGAAGTTTTAATAGTAAATGCTTTTTCCTTTTTCCAAGCATTCATTACTTTATCATACTCAGTTCCATAAGATCCACAATAGCGACGAATAAATTGTCCAGCATCACCTTTTCCCAAAACACGAATACCAATGAAATTAATATCGACAAATTTATCCCGAAGATTAATAAGTAGAATATCAGTAATGTTTCTCAAAACACAATCAAGAGAATAAGTGTTACCAGTCTTACGATCACGAAGAAAAACATTATTAGATCCAATGTAAGCAGTTCCCAAAAAAGGTTCTTGTTCCCACTTACGCTGAATTTCGCGATGATGCTTGATAGGGCAAGCTTCACCATCAGTCAGAACAACACACTGAACCTTCTGCAATTTATTTTCCCGCTGGAATTTGGGGAGAATTTGATGAAGAGAAATCAGTGCTTCATTCAGGGGAGTTCCAGAAAGACTCAAACCATTAGGAATACTATAACGAGTTTTAGACCAATGACCGAAAGAAGTTGCAAGACGAAAAATATTCTTCATCTGATTATTCAGAGTGTTAGTATTCACTTTACTGGTGAGTAAGTTCATCATCGAGAACGACTCACCAACCTGAATCAAACCATCACGCTTTTTGTAAGCGTGTTGACGAAGATTTGCTTTACCGTTCTCATCACAAGTTACCAAAGGATAGACAGTGGTAAAAGCATAAACCTCAAACGGGATTGCAACTTTCTTACAAAACCATACAAGATTAAACAGTTGCTTGACGGTATCAAGCATCACGTCACCCATTGATCCAGACCAGTCCAGAACAAACACCAGACCGTGATTCTTGCCATCAGCAAGTGTAGTTACCTTGCGGAAAAGGTCTTCATTATATTTGTAGGTATGAAGTTTGGTGCAGTCCAGAACACCAGTGCGAGCAGTTGTAGCACGAGCATAAGAATCTGCTGCCTTATGACACTCAAACTCTTTCACAAGATAGTTGACTTCTTTTTGAGCAGATTTTTTAAACTGATCAAAATCTTTATCAACTTCACCAAAAATTTCCTCAAATTTTAGATCATGAATCTTTAAAAATTCATCCCATTGCACCGAACAATGATTATGAATCTCGGCATTGGGGACAATAATTTTTTTCAGATCAAGTTGAGGCAATTCTAGATAGACATTCTCATAACCATCATGATTGACGAGTTCTTTGAGTGCCTCTTCCAGATTGTCCATCGTCTTGACTTCTGGTTCTTCATCTTTCTCACCACCAATAGAGGAGTTGGGTTGTTGTTGCTCGGCAGTTCCACCACAAGAATCAGTTTCACCAGGTTGCTCCTGGTCATTCTCAGCTTCCTCCTGATCAGAGAAATCCGAAGCAGGTTGCTGACTTGCGCCAGAATCTTGTGCCTCTAGATTGTCTAGTTGGATATTAGTTTCTTCCTGGTGTTTTTGCTTACAGTACTTATAAAGTGCCTCAGCAGCAATCAGAACATCAGAAAAGGTTTCCGAATCAGAAATCTGATTGATAATCTCAGTCTCTTCCCCACGCTCAATCAAAATATCGGTGAAGTTACCGATCTTGAACCACAAGTTTGCACGGTCAGCAAGATTCATCTCATCAATCTTCTCATCGGCAATCTGGAAGAAATCATCTTCGGCAAGTTCCTTATAACCGTTGAAGAAGGTCTTGGCAAGACCAGGATAACGCCGCTTCATCAATTTTTCTACTCGTGCGTCCTCACAAATGTTTACAAATTGTAGGGGGATTTTGTGATCCTTTGTCCAGTCAATATTAGGGGTTTCTCTTGAATGTCCAACTTCGTGTGCTACAAGGAGATCTACAACAGTACTACTCGCCTTCCACATAGGAAGCGTCAATACACGAGTATGAACATTAAAGCAAGCAGTATCTACTTTTTTATGTTCAACAATAATATCTTCTTCCGCCAAAAGTTTGGCGAGCATTCCCTTGATTTCGTAATTAACAGACATTAGCAGTTGTGCGGTATGTGAGTATTATACAAAAAAAGAGGGTGGTGAGACCCTCGTGTGTGACAGTTTGAAAAGTGGTTATCAACCTCCTTTAAATAATATTGTCGCACGCTTAAGTTCAAACTCTCTCATTCTTTTTTCTCTAGCAATCTGTGAGGCACTCTTTCCATCATTGTGGTAATCTCGATATGTTTGTCCACCTTGAGTCGCATATGCCGGATTGGATTGCTCCCCAATAATACTCTGCTTCCACTCTTCACTCATATTTTTTATAATTACATTTGCATCATTATGAGTATCTGCATAACCTTTATCAATAAGATATGAGAGGATGATATTGTATGGATCTACATGTTCTTCCTTTAATTTTGACTTCGATTCTTTTTCTGCTCTGTAAGTATCTGGTTCTCCAGTTTTCTTTGCCTTTGCGGCAGCAGTTTTTCTTTTTGAAAACTCGGCACCTACTTTTGCCATTTTTGGATCTCTATATCCATATTGATCATTTGGAGTTCCCATCCCCATACCACCCCTCTTAGAGAGTTTTTGAAGATAGTCTTTTCTTTTAAATCTTGGTTCTTGATATGCTTCATCTAAGTAAATCTCATACATATCGTCCCAAGTATATTCACTCAAATCATATCCTTCTTCTACGAGTTGATTCACCCATAGTTCAACCTCTTCTGCCGCAGTTCTAGTAAAGGGGCGAATATTTGATTTAGTTCCTCTTGCTCGATTTATAGAGGCTTTTTCTTTTGAACTTTCTGGATCATGATGTTGGGAAACTACTGTCATTTTAGCAGATTTTGTATAAGCAGATCTTTTAATATTTCCAAGTTTTTCTGCTTTTTCTCTGGAACCAGTAATAGTTCTTAAACCTTTAGGTGTTCTTTCAACTTCTCTTTGGGCAATATGAGCCATTCCACCTCTTTGCCCATGTTTAGTAGCTTGTTTTATCATTTTGGAAGCAGGAAGATCCTTATAACCCTCATTCATATAAATCTCATACATATCATCCCAACTATATTCACTCAGGTCATATCCTTCTTCTACGAGTTGATTAACCCATAGTTCTACTTCTTCACCAGTTACCACTCTTTTACCAACTTTGGCTGCTGTACTCATTCCGCTACCAAACTCACGAGCAACATAACCAGCACCTTTTGCCGCCTTTTGAATTACTGCACCAGTTTCACGGGCAGCTTTTCCAAATTTCTCCCTTGCTGCTTTGTCTCTTTCCATTCCAGCGAGAACTGCACCGGCAATACGATCCAAAACACCCCTTTTCTTAGGTTGTTCTTTTTTAGCATTTGCGATTGCGGATTGTCTTTGTAAAGATGCCCTTAATCCTGATGGTTTTGCTGCAGATGCTTTTTCCTCTGCCTCTCTTCTTGCTTCTTTTTGGGCACGAAGTCTTTTTAGTGATGCTGCCTTTGGTTTTCCTTCAATTGCCTTTCCCGAAGCAAGTTTAGGTTCAATTCTAGAACCACCTGCCCTTGCTTCTACTAAAAGTGATTCTTCGGCAATATCATATACAAAATCAGTAAATTGAGATACTCCAAGTTCTTCAATAAGAATTTCAATTCCATTTTCATTAAGACCCATTTCATAGAAATATTGTGCCGCAAGAATGTGCTCAAACATATCTTTACCATCCTTTTTATGAACTTTTCCCTTTTCCTTTAGTCTTTGCTTACCCTCTCGCTTGGCACGGGCGGCAGCGGCGTCTTGTGAAGCGAAAATGCGGTCAAATGCTCTACCACGTGCGCGATTAATTGGTGGTCCTTGCTCATGACTACCATAACGTTCACCATGGTCTCTTTCACCACGGTTCTCCTTAATTTGAACATCACTCAAGTTAGTTCTTCTTTTTCTTTTTGGGGCTTCTGATGATTGGGTTGAAACCTTACTTGCAGATCTGGTACTTGATTGAGTACTTGATTGACTTTTTCCTGTAGGTCTAGGATTTGTAATCGGTTCTGGTCCATATTTTCTCACCATCTCCTTCCAATCTCTTCTATTTTCTGGAGTCATTCCACGTTTGCGGAGTGGTTTTCCACTAAGCATCTGATCTTCATAAATCTCAACCATATCATCCCAAGTATATTCACTCAGGTCATATCCTTCTTCTACGAGTTGATTAACCCATAATTCTACTTCTTCAGAATTTTTTTGTGGTGCATATACTTGGTGATATGCTTCCCAAAGACCTACAATTTCTTGATCTCTCATTTTTATAAAGACTTTTTAGATATTTATATAAAAAAAAAACACTCCTTTCGGAGTGCTTGTTCTTAAGTGCTTGGCGTCTTGCCTTTGCTTGTCGGAGTGCCTGCGGTTTGAGTTTTCGCTTTTGCTCCTTCTTTGAATGGTGATAACGATTTGGGACTTGCATTGTTTTTTGTGTTTCTATAGACACCTTACTATCTATATTTACAAAAGTCAAGTGTACCAGTTTAAAAAGTGTCCTATACCTCAGTCTTATATGAGAATCCACTTTTCTTTTCAAATTTAATAGTAGAATCAAATTTATCTTGAAGATCGGTTTTATGTGAAATTACAAATACGTTAGTATCTTTAACAACATATCGGATAATCTTAAGAAACTCATCAGCACCAAAACCATCAAGAGATGAATCAAAAACTTCATCAAAAAGAAGAATATTACAATTTATTGAATTTTTAACTCTTGCAACTTCTCTCCAAGCAAAAAGCAAACTCAAATCAATTCTTGCCTTTTCACCTTCAGAAAAAGAAGAATATGAAAAGTCCTCGTGAATAGGGGACTTGATACTTTCATTAAATTCAGAATCCAATTCAAAGTTAATATAAAAATCCATCATCTGAAGATAACGATTGACTTGCTGATTTATGAATGGAAGATACTTTTTAATGATCTTCGTTTTTACACCATCATCTTTCAATAAAGAATATGCAAAATCATAATAAACAATTTCTTCTTTTTTTGAAGAGAGATCTTCAAACGTTTTTTGAAGATCAGATTTAAATTCTTCTAACTTTTCACTTTCAACATTTCGATTCTTAAGTTGTTCGGTGATAAGAATAATTTCAGATTCAAGATCTCGTATCTGCTTTTGTTTAAGAGTGATGCGAGTATTGTTTTGAGAAATTTCTTGATTAAGTTTTGCAATCTCTTTGGAAAGTTTAGCAAATTGTAGTTCTCTTTCTTGCTCTACTTGTATAGTATTTTCAAGTTCCAAATATCCATCATTCAGTTCTTTTGCTTTATTTTGAGCATCTAGAATTTTGTTTAATCTAAACTCTTCCTCAATAGTCTGAGTACAGGTAGGACAAACTGTATTTTCCGTAAAGAATTTATGCTCTTTAGTGATTGTAGATACTTTTTGTGATATTTTACCCTTGAGATTATTAAGTTTTAATAATTTATCCCCCGCCCCAATAACAGTCTCTTGGTCTTTAGTGTGCTTGGAAATACTTTCTTGCATATCCTGGCATTCAGAGATATAAACTCCAACTTCGGAATCTAAATTGGCAATCTTTTCTTTATTGGTATTAATATTGGCATTACCGCGATTCTCAAGCTCTTCAATAAAATTTTGCTGCATCTTCAACTTTTCTTTAAGAGTCTCCTTTTTCAAATCAAGAGTCTTAACTTGGTCTTTCTTTTCACGAATTTTATCCTTAATGAGTTGATTCATTGCAGAAAAAATTCGAATGTCCAAAAGATCCTCAATAACCTCACGACGATGTGCCGTAGTAAGTTGCATAAAAGGAACAAAAGTGCTACTACCCAAAATTACAATTTGAGTAAAACTACGATAATTTAATTTGAGAATATTTTCTTCAAGAATTTTTTGGTTTAACCGATCATCAGATTCTTTATGAAGAAGAGATCCATTCACCTCAATATCGAAAAGATTCGGTTTTATTCCACGACGGACAAGATAATTCTTACTATTCACAGAAAACTCAACTTCAACAACACAATCCTTTTCATTCGTTGTGTTAATGAGTTGATTTTTATTAATTTTTCTAAATGCTTTGTTGAATAAAGAAAATGTTAAAGCATCAAGAACAGTGGATTTACCTGCCCCATTTGTTCCAATGATAAGATTTGTATGATGCTTTTCAAAATTAATTTCACTCCAGTTATTCCCGGTTGAAAGAAAATTTTTCCACTTAATTTTATGAAATACTAACATTTTTAGGGGGGATTACAATATCTTCAGGGGTGATTACAGCATAACTGTAATTATACATCTTACAAGTTTTTATTGCAAGATCATCATCAACTTCAACAACGTCCATTTCAGTTTCTTCTTGATCTTCAAGCATTAAAGCATATCTGGTTGCATCATCCTCATCCTCAAAAAGAAACAAGACTTTTTTTCCATATTGATCTTGGACTGCATATGCACCGTCGTCTTTTCTATCTTTGAGTGTAAGGAGGAACATTTACTCTAGCTCGCAGGCTTGTTTATAAAGATCTTGGAAAATACTCTTAATAATACCCTTATCATATTCAAACTCCGAATCATCAATGTAACGATTTAAAATAGAGATTGTATTTTCTTCTTCATCAATCTCAAAATCTTCACTTTCTTTAATTTCAAAATTTTCAACTATTTTAAGATCTTGAACTTTAGAGTTATAAAGTTTATCAATAAACTTTTCAAAATCTTTTGGTTTAGATTTTTTTCGAACAATCACTTTAACAATTTTATTTTCATATCCTGTAGCATCAAATAACTGATATGGAGTATCTTCATAATAAATGTTATAGAATAATTTATAAGGATTATTAATTGGAGTATGAGTGAGGGTTTCCGTATCAAAAATATGAAATCCACGAGTATCATTTACATCCGTCCAATACATCTCATAAGGATTACCGAGATAGAAAATGCGTCCATTATCAGAACGAGTGTGGTAATGACCAGAAAATACCTTTGTGAAGTTTTTAAAAATATCCGAATCCAGTCCATGTTCCTCCATAATTAAATTACGATTGACGCGAAACCCTTGAAGTTCCAGATGACCCATTGCAACTTTTGCTTTAGACTTTTTAATTACGCTCATTGTCTCTTCATAGTTTTCACTACAAATCCAGGGAATAAAAGTCATATCAATCCCACCAACTTTCGTATTTGTTGGAGAACTATAGGTTTTAATATTTGAATAGGTCTTAAGAAGTAAATCTGGAGAGTTTACACAATTTGTATTCTTATAATAACAATCGTGATTACCAACTATCATATGAACTTCATATTTAAAAAGAGGATCAAAAACAACTCTCTTTGCCCACTCTAAACTCTGATAATCAATTGACTTGCGACTATCAAAAGCGTCTCCCATATGAATAACAGTCTCTACCCCGTGTTCTTCTAGAGCAGGAAAAAATACATTCTTATAAAATAGTTCAAAGTAATCATGAAGATGTTTTGAACCTTTTTTACACCCATAGTGAGTGTCCGAGATTAAACCGATTTTCATAATAATTAAGTCAAATATTTGATTGCGTTTTCAAGTAAAGATATGTCATCGTTTAAAAAACCAATAGCACTGTTACATTTATTACACAAAAGTCCTCTTACTTCATTAGTTTTATGGCAATGATCCACAAATAAATTTCCAGATTGTTTTTGAAGGCATATGGCACAGGAACCATTTTGCTTATCAAGCATAGCATCATAATCTTCTAAAGTCAATCCATAGATAGAAAGTTGCTGTTTTCTGTTACGAAGAATTTTTTCTTCTGGTGCTAAAGAATGATAATAAGCATTATTTCTAGCATAGACCTTATCCTTATTTTCTCTCACCCATTTTTTTGTTTTCCCATTTTCAGATCTGCGTTTTGAATTTTCCTTTACACATTTGACACAAGGTTTTTTTCCAGAAAGATATCTCTCAGTATTTCCACATTTTTTGCATGGGGTTCCAATAAAAGTATTCATATTAGAAAAAGTATAATACTATTAGTATTTATAAAATAATATTATTATACTTTTTATCATTTACTACTGCGATACTGGATTGCATCTTTAATGCTGTTGTATTCACTACTATGTCCAGAAAGCAAGCTATCGTCAATCACCATTACCTCATCAAACCCAGTGCGTTCAATAATTTTGGTTTTGATTTCTAATTGCTTTTTCTCTTTCTGAATACGACGGAGAAAAGCATAATGAATAATTTGAGTAAAATATGCAAATGGATTTTGAGATCTTTCTGGATCAAAATTATGAATATACTGAACACAATTTCCAGTAAGCAATCCATTAGCAAGAACAAACGAATTAGTTTCGGGTTCTTCTAAACAAAAAACTTCGTCTTCCCCATACTCTTTGATGTATCTGACTTTAGGTTCATATTCTTCTGGTTTTGCTAAAGTTATTACATTTAAATTTTTTCCATTAGCATAAGAACCATCACCATCCTTTCTTTCAATAATTCTATGACTAATAACATGATATCCTGCATAGGATGCATGTAACATTAACCATTCTGCAGCATCAGAATTACTAGTACTAATTTGTAATCTATTAGTTACCGTTGTTTTATATCCGTCTGCTAACCACCAACCATATATGAATCCGGCAATATATTCTGGATCTGTAGTAAATGGAAGATCTTTAACTAAAGGATATTTACCAATATAAAAACAAGGATCTCCGCTAGCATGTTTTGGATAAGTTGGTTCATATCCAAATTCAGTCAAAAGATCAATTATTTCATCTTTTACTGCATCCTGTTTACATACCCTTATTCTAGCATACTTATTTCCCTGAGCAACTACAAGTGGATCACCATAAACGACAGATTTATGTCCAGAACCATCACCATAAAGAAGTCCATGTAAAACTGCAGATTTATCATAATTATTTTCAATAGGAGCATTTTGCAAGCAATCTCCTATCCTAAGATCGGTTACTACTTGATCTTTATACTCTAAGCATCTATTTGAATTTCTTCTAGACGAAATAAACCAACGATGATTCTCTGTTGCTATAACCTTTTGAGTTACATCTTTTACTGGAACATTAAAAGAAGAAAACCCATATTCATATAACATTTGAGATCCATATGATTTAACAGATGCTTTTCTCCATTTCCCATCAATACATCGTACAGTGACTTCTTTACCCACTATATGCTGTATTTCTACTGATCCATATTCAATAGTCGGAATAAGAGTAGATCTATGAAGACAATTTTCAATCCCATCAGAAATCATATCTTCACGGAACATATAATTTACAAAATTTGGTTTATATGATAAATGAGTTGCAATCTTTAAAAAACATTCTCCAAGATAATTCGGAATTGGTGGTTTTCCTTCCCAATGTTTCGCTCTATCTGCTTTTGTAGGATTTCTTTCGTTTCTCTTTAAAAAGTCTGCTTCAACTTTAGAGCGATAAACAATTAATGCTTCCAATAACTCTTTATTGTTTACATAATGTTCGGTCTTTTTCTTCGGCATAACATTGGTCTCGGGTATTATAATTTTTCTTTATTATAACACACTTTTGGGGGCTTGACAAGATGTGATTTTATGAGTAGAATATGTTTGTTGCTTTTCAAGATGAGACTTAGCTTTCTTTAAGACCTTTGAAGATTCTTTCAAGTTTCTTGCGAGCATCTTCTACCGATGAGACATATCCCATTTTAGAAGATGGTTTTACCATACCTGATGGACTGTAAGAATCAATTGAATCTTCATCCTCAATGAAGTTATTGTAAATATTAATTAGTCTTTGATCGGTTGTTTCAGTCATTGTAATAATTTTATCAAGTTTAATGATAAAGAAATCATCAGAAGACATTTCAATCCATGATTTAACTTTGAGATGTATTCCATGTTGATTTTGAAATGTCTTCATAGTCACTGGATTTTGAAGAACTATGACGGGATCACCATCATTATCATCCACCATAATTAGTGAAAGAATTTCTTCCCCTGAAACTAATTTTATGATTGCGTAAAACTCTTCTCCCATTAGTTCTTCAGCGGTATGTTTACAATATCGTAATTAAAGTTTTCTTCATTATATACTTTGATTCTTTCAATTAAGTGATTAAGTGTATAATTTTTTCTTGATTTATAACTGATATCATCGGCAATATCATATAGAGTTGCCTTTGTTTTATTATCACCCTTTCTCAAGACTCTTCCGATTGATTGGAGGTTTCTGATTCTTGATTTACTAGGGGAAGCAAAGATAACATTATGTAGATTTCTGATGTTAATACCAGTAGAAAAAGTACCGTAAGAAGCAACGATGATTGCATTATTCTCCTTTTCAGTGATTTCTCTTACTTTTTCGCGGTCTTCAGTAGCGACCCCACCATGTACAAAAAAGACATGACGATTTTCTGCGATACTCTTATTTATGAGATTATATAAAGGTTGTCCGTGACCTTCTACTCTGGAAAAAAGAATCAGTGTATTTCCTTTAAGATCTAAAGCAAGATTACGAATAAACTTATTACGTTTCTCGTGATTGATGATATACTGAACCTCATCCTCAAAAGTCTCAAATTTACTTGGTGGATGTTTTAATAGTAAAATATTAATGTCCAGTTTAGCAACATGACCTTTCTGCATTAATTCATCAGTGCGAATAATCTTATAAGAAGGACCAAATAAACCTTCTAAAACAAGTTTATTTACTTCTATTCCATCTAAAGTTCCAGTAAAACCAAATCTATATTTGCTGTCACATGTTTTAGAAAGAATAGATACAAGACTTTTTGCCTTTGCCGTGTGACATTCATCTACAATTATGCAATTAAATTTTTCAAAATATTGTTTTGGCATCTTATATAAAGATTGCCAAGTGCTACAAAATATATTTGGTTCTGTACGTTCTATTTTTTTAATTTTCATTTTTAATTTTTCTAATTATAGTATTTGCTAATGGACCTCTTTTAGGAATTTTTCCAGAAAGTATATAATTAAATGTCGATATTGAACAATGAAATACTTGCTCACAGATTTGTTTTGTAGTCAACTCATTGTCAATAGATATCCAATTTTTACCAAAATTTAAACTATATTCATACCTATATTTTTTGCAAAGATAGTGATTTTTTCCGCTAGTTTTTTTTACCTTTTTTATTATACTTTCTTCATTATGCATAGGATTGTTGGTTATGAAGATATTAGTGCCATTTTTTTCTCTTGTATCTATAGTTTTTTGATGAATTAGTTTATTTTTAAATGGTGAATTTTTCTTTGACCAAATTTTTAATTCTTCAATTCTGTTTTCCTGCAAAATTTGATATAGTCTACTATTATAGTTAAAATTTTGCTTTAATGTTTTCATACTCATAGCATTGATTGCACATAACATCTTATAATAATCTTGACTCTCAGTGAATTTAATTAAACATAAATGGCATACATAGTGTTCTTTTGGAGTTAATTTTATAAGATTTTCTTTTTGATCGGTTCCTCCCATAGATCGTGGAATTATATGATGATCTTCTCCAATTAAAGTTGGAAATTTAACTCTATGAATTATTATATTTTTATACCATTTAAAATATTTGTTATTTTTTAATGGATAATAACCATCTATTGTCAATTTCATCAGAATCTGTTAAATCTTTTGCTAATTTCTTTTTATTATTTATGAGATTTATGGTTTGATTGCCTTCAAACTTGTATTGAATGCCATCTTCTGTTGTAACGTATATCCATAGTGGATTTTTTTCTCTTCCCGAATAAATCATATGACAGTGATTTTCTACATCCCATCCATAATCTGCGAAATCTTTATAAAGTTGTGAAACTAATGATGTAGTGGGTACAATAATTAAAATATTATTTTCTTTTTCTGAATAATATCTAACTAAAGAATAAATCATTAATGATTTTCCACTTGCTGTTGGAGAAACAATTACTTTTCTATTATACTTAAGTGCTTGATAAATTCCATCAATTTGATATTTTCTTGGTTCATATTTACTAATTGAAGTTACATAATCTCTTACACCTTCCTTTGAAATCATTTGACTTACTTCAAAAGGAAGACCATAATACTTATTATTTTTAAATTCGTATGTATACTTATGATCGTTACAAAATTGAATGACACGATCTAAAAGTCCAACGTAAATTTCTTGAGTATTAATATTGAACAAATAGATATGACCATCCCACCACTTATTTTTATAAGCGGGTGAGAACTTTGCGTTTGGAACTTCAAATTGAAAGGTATCTTTTAATTCATAGTAGATATGAGGTTCTGCCTCTATTTGCAGATAAACCTCATTCTTTTTTGATATCACCAAATGAGACATTCATAACATATCAGTTATTAATATTTATTCTACTCAATCGGGAAGGTTTCTTTTATCTGCAGCGGCATTCATTCTTTCCCTCTGTTCCCTTGCTCTTTCTTCGGAATTTTTGAATTTTGGTTTAGGTCTTCTCAAATAACTTAATAGTCTTGCCGCTCTGGGGTTTTCTAAATTTCTTTCCCTGTCTATTTTTTTACCTAATGCACTTCCTCTTCGAGAAGCATCTTGTATCGCTTGAGATCTAGTAAGACCATATCCAGATTCTCCGGGTTCAGGTCTTTTATTTTGTTTTGATATATTAGTAATATATGGTTCTACTCTAACATTAGATAAAGTATGTCCAGGATCCTCTGGTGATTGATTATTTGGTTGAATTGGTTGTTTGTGACCTAAACTTTGTTTAATTCCTGTTGCCTTCTCAATTCTTTTACCTCTTTTTCTTACTTTTTTAATCCCACTTCTTTCAGTATCCAAGGCCAATGAAGCCCTTTCTTCATCACCTCCCATTTTATTAAGGAGTTCATCTCTTGTAAGACTAGAACTTTCTTCAGCTTCTTTTCTTTTTAGGAATGATGCTTTTCTGGATGCTGTAGTGCTAACTCCCCACTGTTTTTTTCCTTTTCTAAAACCTTTACCTCTCATTTCATATTCCACACCATCAAAAGTTTTTGTTGCAGGACCTTTTCCTTCTTCTCTATCTTTTATCCATTGCATACGTTCATCTTTTGGAATTGGATGTCTATTTGCTTCCAGAAAAAATTCTTTAAACGTTTTCATTTTTAACCGTTTATTTTTTATTTAGTTATATCCAGAAGTAAATCGCATAAACTCGATTGCATTTTTGATTTGGAAAGTTCTATTAGAAATTGTTTTAATGACTTCCTCTAGAAACTTGAGCATGATGTCGTAATACCTAATCTTGAGATCGATTTTATTCAACCTCTCATCGGCGTCCATATACCTCTGTAGTGCCTCTTTGTCTCTGACCTTATACGGAAATGGTTCTTCAACATAAACCTCCGCAGGCGCCTTTCCTGAGTAGTAGTTATAGCGTTCTAGACGTACTCTATTAAAAGTTTCTCTTGCCTTTTCTCTCAACAAAGTAATTGTGTTGTATATGGTATAATATTTTGAGTGTAGTTGGGGAATTTTTAAAGATTCATCGTGTAAGTTATCAGGATCCATAACAGAATCTTTCTGCCACATTTCTTGTAGTTTTTCTAAATCAATTGACATTTGATATTTTCCCCAAACACCATTCTTCTCCTGGACATTCTACATTTCTTTTGTTTATTTGTCCATTATTCCACCATTTTGTTCCTTTTTGTGAGGGTGGGGAATGTTTTTTATCTTTATGTGCCCTACTTATTTTATCTTTAGTTTTTTGACTGCAAGGACCTTTTTTAACACCGATATGCATTTTACTTAATGTTTTCTTATGCTCTTTTGTGAGTTTTTTTCCTTTATGTGCTTTACTTATTTTATCTTTAGTTTCCTGTGTATGGGGTCTTCCTCTTTTATTACCTCTCATAATTTGGGATAATTTTTTTCTACCCTCTTCACTTATTACAGGACCTTTTCTCCCCTTCATTTTTTCACTTTGTTTCTTTTTTTGACTTTCTGTTGCTATTCTTCCAGAAGATCCATCCCCACCGTTAGTTCTATTGTGAAGAATGCCAGTTCCTAAGTCTTTTCTACCAAAAATAGAAATCATATAGATTTCGTGCTTAAATGCTTCTTCCTCTAAAAGATTTTTCTTTAGAAATATAATTCTTTCTTTTGGTGGAACATATACATTATTATGGTTTTTATTATATGCTCTAGATTTTTCACCCTTTCCCACATAATATGGAGTACCGTTTATACGCAAATATGCATAGGTATAAAACCTTTTTAGATCTTTCATCCGCTTCTATTTTGGTTGGCGTTATTATTTATAATAAAATAGGGTAGATTTCTCTACCCATCTCTAAAAAGTGCCAACCAATTAGAGCAAAATTATTTATAAAGATTCATAATGGTTTGCCGTCAGTTCCTAATATATCATATACAGTATACTTGAAAGTAACTGTTGCTGTAAAGTAATTATAATCAGTTTCGGTAGCAGTAAATTCTAGTGATGAAATTGAAGTTGGGAATAAGTCTTTAAATTTAATTGATGCAACTGATTTGTAGTTACTATTTAAAATAATTAATGAAGCATCGCTAAATGCCTTTTTAGGATCTGTGGATCCACCATCAATTAATTCTGCATACTGCTGTAAAGTTTCTGGTGCTCCCAATCCAGTTAACCAATTATGTATTGTAACATAATTAGTCATATTTTCATCAACTAAAAAATTAATAGTTAAATCACTATAGGTTAACTTATCTCCAGGAACATCAATGTCCTTTAGATAGGTTGGTTGGACTAAAGTTGGTAATGAAATTTCTGGAATTTTTGCTGAGTTGCAGAAAAAAGATACCTTTGGGTATCTTGCTAAAATGAAATTAAATCCAATAGGTGACAGAAAATTTCTATTAGAAATTTGTTTAGATAGTGGATTTGCCATGATTATTTTTTAGTCGTGACCCTATTCGTTGGTGAAACTGGAGGCGTAACTTGGGTATATACCATACGTTTTCCCCAATTTTTTGCTAGTTCTGGTCCAGAAGTGGTTCTATCTCCGGTTACATTTCTTACAGTTTGTGGAGATAGATCAAAAGATACTTCTTTGTTTACACTTCCAGTTCTTCCAAAATCACCAACATCATTAATTTTTGCAGTTGTTGCATTGGTTTGAGTTCCCATTGGTTTTGCGGTCAGTCTTAACTGACTACCATATGGGATTGATGGTTGTCCTTCTTTTCCTTTTGGTGCCTTAAATTTTTTGTACTTAAAAGGAACTGCGGCATTTGTTGTAGACCAATTATGAGGATCTCCAGTTGCAGTGACTTTATTTGGTGTAAATCGATCTCCCGGAGCATAAACACTTGCCTTTATTGGTTTCCACCCATATCGTTCTTGTTCTTTAGGAGTATGTTGTTTTGGTGTAAACTGCCCAGTTTGCTTATTTAACACACCAGGTCTATAATTCCTATAAGCAAGAACATTTTGTGGTGGCGGTGCTGGTTGTGGTGGTGGTGTGAAAGGATTCCAAAATTCTCGAATATTAGCATCCACACAAAAATCTTTAAATGACTTCATTAGTCTTTTTATTTGTATTTAGATAAAAAAAGACCTCCTTACGGAGGTCTGATGAGTAATTAGTTATTAAACAAACTCACATGAGGTTGTTAACACGTACTCTTCTGTAATAGCGGTTGCTATTTTGTTGAATTCTGCCGAGACCAGCAGTAGTACCTTCAGCAAATGGGTTTGCGACCATACCATATCTGGTCTTAAATCCAATTTTTGGTTGGAAGGTGTTCTCACCAACGGCACGTACCATTTGGAGAGGAACATATGGGCAATAGAAGATACCAGCATCATAAGGTGAAGTACCCTTATAACCAACCACGTAGTACTGGTTAGCAGCAACGTTAGCTGCATAAGGATCGATATAAACACGATACTTACCTTGCAGAACACCAGCAAAAGTATTGCCAGTATCATCAACGTTTAGGTTAGCGTTGAGTGCTGGAGTGTAATCGAGTACACCAGCCATGGTTAGGGCGGAGGCAACGTCTGCGGAGCAGAGAATCATGTTGCCCTTTCCTCTACGAGTTCTTTGTGCGATTGCGTTGGCATCGCGCTCGATTTGGAAGATAAGACCCTTGAACTTTTCAACCGACCAACGACCATTGGAGTCAACGTCAAGGTCAAAAGTACCAGCGGTAGCAACGTTTGCTTGAGCACCAGCTTCGGCAACATTGTAGATAGTACGAATAACTTCACGGTTAATCTCAGCAAGAATCTCAGTTGAGAGAATGTTTGCGAGTTCCGCTTCAGCATTCAGACCGTGAATTGCCTTGAGGTCTTGAGCGAGCTCAAGTGAATACTCAGCCTTGAGGGCACGTGACTTCGCAGTTACGGTGACCTTCTCGATGCTGAATGCCATTTGGTTGAACTGATCAGTTCCACCAAGATCTTCAGCATAATCGGTTCTCATTGCTTGACCGACGTTATAATCGGTTGCGGCAACTGAGGAATTGTTCAGGATTGATGGGTTGGTTCCTTGCTGTGCAGTAGTACCAAGACCAACAGTACCGTCAGTCCATCCACCAGTGTTGTTGAATCCGGTATCCTGACCTGAATATGCAGAATCTGCTTCGTTGAACAGTGCTTCAGTTCCGTTCTGAGTAGCATACTTGGAACGCATCGCAAAAATAAGTCCGGTAGGACCGTTCATTGGTTGAACGCCAGCGAGGTCATATGCGACCAGGTTAGGCATTGAGCGACGAATAAGAGAAATCAGAACAGGATCGAAACCTGCGACGGGTGCGGATGCACCACCACTGAAACCGTGTGCTCCAGCGCCAGCACCAGATGCTGAAAATGAACCAGTATTTACGTTTGGAGTTTCGTAAAGAAACTCACGCTCTTCACGAAGAGCTTTTTCTTGGTTTTCTAGCAGGACTGCGGTTACCATTCTACGATGAGAATCTCTAATCTCATCAAGACCTTGATAGTCAAGGACTGGACTCCACTTTTCCTGCAAATATTCTGCGTTGAACATTTGCGTTTACCTCTTTAAAAAAGTTAGTTTGAATTTTATGATCTAAAAATCACTTTTTAGAAACCTTAGAAACTCTCGAAAGCGTCTGAAGATATGCACCCATTGGGCCATCTACGACTACAGCATCGCTATAGTCAACTTCTTCAGAAAGATTTTCACTTATGTTTCTTTGAGTACTAGTGTTATTAGAGAAATATGAATTTCTCAAAGTTACCAGTTTCTCACGATAGTCTGCCTCACTTTCAAACTCAACATTTTCAGCAAGAGAAGCGAGTTTGTCCTTTTGAGAAAGTGCAAGACCTTCTGAGACATCTGCAAAGATTACATCAGCAACCGACTCTGCTAATCTTCTATTTAGAGCAACGTTTCTATCGATTTGCTCGTTGAGTTTTTCTTCCATTTCATCAAGTTTATCTACCATGCTCTCGATTACATCATATCTATCTTCAGGGATTGTTACATAATGATCTTCAAAAAGACTCTTCATTCCATGAAGGAATGATTCGGTCATTTCAGTCTTAAGACCGTGCTCAACTGCGAGTGCATTTTCATTAATCCACTCATCAGCGACGTACTCAAGATATGAATCAAGGCGGTCTACGAGACCTTCCTTAATTTCTTCTAGTTCTTCTAGAAGAGCTTCTTCGTATTCTTCTTGTAGGTCCTCTTTAATTTCTGCAACTTTTGATCTAATTGCAGCTTCAAAAATGGTACGTGCTTTCTCTTGGAATTCCTCAGAAAGATCTTCACCTGCAAGAAGAGCATTAACATCCTCTTCGATGTCAAAGTCTTCTTCTACCTTTTCCTTCTTTTTCTTTTTATGACCACCCTCTTCTTCCTCCTCTTCGTCCTCTTCGTGAGAATCCTCAGAAACTAGTTCGTCATCTTCATCAACTTCTTCCTCGTCGATGAGATCTTCGTCTTCTTCGGTCTCTTCCTTTCTAACACCCATAGGTTCTGCTGCTGCTGCTTTCGCATTAACAACATTTTTAACTTGTGCTAGAGTTAGAGCAGGGTCCTTAAGCTTTGCAGGACCTTCTGGGTCATTTGTATAATTTTCTGGAGTAGGACCACCGAGATCTTCCCAAGCACCGGTTTGCCCTGGAGTCATAGTTCCAGAAGCATTTTGTGCAATATTATACATTGGTTCGGCAGGTGCAGCCCCTTTGGTTACTACGTTTTCCATTTCTTGTAAATTTCTACCAACGGACATTTTTGTTTAGATTCGTTTATAATCTATATTTATTTATTAAATTAAAGATTTGATAAGAAATTAAATTCATATCTTTTTTTAAAAGTCTGCAAGGCATACACATAATGTTCATTTATCATAACATACTTATAAATTTTTCAAAATGTTGAAGTTTTCTTTCTTCTGTTAGTTTTTTTCTTTGAACATCTTTTTCGATAATATTTTTAATTGATTCTACCACCCAAATTTTATTAATAGAATCATAAACCCACTCTTTGCCTTCCATAATTCCCTGAACAAAAGCATCAGGTGCTGATGGATCGGCAACAATATCGGCAGCAGTCGCAAGCATGAAATCTTCACCAACTACTTTATGACCTTCATTGGTCATTCTTAATGATCCAACACCACGAGAAGAAACACCAAGACAAACTCCCTCATCAATAAGAGATTTTGCAATTTTACCCATCGGAGTTTCCAAAAGTTGTGCTTTTCCGATAAAGTTATTACCATCTCTATAAAGTTCACAAATTTTATGTGAAACTCTATCAAGATTTACGGTTGGTCCATCTGGATGACCAAGTTCACCGAGAGCTCTACCTTTTTGTACAAAATTTTCATTGTAACGATTTACCTCCCTTTGCATAATCTGAAGAGGGTACATTCTTCCATTACGATTCACTTGTTCGGCTTGTAAGAAAATACCTTTAATGTAAGATTTTTTTGTGGAACCTTTACCCTCAGTAATAAATTCTACTTTTGATACTTCTTCTGTGATGAGTTTCATTTTCTTATGCATCTCCGGAAATTTGAACTTGTTGATAATAAAGTGCTCCCGAGCCAGTTCCATATGCTGATATTTTTACTGACTTCCTTAAATTACCATCGGCAATAAATGCAGTTACAATTCCACTAGTATTAGTTCCAATTGAAACTCTAGTAGAGAAATATCCTTGATAATTTGAACTTGAGTTAACTGCAATAATTGGTTGATGTGTGAAGTTATAATATGATTGCCCCACAGAAGTTAATGTTACATAATCACCAACAACAAAAGGAGATTCGGTGCCTTCGGGAAAATCAAGAATAGTTGTTGATCCAGTGGTAACTCCGGATACTCTTTGGGATGCTGGTGAAAGTGCGATTGTTGCGGATTGATTTGCTGGGATATAATAATCCGAAGATGTTGCCGTTGGATTGGTTCCGATAGCAACATGTGTTCCAGCACTAACTGCAACCACCCTCAGCACATTAGATTGAATTGGAAAAGATGATGAAGATGTAGTTGCTGATCCCGAAGATATCGCAATTGAATTTCCTAGGCCAACTGGTCTATGCGCCATTATTCTTGATCCTCTTGATAGTCTGAATCACCAAACATTGATGATGCAACAATTGGTTTTGCCGCATCAATTCTTTCTGCAGCTTTTGCGAATAAAATTTCTTTAATCCTATCGCTAATTTGGGATGCAGGAGAATTGGTCGCAATCAAATCGATAACGTCTTCCATAAAAAAATTAGTGTATGTATAAGTCTATTTATATCTTTCCACCTTTTGGTTCAGGTATGGAGGGAGGTTGTGGTTCTGTTAATTGTTGTCCCATATCCATTTCCGGTGGAACTTCTGTTGGAACCGGTTGCCCCTGCTCTTCTGGTGGAGGTAAAGGTTGTCCAGTCACGGGATCAATCTGAGATGGATCTGGTAAAATTCCTTTTTTAATTTCATCATTAATTTGACCATCAATCTCGATGATTTCAGAATCAGTTTGACGAAGAATTTTCTTACGCACATATTCTGTTGAAAAATATTTTCCAAGATAGGGTTCAATTGTCGCCATCAATCCAAGACGATTACTCATCAATTCTGCTTCTTTTAATTCCGCAAAATGATTATCATATAAGAAGTCATATTGAATATGATCACTCATTTTTTCCCAATCTTCTGGGGTTATGATATTTTTAAGTATTAATTGGGTTTTTAAAATATCATTGAATAGATTTGCAAACCGCTTTCTTAAACGTCCAACAAATTTTGAAAACTTAAGTTCATCTCTCAAGATTTCCGAAGATCTTCCAAGATTAAATCCATCACCACTTCCAGCAATTCTTGATTCTGGAACTCCAAGTGATCTATAAAGTTTCTTTTGAAAATAATTAATATCAGTAATTTCACCGAGATTTTGTCCACCAGGAAGAGTCGTGATTTCAGTACCTCGACCACCTTCTCTTCTTGGAAGCCAAAAATCTTCCATCATACTCATGAATTTGCGATCATCTCTAATTTCTCCAGTAGATGCATCGTAAACAAGTTTATTACGATAACGACTCATAACATCTTTAAGATATTGTTCAGCCTTTATTTTCGGAAGATTTCCAACATCAATATAAAAAATTCTTCTTTCTGGGGCACGGGATAATCTGTAAATGACAAGAGAATCTTCAATCATACGAAGTTGATTGAGTGCTTTAATTGCTTTGTGTAGATAAGAAAGAACTGTTCCTTTATTCCTATCCACTAAACCTGATGTAATATATGCAACAGAATCTTTTGAAATTTTAACTCCTCTTTTTGCCCCACCACTAATTGTTCCCGTTGGGTAATTTGGTGATGGAGTGTAAATGAAATACTCTTCAATTTCTGGAGAAACAAATCTTTCGGATTCATTAAGACGTGGGCGAATTGCCACCTTATCAGAAATCTTTTTTTCTTGGCGGACATATTTCATCTTCATAGGATCAATATATCTCAGATCCTTAATTCCATCTGAAGGATTATCTATATCAATTATCTTTAAATAAAAAAGTCTACCATCAACATACCAATTTCTAAAAATTTCATGGGCTTTTTTATCAAAGTCCATGATTTCTTTAATATGTGTGAATTCTTCTCTTATTTTTTCTTTTAATTTATCACTTGCGTTTAAATTTGTTAACTCAATTTCTATAGGAGAATCATAGAGATCGCTAACAAAAGCCTCATTCACAAAATCTTCTATCGCACTATCACACTCCGGATGTAGTGCCATCTCACGATATCTTCTAATTAAATCATACTCTGTACGATAAACACCTTCAATATCTACATATTGTCCGTAGAATCCAGACTGAATATAATAATCAGACCCGTCCTCGTTATTAGGAGGAACGGGTGAGATTATTGATTTTGATTTTGGTTTATTTTCTTCAATTGAAAAACCAAAAAGTTTTGCCATATTATAAGATTTAACTGTTGTAATCTATTTAGTTAATATCAATACCACCCGCAGCGGCAGCATTACCCTTGATTGCTTCCCACCAGTGAACTTGTAATTCCACGGTAAATTCTTGAATACCTTCAGAATCGTATGAAAGATTAATTGCACCAATTTGAGTTGGGAAAATATCATAAAAATGATATGCTCTCAAAGTGTCTCCAGTACGATCTAACTGATAAACAAAAGCATCTGCATGATAAAGAGAAGGATCCGTAACACCAGTGTTATCGGACACTCTATTAATTTTATTCATCCAATTTTCAAAAGCAGATCTAATTGCAAAATCAGTATCATTGATAATTGTAATTGTCCAAGAATCAAATGATCTATCTCCCGCCACCTTTAGAATACGACCTCTAAATGCAACATCCAATGCCGAAACATTTGAAGCTGGTAGATTTGCCGCCTTAACTAAAAATCTTGATTTGTCTAATACGACAGAATCTGCTGGAGCAATGGATGGGAATGAAAGAACTACTTCGAATAGATTTGATCGAGCGCCACCACCGGTTAACTTACTTTTGAAGTCAGTGATTTTTCTTAATGGAGGTGGATTTAATTGATTTCTGGTTGCCATAGTTAGTTACCTCTTAAATTAAACGTTTCCGATTACTTCTTCAAAAGAAACACCAGTTCTGGTAGCGATAAAGGTTAGACCAATGAAGTTAATTGATCTTGCTGGTTTGATGTAAATATCAGCAACAAATTCATTATTATCAATTACGGAAGCAGTGTTATTTGTTTCGTCACAAACAACAACATAATCAAAGATTCCACGCTTTGCTTGAACATCACGTAAAAATGGTTCAATAATATTTACAAAGTTTGTTCTTGTAATTTCATCGTTGAATTCAAACAACTGATCTTTCGCAGCAGCAGAAATTGCACTTTCAAGATAGATAAACAGACGACGAACGTTAATTCTATCAAATGCAGATGCCTTTGCATAACCAGTTTTATCTCCAAAGAGAATAATTCCAGAACCTGGTGAAAAGATAACTGGATTAATTCTGTTGGAATATAGTTTATCTCTTTGAACTTTACCTGGATTATATGCAAGTTTCACCGCATTTAGAATTGCTCCTCTAGAGGTTCCTGCAGGTGAGAACCATGGGAAGTTATTAATATCTGTTCTTACACAACATCCAGCAGTGTCACCGTTTAGGGGAACATATCTAAATGTATCATTAAATCTATCGTACATGTACTTGTATCCAGTATCAAATACCGCATAAGTAGAAGACGTGATCGGAGCATAAAAAGAAAGAACGTTATCAGTGATATCATCAATTGAATTTACTGAGATCGCAGTCTCAGACGATGTATCCGTAATTGCAGATCCTCTATAAGGAGAAATAAATGCGACTGCATCTTTTCTTGCTTCTGCAACAGCGATCAGTTTTTGTGCAAGTGCTTGTGCATCATTTTTACTGTAACTTGCAGATCCCATTAATAGAAAATCTACTTTATAATTTTCTGTATTTTCAAATAATGTATAACCAGAACTAATCTTACTGAGAGTTGCACTTAATGCTCCAGTCGCCGCAATGTCTGTAGTACCATCATAATTTTTACCATACTGTAAAGTATTTGTTACCGATCCTGCAGCACTAAAAATAATTCCTGTTGCATCCTGATCCCAATCATCGTCTGCCTGAGGAGTAAATCCAGAACTAAATCCAGTTGTAGTAATTCCGGCAGGTTGAGATCCACCAAACAGATAATCCGAATTATCTGCAAGATATTTTCTCCAATAAGATGGACTACCTGCTGAGAATTGAGCATCCTTTGCCTTAGAAAGAGACAGATGTTTTTCAAGAATTGTTCCGGCATTACCAGTTACTTTTCCATCGGCATCAATAACAACTACATGAATCTCATCGAATCTTCCTCCTCTACCAGAAACAAATTCAGATGTTCCCGGTCTCTGCGCTACTTGATTCCACGAAATAAACGAAGTTGTTAATCCGCTAGTGGGAGTTATATCAATTGATTGCTGATCAAACCAATCAAGATTTCCTGTATATGTGGTACTTCCATATGAAGTTGTTTGTCCACTAGTATGAATAGCAACTGATCCAGTATTTGAGAACTTCCAAATTCCAGACTGTTGATAGTCCAATGAAGTCTCATTTCCGTTTTCAACATAACTTAAAACTTTAACTGAGATTTTACTTGCGCCAATCTCAGTTACAATTCCTTTAAGATGACCAGTTAAAACTGTGGTTGTTCCAATTCCAGGATTAACAGTTCCATTCAATGACTGTGTAATTCCATATCCAACTGCAATTGATGATGAAGTTGTATTAATTCCAGTAAGAATTTGATCCGCTTTGGAATCAATAATTGCAACTTTTAATCCATTTGCCCAAGATCCAGGATTCTTTGCGGCAAAGGTAATATTTGGAACTGTATTTTCATCGTATCCAAGTTGAATATAATGATCAAGACTCTTAATCTTTACAGTATTTCCAACACCTATACATGCATTAGTGAGTTGATCATCATCACATCTTACTACTCTCATGATACCACCATATGCAAGATATGATGATGCAGTTAACCAATGCTCATAGTGCTTATCTTTTGAATATGGCTTACCAAAAGTAGCAAGTAAGTCATTTTCATTTTCAATCAGAGTTGGTAGATCTACCGGACCTTGTGCAAATGGTGCGACAAGTGCTCCAGTCTTATTTGTTGCTGGATCAATTCTACCTACAGTTAGATCAACCTCTCTTACTAAAATTCCAGGAGATGCTAAATTTAGAGGCATCTTTTTTCTCCGTACTATCCAGAATTATCTAGAAATATTTATTAAAACGATTACTTTCATTGGGGAAACAGTCCATGAACAGTTACCAATCTGGATATTCCCATTCTAAAACAATCGAATGTTTGTTTTTGCTAACCCTACCACTAATAATTCTTCTTTTTGTGCAATCTTTACACTCATAAGAATATGCAGAAGGAAAGGTACTTCTTCCTTTGCGAGTCAAATAAAACCCATCAATTAGGTTTTTTATTTTTCCACAAACCCTACATTTTCTTTCAGAAAATAATATATGCTCAAGTTCTATTTGATCATCAAAATTCATTATCGATAATCCCAAGTATAAGATCTATCTCCATATTCATCCACATTCCAAATCTCAAATGACTGTGTTGGATTTCCAGATCTCATCCACATATCTCCGGTTTCTTTTTCAACAAACGAATCTATATCATCAAGTCCATCCGATAAAAACCCGAATGGTGCCATGTCTTGATCTATTTGATTTTTTTGTTCTTCATAAATTCTTTTACGAACATCATTGTTCGTCATTTCTTTAAAATATTCTTGTGCGACTAACCAAGCAAAGATTACAAGACACATTGCTAAGTCATCATTACATCCTTCTTCTGCTTCAAAGGAATTATGTCTTTGAGAAAATGTTGTTAATTCTGAAATAATATCATAATCTACAGTCAATAATTTATCATCTTCCAATAAAGTCTTCAAGTTGGAACAACCTAACTTTTTGACAGCGGCAGTTGTTCTTACACCTAGTTGAGATTTTTTTCCACTAAATCCAGATCCTACGATCTGACCTGCACGACCTCTCATAGCACACATAAGTATATTATCATATTCAAGATCAAAGTGTAGAATGTTTGCCACTTGATCCCCAATGTCATTAACTTCTACCAATAACCAAGCATCATTATAACCTTTAGCAACTTCGTGAATAATGCTTGGAAACAGCATCGGTTTGATTTCATTATTTTTATATTTTGCCACAACTTTATATGGAAAATTCGTTATATCAAATACAATGAATGCAGAATAATCATTACCCAATCCACGAGCAACGTCTACCGTCATCAAATAGTTATTTTCTTCTTTTGGATTTTCATATACGTCTAATCCAGCATTTCGTTTAATTGGATCTTGGTATACAAGATTACGAAGTTTTGAAGGATTAATTAATGTATTTGTAGAACCTAAAAATTCGCAGTTAAATTCGACATTAAACTGCTGTAATGAAGTATTAGCAATCGTCTGCTCTTTCCAAGCAGCGTCTCTACCAGGTACTTCAGACCAATGGACATCAGTGGGCACATATTCGTTTTTGCCCCGTTCAGCGTCATGCCACATGCGGTAGAAGTGATTCATACCACGTGGCGTGGATACAATGATTACCTTTGTGCTATTTCCGGAAGAAATAGTAGGATAAACGGAGGCAAAGAAGTCATCAGCAATGTGATTCGGGATAAAAGCGAACTCATCAAGAAAGATAACATTATAGGATCCGCCTCGGACAGCAGATGATGAAGTAGAGTTAGATGAAATTTTGGATCCATTTTCTAATTCTAGTGATCCTTTATTCCATGATATGATACCTTGCTGCATCCACTTTGGTAGATTTTCGTAAGCAAGTTGTAATCTTCCAAGTAGGTCTCTCGCAGTAGATGCTTTGTTTGCTAGTATAGCAATATTAACATTATCGTTGAATACTGCATAGTGAAGTAGGTATGATACGCAGGTGGTAGAATTGTGTGTTGGTATAAAAGTTTTACCACACAAAAATAAGTGATCATCACTATCTACCTGAATACAAGCAACAGGAACGCTATTAAATTTTTCTATTTTGTGAATATAGTGTCTATCTTCCTGCAATCTGCTGGATTTTTGTAAATCGCAAATAGATATCTTTCTAGGAAGATTAAAAACTCTCTCTTTTGTTGTAAATGATACTGTATGGTAGTAATTATCTTTTATTTTTTTGTATCTTATATTGCTCTTTATCCCCAAACTTGACAATAATTCTACAAACTGTAATACAAACTCATAATTTTTTTGATAAAATTCATACGATCTTGTGTTTTTCTTTACATACCCATCAGTATCCATTAGACCACGAAGAAGTTCCATTCTATCTTCGATTGAAGATCTCAAATAATCTGTAGGGATATGTTTATTTTTTAACAAGTTGTATGATTTTAATTTTGAATATAATTCTCTAACTTTAAATCTAATGCAATTATTATTATCTCTTTCATGTTCTACATCTATTTTTGTTTTATAATAATTAAAATCATTTTTGTGAGATATAATTCTTCCATCCGAAGAAAACCCATCACCCAACCAAACACCAAGAAGATATGGATCAATTTTTAAACTATTTTTTGCAAATTTAGCAGGTTTTGATTTATAAATGAAAAGAGATCCATTGACTCCCTTCCCCCTTTTATTATTTGATTTTGTTTGATATATTTTATAAATTTCTTCTGATGTTATAATATTCTTCCCAGTTCTCCAATAAGAACTATCAACTTCCCATAAGTGTTCTGCGTCAGCAACTATTTCCTCACCATTATCAAAAAATATTTTATAACAATCGTGGTTATACATTGTTTCAGTTTTCATAGTTACTGAAACGGAATCTCCGGATGGGGAAAGAATGATATCGCCAACTTTCAAATCCCCCATTGTTGTCCAACCAAATGGAGTTGGAATGGGAGTATCTAAAGATAATGCTTTACCCGTCTGGCGGGGCATTTTGCAAATATTGAATCTATTTTCATGGAAATTTTGAATCAGTTTTTCTTGAAATGGATACATTTCAAAGGGAACTAGACCATGATCAAGAGACACAATCTTAATATAATTTCTTGCAAAATATACAGGATCTTCTTTACACTTTAAGAACTCAATAATTTGTTCTTCTGTAAATTCAATTTGAGTATTTGCTTTTTTGAGTAATGGATTACCCAAATATACATCGTTAGACATAATAATTTACCTCTGTTCAATCCAGTTCAGAACTGCAAGTGCTGCTTTGTTAGTATTAGGACTTGCACAAGCAAGAGTATAAGTATCACTGATTGTTCCAATACCACTTCTACCTAACTGAAGTGCTGCTCTAACATCAAGATCAACTAGAGTCCCACCACTACCACCAATTACAAAACCACTCAAAAGATCGCTTCCACCAGATACTGCAGTTTGAGTTATATTATATTGCATAAAGGAGTTTGGATCTGGATGGTCCACCCAAGTTCCTCCAGTCAGTGTTGCATTTTGTAGAAGTTTCCAATACACATTTGTATTATCATTGGTTGCTGCCTGTAATGATCTCAAAAGCATCACACCAGTTAGGTTATTTGACTTTAGACGAAGACTTATAATTGGATAGAATGTATTTGATGTTGCCATCGTTGTCCCTGTGATGGGATTTGATATACTCAAAAGAGTTCCAAGTTTTTCTGGTTCTCCTTCCTGAATCAAAGAATTAGAACCCTGATAGAGATAATGAGTTCCAGCAGCACCAGTTACATTTTCTATCTCAAGTCTAATAGGTAAGAATGGAGTAGAACACCACACTCCTGGATTTGTATTTGAGTTCTCAAAAGTATGGGATGCAACAGTCTCATTCTTCATCAACCAAGCAAATTCTACAATGCCAGCACCATACCATTCATAATTGATGGAAATCATTTGTTGTTTTGTTGGATCCGCAGTTACTCCAGTCCAACCATTACCATCAAACTTTTCACCATTCCAATCATCTCTGTATACTCTGGTTTCTGTAACAATTCCAGTTACACTACTGCGGAGCACATAAGAATATGTTCCTCCATCATCCTCAAAATAAACGCCATTATTTTCATCAAATAATCCAAATCTTCTGCGAATACCTACCTGTGGAGTATCAAGACGAATTGCGAATGCAAGAGTTGCACCTCTACCAGGAATGTATCTCATCACATTCTTGGTTTGACGGATGATTTTACTACCAGCAGTAGAACCAACTTGCATCACAATATTACTGGATGATACATTATATGTTGCAGTTCCTACTCCAACTATTCTTTCATCCCATACATCAGTTTCTTTACCATACTGGAAAGTGTTGAAGAAGACTGTTTGGAACGGAGATATTTTAAATCTATTGTTGTTGGTAAATTGAGGTCTCCAGTCAGTCTGGTTTCCCCAGTGATCTGCGATATTATAAACCTCAAAGAGACTTCTCTCTTGATTTAAATAATCTTGAGTATTCTTATTCCACTGAGCCATAAGTCATTCGTCCCAAGATAGTCTTTCTGGTCTATATCTTTGTGAGTTTTTAATTTTTAGTGAGTTTGATGATATTGGATAAACATTGTGAACAATTGCACCGGGATATTCTCCCTGAAGTTGTTCCGTAAGTGAGTTTTTATCCATCATTTTACCCCCAACTTCCATACGATAAAGTCTTCCCTCCCAGACTACATCAGCAAGAAAAGATTCTTCGACTGGTGCTGATTGCGTTTCGGTACTGTTGATGTAGAGATTTCCATTAAAATCTCCTGAGATATTTACACTTTCTGAAATGAACTGTTTAAAGGATTTCATTTTTGATCATTGCTGCGATTGTTTCTTGTGTTTTAAAATAAAGTTTTACATAACACTTTGCAACATTTCTCATAGATTCTAGATCTTCACAAGAATCTATTTCACGTGCAATTTTGATATACTCGAAATTTTTGCTAAGATTATCTAGAGAAATCTCGTCAGGATCTAATTTCATTAGTTGCAATTCCAACGTCTTAGTGCTTTATTTATCCTGCTATCAGGATCCCTAGAAGTTTTGGCAGAAGTTAGTTTAGATTTCATTACTTATCTCTTTCTTTTAAATACTCTATTGCTGCCTGTAAAGTATTTATATTATCTTTGAAATTTCCCAATCCCCTATTACAATGATTACATAACATACCTCTAAATTTTCCACTTTCGTGATTGTGGTCCATAACTAAAGCATAAACTTTTCCCAAATGCTTATTATTTCTAGATCCTGCAAATTCGTTACCACCACAAATATCACACTTTTCTTGTTTTCGTAATTCTTTAACTACCTCATCAGAAAGTTGTCCCCTAAACTTTCCTCTATTAATTTCACTTCTGTAAGAAGCCCGACATTTTCTACACCAACTATCTAAACCATCTTTGCACTTGTTATGTGGTGGAAAATTTATAGTATCTCTTGATTTTTCTTCTTTACATTTGGTGCAAATTTTGGTATTCATACCCTCTTCATTACTCTACAGTTATTTATGTAATGAAGAGGGTATGAATTAGCACTTCCATCTTCTTCTTGCTTTACAAATAGGTTTATCTGGTGTTTTGGAGCAATCTATGTTGTGCATATCTTGCTGACCTTTAGATCTACGACAATAGTTTGCACGACGCTTTGCTCTATTACCAGTTGGTTTCTTCTCAGTTACTGCAGTTTGAAGTTTTGAACCTGGATTCTCACTACGATAAGCATCTACAGCTTTCTGACTAAGACCATCAGTTTTATCTTTGCGATTTACTGATTGCCAGTCTTCCATAAACTGTTGGAAAGACTTTAAATCTGGTTCATAATGAGAAACTTGTGTTTCTTTTTTTGATTTTTTTGATGCTAGTGGTAAATTAATTCCTCTGCGAATTTGTTGATATTTTTGATCTATTTTTTCGGCTGCACCGGGATTTCCCTGCTTTAATCTATCGATATCTTGAGGGGTCATTCCTCCCATACCCGTGGTCTTTTTAGCACCTATTTCAAAACTTAAACCTTCACCAACAAGTCTACTACCAATGCCGATAGATGGTTTTAATGGTTGAGGTTTAATAATATCAATGAACTGAACATATTTTCTACCATTAGCATCTTCAATTGATACATTTTCGGATTGCATTTCACCACTATCTACATAATCTGCTGCGGCGTCAATGTAATCTGCTGCCTTTGTAATTTTTGATTGAACCCATGCCTCAATATTTCCCTCACCTTTTTTCATTTTTTTTCGTAGTCTTTTAGCAGCACTAATGATTGTAGAAAGTTCTGAGCGAGCCATTGAATACTCGTGGTCATATGATTCTGGAAAATTTCCGGGATGAGGTTTTGTAACATTAAAATCTTTTTTTGAATTAATTATTTCTGAAGGTATGGAGAACATGTCCCAATATTTTTCTCCATATTTACACTCACTCCTTCTTTCTAATTTATCGCACTTTGGGCAGTATCTTTCTGCTCTTTCTCTAATAGGAGTATCCCAATCATAACTAAGTGAATTTGTGCTTTCTGATTTAGTTCCCCAATTTGCTGCACCAACTTTACGACACTTTACAAGTGCTCCAGAAGCATAAGCACTTGGCCAAACATCATATCTGGATTTTACTTTGGTATAACAGGCATCTTTTTTACCACTACCTTTACCTGGTTTATCTTTTACTTCTCGTAAATTCATTTCTTCGGTCCTGACGTTTGTTGGTTTTGCACCACCAGATTTTTCTGGTTGATTTGGATCTAATCTATTTTTTCTTCTTCTTGCTGCCTCTTCTTCATCTTTTGAAAGCACTCTTTTCATTTTTGAACTTCCACATTTTGGGGTGGATGTTTGTCCAGGTTGCCTAGCACAAGGTTCTCCCGCAAACTTTCCTCCCAATTGAACCCAACCTTTTTTTCCAGAAGATGATTTTGATTTTCCAAACCAATCATGAAGACCTTCATCTCCAGACTTGTTTTCTTCTTTCACATCCTTAAACTTTTTATGTTCTTTTTTTGCAGATGCTTCCATTTTTTTTAATCTTGTATAATAATCTGGAATTTCGTCCAAATGTTGAAGGGCGATTTCCATTGCCAATTTATGATCTTTAGTGTGCTCATGTTCGATTGGTTCCCCCATATCAAGTTGTTTTTGAATGAAAGAAACTTCTAAACGATGCTTTTTAGCAATTTTCTCAACTGTTTTAAAAGATTTCAATTGTTCACTGAGTTTTTTCTTTTTACCTTTACAATGAGCTTTCTGAGAAAATCCGCGAGGATTATCACAATCTATAGATCTTTTATATTTGTCCGACCAACTCATTAGAAAAATAAATTACTCTTTATTATTTAGAAAACCTTGTTTGAGTAGTTTTGATAATTCTGCGGTCGATCCAACAAATAGTGCATTATTCGTAACATTATTACTTGTTTTTGTACTATCTTCTTCAATATCTTTTAATTTTTTATGTAAGTCTGCTAATTTATCGGTCACATCTGCAATATTTTTAATCCCTTGGAATGCAACTTCATATGCTCTGGGACTACCACCTTCTCCAGCCATTTCGATGATACCATTAATTGCTTCCTGCCCCTTTTCAATTAAAGAATATAGTTGTGCCCTGCTATATTCATAATCCTTTTTAACATCCTGTGAATTTTGTTGAATTACTTCAACATCGGATATTAAATTATTTGCTTCAACAATACTACTTTCCGTATTGAAAGTTTCATTTAGAGAATTAAAATTTGACATGATTTTTATCAGATATCAGTGTTTCTTGATGGACTAAAATCTTTAGAGTCCGTAAAAGAACTATAGACCTCATTAAATCCAAAATCATCCCCATCCTCAATCAACAAATCATCAGAAGAATCAAGAATATCTATACTTGAATTTTTAAGATGTATAGTAGAACTCGTTCCATCATACCCTCTAATTACACTTAGATTATTTCCTTCAATTGATTTGATAAACATAATTTCATTCTCAATAATGATTCTATTATTAACTGAAAGACCTGAAGAATTATTTACAACAACTCTGGTTGTAGAATCTTCAAGATCTTCAGATAATGTTGTGGCATTGTCATTATTATAATCTTGCAGTGCCTTTGGTGTAACTGTATATCTAACTTCTCTCTTAGATGTTTTGATATCACTTCCAAGATAAGTATCGACTTGAACTTTTTTAATAAGTCCATCAGTTGTATCTGCAATTGGACCAAACATATAAGTCTTTGCAGTAAATGTAAGGGTATATATTAAAACTCTTCTTTCTGAAAAATCTCCTTCATAATCATCTTTCATTGATATAGAATCTAATACAATTGGAATATCTCTCTTTTCACCAATAGAATTAATTAAATTAATTGTAATATTAAATGCTGGTTGAAAATATGGTAATATTTGCTCTAAAATTTGCAAAGAATCATCATTTAACTTAGTCATTATATTCAAAGAAAATCCTATGTTATATGGAACTGGTAAATAAACTTTTTTTAAATTTGTTCCATCTGATGCCTTAAAAGTTTGAGTTATTCCTGCTTTACGTCCAGCATCATATGCAATAGAAGACATTTCAAAGGACATTCTTGGCAATGTCATTTGAATAGGTTTATTCAAATTTCTTTGCTGTTCAATTCTTGCTAGAAATTTTTGAACCGGACCATATGCTAACGGAACCTTCATATCACTTATGCTCGTTCCATTTTCGTCCTTATGTCGAATATGGATATCATTAAATAATGTACCAAATCCAGTTACAGTTTTTTTAATAATTTCGTGGTAAAAATAATTCCCTAGCATTAATATACTCCAAATGGATTTGATTCTGAAAAATCTAAAATGAGATCTGCTGCGGTTTCAATTTCATCATTTTCACTATATTTATCATATACATCATTATTAACATATAATTTATTCGCATATGATGCACCAGATTCTTGACCGACAATGATATCACCATTTACAAATCCACCTATTGTTGATCCGATACCAACATAAGAGACCTTGAGAATCTTAGTATCTTTATCCCAAGATTTAACTCTTGCTTTTGTTTGTGATATCGATCCAGTAACAATTTCATTGAAAATGTATGTTCCAATACCACTAATTATTGTGGGAGGTGAAATTGTTACTGATGGGGAAGTGGTAAATCCAACACCAGAATCTGTAATTCTAATTGCTGAGATTGATCCATTTGCGTTTAAAATAGCAGTTGCAGTTGCTGTTGTGACACCAGCAGGAGAAGCAATCGTTACTGTTGGTGTTGTTGTGTATCCAGATCCTCCACTATTAACAACAATTTGTATAACTCCATATCCAGTTGAAATTCCTACGGTGGCTGCTGCACCTGTACCATTTCCTCCAGATATTTTGAGAAGTGGTGGAATTGAATATCCATCTCCTGCATTTGTAAGTTGTATTTCTTTAACGGAAAAAACACCAGCCAAACTTGTGGTGATTGCCACTGCGGATGGTGCGACTGCATATGGACCTGATGGTGCAGTGCTAATGGATACTGTTGGTGTTGATGTATAACCAGATCCATCATTATTCAAATAAATTTTTCGTATATATCCAGATGAACCAGAAGAAAGCACTGCAGTGGCAGTTGCCGTTTGCCCTAATCCAACAAGATTCAATGTTGTAATAAAACCTTCATCTTGAATTAAGGTATCAATTTCATCCAATGATGTATCAATAACTTCATCCTCATATTGAAACAATTCACATTTAAGTTCATACATGTAAAGAGTTCCAAGTTGATAAAATGGTTGTTCGTGCTCTACAAATTTTACTTCGAATAATCTTTGCCCTAATGGAAAATAAATTAAGTCTCCTTCTCTTGGTCTAGTTGAAAGTTCTATTTCATTAGCATCCATAAATCCTAAAAATGGAGATATAAAATCTTCAAATCTTTCTTTAGATATAGTAAGCGACACTTCATCCTTCAAAGACATTCCGAATTTACTTAGAATATCTCCTTGCCCACTATATCCATCATAAGTATTAACATATGCTTCTATAGTAAAATTATCGTTAAATTTTGAAGATGTAACTTCTCTTAAAATTGTTTCTTTCCTTACAAATTTTCTTGGAATGTATGTAATATCGATACCATGAATTTTCAGATGCTCGTTAATTAAATCTTGAACGAGTCTTTGTTCTCCTGGTGATCCTTGTAAGAAGAAGGGATTAAGTGCCATTATCCAATAAAATCAAATGGTGGAAGTTCATATTCTGTCATCATCACTGACTTGATTTGTTCCAATTCTCTTGTGGCGTCATCATACAATTCTCTACCATTTAATTCTAATCCTCCCGGAAGTTTAGCTCCTTTAAATTTAATTAGATTTTGACCCCACTGTTTTTTAATTAGTGATGTTAAATATTTTTTTAAGAAGCTATCATTATATACTTTGGTAAAAGTTGTTGGATCTAGAATTCGATAACAGTCTAATATGAGAAAAGTATCTGCTTTTTGGGCTCCCCAATCGACATCCAGATATAATCTATTTTGTCTTTTATTAAATCTTATTTGTTTATCAGTCGTTAAAAGAAAATCAATATCTTCCAAATAACTTTTAACCATTGAATATTGTAAAAGTTCTACAGAATTAAAGTAATATAGATCATTTAAGAATAATTGATACTTGATACTAAACATACCTCCGGAAATTTGACTAGTATCAAACCTAAAGATACGTTCTACTCCAATTACAGAATCTGGAACTTGAATAAAATTAGAATTTTCATACCAATTAAAATTTGTAGTTCCAATTCCTGGAATTGATGCTGATGCCGTAGTTGTTACAATACCAACTCCATTTGTTCCGGATGCTTTTCCTCTTTTTAGGTCCTCTTCAGTAATTTTATATTTCAAAAACATCCTTTCAACACCATCAAAATGTCTCTCCTGGAAGTATTGAAGAGCATCATCTACTAAATCATCTATTTGATCATCATCAACGTTAATTTCCAATACAGGAGCACCTAGCTTTCTTAAACAATAATCAATTAGTTCCTGCCTAGATGCTGGTTTTGCCATAAGTGTTTCTTTTTTTTTATTTATCCTTATTTTAAAAATACTATTTTATGAATATAATTCAATCATTTTTAGTAATCTCCACCATCTATTACTAAAATTGCTTCCCATTTATCAGTAGAATCATTATAACCTAATAATGCACCATCGGATTTTGATGAAATGTCCACATCAGATAAATCCGATAAAGGTATAGATGATGGTGCTAAGATACTAGAGGAAATTACTTTTATAGCATTTTGTTGCCCTAAGCGAACTTTTATATCAGACATTGATTGAGTTCTACCTATTATAAATCATATTTATATTTACTCAAACCCAATAATTAGAGTTTTTTTACTATTTCACCCAATAAAGACTTAATATCATCAATGTCTTTTTTAATTTCATCTATTTCTTGTTTCTGATTCAATCTAGACTGAGACATTTGAATATACTGGGAATAACCAAAACTATCCGTATTGATTATTGCCCCAGTTTTCTCATCTCTGTAAAGATTTTTGTGTCCTTCTACTGGAATCATCATGCTAGTGCAATTGCTCTAATATCACCGAATTTTGGTGGATATGCTTCATTTGATCCGGACATAACAATTTTAATTGCAAATCCATTAAATGGTTCTGGTGATTCAAGTGTATATTGATATTCTTTAAATTCTCCGTCCTTACTTGGAAGAACCGGTGCATCAGGAAGTCCACTATTATTAGAATAATCAATTACAGTATCACCATAACCATCATTGTTTAGATCTTTCAGATTATCATATCCTGGGAATAAGTTATATGATTGTTCAGTTTCACCGGAGTCTGTTTTTATTAATTTATAAAGAACTCTAAAATCTGCTGAAGAATGTCTATAAGCACTTAAAATAACTTTGAGAGATCTTGCTGGTTGTTCGAGATTTATTGTATTTGAAATATATACACCAGCATGTTTATCCCCAAATGCTTGATTAGCAAGAGAAGAAATCGCATAATTACTAACTGGTTTGTTTAATCTATTTCTACTAAATTTACAGTATGCTGTTTGAAGATCAAGACATGGCGATAAATTAGGATCATTTGATTCAAATCTAATTGCAAGAGTGAATGATCTATTATCAGGTAATGTAGTCAGTCTAGTAGTTTCATTAATTCTTGAGCATACTAATCTTGTAGAATTCAAGATATTGATTTGATTCAAATCAATATCTTCATATCCTTGATCATTAAAAGATACTTCAGATCCACTGGAACTTGTTCCACTCACAGTCCTTATTTGAGCAGAAACTTTAGTTCCTTGTCCAGGTGTAATAATATTATATTGTGGTGTAATTGAGTCATATTGGAAGTTTTGTGTAACTTTAATGTCTTTTTCCCCAACGGACTTTTGATCATTAAAACTCAACTGATTAGTTCCTGAACTTCTATCACTTCTATCAAATTGAACATGATAGGTATCAATATCTCTTTGAGATTTAATTTGGGTATCATTAGGAAGATCAAATGTAGTATTAATTCTTCTCAAGGAAACTCCATTCAATTCGTATGGATAAACCAATGCATTAGTTGGGTGGAATGTTTTTATAGTACCATCAACACCTCTTGTAGTGATTCCTATAGTATTATTAGAATTGATACTTGTATAATATACAATTTCATTTTCGATTTTGAGATATCCGGAAGAAGTTGTAATTCCTTCGAAAGTTGCGAAATTTGAAGTGCTTGCGACGGAAATGATAGTGTCAGTATCTGACATGTCTGCAGTTAATCTAACAGGAGGTCTATCAGATTTTACATCAGAAACAATTATTCTGTTATTGTCAGAATGCATTCCATGATTGAATTGTTTAATTTCAAGTACATTTCCAGAATATAAATTATTTCTAACTGATGATGTGCCTCTTACTGTGGTATTTGCTAGTCCAACTGATGTTGTCGGTGAAGTAAAATAAATTAACATATCTCCATCATTAAAAGATTCACCTTTAACGTTGGATAAGTATAATGTATCAATTTTATCAATTGATGAAACCGTCAATCTAGCATTACTTCCATTTCCAACAAAACTTGTAGTTATACCTAAAACATCTCCAATTGCATATCCATTACCAGTGGATGCAATTGCAACGTTCGTAACTGTTCCACTACTTATGGTTATATTTCCAGTTGCTCCAGATCCATCTCCAGTATATGTGAAGAAAGGAACATTATTAATAGTTGCAGTTGCCGAAGAATAACCATATCCAACATTAGTAGTGGTTATTCCACCAATAACTAAAGGACCGCCAACATTTTCAATATATCCATAAGTTCCTGTTGCTGTTACTGCCGAAGCTACTTTTGTTCCTATTGATAATGCACTAATAAGATTGGAGTTTGAAATTGTTGTTACGCCAACTTTGAGTTTTCTTGGAAGAGTTCTTATTGCATTTTCTTGTAATTTGGGGAAATTTGAACTTCCAGAGTCTAATTTTGGATTATAAAAATAAACTGTCCCATCAGTCGCACTGAATTTGCACTTATATAGTTTGAATTTAATGTCTTCAAATTGACTTGCAGTCCAAATTGTACCATTTTGAGACTTAAACAAACTTCCACCAATATATTGTTTAGAAACCCTTACATTTTGTACATCAGGTAAATTCTTAGTTTCTATTGTTGTATCGCCCATCCTTGCAGTCCACAATTCATAATTATTTGTCGTTGGTGCCAAAACTACGATCGAATATTCTTTTCCAGATTGTAAATAAACTGGAGATGGGAATGTTACTTTTGTTGGAGTTGCTGCTACCGAGGAAATTGCAACCTGAGAAGGAGTCAAAACTGCCGATGCATAGTCTTGGATCAATTGATTTGTTGGTGTACCCAATTCTACGGTTCTTACTTCAACGTAAACATTTTCTGATGTATCTTTATTAGCAAAATATAAATCAACCCCACTTAAAAATGCTCCAGTTTCATCTACGGTAAATGATTGTGCAAGTGGATCTTTTCCACCACGACGAGGTGGTGGAACTTCACTAATGGTAACATCTTGTCTATAAGTATTAACAATTCCAGAACCACGATATAAAGTTTCCGCAGAACTAATTAATTGACTTCCTGGAAGAGGAGTTTGATTAGTGACACTTGAGGTAACTTTAAATTGTCGGTCACCTACTGTAATTTTAAGTCTTGGTCCGGGATTTGTATTTGGATCTCTGATGAAGAAAGATCCGAATGTTGCTCCAAATTGATCAGAAATAATTTTAAGATCTGTTAATGAGGCAACTGCTCCACTAGTTTTTCCAATTAATCTTGAATTTAATTCAACAAATCCAGTGTATTCTCCCTGTGCTTCCTCTACTAAAGAAACTAAATCAATGTTTAATGTTGTTGAAGATGCAGAATAAGTATTTGGAATTTGTACTGATGAGTTGTATGGATTTTCAGTAAAAATAAGATCTGGATTATCATATGGTCCAGTCTTATGATTTGAATTTGCAACTCTAAATGTTCCGGTTTTTATATCTCCACTATAAGCATCTACTTTTTCTCCTGGCTGAAAGACACCAGAATTCATTCTGATTTCCAATAACTTTGGAATATAATCCAAATCTGGAGATCCATCAATATAAAGATAATGTCTTGTGGATGCCTTAAGAGCAACTCCCACAAAAAGAACATTTCTAGATCTCATAAATGAATCACTTTCCGTATTGATTAAAACATTTGTTGTAGTTATTCCTGCAGTAGCACCATTGATAGTCCTTCTGTTACCTGGAACATAAACATTCCTCACCCAATTATCAGAAGATGGAGTTAAACGAATTGCCCCAGTATATTCAATCATATTGAATGGATTTACATTTTCAACTCTCGATGCTAAAGGTTGATTAATCCAGGGAACCTCAGTATAATTTAAGGTAACTAAATCTCCAGTTTTTTTAACATTAGGATCTCTCAAATTAAAATTAGATGAAAAATCTAGAGTGTCTTCATTTAGTCCCGAACCTATTGCTAAAGGTGTTTTTAAAGACCAAATGTCCGATAATGGTGCCATTATCGAATTTGAAACCTGACATTTGACTTCAGAACTATTTGAAATTAAGTCAGAATTTTTAAAATCATCTGCAAAAAATCCAGACTTAAATCTATCAAAACCTGCAGAATCAGTTATTTTTAAAGTTTTTGTATCAACTTCTAATAAAGTTAAGGATGTAACTTTTTCTAGAGTTTCAATTCTATCCTCAAGTTTCCCAATATCTCTCATAGTATATCTTCTATTATCTACGAGAGTAATTTTCACATCATTTGTATTGTAAAGATATGCTGGAAGATCTAAAGAAGCAATTTCCATTGCCTCGTCAACATTTAAAGGTGAAGTTGGACTTAAAGAGGATACTCCCTTTATGACTGATAATTTACCTTGTTTATCCAAATAAACCTTATCTTTTCTTGGTAGGTAATAACTATACCCCATAATAGAAGTTTCATTTGGTGATGGAATTAAAAGTGGATTAATTCCAGATGCTCCAAAATTTCTACTTTCGAATGCAAATGGGGATGTAGATGTAGATGTAAATCTAGATACTCTTGGTCTAAAATCCAGAGTATCAGTTAGTCTTAAGTTTGATCCCACCACAGGAATATCAGTCTTAAATCTTTCTTCTCTGTAAGAATTTACAGTATAAAGATCTCCAGTATCACTGGTGGGAACTTCATAAGCATCATAGTAAATAGAAAGTTTTCTTGCTGGTGCTGACGAATTTGAATTTCTAACTATTCTAGAATAGTCATAATATTGCTCTCTTTGACCCTTATCGAGAGTATATCTATCAGTAATATTTAAATATTGTCCAGGGCTGATAACTTGAATTGCACCAATAATATTTGATTCTGCAAAAGTAACTGTTTCCTTGTCTACAAATTTAGAACTTGTTAAGTAAACAATTTCAATTTCTGTCGATGATATAATATTAACTAATTGTGCTATTGCACCACTAAGACTTCCACTAATTTTTTCACCATTTATTGCGGATGAATTTAAATTTAAACCAGTCGAAAAGGTTAATTTATCGATGATTGGTTCGGATGAGTCTAATGATTCAAATACACCTATAACTCTGTTTACATCTGGCACATTAAGAGAAATTTGATCATCTTCAATTCTCAATCCATAATAAGGACTAGAACTCAATCCACTAAAAGAAGTAGATAGACCAGAAACAGTTTTGTCCACAACTAATTTTTGACTTCTAACTAATCTTTTTTCTTTTGATTTAATAGTATTTTTTATAACAGTAGCATTTAAAGTTACGTTAGATGATTGACTACTCAATAATCCATTAAAAGTTATTTGATTTCCATCGTTTGAAATTGAAACTTGATCGGGATTTACTGCGGCAACTATTCCAGTCGAATAAACAACACTATATCTATTTGAACTATATGCAGTAAATAAAGAACTAGTTATTCCAGTTTGTGCCTGTACAGTTGCTGTGCTTGCAGTAAGTTTTCCACTTGCATCAGTAGACTGTTGTTTTAATTGAACTAAAGTCGTTAAACTTGATCTAGAAAAATCTACTGATGATATATTTTTTTGATTTAGTTGTGTATAAAGTGATGGAGAATCTTGATTAAAGAGTTTTGGAATACCAAGATTAAATGTTACACCGGAAGTTTCAAATCCAACAACTCCATTACAAACTCCCACAACATTTGCAACTGATTCTAAAGAAGCTGAAAGTCCATCAGACGAAACTGATACTACTCTAGCATAGGTTTCTGATGAAATTCCAGGTCTTTGATATATTAAAATGGAATCACTTCTTATTCCTAAGAAATTTCTTCCAGGGCAAGTGGCAATTGCAATAGAACCCGAAGATGTAAAAAATAGTCTATCCGTTAATTGGAATCCACTTGGATTTATTTTTGTGAGAACAGTGTCTGCAGTAAAATCTGTAGAAAATCCAGTGAACTGTGAAGTTCTCTGAGAAATTGATTTAATATCATCAGCATTATATGCAATTATAGATTTTATAATTCTGGAATTATTAGTTGATTCGTTGATTGAAATTTGCTCGTTAACAATGAAATTTCCTGATGTTTGATTAATAGTTACTGTCGAAGACGCTACAGAAACTACATAACCAGAAGCACCACTACTCAAACCTCTAATTAAGGATGTATTGGGGATAAATGTTGCATTAGTATTTAATTCCAATACTGAATATGTCTGTATATCATACAAATATAGATTAGAAGATGAAGATGGTAAAAGGTTCGTACTAATTCCAGGAGAAATATTATTCAGAGTATATGCATACACTCTTGCCTGCCCAATTGTGGTTCCTGTACCAACACCTGTAGTAATTGATGCTGCTTTCCTACGATTATGTAAATTTATAATATTATTTCCAGTGTTTATACCAATTAATGGAGTACCTTGAATATTGTTTATTTGAATCAGATTTCCCATCTCAAATGGGACTGATGCTGAAGAAATTGTTTGAGTATCTCTGGGTTTATCTAAGTCCAGTATAGTGACACCAGTAGTATCAATATCAAATCCTCTCACGTAAGCTCTTCCTGGAGTAATCTTCACACAAAGAAGATCTTCTGAGGGTTTATTTCCTTGATCTGTAATTTGATTAGAATTAAATGCACCACCATTTGACAAACCATCATTTAAACACTCGACAGTTTCAACCCCAAATTGATCTACTGCATAATCTCCAGATTCTTCAAAAGTTCGTTTTGCAAAATAATCTCTAATTAATGAATATTGACTTTTATTCTGTAATTTTTTAATTTCACCATCATCAAGTTTGATTAATTCTACAAAATTTTTATCATCAAAATCAGTTAGTGATTTTTGTGCGAGTTTTGTAGAAATTTTTAATCTATCAGCTCCAGGTGCTGCATAATTTGAAAATCCTCTAGCATTATCATATAATGAATTATCAATACCTGAAGTGATAATTTCTTCAGTAATGTTTAGTCCAACTCGATAAGAGGGTGCATTTGTATATGGATCTAGAATTAAAGTGTCTGAAGAAACATCTACGAATGCACCTCTCAAAAAGTAAACACCAGATGAAATCCCAACTGCACACCCAATTGCAGTTGCATTTTCTTCTAAGAGATTAGCAATAGTATCACCAGCATTTATAGTTGTATTTCCATAAACAATATTTTCTTGAATGAGAAGATTTTCACCATCGTTGAAAACGGAGGAAACCAAATCAGTTCCAGATTTGAGATATTTTACATATAATGTAGGTGTAGTAACAGATTTTTGAGGAGGTAATAGATAATTGACAACTACAGCAGAAACTCCAGACTCTTCACCGACCACTTTTTTGCCGATTAATTTGTCAATATATAATGATACCTCAATACCTAAATGATCTAGATTAATTTTAACAGCAGTATAGTTTGAATCATAATTAATATTTCCAGGAATCACCATTGATCCCTCTTTAAAAATAGAACTTCCAAAAGACTCTATTTGATTTTGAAATATTGATTGAAGAGATGTTAATTCTCTTGCTTGTATTGGGTATCCTGGTTTAAATAAGACCTTATAAAAGTTTTTCTTGGCATCAAAATCATCATTATAAGGATTGGTGTTTAAATTAGTTTTTTGTGGCATTTTTTAGAATTCCAAGATAATTTTAATGTCTTCTTTTTGGCGAGGGTTTCTAGAAACCAAAGGTCTATTATCAATATAAATTAAATCGCCTGATGATTTATTTATCTCAGGAGTTGCAACTCCTGCATTGAATATTACACCAAGATCTATAATTTTATTTCCAGATGGATTGGTGGTAATTCCACTAAAGTTGGAATTTATGGTTGCACTGAAAGTACCATTAGATCCAATCACGGAATTATTATTTCCAGACGAAGAAAATTTATAAACTTGCCCACTAGTACTTATTCCTGAATAATCAGTTTGATCTTTAGTAGTACCATTAAAATATAAATTTCTATCTTGAATATATTTTAAAACCTTAGTTTCAGTGTCCCAAGAAGCAACATATCCTTTTGCCACACCAGTAGATAATGTTTGGGATATTGTTTCACCAATGATCGGTGTTCCGGATACGGTACTAGAATTAAATATTAATGAATTTAATGATGAAAATTGAAGTTCACTATAAATGTTTGTTGACCCTATAGATGTCGGATTTTTAATTATTCCAATTTGGGAAAATTTAGCATCAATTGGAAAATCCTTATTAGAATCATCAAATCTAGAATAAACTAAAACTCTATCTGCACCTAGTTCTTTGTATATATCAAATCCATGACCTTTAGAAGGTGGAATAATTGGAATTAATTTTGCTTCCTGACCAACACCAACATTATTATTAATCGAATCTAAATTTAACATTCCATAAGTATAATTTTTTCCACCAGAAGTTACAGTTACATTTGTAATTTTACCATTAACAACATCTACCAAAGCTTCGGCACCTTCACCATCACCAATAATTGATATTGGTTGTCCCAATCCACCAGAATAATTACTACCCTGTTTTTCAATATAAACTTTTTTAATCTGATTGCTATTTACAGAAGAATCTCCATTTTCTCTAATCGCAACAATTTGACTATTAGTGGAAGTTTTCCAATCATTGGGAACTGGTATATATTCTGTAGAATCAAATTTGATAATATCACTCGGAGACACTGTAAATAAATATTTCCAAACATATCCATCACCACTTTCACCTGCTCTTGATGGTTCTACATCAGTGAAAGTTGGTTGATCTTGAGAAACATTTCCATTTGTACTGATACCTGAAGAACCATTATCAATACAAATATAAACTCTAAAATCAGAATTCATCACATAATAATTGGCATCATATAAACGTGATGAATTTGTTAATGGTGATGGATTATACAATGTATAATCGTGGCGATACATTTCATAACGGGTTCCTTGAACCCAATCAATTCTCCTAATTACTCTCCTCACATTAGAAGATGTTATTTTTTTACCAAAATTTAAAGTATCACCGAAATGATTTTGGTAATTGATAGAATCAGTTGGATTTGGTGGATTATCGTTCCAATTTGTAGTTCTACCAAATCCCACAATATTTGGATTTGGTAGTCCTAATACAATATAATATGAATTATTTGAATTATTTACAGATTCAATAAAATTTTCAGCATTTAAAATTCTAAATTGATCCGTTACAATTGCTGCCATCTTGATAGTTTTTTCTATATTTATAGTTTATTGAAGATCTTTTTTGAGACCACCAGTTGAACGTAATCCGTAAGATCTTCTTTGTAGGAGTGGGAAAGTACCTAGTCCTGAAATAGTATATCCAGTTACACCAATTGATACTGGAACTTGCGATCTTTCAAAAGTGGTAAATCTACCAACGGACATTTGAGCAATAGGATTTGTAATAGATGAAGTAGATGCTATTCCAACTATATTGGTTGTTGATAAAATGTTTGAGGTTATAATTCCAACTCCAAAACTATCGGCAAATGAAATTTGGTGAATATAATAAATGTTATCTATAAAGGTAGTACCAATACCAACTAAATTGGAATTTGAATTATTAACGGAAGTAACTCCATTTCCAACCCTACTGTTGGAGATATAGAAGGGGTATCCGACAGAAAGATTCGCAAAATTATTACTGGTACTCTTAATAAAGAATTTGAGTGCTAATGGGTGTCCTCCAGACCCCGTTGTAGTTCCAATTCCAGTAACAATACCAGTAAATGACTGGACAGTTTCTATATTTTTTATAATTTCACTATTCACGCGATTAGCGGGTACGATCACTTGAGGAACTTGCGTATATCCGTATCCTGGATTGGTGATTGTAATTGGAGTAGTTAAAGATCCACTTGAAGAAACTGAAATTGTTGCTGTAGCAGTAGTTCCTACTCCAACTCCAATTTGTTTTGGTGCAGAAATTTTTGCACTTACTGTAGCACCTGTATATCCACTACCAGAATTCACAATAGTCAATCCATTAACTTGACCACCAGAAATTGTAGCACTAACTTGACCAGCAATTGGATCTTTGGATTCAATTAACAGAGCATCAAAGTCTACAATATTAATTGCAGATTCATTTTCTTCATAATTGAATAAGTATGATGAATCAACAAAAATTTCTGTAGATGTAGGAGTTATATCCTTAATAATTCTAGCGGTTGGATGAACAATAGATTCAATTGCGTCTCTTGTTTTAAATACCAAATTTCCATTTAAAATTTTATCGGTTTTTTGTTTTGACCAACTAACAGGTTTGTAGTTTTGATCATCAATTCCAACGCCATAATATAAATCCGTTTCAATTATATCCGATGTCGGGATTCCTACCACAACTCTTTTTTCTTGATCTATGGTTGTAACATTGGTATTTGTATGTAAAATATTGATGTAGTCACCAGTTTTAATAGTTTCTGGATTATCAACAAAAACAGTGTCTACATTTCTAGTTCCTCTATAGAAGAAAATATCAACCTTATCATTAATACCCGGTGGTTGATTAAATTGAATAATACTACCACCATTGAAAGTATAAGATTCTCCAGGAACTTGTAAAACTCCATTAATAAAAATTACCAATACTGAGGAAAGATCAATAAACAATGAATCGCTATCCTTTGGATCAGTTTCAAAACTAACCAATGATTTATTGTAACTTAAGGGGAAAACTGTTCTAGATCCATCCTGTAGATCTAAAATTGAATCGATAAAATCAAGTTCCCCAAATTGCCATGAAGAAAATTTATCATTATAAACATCAAGAACAGTTAGAGTAAAATCTTCCAATGGAGATGCTAATCTTCTATCAGTAACCAATCCTACAGGTTTAAATACATCACCAATTTGGAATTGATATCCTGGTCTGGTCACATTGAATGATTTAACTTCAAAATATGTTGATCCAATTCCAGTAGTTGAACTTGAACCTACCTCCACATCCATTAATAATCCAATTCCAGTATCAGTTGTTGTTCCTATGCCAAGTCTAGAAACACCAATAACTGAAAGATTGCTATAACTTGGAGAGGGAACACTTATGGTTGGATTACTATATCCAGTTCCACCTGAGACTATAGTGAATGCTAATGAACCACCTATACCGATAGAAGCCGTAATATTCGCAGGAGTTCCACTATGTCCACTTTCAGTTACTCCTATAGATACTATCCCATTATATCCGGAACCTAAAATATCAGTTGTACCGAGACCAACCGATGTAATTGTACCCCCAGAAACAACTGCGGTTACTGAAGCCCCAACAAGAGGAGAAATTCCTAACCCACCAGTAGATCCAAGAGATACGATCATACCTCCTCTAGGTAGTTGATTTAAATTAATATCATAATTAGATTTTATGATAGATCCATTTTCTGAAGTAATTCCAGAAAATACTACACTCGAAACACCCACGCTTTCTATGAAGGAATAATTTTGACCAATATTATTAGTAGTTGATGGTGTTTGGAAAATACCATTAATAAAGAGTACACTACTTCCAGTTTCAATACCAGAGGTATTCACTCCACTATTAGTAAGTGTAAATGTCTGACCGATTCCATTAAATTTTGTAGAAACATCATCATATATTCTGTTAGTTGAATAATCTTGCTTTAAGAAAACTCTACCATTAAAGTAAGAATATGGATTTGATAAATTATCCGGTCCTATTTTATTGTTTCCAGATCCTGATGGTGCTTCAGTGAAATGAATAGTATTTTTAACAATGTTAAAAGATCCACGATACAAATGTGCAAGAGAAGTATCGGTATGTATAGCAACATTAGATCCAACAAATCCTCTCTCAACTTGAACTAAATTAAAGGTTCCTATTCCTGAAATAGGACCTTGAGAACTTGTTCCAACTCCAACAGAAACAATACCTAAGTATTCATCATCTATTTTAAGTAAATCTTTTGGTTTTATAGATGATATTCCAGAAATTGAAAAAATAGTAGATGAAGTTCCTATTTGTCCACCATTGTACTGTAAAGTACGAGTAACTAAAGAATATGCAATAGGTGACTGAACAATATTATTAATTGAAATCATGGATTTTTCTAATTTTTTCACCATCTCAAGTTCATGTGCATTACCAGATCCAAGAGATGTAAATGTTACACAAATTCCAGATAAGGCATATTCTTTTCTTGTTGCTAGTTTAAATCCATCATTATTTACTTTAATGGCATAAACTTGAGATGGTAAAATGTCTGTAGAGATTCCAAGATAGTTTAAGGTAGTACCAATACCAACGGATGTTGAAATGTTATTCAAAAGAGTTGTTGCTGGATTGTAAATCAATTGTTCTCCAGTGCTGAAGAAATGATTTTTTATCGTGAAAATGCCGGTTACTGGATTTAAAACTGAAGAATTTTTAGGATCAAAAGTCTTCATATAAACCGGAGTTCCATTATAAAATACGGGAAATGACTTCTTATTTCTTCTCAATATTCCTTCGTATTTTTTTGGAATAAAAGATTCTACTGTTGATCCATAAATTAAATCTTTTGGTAAATTGAATATATCAATTTCCGGATAGAAAAATTCAGTATAACTTTGAATTGTACCAATACCAGAAGCATATTCAGGATCTGGATTAAAACTCATTTCTAAATTAGATCCGACATGAGAAATATTGAATGTACCAATACCTGATGTATTACCGATGGATAATGATTGATATTCAACACTATTAATATTAGTACCATCATTAACACATAAAATTTGATATAGTGATGATGTTTCTCCGTATGAAACTTTGATGGTTGATTTTAAGGAACTTACATTTGATGAAGTAATCCCAACAAAAGTTGTTATTCCTGATATTGTTTTATAATTTGAAACTAAATTTATAGTTTTTTCAGTTCCATCATCTTGATCTTCTGATTTAAATCGATAAGTTCCGACACCAACAGATGTAGATCCGAATCCAACAAATCTTCCATTGATTTTTAACTCCGAGGATACATCATTTTGCAAATCAAGTACAATATTACTACCAATAACATTAGGTTCAAGAGTACATAGTTTTATAGTTGAATCTACCCCGATTCCACTATTAATAAAATATTCTGCGATCGATACGGTTGTTCCGATACCAACATAATTTAAATAGAATTCAATAACATTAATAGTATCATTTGAAATAATTTCAATAGAACCAAAAATGGAAGACGCATTATTTGAATTTACTGTAAGTATTCTAGATGTTGATCCTATTCCAATTGTATCATTCGAAGATGTTAAATTTATAAATCCTATTGAAGTGGTTCCAACTCCAGCATTTAAACCATTAAAGGTTCTTTCGAAAACTTTAATCTCATAATCTTCATTGAAAGGATCTTCCGGAATAAATCTTAAAGTAGGTGTATCGTATTCATCAATGAACGCTAAAACTTCTCCAATTTCTTCCCCGTCAAATGTATTGGAATCATTACTTAAAAATCCTTTTGAAAGTGTAAGAGCATTTCCATCTTGCTCAGAAATAACGGATACTAATTCAACAATCGCAAGTTTATTCGAATTTGTTCCCTTTATTTGAAGTAAGAAATTTGAATAGTCAGTATTTAAATCTTTCAAGTTTATGTAATCTAGTTCACTATTTTCTTTATTTGAGAATTCTCCACTAATATTATCAAGACTCAAAACCCTATTGCTAACACATTTAATATAATCAGTGACTCTTTTATTCTTAAATCTAACAAATTTACTTTTATTTGAAACAGTATTTGTATCAATAGCAAAATCGAAATCTGATATAGTATCAACACTTAATTCTGCAGTCAGATCAATAATAGAAATTGAATCAACTGTACCAATTCCACTAATAGTTTCTTTTGTGTTAATTATTTGTGTATCCGAAAAATTTTTCAGTCCAGTAGGATGAACCAATCTATTTACAGAATCTATAAAATCGTCATACTCTATGGGACTTTTAACACTATATGAAAGGTTTTGATAATAATCATTGTCCGGTATTACTTGGAAATCCTCGTCAAGTTTACCTATTTCATCTTTCCACCCGTAGTCGTTTCTTGAAGAATAGTCTGTATCAAAAAATGCTAGTTTAGCATTAATTTTAGATATTTTAGATATTGTTCCAGAAGTCATCCCCTTTACAATATCACCTTCTTCTAATTCATAAGTACCAAAAACTTTAATGTAATTTTCTCCACTTTCCTGAACTGTTAAATTTTGTGATAAAAATACATTTGATTTCTTTACCATCAATTGCTCGTTTTCCGAAAATAACGAATAACTTTTTGTTATAATAAATGTTGGATAATCTTGTTGTTTTACAATAGTTGGTATTCCACCCTGATTTGTTTTTGCTAATCCAATATTGTAATTGTAAGGTCTTATATCGTACTCAATTTTTGAAGGAATTACACCATAATCGAGTCCAATAACTTCAAAAAACTTATATCCATTATCTGAAGAGTTAAAGTTTGAGGTTTCTCCCATACCAACTATACCCTCAACAAATACATTATCGCCAATTGCAAATGGACGATTTCCTACGGGAAATCCTAGTGCGGGAGTTGCTAAATATGCGGTTACTATTCCTGATGAAGATGAAACAACACTGTTAATACCCACACCGTTTGAATTATTGAATGGGAAAAGTGTGTAATCATTGTTACTCAACCCTTTAGGTGGAACAATAACATTAATTTTATTGATAGATGATCCTGAAATTTCTGCTGAGAATAATCCAGAATCATTTTTTTCTCCGGTTACAATATCAACCAGATCAAATTGTGGAATTCCACTATAATTTTTACCACCAAAAGAAACTTCAACACTAGTCACAGTATTAGAGTCAGTAATTCTCAAATATGGGGAAACATATGCCTCGGGTCTGAGAGTTTTATCTGAGGAATATTCAAAACCCTGATCTAAAATTCTTATTTTTGAAATTTTACCAATATCATTAGAAATTGGATTTATTACTGCACCGGAACCAAGTGTAGATGCTACACCAATAACTTTAGGTAATTTATTGTAATTCAATCCAGGAGATAATACATTAATTTTTTTAATTGATCCACTTGTATTTCTGGATTTTGTATTATATTCTAATATCTCACAATTACTTTGATCATATATCGTGTTTTCTGGTACTTCTTTCAATGAAACATCGAAAGTAGTTACTCCTATGCCTACGGTTCCAACACCGGTAATGTTATATTGATTTTCATAAACACTATTAACATAATAAATTTCTGATCCGTTTTTAACCTCAGCATCCGAGTTGCTGATAGAACCTGAGGTTTCTAGACTGTAATACAACTTTGTTGGAAGATCATTTGTATAATCTAATGTAAGAGATGCAGTTGTTCCAATTCCAATAGTGCCAATACCAATTACATTAAAACTTGAACTGTTTCCGACCGACACAAATTCATTAATAAATTCCTTATCATAGTAAAGTTTAAACTTTTTACCAATGAGAGAACTATCACTCAAATCAAATAGTAAATTATTTCCTTTGGTTGGTAAGAGTTGTGGATTGATGAGAGATAATGATTGTGTACTTCCTCCAGTTGATGCGATTGAAACTATTCTGGGTGGATTAGAAACGGAATCGTCATAGTAATTGCACAAATTGATAGTATTATCGTCAATTTTGTAAATAAAATACTCCGAAGTTGTAAGTCCACTTGCAATCAAATTTGCATCATAAATGACTTTATCACCAGTCTTAAATTTGTGAGATTGGATGGTAATTGAACTTGATGATGTGTTAATTCCTAAGGAAGTAAATCCAACTGGATTGACTAGAATTTTTCCAAAAGAATTATTATATCTTATCCTCACTGAAGTGGATGTTCCGATGCCAACAGTTTGTGAAGGGGTAACTTTCAGATCAATGAAATCTCCATCAACTAAGTTGTGATATGTTGAAACTGAAACGGTCGTTTTAATTTTACTTACAGAAGATTTAACTTGATTGTAATTTGTTTCAATAGAGTATTGAGAGTCGGTAGTTATTCCTCCATTTGTAGTAAAACTTCTAAAGAATAATCCATTAGATGTCGTGGTTAATCCAATTTGAGTTGTTAGTCCGATATAATCTTTAGATTTGTTTATGACATATAAAGTTTGACTAGTTCCTGATGATGGAATATAAAATTGATTTGATGATGGGGATGTTGATACCCCAATATCAGTTGCTATACCAGTCGGTTTTCTAAAAATTACTGCCTGGTTTGTAGATAGATTATGATTCGGTAGATAAATTGATTGTGTTGGAATTGATATTACACTTGAAGTATACCCTCTAGTAAAAGAAACTGTCGTTGCAATACCAACGACTGTTCCAAATCCAATGTTTTGTAGTGGATTGAAGTATTGGATTTTATTTAAGTTAGAGTCAAAAAATTCAGTTTGAAGTTGAATTGTAAATTTATTTGGTAATAAAACGACATCAGTTCCTTGGAAATGAGAAGAAATTCCAGATAGTCCTCTTTTAACTCTCAGAATTCGATCATCAGAGAATATATTAAGAACTGATAAGATTTCAGTTCCTATACCAATACTAGATCCTACAGATATTCCTCTTGGAATTGATGAGACAAAAATATCTGTTACTATACCAGTAAATGCCGTATTAGTATTAATTCCTACTGTTAAAGTGCATTTTTCTGAATTTACTCCAATTCTATGAAATCCAGATAGATTTTTTACGAATGTAGTGATTCCAGAAATATTTACATAATCCTGTGTTAATAAACTATGGGGAGAAGACGTATAGGCACTTACTTGATTTTGAGATTCTCTTATAAAAACAACATCACTGTATTGATCTACAGTTGTTGATAAATTAGTAATCTCTTTACCAGAAACGGATTCAACTTCTGCATACAATCCACCTCCATAATTTTCATCACTAATCAATAATCTGTCCCCAACAGAATAATTATCTCCACCATCACTTATTTCAAACGATTCTACTTTTCCGTATGTGGTAGATTCTATGACTGCATATTGATCACTAATTTCATTGGGTTCAATAATAAAATCATTATCTGCATAAATTTCATTGACTTTATATGGAAATGTATTTCTAATTAGATTTGAAGAATTGAAATCAAAAGATTGATCTAATAGTTTGTTTTCGCCGATAAAAGATGATCTATATCTATTTCCAATAAAATATGGGAACTGTGGTAATAGAGAACTTGTAGATACCCCTACAAAATAAGCATACACCCCATTTGGGAATTCTGGTGTGATAGAAAATCTCCCATTACAAATATCAAGATCACCGGAACCAGTATAAACATAGTCCTCCACAAAAAATCCATTATTAAAGATATTTGGACGATCTTCAATAGAATTGGGTGATAGTGTATATCCCGTTTCTAATATTTTTATAGAATTATTATTAGATGCATTTGAATACCCATATGGACCATAAATTGGTACTCCATCATATGCCCATCCAATAATTGGTGAGTGCTTTAATCCATCATCATTAAAATAATTTACCCCAATATTTGCCGAATACCCAACCCATCCATACTGAATATTTTGATTATTAGCACTAATTAGTGATTCGTAACCAAATCGGTTTTGATTTACTGTTAGAGATCTAATTTCACAACCAAATTTCGCATTTTCACCAGGTTGAGTAACTCTTACAGATGTGGTAGAATTGGTATATCCAATTCCAGAGTTAATAACTACAACAGAATTAATTGAACCATTAGACATTATTGGTCTTAAAATAGCACCAGTTCCTTCTCCAGACACAATTAAATCTGGTGCTCCATTATATCCACTTCCACCAGATTGAACATTGACAGAACTAATTCTACCGTTTGAATCTACATAAGGTTTTAACTGGGCATCAACTCCCGCACTAATAGTAATTGAGGGTCTCTTAACTAGATTTAAAGTTGTTGAACCATATCCAGTACCTTTTTCATACAAATATAGATCAACAATTTTTCCTCTGACTACTGGAGTTGCGGTAATAATACCAACAATAGTAGATCCATATGAGATATTAATATTTACTTCAATATCTGGATATTTAAAAATCTGAAATCCTGATCCAGAAGTATTAAATTTTACATATTTTTTAATCTTGTAATCTTCACTAAAAGTATTATTAAACTGTGGATCAAAGTAATACTTTGGATTATTTGATCCCTTACTTTGTAAAAATAAACCGGTGGATCCAATACCAACAGGAGTTGTTGATATTGAAACATAATCATCAGATTTTTTTATGATATATACTGACTGAGATAAATTACCATCTGATACTGGTATTTTGAATGAAGTTCCAGTTTGAGTTTCGGAAACATATAAAGAATCAGAACCAAATGCTTTTCCAATCTTAACAATTTGATTAGTTTTAAAATTATGATTGGGTAAAAATATATCCTGAGTAGGTGTTGATGCTATTGAAACATTCGGATTAAAATAGTAAATATCAGACTTTGCAAGTCTAAACTTATTGTCATCAATTTTTAACACATAATATTCATTGATTGTTGATATTCCAGAAATTGTTACTGGAAGTGTTGTCCCAACTCCAACGGCAGTTGAATATAGGACTTTATCTCCTGATTTAAATCCATGATTTTCAAAATAAATCCAATTGGAAACAGTTGATATTCCGGAAGGTTTTACATATAAATGTCGGTTTTCATAATTTGATCCAGAATTAATTACGTTAATTTTGTTCAAAGTTTTGGATGCATTCAATTCTCTAAATTTATGAATACCCTGAGTTGCTATCGTAGTAAATCCAATAGTATTAATTCCCAAATTACAATCCGTCAAAGTTTTATGCAATTTAATAGTAGATCCATTTACTATTCTAACAAAATATGTAATGCCTTCAACTAAAGTTTCATTTTGGTTTGTGTTCGATCCTCCAAATGTCCCTATACCAAGAGGACTATTACCATTTGCATTATAAACTACCGATTGTCCTGTTATAAAATTATGATTTGTTAAGAAAGTTAATGTTTCATTATTAATATCGATACCACCATTAGCAATAATCGTGGAAATTCCGGCATTAAATTCGACTTCTCTATATCTTTTGGTTAGAGATGGTACTGCATCTGCCCCAAAACCATTTCCTCCGGTTATTGATACTGTAACAATTTTGTCTAAATCAAAATTTTGAGGGTCAACTAATACTTCTTTTATTTCTCCACGCACTACGGGTCTAACTAGTGCTGTTGTTCCCATTCCCGATGTAGAATTTGATACTAAAATACTTGGGGGATTAGCAACATCATAATCTTTACCTGAATTTAAAACAAAAACTTTATCTAATGGACCATAATAAATTTTATCCGAAGACTTATAGTTAATAATTTCAACACCATTAATTAACATTCCAATTGAACCGGGCATTGTTTCTTCGCCAGATCCATTTTTTATATTTTGAATTGGTAAAAATTTTCTCAATAATTTTTGAGATCCAATTTTTTCTTCTTTCTGACTATAAAGTGTAAATGAATGGGATCCAGAAGCATTATTTTGTGGAAGTCCAAACTCCAAATAATTATTAGTATCAAGGAAGGATAGTGACGAATATAGTTTAATTTTATTATTTGGCGATAAAACCTTAACAAAATATTTTCCTTCAGTCAATCCTTTTAATGGTTTATTGGAAAATGTATAGTAAATCTCATCACCAGTCGTGAATTTAACTGAATTTTCAAATGAAATGGTTGAATATAAATCTAGGTTTTGATTGTATTCCTGTAATGTTACATCTCTTATTGCATTTGAAATAGTGGATTTAATTAATGAAGATGTGATTGTATAAGAAGGTAATGAATTTGAGGCAACATAAAAACTATTTGATGTTGGATCAACATATACATTTTGAACGTCTGAAGTGACTACATTGTTTCCATAATTAATGAGAACATTTTGACTACTAGATTTTTTTAATTTTCGTCTAATATCATATTTTTTTAGATTATCTGGGGAGAATCCAATTAAATTATCCAAAATTACTGTAATTTTACCTCCAGATACCCCGAATGCCTGAACAGTAGCTCCTGTAAAAATTACATTTTGAGTACCTCTTTCTAGTATTTCTACAGAATCATTGATTCTTAAACTTGAATCATCAATTTCGGAAGTTTGTAATGTAAAAACTGGAGAGTTAATGATCTCAATATAAAATCTTGAACTTGTATTGTAAATCCAAGAATTTGCAAAAATTTGTTCTGTTGTTTTGTTAGATTGAGGATTTAAAATTTTTCTACCGATAGATTTTGGATATACCTTTTCACCCTCCGAACAAAGTAAAATATTAGAAGTTAAAGTTAATCCGGATAAAACTCCGGTAATTCTCATTTTAACTTTTTTATCCAAATTTCCATCTTCGTATGCATATAAAATTTCATCCGATTTTACATCATCACTAGGGGAAATGATATTAGTAATTCCAGAACATCCCAAAAATTGATTGATGGTCTTATCCGAATACTGAATCGTATTATTTCCAGAAATTAAAGTTCCTGAAGTTGGAAAACCGAGTGTGGAATCTACAGTGATAATTGAAGATCCAATAGAAACTTGTTCAATCGATTTAGTCTTATTAAAAATAGTAAAATCCCCATCGATCAAATCCTTGTCATTGAATCCGACAAATAATGAAAGTTTATAATAATTTTTATTTTTTCTTTTTATAATTTCTACTTCAGAAACTGATGCCTGAAGAACAGCATCATTTTCTTTTTTAATAGTTTGTCCGACAATTTTATTAGGATCTCCAGAAATTAAATCTACGATGACTACTTCTCTTCTAATAAATTCTGCTGCTGAAGGTTTAATCAAGTAATCTTCTAGATTTACAATTTTTGGAGTTACGCCATAGAGAACTTCAAAAAGAATTCTAAATGATTCGTCAGTTCCTTTAGATTGATAAAAAGTTCTTGCTTCTTTAATGAAATTTCCAACATTTAGTTCTGGAGAAAAATCTGTATTTTCAAGTCCTGGGGTCAAAGAAAATTTTATTTTCTTATAAAACTCCTTTAAAAATAGGGAACTTAAATTTTGTATACTTTCATCTTTGGAATGTGATGTTGCATCAGAAGAAGAAAATACTAATTCATTTTGATCATTATTTTGGTGATATGAAGTGATTCCACTAAATCCACGTACACATCCAGTAAATGAATTTGTAGTAATTCCAGTATATGTGATAATTTCATTGCCAATTTTCAATAATCCATATTCATTCGGAAAACCCTTTGTTCCTAAGTCTCTACCACCAGAATCAATATTTTTTACTATGATTGTTTGGGAAGATGAAGTAATACTACTTCCCAAAGAAATGTTCTGGGAAAGTGCCTCTGGAGTTAATTTATCAAGTTTTAAATACTGATCTAGATTTTCAGCAACATCTACTGGTCCGCCTTGAAATTCTTGCGAAATATAATATTGCTTGAAAAAATCTACGGATTTTGGACTTTCCGAAAGAATAAATTGGGGAAGTTGGTTTTCAATTACCTGATATGTTTTTATTCTTACATCAAAACCAGTTTCGATCATCTTTTATTTCCTGATTAAATTACCTGTTGAATAACTCGAAGTTACCTTATATCCGACTCCGGATATTTGGTCTCCGGAAGATACAGTATCCCTTACCATATTTATGGTACTAGCACCAACATTAAAATTCAAATACAAATCATTCAATCCTATAATATCATTAGATTCTGGAAATGCCTGAATTTCAATAATATCATTATCTCTTTCGGTTGATGTTATATCAATAGTTCCAATAACAATTTCACCAGTCATATAATTTACTGTACCGATAGATTTGAGAATAACTGTATATTTACTATTCTCTGAGGTTGGAAGTCTTACTGCGGCAATTGTACCCATTCCACTGTTATCAAGTAGTCCAGTACCTGAAATTGTATTTGGAATATCAGTAAAATACAAAGTATCTGATGATCCAGAAACTTTAAATCCTGTGCTTTTAATATTGAATCCTTCTGGATTTATATGAAATTGATTGCCGAAACAAAGTTCATATTGTGCGAATTGATTTACAAGTGCTTTTAAATTTCTCCTAATTATAACTTTTGTGATGTTTGATGTGACTGCCCTATCAACATTATCAATTGTCTGTAATATTCTACTATACTTGAATCTGCCGCCAAACTTATTCAGATCAACGGAATTTGCATAGGCATCAAGAGCCTTAAGAATATTTGTTTTTAAATTTTCAACAGTGCTCACTTCCGATGAATTATAGTAAACCGAAGAATCAATCTCAACATAAAGAACTTTAATATCATTTATTTCTGCATTGATTCCCGATACAGAATAGTTTTTTAATTTTGTAAGAATCAATTGTTTATCAAAATCAGAAACATAATCTCCATTTTTTGGTTTAATGCTGATAATTACGGTTCCATATTTTGGAGGACTTAAATTTTCACCACCAACTACGGATATTGATTCGGTATTCGGATAAATTGATTGAATTACTGATTCATAATCTCTGGAGGTAACCGCCCTATACTGTGAGGAGTATAATCTAGGGGCAAAATACTTAATCGAATTAATGGATTCAATATCTCCACCATTACTGGATGCATTTCTCGTATTAATTATAACATTTCCAGAAGTTGGTACAATTGATTCTCCGGATGACCCAGTGAATGTTCCAGCAAAAGAAAAATTAGATGCACCATTACCATCTTTACCGTCAGTTACGATATATGTTGCAGTAATAATCGCACCATTTTCAAGTTTTTTACCAAATACCCCATCTCCGAAAATAATTTCGTACTTTTCGTCCTGTACTTCTTGAATCAAATAAATTTTAGAATTTTTATTAATCTCTACAATATTATCAACTTGCTTATATTCTTCACCAAATCCAGAATCCTGAGAACCTTTAACTCTAATAACCAGTGTGGATGTGTCTATGTATGGATTATCAAGAATAAACTTTTGATCTAAAGAACCATTGACTGGAGGAAATTGAAAAGAAAGAAGTCTACCTTCATAAACATCAATTGGATCAGACTCGGATCCAAAACTTGCAACTCCATTATTAACGGTTGTGGTGATACTTTCTGGAATTGAAAAGATATAGGATGTATCATTTACACTACCAACACAGACTATATTCGCCTCTAGTGTGACTGTAGGACTTGTGGTATTGACTGGAACATCAAAATAAATTTGCGCCTTGGATGCCGTTCTGGAGCGTGGTACATAACCAATTTGTCGAGCAAGAGATACTACATTCTGACGAACCGTGGCCGAGTCCAGAAATGACTCATTAACCACCATGTTCGAATTGAATGCATTGATGTAGGTATTATATGCTAATGTATCAATTAAAATTGAAAAGTTTGACCCCTCAAAATCAAAATCCGTAAAATTGCTATTCGCACGAAGATAATCTTTAATTGAGGTCTTGATTTGATCAAAATCAAGATTTGTAAACTTTGTATAAGGGGCAGGCATTTTATCTTGTTGCCTCTAGGATAAAGGAATATTCTTGTGTTGGAATTTCTTGACCTACAATATCAAATGTAATTGTAATATCAAATTCATTTCGGTCGGGTACAGGAATGACATCCACGATTATATTCTCAACTCTTGGTTCAAAATTATTAATTGTGACTAAGATTTGATCACGAATCGTGGATGCCGTCGCAAAGTCAACAAAGTCAAAAAGACTTCTTGTCACATCGGATCCGAGTAATGAATTAAAAAATCTTTCAGTCGGAATTGTTTCGACTAAATTTCGAATTGAACGGCGAATCGCGGACTCATTTTTCAGGGCACCAATATCTTTAGTGACTGGATGTGGTTCGAATGATAAACTGATGTCCCTAAATGCCTGAGATGTCCTTTTGAGTGCCATCGATAAGAATATAAGGTCAAAATTTCTTATTTTTATTTAGTAACGATTACCAACCGGAACCATATGTTGGTTCTGTTCCATATGACCAATCATCATAGTCATCATCATTACGAATTTTTTCATGAAGTTCGACTTGTTTTTTAAAATCATGTTTTGGAGCAGGATCGTGCATTACTTCCTGAATAACACGTTTTGGTGATTCTGAGGTATCATTCGTAATGAGCACGGCATTACTCCACATTTCTCTCATGTTATTTAAATTTTTGTTCGACATTTTAGATTCCTGTTTTAATGAATAAAACAGAACTTTTATTAATGTGCGGTTCTATCGCACATTATTATTTAACGATCTACTTCTCTAAGTTTATAATAGTCTGAATTTAAATATTTTAATATCTCCAGGGCAATTAATTTAGGATTTCCGTCTCCACAAGTGTAAACATCGATGGCAATTGCTCCCTCTTCAGGCCAAGTATGACAGGAAACATGACTTTCAGCAAGTGCAATAACGACCGTACATCCCTGTGGAAGAAAACAATGAGAAAATACGTTCAAAATTGTCATTTTTGCACGTTCAATGCCCTTAATCATGACGCTCTGTAGAGATTCTACGTCATTAATCAGGTCAAAATTTACATTATACACCTCTAACAGCAGGTGTTTACCCATCGAAAACTGTTTCAAGTCAATTTTTATTAAAAATTTATTTATTTCACGTAAAAACCTTTGCGAAAATAGTCTTGATCTTCTATAAATTTCATATTCTCATGTTTTTCATCGTCCCAGACTGGAATTGCAACTGAATTTTTGTAACGAAAGTCTGGATTTTGGCGAAAATGAACTTCGATTAACCTATTTCCAATGAATTCGCAGTTAATCCATTCATAATTGCCCTTTAGATCATTTAAGATCTCAGGAAATTTGACCTCTAGATCAATTTTTTCCCATTTTTTCCACTTATAATAAGGATCTTCTGAATTTCGAGTACCAAGAACAACAAGTTCCGACTGCTTTTCTCTAAAATCAACGCTTAAATGCTCCCCTTGAAAGATTTCACACCAAAATTCAGAAGGATGTAGGTGATCGGTGTACTTTTCAATCCATTCATTACGAGCAAAACGCCCCATCCCAAGTAAATTAAAGGAGGGACGTACAATATAAAAGTCGGGTTTAGGAACCGTAGTCCCAACAGGACCACAAGTATAACCTAAAACCCGACTTAGAAAGAGTTTATTGTAGATCCAGAGGTCTGATGGATGTATTTGATTCCATTCATCATCGCCATCCAGATAATACATCAACCTTTACCCTGCCCTCTATATTTCTTACGTGCCCCATTACGAGAAGATGCGGCATATTTGGTTCCCATACCATCTCCCTGACGAGATTTCTTCGGAGGTCCGGGAATATAAGAACTATTCTTATTCAGACCACCTTTTACTTTAACAGCCATTGTTCATTCCTCCATAATTTCGGTTTTAATTTCGATTGGATTTGGAGAACCCGTCTGATAAAATTCAATGGACAGATCCTCCATGGTATCGAAGTATTCTTGCTCCGTAAGGGATGAGTATATTTTTTTCCCATTACGAAGTATATTGTATGATACTTCCTTTTGTTTCATTTGTCAAATAATTCTTGTTTTTTCGTGACCGACTCTGATACGAGGATCACACCAAATTTCGAATCCTGCCTCCTTTGCATCTAAACAAAATGATACATCCTCTCCACACATGTCCTGAACCTCACCAGATTCAAAGACTTGCATCTTCGGAGCAAACCATGGATATTTGAGTTCTGGATGTTCGAAGACTCCGTTTTTAATCAGAAGCCAACCGAATCCTGTATAATCAACAGTAAACGGTTTGCGACGTTTCGAAATACTTTCAACAGTTTCGTGATTCATGACTCCACCATTATTGCGGAAATCATCTTCTTCTAACCAATGTGCGACTGAAGTTGTGTGACCATCTTCTGTTGCATACCAACCTGCGGCAATTTCTTTATCCATGAGAATCAGTTGCCAAAATTTCTCACTATTGAAAACGATGTCACTATCAATCCACAATTGCCAATCATAATTCAGTTTGCCATCCCAAGGAATTTGATCTGGTCCACGAAGAACATTTGCCCCTAGACATTTACAACGGGCAAAGTTCACCATTGAAGAATAGTCTTGAGAAATCTGAATACTGGCACCTGCCTGAACCAGGTCGAAACAGAGTTGAACGAAGTTTTTTAGATAGGTATAAGAAACTCCTCTTCCAGGAAGACAAAAGACAATTGATTTGCCTCTTACCATTTCCTTTGCCTTATTATAATCCCACTCTTGCTCTTGTTGAGTAGTTGGTGTTTTTGCTTTTACGGTGAATCCGCGAGCCATGTCAATTCTCCAATAAATGTGTATAAGTTTTGTTGTTTATAATGTAGGAAATTGTAGAACGGTGAACGCCATACATTTTTCCTAATTTGATAGTTGTATGATTTTGATTATTATACAACTCTCTGATTTGAATTACATCTGCATCTTTTAATTTAGATGCACCATTATGTTCGCCTTTTTGATGCCCAGTATAGCATCTACCTTTGTTTATCTTATCTTTTACATTATCTAGATTTGTTCCTGAAAATAAATGTAGTGGATTTACGCAGGATGGATTATCGCATTTATGGAGACAATGAAGATCGTTTAAAGGTTCTGCATAATATAATTCATATGATACTCTGTGTGCTTTGAGAGTTTTTTTATTGTGGGATATTATTCCATTCCATTCCCAACACTTTTTTTCGTTTAAAGTTTCTGGAAGATATTTGTTAAATTTATCGACCAAATTCATAATTGAATTTAATTACCTCAATATCATACAGTATTATGTAGCGAATGTCAATCAAAGGACTTTTCGGTGATTATAAGATCTCCACCCTCAATTGATAGAAGAACTTCGGTGTCTTCGTACCATGAAAGATCATTTGCAATCCACTCGGGAATTGTAATATAATAGTCTCCAGTTATTGGATCGACTTGTACGGTCTGAAAATTTTCTCCGAAATTTTTTTTCATTTCTTGTAAATTATTAACTTTTTTTGTTTTTTATATAGCACCGGATTTTTTTAGTTTTTGATGAAATAAAGAGCTCGTTTGGGTAACACTTTGTAGGTTAGGGGATCCATTGAATTTTAAAACCACGGCCCCGCGCCGACGCGATCGGCGGCCACGGGCGACTGCCGATCACGAACGAACGAACGAACGACCATCGCCCCATTCGTTCGTTCGTGGGGACTGCCGATCACGAACGAACGAACGAACGGGCATCACCCGCCGACCGGGCAGGCGCCGACATCTGCCCGATGAGCATGAGCACTCAGACCCGCCCAGTCTGCCGCACTCAGACCGTCAACCGTGCGACCGGGACGGGTGTGGAAGTTGGACTGATCGGTGCCATTGACCTTACGCGAAACCCAGATGATCTGGCGGGTCTGCAGGTCGGACGCTTGAGAGAGGATCATCGGTCTGGGGTCGGTTGCTTGATAATTGTACCATGTGATGGGGGTGGGCAACCACCCCCTGGAGGATCGGATCAGAGATTGGCCCAGAGGGCATCAGCGATCAGGTCTGCGGTGCCCATCAGGTCGTCGCGGATGATCAGGCGGAGTGCTTCGGCACCGCTGACGGTGGAGGCGACCTGGCGGATGTTCTCCACGTTGGTGGGGGTGCTGCCACCATCGCGGATCAGCAGGGCGAGGAGGGAGAGTTCCTGGCGGGTCATCGGTCTGGGGTCGGTTGCTTGATAATTGTATCACGGATGGGGGGGGTGGTTGCCCACCCCCTGCGGATCGGATCAGAGATCAGCGGTGGGAATCTGCTCCAGGTCACCATTGCGACGGGCATCGTTGATCAGGCGACCCAGCGACAGACCCAGCAGGTCGGGGGACTGGATCACTTCTGCCAGGTGAGCAGCGAAGGCATCGGAGGCATTGAACCCATAGGCGCGATCGGTGTTGCTCTGAAAGATGATCTCAACAGCGGTGCCGTCGATCTCAACATTGGCGATGGCGCTGGACTGTTCGGTGGTGAAGGAGCGGAAGATCGGAGCGGTTGCGGTGGTCATCGGTCGGTTGCGTGGTTTGCTTTGAAATTCTACAGGGTCGGGGGCGATCCGTCAACCACCCCCAACGTTGGATCAGCGGCCGGTGCGACGGCGGCGGATCTCATCGCCGTATGTGAATGCCTCATCATCGTAGCGACCTTCCGCGATCGGATTCCATCCCCTCATTGCCTCAGCAGCAGCACGGGCATCACGAGCACTCCAGAGGAGCTCAGCATCGGTCATTGACTTGGCACGTGCCTCCCAGTTGGCAAAGTCGGCGGCGGTGGCGTGGTTGGTCATGAGATCCGGTGGGGTCGGTTGCTTGATAATTGTATCACGGATGGGGGGCGGTTGCCCACCCCCGTGGGGGTCATCCGATCAGGGCAGCAACCAGGCGGTCCCGCTTGCGGATGGTGTTGGGCAGGATGAACCAGACATCCCGCTTGCCGTTGTCGCTGCGGGTGGCGTCCAGGATACCCTCCTGCTCCAGGTCAACCATCAGAGCGTGAATGGTGCCCTTGTGGCGCCTGGGATCCAGTCCCAGGGAGCGCACCAGGTCGGAGCAGGTCTGGGGACCGTTCTGGATCAGGGTGGAGCGGATGGCGGAGCGGATCAGGGTGGTGAGCATCGGTCCGGGTGTCGGTGGTTGACTTGTTAAGTGTACCATGCGATGGGGGTGGTTGCCCACCCCCCGTTGGGTCACTGCCCGTTGGTGTAGTCTCCGATGATCACCCCATTGCAGCGGACCTGAGCATAACCGTACTCTTCAGAGAGATCGAAGCACAGGTCCCAGGCGGTGGCGGCATCGGTGGTGGTGTTCTCCCAGGGAGCAGAGGGGCAGATCACGTCGTAGCGGGTCATCGGTCTGGGGTGTCGGTGGTTGACTTGTTAATTGTAGCATGGAAGGGGGCAGGCGGTGCCCCCAGTGGGATCAGAGGTTGACCCAGAGGGCATCGGTGATGATGCTGGCGGCGCCGCCCAGGTCATCGCGGACGATCAGGCGGAGAATCTCAGCACCCCCAGGATGTTGCTGCATCTGGCGGATGTTGTCGGCGGTGCGAGGGTCATTGCCCACCTCACGGATGGTAGCACCGATCAGGGTCAGAACGGCGGTGGAAGGGATGGAGGTGGTCATCGGTTCAGGTGTGAACTGAGATAATTGTAGCACGGGAAGGGGGATCAGTGACTCCCCCCCCATGAGGTTCAGTCGTTGGGGCCGAAGGCACACTCCAGGGAATAGGACTCCAGGGCGGCGTCATCATCCCAGAACTGTTTTTCCTGCTCCAGGTAGAGGTCGATCTCCTCAGAGGTCCAGCACTCGGGCAGTTCGTCGATCTGGGGAGCGTCGGTGAATGCGAAGGCGGTCATCGGTCGGTGTCGGTGATTGACTTGTTCATTCTACAGGGTCGGATGGGGGCAGGCGGTGCCCCCTTGTGCCAGTGCCTCAGGTGTCCCCGAACAGTTCGGTGAACAGATCGGTGATCGGTTCGGGGTGGGTGATCGGTGCCCACTCCAGGCGGCAGGCACGGGCACGGAGGGTGATCGGGTGCTCGGTGTAAGTGTTGTCGTCCCGGCAGTAGGTCAGGCGCTGCTCCTGGTAGGAGGTGCCGATGCGGTCACCGTGGCGGCAGGGGTTCCAGGTACTGGTCAGGGTCATCGGTTCGGGTGGTGAACTGAGAGAATTGTAGCACGGAAGGGGGGCAGGTGGTGCCCCCCCCCGTGAGAATCAGACCGGGGTGTCCTGATTCTGTGCCCAGTGCAGCAGGCGCTGATTGCTTGCCTTGCTGAACACTCGGTTCAGAACCACGCTACCATCCGCCAGGGTGCGGGAGTCGCGGTGAGCAGCGAATGCCGCGGCCTGGAGAGCACGGCGACCCAGGTTGCGATTCTGGCGGTTGCGCTGCGGGGAGGTTGCCAGGTTGAACAGTGCCCAGGCACGGACGGGACCCAGCACGATCGGGTTGGCGATCACCTGCTCGGCAAGCAGATCAGGGTTGACGGTGTTCGGGAGAGTCATCGGTCGGTGTCGGTGGTTGACTTGATCAGTTTAAGGGGTGGATGGGGCGCTGGGCGCCCCTTGTGTGCCAGTTCTCAGAGTGTCACCAGATCAGTGGAGTGCCATCGGATTCGGTGACGGTTTCGTTCTCCACGTCCTCGGCGATGGAGTCCAGGATGATCAGCAGGTCGGCGCCAGTACCGGCACGGTTCAGCAGGGCCAGGGCAATGTCAGAGTTCATCAGAGTTCAGCAGGTGGGCAGGTGTGCTGGGAGTCTTTAAGGGCGCTCCCGTTCCCATTGTATCAGACCAGGTGGGCAGGTGTGCCGCAGGACTGATAAAAGGATACCATACGGCGGGCCTGTTCAACAGTGGGGAACCATTGCTCTTTCCAGGTGTTGGAATAGGGGGCGAAGTAACGAACGGTCATCGGTCTGGGGTGTCGGTGGTTGACTTGATCAGTTTAAGGGGTGGATGGGGCGCTGGGCGCCCCTTGTGTGCCAGTTCAGAAATCGAACACGTCACCGTTAATCTCTACCCGATTAACTTTAGGATCGGTCCATTTCACACCGTCTGGGGTTTCTTTGCTACCACACGCATCGAATTCCTCCAGCAATTCTTCATAGCAACAGACATCATTCTCCTGAATGAAGTTCTGAGTGCTTTCATCATTCTCAATCCACAGAACAACGTTCCAGGTTTCATAATTGGTCCAACCGTTGTAACTAACGTCGGTGAAATCAGTCTGATAAACGGTTGCGGTGCTCATCGGTCTGGGGTGTCGGTGATTGACTTGTTCATTGTAGCAGGTCAGGCGGGGCGCTGGGCGCCCCTTGTGTGCCGGTTGTCAGACCGTCACGGGAGCGACCAGAAGGTCATTCTCCCAGGTGCAGTAATCCAGGATCTCATCATAGGCAGCGTCGATTGCTCGGCAGGCATCACGCTTCAGAATGGCATTGCGGCACTGTTCGGCGATCTCTTCGATGGAGACGGCACGGTCGGTGGAAGGGTTGTAACGCATCGGTTGGGTGGTGTCGGTGGTTGACTTGATCATTGTAGCAGGCAGTTTATGGTCGTGCCCAGGACCCGTGTGACAGTTGTTAGAGTGTCACATCCCCATCGCTGCCTTCAGGTCGTTGTATGCCTTCAGATAATAGTCTGCGTCAGTGTGCTGTCCAGCGGTGCGGCAGTCACAGGCAAGGCACAGGACAGCGGTGCGGATGGTGCTTCCGTCAGGGTGACGGTGCAGAGATCCAGGGGCAGGGGTCAACCTGCCCCGTAGGGGTCAGCGGATCACCTTGACCACTTCGCCTTTGTGGCGAATCACGATGGAGGTGAAGGAGGGGTGGAACCCCTTGGCGCTGCGGACGGCACCTGCCAGAGAGGTGCAGTGGGTCATGCAGGATGCTGCATCGGGGGTGGAACCAGCAACAACGGTGAAGTCGCGGGTCTTGGTGGTTGCCATGGGGTGGGGTGGTGAACTGAGAGAATTGTAGCAGATCAGGGGGCAGTGGGCAGTTCTGTGGACGGTTTGGAAGGTGGCACACGATCAGGTCTCATGGGGTCGGTGTGGGGGGTCGGTGCACCCCGTGTGCATCTTAACGATCTGTCACACTAGACCTTTGTGCATCCTGCGGTATGCGACCCAGGTGATCGCTTGGACCTGTGCTGCTGAATGATAAGATCCTGTCACCTCTGAGATGATCTTAGCAGCATCACGGTAGGCATCTTGAATGTGACGGTAGGTCTTGTCACTCAGAGAGGGAACATCCTTCAGAGCGGTGACCGTACCGTTCCAAACGTTGTAAGCATGACCGTCGATGCAGGGAGTGTCGCTGTCACCGTTGGATGCGATGCAAAGGAAGAATGCAACGGTCTTGTTTCCACGGAGAACAGACACAATCTGTTCGCGGGTTAGTTGACAGTCAAGGATCGTAGATGCCTTGTCTTTGTTGTTGGTGTAAGTGCCAACCTTAACGCTGCTGTAGTCGATCTCTGCTGCCCATGCTCTCAGCATAATTTCAGCGTCGATGATATTAGATTCCCACTTGTTGTTAGGGGAAAGTGCAGCAATCACACCTGCCACGATGTCAGAATGCACACCGTACTTTTCACCCAAAGTGACACAAATCTGGTAAGCGTTGTTATACCATTGCATCCCGACCTGACGATCGTAGATGCTGCTCTGAAAGTAGGTTGCCAGGATGGAGTCGGTGTGTGCCATGGTGGGCAGGTGGTGAACTGAGATCAGTATGGCAGGGTCTGGGGGGCAG